>Ga0114999_10009236_pt1 | contig 10836 bp, 7 predicted proteins | sample ArcticOcean_MG_C_3_FD_89820 | JGI IMG/M metagenome (GOLD analysis project Ga0114999, IMG submission 89820) | Marine microbial communities from western Arctic Ocean - ArcticOcean_MG_CB8_126 | ecosystem: Environmental > Aquatic > Marine > Oceanic | place: Arctic Ocean: Canada Basin | collected... | reverse complement strand
GTGATTGTCAGTACCTACCAGGCGGTCAGTGGAGCCGGGTTGCAAGGCACGACCGAACTCGTCGAAGGCACCAAAGCACATTTGGAAGGGACCGACTACAAGTACGAAGTGTTTTCGCATCCCATCGCCTTCAACGCCATTCCCCAAATCGGCAGCGAGAAGGAAGACGGCTACACCAGCGAAGAACTGAAGATGGTGTACGAGACGCGCAAAATTCTGGGTGACGAGTCAATCCAGATCAACGCCACCTGTGTGCGGATCCCGGTTGCGAATTGTCACAGCGAATCGATCACCGTCGAAACCGAACGGCCGATTGCTCCCGAGGAAGCCCGCGAACTGTTCGCCGCGTTCCCCGGCATCACCGTTGTTGATGACATCGAGAATCTCCAGTACCCGCTCCCCTCGACTTGCACAAACAGCGACGAAGTCTTCATCGGCCGCATTCGACGCGACTTATCGCACCCCAACGGCCTCAGCTTCTGGTGCGTCAGCGACAACCTGCGCAAGGGGGCGGCGACGAATGCCGTGCAAATCGGCGAATTGCTCGCTGCGAATCGATCCCAGCAGGCGGCCACATCCTAGCGTCCCGCCCACTTGCACTCCGCTCTCCAAAACTCCAAAACCTCCGCGAAGAGAAGTCACCCGCCCATGCCCGAATTTGAACCGATCCTTAAATTCCAGAAGGTGCTAGGTGTCGAGCGCGGCGGGAGCATACTCGTCATCAGCCCGAAGGGAAGTGCGTTCGGTTTTCGGGTCGACGACCTGCAAACCGAATACAACCGCGTCCATCATCTCTTCGACGAGCCGGACCTCGAACACCTCATCATCGACTGTTCGCAAACCGACTACATCGACTCGGCCCTCGTCGGCGTGTTCATCGGCCTCTCAAAAAAAGTCACGCTCGCCGGCGGCCGCACGGTTCTCTGCGGGCTTTCCGAACGCGTCGAAGAAATTCTCCGCAACATGCAACTCCTGGAAGGCGCCGCCTTCACCCACCTGTGGGCCCACGAGATAACCCGCAACGAGGCGGTGGCGGCGTTGGAAGGGTGACCCCCTACCAGCCCGAAGCGCGAGCGAGTGGGCTGCGGGCCAGAAGACGTCTCCTGGAACTCAACGACACTCGGCAGAGCAACGCCGTACGGAACTCACTCGCTTGCGCTTCGGGCTTGTATTCGAGTGCGCGTTGTTGCTTGGTCGTCTTTCCATCGACATGCCCGCCAGGGGTGTTCTCCCACCAGATGGAGGCGGCCCAACCGAGTGGTCCGGTGACGCGTTCCGCCACACCGAACAGCCACGTTTCCCGTTGGTCAACATCGCCTACCGCACTGCGATGAGCGATTCGTCAGCCATTGGCTTGTGATGCCTGACGGCCAAGCTCACCTGACCGGTGCTGCCAGGCAAATGAAACCGATTTCACCAAAACCCCGCCCGGCAGCACCGGGTCAGGTTGAGCGCCTTGTTATCCGTCTTTCTCCGTTTCGGGGAGATGCACATCGAGATATGCGAGTGTTCGTTCGTAATCAGTATCCCAGCCTCCGATGCCAGCTTCGAGGATGCGCCGAATCCATTGCCACCCCTCGGAATCGTCAACAATCGCGTATCGACCATTCCAGCCGGGCATAGAGAATTCTACGAAGTATGGTTCCGCACCAACTTGATTCGTTGTCTCAATGAACATACGACGGATCAAGATCCGCTCGTTGTGAGTTCCAATCGCAGCGGAATACCAGCCGTCGAATTCTTTGTGCCATTTGAGACGGCCATCTTCTGTGGCGGCGAGGATTCGCGAGAGGATTGTCCGCTGTTCTTCAGTGAGTTGCATGAGTGTTTCGTCGACGGGCAGCTTTGAGGGATAACTTATGTTTAATCGACTCGGGAATTTCGCCGTTGGTGCGACGTCTTGGCGCAGTGACGATTTAGCCAATGTACCACCCGTTCAGTGCAGCTCCCTGCCACTCGAGGTGCTACGGCGAAATGTGGAGCACTGCGTGCGTCAAATTGAATCAGAGAAGATCGGCGGGACGCCAGCTCGCTCGCTGGCGCTTCGGGCTGGTATGGTGACTGCGTTGTTGCTCGTCGAACTTCGAGCGGCTACCGTGATGGGTGTCCCGGCTCACCATCTCTGGAGTTCATCTCATGTGCGCGCTGCCTGTTCCGTTGATTGAATTGCAAGGCACACCGGCTGAGATCGGGGCGGCTCATGGGGAGGCGTTGCGGGACTTGGTTCGCGAACATGCCGAGCGGAACTTGGAATGGATTCTCTCCGCCTCGGCGTTGCGACTTGATGAGGCCGGGTTGTGGAAATTGTGGGCGCCGGTGCTGACGGCTAATGAAGCCGAGGCTCCCGAGTTGGTCGAAGAGATGCGCGGAATCGCGCGCGGGGCGGGGGTGTCGTTCGAGCATATCTTCCTGCTCAACTCACTGCTGGACGTGAGCAATCTCCGCTGGCCGGAAAGTTTGGGAAGCCTCGTTGGCTGCACGACGTTCGCGCTGCCGAACGACCCGGAAACCGGGCGGGCGTTTATTGGGCAGACGTATGACCTAGCGGCTTTTCGTCAGCGGTTCAACGTGCTTTTGGAAATCACTCCCGCCGATGGTCCGAAGCAACTGGTGTACTCGCTGGCTGGCATGGTCGGGGCGGCCGGGTTGAACGAAGACGGTATGGGGATCGTCATCAACTATCTCAGCGCCAACGATTGTCGTCCGGGCAAGCTGCATGCAGTGATCGTGCGGAAAGCGTTGGCGGGGCGCAATCTGGCCGATGCCGTCACTGCACCGACGACCGGAAAGCGAGCGGGCGGTTCGCATTACCTGATCTCCGATGCCGAAGGTTATCTGGTCAGTGTCGAGACGACCGCCACGAAGTTCGCGTTGGCTTATGCCGACGGCAAGCCGTTCGGGCATACGAACCATTACCTGACCGACAGACTGGAAGATTCCCATACGATTCGCCCGACCGCGTTTGGCAGTTCGATCGCCCGCTACACGACTCTGCGCCGGCTGTTGCAGCAGGAAACGGTGACCCAGGCGACGTTGCATGAAATCGCCGGTTGCCACGTTTCGTATCCTCGCTCGATCTGCGCCCACGGTTCGCCGGATGAACCCGCCGACCTGCGCGGCTTGACGATTGCCTCGGTCATCATGTCACTGAGCGAACGGACCATGCAATACTGCGACGGCTGCCCTTGCAATGGTGAGTTTGAGACGGTGACGTTGTAAGAAAAGGTGAAACGTCACCAAGCGAGCCGGATGCGTGAGCGTCCGGATGGATCGCAGAGTAACAGCCAGCTTACGCTGGCCGCTCGCCTTTATACTTAGTCCGAGTAGCGTGGACCACCGTCGCTAAGCTACATTGCAACGCATGTCGAATCCTGGAATTCTCAAACGCATTGAAGACGTCGTTCACAACGCGGTGCGGCGGGCGATTATCAGCCATCATCGCCGGTCGAATGTTGTACTCTTCAGTGATACCACGCTGCGCGACGGCGAGCAGATGCCCGGCGCCACGCTGGACCCCGACGACAAGCTGCGTATTGCCCTCGCGCTCGAAGAGGCCGGCGTGCATTCGCTCGATGCCGGTTTCCCTGCGTCGTCGCAAGCCGATATCGAGGCGATTCGCAAGATGGTCGGCGTGGTCAAGAAGCCCGTGCTGACGGGCCTGTGTCGCACCGTTCGCGGAGATGTCGACGCGGCCCAGGAAGCTCTCGACGGGAACCCCGACCACAAACGCGGCGTGAGCCTGTTCTGCGGGACGAGTCCGCTGCATCGGAAATTCAAGCTGCAGAAGAGCGAAGTGGAAGTGCTCGAGATCATTGGTGATACCGTTTCGTATGCCAGTGAAAAATTCGCCATCGTCGCCTTCAGCCCGGAAGATGCCAGCCGGACCGAGAAGGATTTTCTCTGTCGCTGCTACAAAGAAGCGATCGACGCGGGTGCCACGACGATCGGTTTCCCGGACACCGTCGGCGTGCTGACGCCCGAAAAGGCTCGCGATTACATCCGCTACATTCAAGACAACGTGCCCAACATCGAAGAGGCGTTGCTCGCCGTTCACTTCCATAACGATCTCGGGTGTGCGGTCGCCAATACGCTGGTCTGCATCGCCGAGGGCGCGAATGTCGTGCAATGCACGGTCAACGGCATCGGCGAGCGGGCAGGAAACGCGTCGCTGGAAGAGGTGGCCGTCGCGCTGTCGTTAAATCAGGATCAGTACGAGCGGAAGCTCAAGCTCGACCTGACGAAACTAGTTCCGCTTTGCAAATTGGTCTCGGAGCTGACGGGTATTCCGCTCTCACCCATGAAACCGGTCGCCGGTGATAACATTTTCTCGACCGAAGCCGGCATTCATCAGGATGGCCTGCTCAAAAACCCCGATACCTATTTGCCTTACCGACCCGAACTGGTCGGAGCCGACGGCATTCATCTTGTCATCGGTCGGCATAGTGGGCGACGAGCCGTGGCACATCGGCTGGAACAAATCGGAATCGAGCCGACCGAGGCGACGGTGGCGACAATTCTGGAAGCGATCAAGCAATTGCCGAAGGGCAACACGGTCGACGATGACAAGCTGCGCGCGTTGACATCAGAATCGTAAGCGGTGACGGAGCGGTGACGGAGCGGTGACGGAGCGGTGACGGAGCGGTGACGGAGCGAGTTGCGGAGCGGAGTTCATCAGGGATGGTGGGATGGCCTTTGAACGGGTTTTCATCGACTGGAAATCACCGGCGCTGGACGCGGCCGCAGAGTGGTTGCTGCGCGATTGTGGTGACGGCGAAGCAATCGACCTCAGTGGCTTGCTGATTGCCGTCCCCGGTGGACGGGCCAAGCGACGACTGCTGGAGTTGCTTGTCGAGAAGGCTGAATCGCGTGGGTTGCCGTTGTTTCCGCCGGCAATCGTGACGGCCGGCGGTTTGCCGGAACAGTTGTACGAACCGAAGCAGCCGTTCGCCGATGATCTCACGCAACGGCTCGCGTGGATCGCCGCCTTGCGAGCCATCGACAGCGAACAATTGCATTCGCTGGTGCGACAACCGCCTGATGCCGACGACCTGCCGGGTTGGTTGAGCTTGGCCGGCGTGCTCTCTTCGTTGCACAAGGAACTCGCGGCCGACCGGCTTGATTTCGATCGGGTTGCCGATCGAGCCAACGACCTGCCCGGCTTCGATGAAGTCGACCGTTGGAATACGCTGGCCGCAATCCAGCGCGAATACTTGGCCACGCTCGACGGTCTGCAATTGTGGGACCGTCAGACGGCGCGACTGTTCGCGGTCGATTACGAGGAATGTCTAACGGATCAGCGGATCGTGCTTGTCGGCACGGTCGATTTGAATCGCACGCAACGTGCCATGCTGGATCAGGTGGCCCACTCGGTGACGGCTTTGGTGTTCGCACCGAAGACATTGGCCGATCAGTTCGATGGGCATGGTTGTCTGCTTTCCGAAGCTTGGCAAGAACCACCTCTGACGCCCTCGTTGAAGCAGGTCGACATTGTTGACACGCCGGGCGATCAAGCGGATGCCTGCGTTAAGACGGTTGCCGGTTTCGATGGAGAGTTCGCGGCCGAGCAGATCACTGTGGGGGTGCCGGATGAATCGTTGGTGCCGTACCTTGAGCAGCGATTCGATGAATGCGGTTTGCCTTCGCGGTATGGCGTGGGATTGGCGATGTCTCTCACTCGGCCGTATCGCTTTCTGGAAGCGGCGGCCCAATCGCTGAGTACGCAGCGAGCCGATGCGTTTGCTGCGTTGGCGCGACATCCCGATTTGGAATATTGGCTGACCAGTCAGGGCATTGCACCGGATTGGCTGGATCGGCTCGACGATCACCTCGCTTCGCGTTTGCCTTCGCGATTAGATCGTGGTCGTCTGAAAAGATCTTCTGATGAACTGGTCGATGCGTACGATGCCATTTCGGGGCTGGTCGAATCGCTGGCAGGAAAACCGCGCCCGCTGGCGGAATGGGGAGACGCACTTCTGGGCGTGTTGATCGCCCTGTACGGAAAAAAAGATTGGGACCAGGAACAGAGCCGCCAGCGAATCGTGGTCACTGTTTGTGAGAAGATCGCCGAAGCGGTCGCTGCGCACGGGGCGATCCCCGATTTGCTGATGCCCAAAGTGACCGGCTCGGAAGCGGTGCGGTTGGTGCTTTCGGCGATTGCGGGCGAGACGATTCCACCCGCCACAACCGAACCGGCCATCGAATTCCTCGGCTGGTTGGAACTGCCGTTGGACGATGCCGAGGCATTGATCGTCAGCGGTTTCAACGAAGGATTCGTACCCTCCTCGCGAAATGCGGATCCCTTTTTGCCGAACGCGTTGCGAGCGCATTTGCAATTGCAGGACAACGACCTGCGCTTCGCCCGCGATGCGTATGCGCTCTCCGTGTTACTGGCGTCGCGTAAAGAACTGCGAATCATCGGCGGACGTCGCACGGCTCGCAACGATCCGCTGATTCCCAGTCGCCTGTTGTTCGCGGGCGATGAGAACCTACTGGCGCAAAAAACCCAACGCTGGTTTGCGACGCCTGCAGTCCAGCAATCGCTCGTGCTGCCGGGCAGCTTGCAGCCGGGGCAAGAGCAATCACAGTTTCCGATCCCCACGTTGCCGGCAATGCTTGAGCCGATCTCTTCGATGCGGGTGACCGAATTCCGCGACTACCTCGCCTGTCCCTACCGGTACTACCTGAAACAGCGATTAAAACTGAAGACTCGTAACGACGCGGCGGAGGAGCTTGACGGCGGTGGGTTCGGTTCGTTGTTGCACGACGTGCTACAGAAATTCGGCAGCGATGACGACGCCAAGTCCGAGACCGACCCCAAGAAGATTCGTTCCATTCTCAGTTCGTTCCTGGATGACATAACCCGCGCGAAGTTCGGCAAGCATCCGTTGCCGGCGGTGCGGGTGCAGGTCGAACTGTTACGGACACGGCTCGAATCGTTCTCTGACTGGCAAGCAGGGTGGATCGCCAAAGGCTGGTCAATTGCGAAGGTCGAGGCGGACGTCAGTGACGAAGAGGCCCCGTTCGTTGTCGATGACGAACCGATGTTCCTGCGTGGTCGGATCGATCGAATCGACGTACACCGTGAGAGCGGGAAATACGTTGTCATCGACTACAAAACGGGCGACTCGGCCAAGAAACCCGAGCAGACACATCGCAAGAAAGAGGAATGGATCGACCTACAACTGCCCTTGTATCGCTACTTGCTTAACGCTTTAGATATCGAAGGCGAATCGGTCGCGTTGGGGTACGTCGTGATCCCGAAAGATGTTTCGCGTACCGGTGAGTTACTGGCGAATTGGACGGGCGATGATCTTTCCTCCGCCGACGCAACCGCCGAAGACGTTGTGCGCAGCATTCGACGCGGCGAGTTTGACAGCTTGACGACCCCTCCGCCGGCGTTCTTCGAGGAGTTCGCGGCGATTTGTCAGGACGATGTGTTCGGCGAAGCGATGCGCAAACTCGATGCGGAGGACGAAGCGTGAGCGACACCGCACGCGACTTTCCGCATGTCGTCATCCGCGCCTCGGCCGGTACGGGGAAGACGTTTCAATTGTCGAACCGGTTCATCGGCCTGGTCGGAGCGGGAGCGGCTCCCGAGTCGATTCTGGCGACCACCTTCGCTCGAAAGGCTTCTGCAGAAATTCTCGATCGGGTGCTACTGCGCGTGGCCGACGCGATCGAAAGTGACAAGCCACTTCGCGAGTTGCAGCAGACCGTTCCCATCGCCGGGCTGGATCGCAATACGTGCGGGCAATTGCTCGACAGGCTGCTCAAACAATTGCACCGGTTGCGAATCGGCACGCTAGACAGTTTCTTCATTCAATTGGCCGGCAGCTTCGGTTTTGAATTGGGCCTGCCGACCGGTTGGAGAATCGTTGAGGAATTGTACGACGAGCATTTGCGTTCCGAAGCGATTCGCGAAGTGCTCGAAACCGAGTCGACCGGTGAAGTCGTCACCCTCATGCGATTGCTCAGCAAAGGGGACGTTACGCGGTCGGTCTCGGAACAGATTCGCGGCGTGGTTCGCACCTTACATGGGCTGTACGCAGAGACCGATGAAGCCGCCTGGCATGTGCTCAATCGCCGTTCGCATTTGGACGACGACGAATTGGCAGCCTGCATCGAGGCGTTTCATGCACTGCGTGAATTCGATGACAAGCGTTGGAACAAGGCGCATGCGACGAGTATCGAACTTCTGAAAGCCGGCGACTGGGTGAACTTCGCCAAGAAGGGACTGCCACCGAAACTCATCTCCGGAGAGCAGGCGTTCTACAATAAGCCGGTCGAAGCGGACGTGCTCGACGTCTATGAACCGGTTGTCGATCACGCGCAGGCGGTGCTGGTCAATCGGATCGTCGACCGCACCGACGCGCAGTTCCGGTTACTGGAGAAATTCGACGTGGCCTATCGCCGACTGCAACGCCGCGAGCGTGCTCTGCGGTTCGGCGACGTGACGAACTTGTTGTCCGACGGCTTAGCTGCGAAGCGAATTCACAACCCGGACTTTCGTCTGGACGCGGCCGTCGCGCATCTGGTGCTCGACGAATTCCAGGATACCTCGCTGGCCCAATGGAACGTGTTGCGATCGTTGGCTGAGCGAATCGTCACTGCGGGCGACGACCGGTCGTTCTTCTGTGTCGGTGACGTGAAGCAGGCGATTTACGGCTGGCGAGGCGGCGTCTCGGAGTTGTTCGACGAGCTGGATTCGCAGCTTCCCGGTCTGACACCCGACTGGCTCGACAAGAGCTTTCGATCCAGCCCGGTCATCATCGAGGCCGTCAATGAGGTCTTCGACAACCTGGCGACGAATCCGATTCTGGAAAAGAATCCGACCGTCGTCGCTGCTTGGACGGAACGTTTTAAATCTCACGAAACCGAGCGGATTGAATATCCTGGCTATGCCCAACTGCTGGCCGCCGACATGGCTGGAGAGAAAGAAAAACAGGGCGACGTCACGCTCGACTTCGCGGCGGATGAGATCGCCCGGCTAGTGAAATCGCATCCGGGTTGTAGCGTGGGTGTGCTGGTTCGGCGGAACAAGTCGGTCGCACGCCTCATCTACCGACTGCGTAACGCACACGACATTTTCGCCAGTGAAGAAGGCGGTAACCCGCTGACCGATTCCGTGGCGGTGCAGTTGATTCTCTCGCTGTTGAAGCTGGCCGATCATCCGGGCGACACGGCTGCGCGGTTTCATGTCGCGCATTCGCCGTTGGGGCCGTTACTCGGATTGAACGACTCGACCGATGACGACGCGGCTCGACATCTCTCGCTGTCGATTCGTGAGCAACTGGCCGACGAGGGTTACGGTCGCACGTTGTATGTCTGGGTTTGTGCGCTGGCAGAATCTTGCGACAGCCGTGAGCTGGGGCGACTGAAACAGCTTGTGGAGGCCGCTTACGGTTATGACGCCTCCGCGACCGTCAGGCCGCGTGACTTCGTGCGGCATGTGGAAGCGACGCGTGTTGAGTCGCCGACATCTGCGCCCGTGCGTGTGATGACCGTGCATCAGGCGAAGGGGCTGCAATTCGATCTCGTCGTGCTGCCCGAGTTGGATGTGAGACTGAAAGGACAGCCGCCGGAAGTCATCATCGGCCGATCGGCTCCGACCGAGCCGATCAACATCGTCTGCGCTTATGTAAGCCAGAGCATGCAGCCGATGCTACCGAAACGAATACAGCAGGCGTTTGCAGATCACGACGGGCGGACAATTAACGAGTTGCTGTGCGTGCTCTATGTGGCGGTGACGCGTGCGGTGCATGCGGTGCATTTGATTGTGGCTCCTTCGAAGATTCCCAAGAAGAACGAGAAAACCGGCAAGCCCAGCATCGCCGCGACACTTGCCGGGTTGTTGCACCATGCACTCGTGGGACCGAAAGCCCTGGCACCGGGAGAAACGGCCTGGGAACTCGGCGCGCCCGACTGGTTCGCATCCTCCTCTGAGACAGCCAATCCCGTCGGCGCTGCTAATACCACCAGAGAACACGCACCGCAGCCGTTGACGATTCGCCTGCGGAAATCAGCCGAGCGACAGCGGTCGTTGCCGCACCGCAGTCCGTCGTCGCTGGAAGCCCGAGGGTGTGTCGACTTGGCGTGGCGTTTGAATCGTGATCGGGCCACGGTGCTCTCGCGTGGGTCTTTGTTTCATGCGTGGTTTGAAAATGTCAGCTGGCTGGAAAGCGGCGAACCGAATGATGAGACCTTGCGCGCCCTTGCGGTTCGTTTTCCGGGAGCCGTGCCGGATGTCGACGCGGCCATTGCACGATTCCGCGAGATGTTACAGAACCCGGTGACCAAGCAAACTCTCTCGCGTATCGATTACGAAGAGTTCGGCGCAGACTGCGAACTCGAGTTGTTCCGCGAACGACCTTTCGCGATTCAGCGAGACGGCGGATTGCTGGAAGGCATTATCGATCGATTGGTGGTCATTCGCCGTGAAGGGCAGCCGGTTGCTGCCGATATCATCGACTTCAAATCCGACAGGCTGTCGGATGATGCTGCTTTATCGCGAGCGGTCGAGACGTATCGGCCTCAACTCGAGGCGTATCGCGAGGCCGTTGGGAAACTCGTCGGCGTGTCGGCAGCTTGCATCGCGGCGCGTCTGCTATTCGTCGACCTCGACGTGGTTTCGGTGATCGAACCTGCGTAAGGGTATCAGCAGGCGACCGCAGGCAGCGCGTCGGAAATTGTTGCTGTCTCCAGCGGGCAGAGAAATCTTCCCCCGCTTTGGTAGTCGCCCAGGGCCAGCGCTCACTAACTCGTTTCTCCGATGAGCATTTGGGTCAGGTACTCGTCGTTCCAGCCGCAGCAGCGGCGTTTCATGACGAGGCTGTCTCG
>Ga0114999_10009232_pt1 | contig 10840 bp, 9 predicted proteins | sample ArcticOcean_MG_C_3_FD_89820 | JGI IMG/M metagenome (GOLD analysis project Ga0114999, IMG submission 89820) | Marine microbial communities from western Arctic Ocean - ArcticOcean_MG_CB8_126 | ecosystem: Environmental > Aquatic > Marine > Oceanic | place: Arctic Ocean: Canada Basin | collected... | reverse complement strand
TCTCCATCCGTACAAGATGATCAAGGATCACCGCTCCGGTTTTGAGAGCACTAACCCCGAATTGGTACTCGACGGAGAACTGACCCCTCTGATGCGTGCGTACTTATTATCGAGCGTCGAAGGGGAGTAGCTCGGTGCATGTACGGCAATGGGCGGTGGGAGGCTTGACGGTGCTGGTGTTGGCTGTGCTGGCCGGACCCGTCCATGCGCAAGAACCTCTCCTCGACGCTCACCTTTCAACCACTACGGACTTCCCGAATGGCCTCACTTTCCACCTGCGCACAGATGCGCCCGTGGTTATAGACCACGCCGAGGTTCGTTATCAGGTAGACCAACTGTCCTGCGGTACGGGTACCGCAAGCGGGCTGGTGACGTTCGCTGCTACTGCCAGCCCCAACCTCGGCTGGGAATGGGATCTACGCGACGCTGGGGGGCTGGCCGTTGGTGCCAAAATTACCTACCACTGGGTACTCTCAGGCGAAGGACGCACTTTTGAGACACCTTCCGAATCCGTCGTTTACGAGGATCCACGCTTCGATTGGCGCACCATCGCCAGCGACCACACGCTGATCCAGTGGTACGCGGGCAGCGACGCATTTGCCCGCGATCTTCTGCAGGCTGCCGACGCTGGCATCAACCAACTCGAAAGATCCACCGGGGTTGTCCCCGACGACATCGTCACAGTTCGGATCTACGCGACGGCGGAAGCGATGCGTGAAACGGTCCTTTTCAGTCCTGAGTGGGCAGGCGGGATCGCTTTCCCACGTCATAACTTGGTGGCCATGGGCATCGGGGAGAACAACCTCTCTTGGGGGCGCGACGCGATGGTTCACGAAATGACTCACGTGGTCATCGGGCAAGCGACGTTCCGGTGCGGTTCCTCGCTGCCGGCATGGTTGAATGAAGGACTTGCCGTATACAACGAGGGGGACGCCGATAGCGTCTTCAACAATGCGCTGAACAACGCCGTTGCCGAAGACAGGGCGTTCACCGTCCGAGGCTTGGCAGGCTCCTTCCCGACCTCTGAAGACGGCGCGCTCTTGGCCTACGCACAAAGCCGCAGCCTTGTGGCCCACCTGATCGATACCTACGGCGCGACTCGAATGAATGAACTCCTGAACACGTTCCAGCGGCTTGGTACGATCGACCGCGCTCTCGACACCGTATACGGGTTCGACTCCGACGGGCTGGAGTCAGCGTGGCGCGTCGAACTCGGCTTACCTGCTCGTGCGGAATCTGGCGGCGTCGAGCGCGAATTGATCCCTACAATCCCGCCGTTCGGCTTACCGCTGAACTCAAGCGATGCCACACCGACCCCCACGCCAGTTCCGGCGGCACCCCCAACAGCGACACCACCAAGCGAGCCCACAGCCACCGCCACTCCACATGGAGGAAGCGGATGCAATCGATCCGAAACTTCGGCAGGGCTCGACGGAGGCGTCGTCCTCGGATTCATGCTTGGCGGACTTGCCCTTCGCCGGAGAAACAGATGAAGTACCTACGCCGTTCCATATTCCTTGCGCTTCTCCTTACAGGAGCGATCGTTGTCGGGGCTTGCTCATCGAGCGAAGCAACGCCGACTCCAATCACGCCATCGGAGGAACGGGCGTCGTCCACACCGCTCCCGACGCCAAGCCCCACAGCTGAGCAACGAACGAATGCTCCATCACCAACTTCCACGCCCGTTCCGATCACCTCTCCCATTGACCAGCCCCCCGAGGGTTTCAAGATATTCGTCGCGGAAGAGGTAGGCCTGGGGTTCCACTACCCTGAATCATGGAACTTGGGGTCGTACATCAGTCAGTTTGGAGCGGACGCCGTCGTCGACAACCCCGACGAGACCGTCCAGATCATCTTCTACTTGTCTGGGGTCGAGAGAGCTGATCTCACCGACGATGACCGCATCAATCAGACTGTTGACCTGTTTCGGAATGTCCTCTCGGATCCGGATGAAGTGAAAACCGTCGATCCCCTTCGTCTCGACAGCGGCATCACCGCCCTCCGGCGCGATTTCATCTACCTACGAGACTATGGAACCTACGAGTCACGCCTGTTCCTACTCTCCGCGGCCTTGCGCACCTATGTGATTACGGTGAGCGGGACGAGAGACGCACTGGAACGTGACGGGGCAGGTGCAGAGGCGATCCTCCGCAGCACAGTGGTTTTCGAGCCCGCCATGTTCGGCGTGGCGCGCGAGCACTCGCTGACGATGCCGTGGTCTGACCCGATAACACTTGATCCCGCCATGAGCCGCGAAGGAACGTCGCACCTGATCGTCGCGCACCTGTTCAGCGGACTGACCAGATTCGACGAGTCACTCACCGTACAGCTAGACCTTGCAGAAAGCGTGGAACTGGACGCGTCCGGCACCGTCTACACGTTCACCCTCCGCGATGATGCATCGTTCCACGACGGTCGCCGCATCACAGCAGAGGACGTTCGTTACTCGATGGAGCGTGCCTCCGACCCAGGGTTGCATAGCGCAACAACCGCGCTTTACCTGGGTGACATCGTGGGGGTGATCGACAGGCTAGAGGGCAGCGCAACGACCATCAGTGGCGTCGAGGTCGTGGACGAGCGCACTATCAGGCTGACGATAGACGCGCCCAAAGCGTACTTCCTCGCCAAGCTCACGTACCCAACGGCATATGTCGTCGACCGAGAAAACATCGAGCCTCGCGGCTACGACTGGTGGCAGGGATCCATCAATGGCTCGGGACCGTTCAAGCTCAAGGAGTGGACCGAGGGCGAGGTGCTGATGCTCGAACGATTCGACCGCTACCACACGCCCAGCAGCCTGCCTTACGCGGTCTTTCCCATCAACCTCGGAACCCCGATGCAACTTTACGAGGCTGAACTCAGCGATGTCGCGTTCATCGGTGGGGCCACGGTTGATCGTGCGCTTGATCCCGCCAACGGCCTTGAGGATCAATTGCGCATCTTCCCGCAGTTCCTGGTGAGCTACGTCGGATTCAACACCACCAAAGCACCCTTCGACGACCCGGTGGTTCGCCGTGCGTTCGTGATGGCGTTGGATCGGGACGGACTCAACGAGATCGTGTACGGGGGGAAGGTTGATACCGCCAAGGGACTGCTGCCGCCCGGCCTCCCCGGCTACAACGCGGAGCTCGAAGGACTCCCATATGACCCGGTCGCAGCGAAGGCCGCGTTAGACGGGTCTCGCTATGCGGGCGAAGCATTCCCAACAGTAACCTTCACCACTGCGGGCTTCGGCGCCGTTCCCGCAGACCTCCAGTTCATGATTGACGATTGGCGCCGCAATCTAGGCGTGACGGTCGAAGTCCGCACGTTGGATCCGGACGCCTACTACTACGCGCTCGCCAACGAGATCGACAATCTTTTCGACTATGGATGGATCGCAGATTACCCAGACCCGCAGAACTTCTTGGATGTGCTGCTGCACTCGACGTCTGTCGACAACAACGTGGGCGGCTACAACAACGCCGACTATGATCGACTGATCGAGGAGGCTCGCACAGAGCAGGACAACGGGCGGCGCATGGCGCTCTACCAGCAGGCTGAGAAGATACTGGTGGAGGACGCGGCCATCATTCCTCTGTACCATGCCCCCGACTACGTGCTCACGAAGCCCTACGTTCAGGGATTCACCATTGGCCCGCTAGGCCTTCCTCTATTGCACAACGTGGTCATCGGGCCTCGCGAGTAGCAGCAAACGAAAAAGGGGCCGCGCACGGTGCGCGACCCCTTTGAAGCTAGCTCGCAAGCCGATTGGTCCTCAAGAACTAAACCAACTCCGACCTATCCTGCCATCGTCTGATTTCGCGGCTTCCACGAGCTACCGCAATTCAGACCCGTGCCCCGAAAGCTCGGCTTCGACGTCAGGGGTCCGCGGCGTGATGTTTTTGAACGGCCCTCCCGGCTCGTCAAATCCAGGGTAGTTCCAGAACTCGACCGGCAGCACGATAACGTCGTTCTTGGACTCATCACGCCAGACGTTCATGGGCTCACCGCCGTCGGCGACCACATCCATCTGCTGCATGAGCATCCTGCGGTAGAGGATGATGCCCACGTCGGATACACCGAGGTGCTCGGTAGTTCGGTCAGAGATCGGCCCCTGGATAACCCATGCGGTCTGATCTTGGCCCGCGACGTAATCCCGCTTGATTCGGCCGGTCTCGTCGTACAGCGGTTTCACCTCGAAAGGGACACCTGCGGGCGTGGTTTCGCCCTCCTGCAGGTGTCGGTACTCCAGGCGCATGTGCAGCGTGTGGGTGTCATCGATGGGCACCCGGAATTGCATAGTGTTAACCACGCGCAGGATATTGGGGAACAACACAGGATGCCCGATCTTCCAGTGATCATCCTCTTCGGTCTCATCACCAACCAAACGGCGCTTGATCACACCGTAGTCTGTGATCTCAAACCCAACCTTCTTGTGTGGCTCGCCCCTGGAGGCTGTGGCACGGTTGAAATCGTCACGCTGGTCTTTGGGTACTAGACGATTCATCTCCCAGCCGCCCCAATAGCGGTGCAGCCACTGAAAGTGGAGTGGATCCAGCGAGTTTTCCTGGCACTGAAGCCAACTACACGGCAACTCGCATGACCAAGCGTTCCTCACTCCCTCCCAAACCAGAATGTCCCAATGCGGTAGCAGCGGCGCTGGCTCCGGCCCCATGTATGCGAATACGAGGCCTCCGAGTTCCTCTACCTTGTAGGCCTTGAGTTTCACCTTGTCTTTGAAACGACTCCCCGCCGGCTCTGAGGGTTGATCGACGCAATTCCCAGCTTCGTCGAACAACCAGCCGTGGTAAGCACACCGAATGCCCTCGGGCTCAGGGACGCCGTACGACAGGTTCGCTTTGCGGTGAGGGCAGGAGGGCTCAATGAGCCCCAGTTTGCCTATGGCGCTCCTGAAAAGTACCAAGTCCTCGCCCAAGATACGCACTTCGCGCGTGGGCGTGTCGTCGTCCAGTTGGGCGCTGCCCGCGATGGGATGCCAATACCGGCGCATGAGCGCGCCCATCGCCGTTCCTGGGCCCACTTGGGTCAGTCGTTCGTTCTGTGCTTGGGTCAACATGGATCATCCTCCACGAGTCGGCTTCGAAATTATCAGTTGACGGGTAATCTACGGCAGTACCGGGAAGATCCCGTGAGTTGGGCTCAGGAACATGTGACAGCGGTCGACCGCGGAACCAACGAGCAGGCGCTGCGATGAGCGTGGGATACCTATACAGCACCCGACTCACAGATGCCATCATACTAGCCCGAACGATGTACCTAGACGCTCCTCGTTTCCGACGGATCACGCACCTCCTGCGGACGGACATAAGGTGCCTCACACTTCCGATCTCTACCGGACATTACATGCGCAAGTTGCTGAAGCTGGCATTCCTTAGCCACCCAACTCTCGCGGCGACCACGGTCGGCGTAAGTGTTCTTGTAGCTGTCACCGAAGGCGCAGGCCTGGCCTTAATCCTACCGATTATCGAAGGCCTCGGAGAGCAAGAGTTGGTCCAGCCTGAGCATCCCTTTTCCGAGATGGCCTTTCGCATGTTGACTCCTTTGGGCATCCCGTTCTCTACCACCGCTTTGGTGTTGGTCGGCCTCGCTCTGTTCAGCTTGCAGAGCCTGCTGTTGTTCGTAAAGACAGCTACGACAATCAAAGTGAGGGTCGCGGTCGAAGTCTCGATACGCACGAAGCTATTCGGCGCACTGATGGCGGCGCCCGTGTCATATTTCGACGATCAGCACTTGGGGCGCTTTTCCAACGCCATCACGGCGGAAGCAACGCGTGCTGGCACGGCAGTGCTACAGCTGCTGACAGCGCTGGTCGCAATCATGCTTATAGCCGTGTACATGGGAACTGCCATCATCATTTCGTGGCAGCTGTCATTCGTCGCCATGGGATTCGTCGGGGCGTTCGCTCTCGTTGCACGCCGAACGGGGAGCCTCAAGCAGCGAGGCGAGCGCATGACCGAGGCGAATACCGCACTGAAATCCACCACAGTTGAGTACCTCTCTGCCGTGCGCGAGGTCAGCGCTCTAGGACTTGAAACCCACGCCAATGAAGTGTTCATGCAAGTCTCGCGGGGAGTTGCTCGCGAACTCGTTGCCATCGAGCGCATCATCGCCAGCTTCCGCTCCATCTACGAAATAGCGGTGGTCGTGGTCATCGCATCGTTGCTGGCAATCGGGGTTCTTTTGCTGGATGTGCAAACGGCCGCGGTCGTCGCGTTCTTCGTATTGCTCTTTAGACTTTCTCCGCGGCTTATCCTGCTGCAGAGCAGCTTGTATCAGTACGTGAGTGGTCCCCTGGGTACGAAGAGCTGGAACGGCTCCACGCGGAGGCGGAGGCGAATCAGGCGCCAGAACAAGCCCACGCCAAGTCTGCGGGGCTAACGACGGCGCTCGAATTTCGAGACGTTACCTTCACCTACGATGGTCGCCGCAACGCGCTGGATACGATCAATCTCCGTGTGCAACAAGGGACGACTGTGGGGATCGTTGGAGGGTCCGGCGCTGGCAAGTCAACGTTGGTGAATCTCTTGCTGCGATTCGACGAGCCGACAAGCGGCGGAGTCTTTGTGGACGGAGTTGACCTACGTGAAATCGACGTAGAGTCTTGGCGGTCCCTGATCGGCTTCGTGGGCCAGGACTCGTTCCTTTTCCACGAGTCCATCATTCATAATCTTGCTTTGGGCAACCCGACGGCGACAGGCGCAGACATCCGGGCGGTTGCCACGCAGGCTGGGGCAGATGCCTTCATCGCGGAGCTTCCTGATGGCTACGACACGATCGTGGGAGATAGGGGAGTGCTGCTGTCAGGCGGCCAACGCCAGCGCCTGGCGCTCGCGCGTGCTCTCGTGCGCGAGCCACAGGTACTATTGCTCGATGAGGCCACCAGCGATCTTGACGCCCGGTCCCAAGCGGCGATCCAGGAGCCTATCCGTGCGATGCACGGTGAGCGCACCGTGATCGTCGTGGCCCACCGGCTCTCCACCATCCGCGACTCGGATGTCATAGTTGTGCTGGAAAACGGAAAGGTCGTCGAGACAGGGGATCACGATTCCCTCGTGCGCGCCGGTGGCCACTATGCCGAGTATTACGCGACCGAGGCGGGAGACTAGAAGAACAACCATGAGAGCATGCCCGGCCTGCGGTTCCGAAGAACGGCACGCGTTCGATGAGTGGAACCCTGAGTTTCTCCAACGGCGTTTCTTGGACGACGGCTCAACGATGGAATTCAGCGAGTCCTTGCATCTGTATACGTGTGGGCGCTGCTCGATGTGCTACATCGGAGGCGAATACGACCCGAACACGATCACCCCACGTGATCAGCCGCTAGACCGAGCCGCGTTTCGCGATGTCTTCGCAGATACATCTCCGGCCTCCGTGGGAATCCGAAATACCATCGCGATGAACGTGTATCGCCTGGTTGCATCCAAGTTCAAAGATGTTCGATTGCTCGATTACGGGAGCACCTACATTGCGTCTTATCTGCGCTAAGCGACTTATTACCCACGTACGACCGCAGTGGCGTACGACGTCCACATCGAGTCTGCGGATGTTGACGGGATCGCGTTCAGGAATTCAGTGGAGGATCTCAAAACGCTCGGGCCATTCGCGGGGATCATATGCAATCAGGTGATCGAGCACTCTATGGACCCGCGGCAGGAGTTGGCGAACATCTACGAACTACTCCAGCCGGGCGGGTTCGCTTTCTTCGCGGTTCCGCTGGTTGACTACCGAAAACTCGCGCAATACCGAGCCCAACGCTACACAGGCTCACCTGCCGAAGATGTCTTCAACCCCACGCACATCAACTACTACTCGCCGCAATTGTTCGTGCGAGCGCTTGAAGGTGCGGGGTTCAGAATCGTACCGATCCAGTTGGATTTCACAGCCGCCCAGACTCCGCCGGAGGGATTGATCTCGATGGTTCGGAAGATAGGCTTGCGCCTTGGACGGTACGTCGGCTTTCGGGCGATGCTCGCGACTGGACGATTCCCGAGTGCGGGTGAGCGATTCATCAACGGCTTTTTCGTTACCCGGGACTAGCGACCTGCACCGAGGTTGCGCAAGAATTCCGCGTGCATGGCCGAGGCTGCTTCAGCGCGATCCAACAGTAGGTTGTTGGCGACCGCTATTGCTTGATCACGACGGCCAGCGGCTAGGAGCGCCATGGCTTCAGCGAAGACGACCGACGGGCCTTCAGCCCCGAGCGTTTTGGCTGCAGCGAGGTCCTCGAGCGCGCCGGTGGGATCGTCCAACAACAATCGAGTCGCTGCGACCTCGAATCGCGGTTGCCAGAAGCCTGGGTATAGCGCCGCGAGGGTCAGGGCGTGCTCCAGCGCGGCTTCCGCGAAGCTCCCCTCAATCAGTGAATCGAGCATCGCGTTGATCCGCACCGAACGGGCCCAGGCCCGTCCATCGAGTGGATTGCGGGCCTGAACAGCATTGGTCTCCCGTAGCGCGGACGCTAGCGCTTCAGCCTGCATCTGTGGGCTGGGTGCTGCCAGCGCGCGGTCGAACATACGATCGGCGAGGCCAAAGCGCGTAACCGCAGCCCCGGGGGAAAGCGCGATGGCCTTCGATAGCAGTTCATCAGCGTGAGCGGCATCGCCCGTTTCTGACGCCGCGTGGGCTCGCGCGGCCAGCCGTGCGGCATAGGCATCCTCAAACACGATTTCGACCCCAACGATTGCCAGCATGAGTGCGAGCAAGCCAGCGCCCAGCAGTGGTGCAAACGTACGAAGGCGGATACTCGCGCTAGATTCAGCAGCGATAGTGGCTGGTTCGTGGCCCCATCGGCTCGATGACAGCGCCACCACGGTAGCCGCCAGTATCCACGAAAGCAGGATGTCGGAGGGTTGCGCCACGCCCACTAGCTGCTCGACAGTGCGACCGACTAGCGCCGCCGATATTCCCGCCAACAGCGGCACTCGCCAACCAAGCTCACCCGCTCTCTTTGCCTGCTTGAGCAGCCGGAACAACAGTAGACCTAGAGCAGCAATCAGGCCCACGTAGGCCACGGCGCCTACCATGCCGACCTCAGTCGCTGCTTGTAGCAGAAAATTGTGGGCGTATTCCGCGCGGCCGCCATCCAACGTGTCGCCCGATAACGGGTAGATGTACGTGTACATGTCGGGACCGTAGCCCACGAGCGGCCGGAGCGCGGATGCCGTGAGGGTGGGGATAGCCGGGTGGGCTTGCCCATCCGGCCATGGGGACGACCGCAACACGTCAATCGTGGAACCCCATATCGCCTACCGGGAGGAAAGTCCTCCTTCTGCAGGCACGGATAGTGGAATTGAGGAGAACCGCGAAGCGACCAGGTTGGAATCTTCTGTTTGCCCTGGAACCGGGAGTGCGACGAAAAGCAGCGCCATTCCCAGGCTCAAACCGAGGACAGCAGCCGATCCGACCAATCGGCGTAGACCCTCGCTCCAACCTATAGCTAGTAGGACCGTTAAGCATCCAAACGCGAGCCCGAGCCAGGTTCCTCGAGTCAGCGTGAACGCTGCTGCTGTGATTTGTGGTGCCACCATGGCGGCGCTGACCAGGATCTGCACGGGCCGCCCACGGAGCATCGCGCCGAGAGCCAAAGATATGGGAACCGTCATCGTCAGCAGTGCGCCGGCGAATATCGGATTGCCGAAGGTCAACGTCACCCGCCTCGCCGGGAGGGAGTCGTCGAGGAACCAGTCGATCCCAAAATGCTGGCCGATACCGTAAAGGCTAATGAGCCATGCAACACCGGTGATTGTGTAGAGGATTCGCATCAACTGCGCTCGTCTCCGAAGGTGGGCCGCCACCGCAACGAAGGCAACAAGGTAGGAAGCGAACGTCAGCAGGCCGCCACTGACTCGCCCAGCGTCGGCGCCCGCGATGGAGACCTCGGGCACCGGCGACAAGGCCGTCACCAGTAGGTTGGCGTACACGATCGCCGCGACAGCCAGCAGTACGAAGCGTGCAGGATGCCGCTTCGCCGCATCTCGCCAAGCCCGGATTGCAGGGAGCGGTCGCCACGGGGCCATGCCCAGGGACAACGCTGCGTCGGTGGCAAGCGCGGCGACGAGGAACAGCGTGAGGGTGCGGAGGACGAAGACTTTGGGAACCTGGGTGTAGGCGTCCATCCAGGTTTCGTGGGTGATCGCCAGCGGCACGAGTACGACCATGGCGAACCAACTGGCCTCGATGGAGCGATCCACCCAGCGCTGCAGAGATGAGGTTTGCACTGCTGAGTGGTACCCGGTTGAGCGTACGCCGTCAATAAATCTCCGAGACGGTTCGCTCTTGGTATCGAGGAGGGGGAGCGAGCATAGATTCACGATAGGGTCTGCCCGGCGTAGACTGATGCTTCCTAATCTGGCCCCGGAGTAACCGTATGCCTGGCACTGAAGACAAAGTCGTCGTTGCGTTGGTGCGCGACGCGTCACCGCAGGATGTTGAGAAGATCAAGGCCGTATCCCCTGAGCGGTTGGAGGTTGTTCCGCTATGGCGGAGCTTGCGCGCCGATACGGCGCGGTTCTTCCCAGAGACGCATATCAAGCGATTCGAGCGTCCCGACGTGTGGATGCCAGACCTGCCGAAAGAAGAGGTCGACCGCGTGCTCGGTGCGGCGCAGGCGGCGTTCTGCGGCGCGGTACATCCATCTGATCTGCTGAGTCGCATGCCGCACATCCGGTGGGCACACTTCAGCATGGCTGGGCTGTCCAGCATCCAGCACTCGGAGTTCTGGGAGTCCCGTGTGGACGTGACGACATCGCGGGGGTACACCGGCGCGCGGTCGATCGCAGAGATGGCGGTGTTCGGTGGGATGATGATCGCGAAGAGTTTCCAGATCGCTGTGCGACAG
>Ga0114999_10009231_pt1 | contig 10841 bp, 7 predicted proteins | sample ArcticOcean_MG_C_3_FD_89820 | JGI IMG/M metagenome (GOLD analysis project Ga0114999, IMG submission 89820) | Marine microbial communities from western Arctic Ocean - ArcticOcean_MG_CB8_126 | ecosystem: Environmental > Aquatic > Marine > Oceanic | place: Arctic Ocean: Canada Basin | collected... | reverse complement strand
TGCCCCGGCTACGGCAGTTGTGGCGGCATGTTCACTTACAACACCATGCAGACCTTCATCGCGGTTGTCGGCCTGGAACCGCTGCACATGGTGTCACCGGCTTCGGATGACCTTCGCCGGATGGAACAATTTCCGAACGAACTAGTAACCTACCTGAAAGCGATGATCGACACCGATCTAACCCCGCGCAAGATTGTCAGCCGCGACTCCATTCGCAACGCGATGATCGTCGCCATGTCGGTCGGCGGCTCGACGAATGTTTTGCTGCATGGCCCGGAGATCGCCAGAGCCGCGGGTTATGGCGATTTCTCCAAAGACATCATGTCGCCGGAAGAGTTCAATCACCTGTCGAAGAATGTGGTGCCGGTTCTCGTCGACGCTCGGCCCTTCGGGACCTACTCGATGGTCGATATCGACGAAAAAGGAGGCATTCAGGTTATCGTCAAGGAGCTGTTGAACGCCGGTCTCCTGAACGGGGAAACGCTTACCTGTACCGGCGAGACGCTTGCCGAGCAGGTGGCGCGGCTCAATCCCCCTGCCCCGGATGGGACGGTCATCTATACCGTGGAACACCCCTACAAGCCGACTGGCGGCTTGCGGGTCCTTGGCGGCAACCTCTCGCCGGAATTCAGCGCCGTTCTTAAATTGGCTGGCGTCGAAGGTGGTCTGGAAAACAATGTTTTCGTTGGCAAGGCGCGGGTGTTCGATAGCGAGGCCGACCTCTTGCATTCGTTGGAAAACCAACCCGAGGCATTCCAGAACCACAACATGATCATTGTGCGCTACGAAGGGCCAAGCGGTGCCCCTGGAATGCCGGAAATGCTCGATTCCACCTCCAGAATTACCACGCTTTGCCGGGAAAAGGGCATGGTTGTCGGCCTGATGACCGATGCCCGGTTCTCCGGCGGATCGGTGGGATTGGTTATCGGCCATGTCGGCCCGGAAGCAGCATTGGGTGGCCCGATTGCCTTCGTGGAGAATGGCGACGAGATCGTCGTTGACCTCAATGTCAACCAACTGAATTGCACGGCGCTTTCAGACCCCGCGACGTTAAGCACCAGAAAGGCGGCGTGGGAAAAGGTCGTCGCCGATAACGGTGGCTCGCACCCCTCCATAGGTCACGCGGACACAAGGTTGCTGAACCGTATGCGACTGTCCGCTGTTTCCGCAATTTTCGGCGCCGGCATGCATCCGAATCGGATGCTTTGGGTCAGTGAACCTCGTGCGCCGGTAAAGACGTCTTTCATACCATCAAACAATTATCGCGCTGAATCCGGCAAGGCGTTCTAGTGATGTTGTTTGACGAACGGCGTGATCGTTAAAAGGACGTCATACCGGAAATCTTCGGCGATACCGAAGCGGCGAAAGTGGAGGGCATCGTGAGCCAGGGACTGGAGAGACCGCAACTTGAACGGCGGCTGCAGGCGCTGTTTGGGGCCAACGCTGAGAGTGAAAGCCCTTTGGCTGAAAGCGGCGCAGGGGTGCGCTTCACCGGTATCGAGCTGTGCCGGCCACTGAGTCAGGAGCAGGTTGAATTTCTGCTCGATGCATTAAGCCAGTGTCGGATCCTCTGCATCGCAGGCCAAGCGCTGGACCGGTTCTCCCTCGCCCATTTTGAGAGGTTTGCCAACCACTGGGGGGCGCCCATTCCACACCCCAGCAATTTCATGCGCGGCGGCAAGCCGGCACAGCAAGATGGTGCCAGCAACGGTCCTATAGAGCCGATCCCGTATGACAAGCGCAAGGCAGCCCTGGCCGATGCGGCCTTCCCTGGCCGATTGCAATGCCTGCCCCATAAATCGCCGGCGGTGCTCGTCGCAACCAACCTCAGGGGTAAGGCAGACCCGGGGGGCGCTCAGCTGTTGGGCGGCGAGTCGTGGCATACGGATGTTGAGTACGAGCAATTGCCGATCTACGTATCGATGTTCCTGGTTCACCATATGCCAGTCTCGCGCGACGCCGCGGGCGGAACCTGGGTACCCGAGCCAGACGGCGATACCCCCAACCTGTATTTCGGGGGCTCTGACGACACACTCATGCAGCTGCGCCGGCGGCTACCGTTAAACGGTGAGACAGCCTATGCCGATACTGCGGCGGCCTTCGCGGCGTTGCCCGGCGAGGAGCAAGCAGACCTTGAGCGTGTCCAACTGCGGCGGCGGTTGAACGAGGGAGACGCCGGGTGGCTCGCGCCTCTGGTCCGCACCGATCCACGTTCGGGGACCAAATCCTTACACAGTCCAGTCTGGGCGTCACGGCCTGGAATACGGCCGGCGGTCGAGGTTGATGGGATGACGATGGAGCGATCACGCGCCTTCCTGGATCGCTTGGAAGCACATGTGCTGCAACCGGCGTTTCGCTATGACCATCTGCACGTGCCGGGCGACGTGACAATCTGGAACAATTTTATGACCCTGCATAACTCACCGCCGATTAAAGCGAACATCAGCTCAATCGACGACGCCCGACTGCTCTATCGTTTGAGTTCCAAGGGTGAGCCGGCGCTGTCGCTGCCACGCAAGGACGACCCAAAGTGGCTTGAGACCCACATCGCTGGCGGATACGCGACACCACAGGAGATAATCGACCTTCCGGGCGTAGAATAAATAGCCTGCCCATTAGGTCAACGCGCCGCGACCGCAACCTTCCCGAACTTCCCGCTATCGGCCACACTTGCTACCAATCATTCGATTAGGCTCTAGAATGGACCCGTCCGTCTGGAAAACGCCGATTGAAACATAACCAGCGTGAGGGGTGTTGATATGTCTCAACAAAGTAATGAGGCCAACAATTCTAAAATCACCGCAGAATTGGCTGATTTCGCTCTGGCCCCAGTCGACTTTCCACGTGATGTTCATGCGGCCGGCATACGCTCCTTCGTTAATATCGTTGGTTGCGCATTGGGCGGCCTGCATCACCCGGTAAGTGACCTTGCCTATGAGGTAAACAGTGAATTTGTTGGTGCCCCGGTGGCGACTCTCATCGGCCGCGGGCGTTTGGCCGACGTGCTCAGCGCCGCCTATCTGAACTGTCTGGCGGCGAGCGCCCATGCTTTCGACGACACCCATCTGCCGACGGTGTTGCATCCAGCCGCTCCGGTGGCCAGCGCACTGTTTGCTCTGGTGGACCGCCAACTCGCCGCGGCCCAAACTATCGCCGCACCCAGGGCGCCCATTTCAGGCCAAGCATTTCTGGAGGCCTTTACCCTAGGCATCGAAATTCAGTGCCGGCTTGGGGTTGCGCTATTGCTTCCTCCGGCGCAAGGACAGATCGGCTGGTACGCCAGTGGCGTGGCCGGTGGCGTGGCCGCGGCGGCCGCAAGCGCGCGGTTACTTGGGCTTTCGGCGGAACAAACCCGCTGGGCCCTTGGCATTGCCGCGAACCAGGCGTCCGGTTTCCGACAAACCCATGGCAGCATGTGTACCAGCTTTACACCGGCACACGCGGCGCGGTGCGGTCTCCATTCGACACTGTTGGCGGAGCGCGGCTTTACTGCGTCGGACGCCGCGCTGGAAGGCGCTAACGGCTATTTCGACGTCTTCGCCAAGCGCGCCAATCCCGGTGCGGCGGTTGCCGGTTTGAGCCGGACATGGCACGTCCTCGATAACGCCTTTAAACCCTACCCATGCGGCATTGTCATTCACCCCGTGCTGGACGCGTGCCTTGCCCTGGTGCAGTCCACGCGGGACCGGTCTTTCGAGGCGACTAAGGTAGCGGCGGTAAAAGTGGCGGTGAACCCACTGTGCCTGACCTTATGCGACCGTCCGGCGCCGAGCAGCAGCCAATTGGCCCAGGTTAGCGTGCAGCACTGGACCGCCGCCGCCCTGATCCGCGGGCGCGCCGGCCTAGCCGAGGGCAGCGAGGAATGCGTGCACGACACCGCTGTCATGGCCTTGCGGGCGAAAGTATCAGCGAAATCAGACCCGGCGATCGCCCGTGACGCCGGCGTGGTGGTGATTGAAATGCAAAATGGTGAGCGGTTTGAAGAGCGGGTCGAGCACTGCATCGGCAGCACCCAGAATCCGATGACCGACGCACAACTAACAGAGAAATTTATTCATCAGGCGACGCCCGTGCTTGGCGCCGGTCCTGGCAAAGCTTTGCTGGAACAGTGTTGGTCGCTTCACGACAGTCCTTCGGTCGCCGAACTCCTCGAGGGTAGCGTTCCGGACTGAGCACGGGGTCGAGGCGGATCAGGCTCAAAAGCAACCACGGCAACGCGCTATAGGTCTGCATCACCCAGGAAGGCGGCCATCTGATCTGGTCGAGCTGAATTTACGTCATACGGTAATGTTTTGGCTTCATCGCTCAACTGATTAGGCCGATACAATTTAGGTCAGCTGAGCAGGAAGGCGAGGTCGGTTGATCGGGATTGCGCTAGGGGCGACGCGATCACAAATACAATTCCCGCCATTATTCCTCCACTGCGACCTTCCGGCGCTCAGCCAGTCCGGCTACCGTTCGTCTCAATCGATCCACCGTCAGGCGTCCATCGGCGCGGAGGACGCTCTGCGCTAGCAAGACATCCGCCCCGGCATTGCATAAGGAATGCTTCCCATGGCACTTGCTATAAATCCCATCGGCCAAGTCTTCGCCGGCGAAGTCACCGGCACCGATTGTCGGCAAACTCTAACGGCCGAAACCGTGGCGGCGATCGAGGCCGGCATGGACCAGTATGCGGTGCTTGTCTATCCCGGCCAGACGCTCAGCGATGAGGAGCAACTCGCCTTCACCCTCCATTTCGGCAAGATCGAGCAGAAGGGTCGGGGCAGCGGCAAGGGGCGCATCCATTTCCGCACCGAGGAGCAGACCCGCCCGCTAGCCCAGGGGATTGGGGATTTCTCCAATGTCGACGGCGCCGGCAAGCCGTTACCCCCGGACACCCGCGCCTATCAGTTCAAGCTGGCCGACCGGTTATGGCATTCGGACAGCTCTTTCCGCCCCATACCGGCCAAATATTCGCTGCTGTCAGGCCGGGCGGTTCCATCTTGGGGCGGCAATACCGAATTCGCCGACATGCGCGCGGCCTACGACGCGCTGGACGAGCGCACCCGGCGCGAGGTCGAGAACCTGGTTTGCCACCACTCGCAAATCTACTCGCGAGAGGCTGTCGGGTTCGGTGCAATGGACGAGGCGGAACGCCAAGCCTTCAAGCCGGTTCGCCAACGCTTGGTGCGGCGTCACCCGGCCACCGGACGAAAATCGCTATTTCTGTCGGCGCATGCCGGCGTCATCGAAGGCTGGACGATTCCGGAATCCCGGATGTTCCTGCGTGACCTTATTGAATTCGCCACCCAGCCGCGCTTCGTCTACTCGCATCGCTGGCGGCTGCACGATCTGGTGGTCTGGGACAACCGCGCCACCATGCATCGGGGCCGGCGCTTCGACCACAGCGAGCCCCGGGACGTGCGGCAAACCCGTCTGGCCGGCGATGATGTCACGATCAAGCAGGTCGCCTGAAGCAGATGCCGAGCCATGACGAAGTTCGGTGTGGATTGTGAATGCGTCTGTTGTTCAGTACGTTAGTGGGTAATCGATTAGTCCTGCATCGCTATGCGGCACCGACTAATTAAATCGGGCTCCAGAAGCCTTAGACGTGTTGACGGTACTCAACTTGCAAATCAACCCGCTGTCCAAGTCAGAAACCCATAGGCGCGGCGTCCCAGAACCACTGTCAAAACCGGAAACATCAAATGGAAAATAGCTCTAAAATTGCGGTGCTTGGTGCGGGAATGGTTGGCACCTGTTGTGCCCTGTACCTGCAGCGGGAAGGTTACGCGGTCACGCTCGTCGATCGCGGCGGCGCCGGCGAAGAAGCCTCGTTCGGCAATCTCGGTGGTTTTGGCATTGCCTCCTGCCCTCCTGCCGCCATGCCTGGGGTGATCAAAAAAGTGCCGGGCATGCTGTTCGACGCTGACGCACCGTTGAAGATTCGTTGGGGTCATGCGGCGCGGGCGCTTCCATGGTTCATCCGTTTCATCGCGAATTCGCGGATCGAACGGGTCGAGGCCAACGCGGCGGCGAGGCAGAGTCTTTTAGACAAAGTCCATGAGGGCATAGACCCGTTGATCGCCGACGCCAATGCCGGCCATTTCATGAGCCAAACCGGGTTGATGTTCACCTTCGAAAGCGAGGCGGCGTTCCAAGGGTCAGCCTATGCGTTTGATTTGCGCCGCCGTAATGGCGTCCAATTAGACCTGCTCGACGGCAACGAAGCACGCCAGGTGCAGCCGGCGCTGTCGAAAAACGTGGTTCGGGCCTATCGGGTGGCCAATTTCTCACACACGGTCGATCCGATGCGCCTGGTCAAGGCCCTGGCGACACTGTTTGAGCAACGCGGCGGTACAATGTTGCGCCGGACGGTTACCGGATTTGATATTGGCAGCGACGGCGTCCGGGCACTCAGAACCACGGACGGTGACGTCGCCATCGAAAAGCTGGTTGTTGCGGCGGGGGTGTGGTCACGACAATTCGCCAAGATGCTTGGATCCGACGTGCCGTTGGAGGCCGAACGCGGTTATCACACGATGTTCAACGGCGCCGATGTGAAGATGAATGGCGCCATTATCTCGGTTGATCGGCACGTGGCGATCACCCCAATGAACGAGGGAATTCGCGTCGGCGGTGTCGCCGAGTTCGCCGCCCCAGAGGCGGCGCCCAACTTCGCGGTCGCCAAGCTGGTCCGCCGGCATGGCGAAGCACTGTTGCCGGACCTGAAGAGCGAGCGAATCACCGAGTGGATGGGGCCGCGCCCATCGCACCCAGATTCAAAGCCGGTCATCGGCCGATCACCGCGACACGGCAACGCGTATTTCGCTTTCGGGCACGATCATCTCGGACTCACAATGGGCGGGATTACCGGCAAATTAGTCTCGGAACTGGTGACCGACCGTCCAACCAGCGTTGACCTCAGCCCTTTTCGGCCAGACCGTTTCTGAGCCATTGTGCCCAAGAGAACCGCAACGATGCAACGAGCCCCAATCACCACCAAAGTCGCGACCTTCATCTGCGATCAGGCAAAGACCGGATTACCGTCCCACGTCGCCGAGTACACTAAATTGCTCACCTTGGACGGAATTGGAACGCTTGTCGCTGCGACCCATCCCCTGGTCACCTCCAGCGCCGGCATCGGCGCTTTTGCGGCGACCCATGGTGGGGCCGGGAGCGCGACGCTCATCGGTCAGGCTATGAAGGTCGATGTGGTTAACGCGGCGCTGGCCAACGGGACACGCGGATACGCCATCGATATGGAACCGCATCACCCCGAGGCGATCCTACATCCTATTTCCATCATGATCCCGACCGCGCTTGCCCTAAGCGAGGCATTCGCACGGAACGGCCAGGACTTCATTACCGCGATCGCCGTGGGTTGCGAGATCACCTACCGTGTTTCGATGTCGATGAACCCAAAGGAGCTTTACGCGCTCGGCTTTCATCCCTCCGCTGTTTGCGGGACCTTTGGCGCCGCAGCCGCAGCCGCCGTTCTGCTTCGCCTTGACCCTGAACAAACCACTCGGGCGCTCGGCCTGGCGGGATTGCAAACTTCCGGGTTGATGGCTTGGCAGGACGATCCCCGCGAGGATGCCCGCCCCTTCCAAATGGGCATGGCAGCGCGCAATGGCGTCACCGCAGCGTTGTTGGCAAAAGACGGCTTTGGCGGACCAGATCGTATTTTTGACGGCGGCCACAATGTGCTGCATGCGTTTAGCCGAATTGCCAACAATGCGCCGCTGATCGATGGCCTGGGCGAAAAATGGGACGGTGTGATGGAACTGGCGATCAAGCCGTATTCCTGTGTTTCGTTCCTACACCCAGCCTTGGATGCGCTGGGCAGTTTGATCTCTAAGCATCACATCTTATCCGGTGATGTCGAAGGTATTGAGCTGCGCTTTGCCAAATCCGGCTGCCACTGTGTCGACGACAACCCATTGAAAAGCCACTGCGCACAATATGTGCTTCCGGTCCGACTGACCCGAGGCGAGCTGCGGTTTACCGATCTATTCGAGGATTTGCGACAAACCAATGATGAGGTCGCCCGGCTGGCCCAGCGCACCAGCGTCTTGCATGACACCGGCGAGTTCGAGGATCTTTTCCCGGATTTTTATGCTGGTGAGATTACCCTGACCTTGAAGGATGGAAATAAAATCCGTGAACGCTCGGACATCGCCCGAGGTTATCCCGAGGCGGCGCTATCGGCCGGAGAAATCGAGGCGAAATTCGACCAGCTGGTTGGGGCCGTCGCGCCGCCTGAGCGCCGGGCCGCCTTGCGCCAAGCGGCGGCCTCGGTATTCGAGGCGGATAACCTGGACGGTTTGGCCGGTTTGCTGGCCGAACCGGCGGTAACGCAATAACCGAATAATCGGCCGTGTCGGCGTCTGGGGAGGCCCAAAAGTCAAAACCCGCAGCGATGATGATCGCTGCGGGCTCTGAAAATACTCGGGACGGGATCCGCTGACCCCATCAACGAGAGATTTTAGATCATTTATCGAGCCACCACGTGTCGAAACGTCCGACATTGTAAAGGCCGAAATAATCATCCGGTACATGGCCCTTCACATAGTCGTACCAACCGTCGTTGATCTTCTCCCAGGCTACCGGGAGCAGAGGCGGGTCCTGCTCCATGATCATTTCAGCCCTGGTGATCGCGGCCTGACGTTTGACCGGATCGACCTCGCTGTCGATGATCTCCACCTGAGCGGTGAACTCTGCGTTTTCCCAGTTCGAGTAGTTCTGGGGACCGTCCTTGCCGTACCACGTGTTGAAGTAATCGGAGGGATCGATCAATGTCGACACGATGGCACCAATCGCCATGTCGTAGCTGCCGTTGTTAACGTCTTCGAACCAAACCGCCTCGACAGCTGTCCGCAGGTTGCACGTCACGTTCAAGGTCTGTTGCAACATCGCCTGGATCGCTTGTGACCAAAGCTTGAAACTAGCGACCTCACGGACCAAGAAATCAAGCCCGTCAATGCCATCAGCATAACCGGCCGCGGCCATCAGTTTCTTGGCCTCGGCGATGGACGCACTTTGATCGTCCTGATATCCAAGACGCTTCTTCATCTCGTCCTTGGGAGTGGCGTTGGCGGAGAACGGATAGATGAATCCGCCAACCATCATCGGCGCCACGTCCTTAACCACTTCCACTAGCACCTCACGGTCGAGCACGAGATGGAGGGCACGACGCACCCTGGGGTCGGCAAGCGGTCCTTTCTTGGCGTTCATCCAAGTCGCCTGGATGACGCTCTGGTAATAGTCGACGCCGGTCAGACCGGGTGTTTTGTCCACCTCCTTGCGGGTGACCGGATCGATCAGACGGGCATAGTCGATACGGCCCGCCAACAGCGACGATCCAAGCTCCGGAGAAAATGGCAGGGCGTGATAGAACTCGATGCCGTCCAAATAAGGTAAGCCCTCGTTCCAATAGTTATCGTTCCGCTTCATCTCCCAGATTTCCTGCTCAACCCGGCGGACGCTTTGGAACGGGCCGGTCCCTGGAACTTCCAGGGTCTTGCGCAGGTTGTAGTTGTTGTCCTCGAGAGTTTTCTTTCGGACGATGCCGTTCCAGCCGCTGGCGATGGCACCCATAATGAAATCAGCGGGACGCGGAACTGCCAGTTTGAACTGAATGGTATGGTCGTCCGGCGCCTCGACACTATCAACGGATTTGAACAGCGAACTGCGCGGAATGCTAATCCCAACCGGTGGCTTGGTGATGCGATCGAAGGTCGCCTTCACGTCGGCCGAGGTCAGCTTGGCGCCATCGGAGAACTCCACGCCCTTGCGCAAATGGAAGGTGTAGGTCTTGCCGTCCTTGGCGATCTCCCAGCTATGGGCCAGATCGGGAATGATGGTCTGACCGCTGTCATTCGGATTGTAGCGGATCAAATTGTCATACATGCACGCCTGGCTGCCGAGATATTGATCGTCCCGGACTGGTGGAAATCCAGATGCGGGGGTCGCATGGTGATGCCATAACGCAGTACACCACCGCGTTTGGCGTTGGCCTCCGGAGCGGCGAGTTTGAACTTCGAGCCGTCCATCTCCATGGGCACAGACGCCTGGGCCTTGCTCGCGCCTAGACCGGCTGCGCCCGCCGCGACTGCCACACTGCCGGCCATGAAGTTCCGGCGGGTCAACGAAGGTTGTTTGAAACCTTTTCTAGTCATCGAAAGCCTCCCTCTTCTTTTTTAAATTTTGACACCAAGCCTATTTGTCGTCTGATAGGCTCCGTTGGGATGTAAATCGCCAACGAACATTTCGGGTGGGAGACCGAGCTTGACCCAGATCCAGCAAACCACGCAACAACCTAGAGAATCGGTGGCTGCAGGAGCCGATCGAATTCTTGATGTCGAGGACTTGCATGTCGAGTTCAACACCCCGGCTGGCTTGGTGCGAGCGGTGGATGGGCTGTCCTATTTCGTCCGTGAAGGCGAAACGCTTGGAGTTGTTGGGGAATCCGGCTGCGGTAAAAGCGTTACCGCGCTATCCGTACTTCGACTGATCCCCAATCCACCAGGCAAAATCAGCGCCGGAACCGTACGTTTTCAAGGCACAAATTTACTCAATTTGCCGGAAGGTGAGCTCGAAGCCATACGTGGAAATGACATATCTATGATCTTTCAGGAGCCGATGACGTCGCTGAATCCGCTCTACACCGTCGGCAAACAGATCAGCGAGGCTCTAATTCTCCATCAAGGCCTATCCAAGCGCGCGGCAATGGACCAAGCAACCGAAATGCTACGTCGGGTATCGATCCCCGAGCCCGAAGCCCGGATCCATTCCTATCCTCATCAGCTCTCCGGCGGGATGCGCCAAAGGGTGATGATCGCCATGGCAATTTGCTG
>Ga0114999_10009227_pt1 | contig 10849 bp, 10 predicted proteins | sample ArcticOcean_MG_C_3_FD_89820 | JGI IMG/M metagenome (GOLD analysis project Ga0114999, IMG submission 89820) | Marine microbial communities from western Arctic Ocean - ArcticOcean_MG_CB8_126 | ecosystem: Environmental > Aquatic > Marine > Oceanic | place: Arctic Ocean: Canada Basin | collected... | reverse complement strand
GGCCTTCGAGGTGTCGATGGACTTGATACGCGCGTGGGCGAAGGGGCTACGAAGAATCCGACCGGACAGCATTCCGTCCAACGTCACGTCGGCGGTGTACTCGGCTCTGCCAGTGGTCTTCGCTGGGCCGTCGATCCGCGGTGTCGACTTCCCGATCAGCCCGTTTCCTACGGTGGTCATACTGGCGGTCTCCTTCGTTTAGTAAGAGAGGGGATCGGAGTGAGGGGTTAGCGACAGGCAGCATACCAAGAGCCGCAGTGCAAATCACCCGAGGGTGTGACGCACGGCTGCTTGGAATTCACCGCGTTGCCAGCGGCGAATCTCTGATGACTCCAACTCTTCATCGAATTTCTCAGGCTCACGCGCAAGCCGTTCAAGGCTACTCATGGGCCACAACAGCGATGGATCCATGGACAGCTTCTCGCCTTCAGCGATGCGCCATTCTTTGAGTTTGGTCAGCCTTTCGGCTTCCTGAGCCGACGGGCGTGGGCGGAAAGGAGTCCGGCCAGGGGCTCGCTTGAGTGGGTCCGCTGTGAGTCCAGCCTTCACCGCGCGAGCGATGGATGAGCCGAGTCGACGCCGTGTCTGCTGGCCCAGGCCTTTCACCTCAGCGAGGTCAACCTCCGGCTCGGTGGCGATGGCAATCAGAGTCTCCGCTGAGATGACGAAGGCGGTTGGCCGGTCAAGCCTCCGGGCCTCAGCCTCGCGCAACTCCCAGAGTGCTTTGAGCACGCTTAGCCCACGACCATCCAGCTTGTGGGAGCCGCGCACTGAAAGGTAGGCCGAATCAGGATCCGGAGGCGTGTACCTGATCTGCTCCAGTCGCTCCAACTCCTCAGTGACCCACGCGCTGCGGCCCAGCTTAGCAACGCGTTCATCGATAGCATCGCGTACTTCGCCCAGGTAGATGACATCAGCCGCCGCGTACTCAAGGGCAGCCTCCGTCAGCGGGCGTTTGGACCAATCTGATCGCTGCAAGCGCTGATCTTTGGCAATGATGGGGCCGAGGAGATCTTCGATGAGCGCGGCGTAGCCGAAACGTTCGAGGCCTGCGAAGCGCGCTCCGGTGTTCGTATCATAGACGCCCTTAAGCTCGAAGCCCCAATCGCGGTTGAGTCCGCGTAGGTCGAAGTCCGCGCCATGGAAGATTTTCTCTACCTCAGACCACTCGAACATCTCTCGGAACGCGCCGACATCAATGTCTGCCAGCGGGTCGATGATGAACACGCGGTCGTTCGCGACGACCTGAATCAGACAAGTCTTCTCGGGGTAGTGGTGCCGGGAGTCCGCCTCTGTGTCCACTCCCAGCCGCGTCGCTGAAGAGATTGACGTCACGGCGTCACGGAGGCCCTTCGGGTCATTGACCCATACGTATGAAACTTCGCGTTCTGCCAATGGAATCTGAACCTAACTCTCTTTCCTGTCTGAGGGGGATGATGAGGCCCTACCCCTCGGGAGGTCAACCGTGATAAATCTGCTCGTTGCCCGGGACTACGGCCACTCTGTCCATGATTCTGCGAACGCGAGCGCGCATGAGCTGAACTCCCGGCCATCCCAGTCACGTCGCTGGGGTTGTCCCGTCGCGTGGTCGCCATTCAAAGTAAGGCGGGCGCCCATGCAAGGGATCAGCACCGTAGACACGCCATAGGGCCTGTCGGGCTGGCTGAACGGTTGCGTGTGGCGCAGCAACGGGTCGCCGATGTCGTACCACGTCAGGGAGATATCTTCTTCGTCCGCATTCACGTGCTCGGTCCAAAACGAACGCAAGTCGCCCGTGCTCTCGAAATCGGCGTCTGTGACGGGAAGGCTCGTATCCCGAAGCTCCTCGTTCAGCACGCCCTGCACAGTGTCCTGGAGCCATCGCGTCAACGCGATGTTGTCGGAGTAGACACGCCAAACACCTTCGGTTAACTCGCTCTTGAGGAACAACACGTGCCCGTATCCCTTGGGGCTGAGAATCACGCGCCAGAAACTTGCGTTCGTGGTCACTGGCCCGTCCGGAAACGCGGACAATCTCATGAATGGGTTTTCTCCCGTCAATATCACTCTATTGGCGTCGAATCCTGTGGTCATTGACCGCCTCCGCTCGTGGTCATCGACCACTTTCGATTGAAATGCTTTCCGTACTGGCCACAGCGCGCGGCCCTGCCGTCTCCCTGCCCAGGAGTGCCATCGTGAGCGCTGCTGCCGTGAGCCATACGGCCAGAGTCCCAAACGCGACTGCGTGGCCCACGTAGTGGTAGATAGCACCGATCACGATCGGCCCTACGAGCGCCCCTACCGCCTGCAACATCATGACCACGCCCAAGAACGATCCCCGATGCTCCTCCGGCGCGATATCCATGGCGTAGGTGTGGGTCGTACCCATGGTCATGCCCTCGCCGGAACCTTGGATCGACACCGCGAGCAGCACTAGCACGAACGTATCGCTCACGGTCAGAAGCGTCGAGGCGGCAGCTAGTAGGAGCAAGCCAGGAACCATGCTCACCTTGCGACCGAACCTATCGGCCAGCATCCCGTTGGGGAACGCGACCAGGAACGCGAGGAACGCTGCCAGGCCGACCAGCAAACCCACGCTACCGTCACTCACGCCAAGCTCTTCCGAGGCGTAGATGGGCAGCAGCGCTTGCAATACTGCGGTTTGCGTCATGGAGAAACCGATGATCGTCAGTGCCAGTGCCACGAAGGATCGGGTGCGCATCGCGCGAAACACGACGGTACGAGGTGATTCCGCTTCGATAGCAGGGGCGTCCGTGGCGGATGACGCGACGGCGACTTTAGGCTGAGGCTTCGTCTCCTTAACCATGAAGAACACCGTGAGCACGATGACAACCTTCGAGGCACCATTGATAAGGAACACGGCAGGCAAGCTGATCGTTGCGGCGACCAAGCCAGCGAGTGCGGGGCCGGCGACGAACCCTAAGCGTGTCGACATCTGGCGTAACGCCAGCGCCCGTCCGCGATTGCCAGTGGTCGTGATATCCGACAGCAGCACGTTCGACGACGTGTTCCACATGGACACGCCTATCTGGCCGACGAACTCCAGGACGAGGAACGTCGTGAAGTCCCCCGCCATGAACTGTCCTACGTTCGTAACTCCCCGCAGAGCTGCTCCGAACATGGCCAGGGGTTTGCGGCCTACGCGGTCGGCGAGGTAACCCGTGATGGGGCCGGTGAATATGCGCGGGACGGCGTTCATTCCGATGACGACTGCCACGAGGAAGGTGTTGCCGGTTAGCGCGTATGCGAACAGGGGCCGGGCTAAGTGTTGCGCACCTGTGCCGAACCCCCACGTGAAGAACGAAAAGAAGATCGGCGCACTCGCCGGGCTCAAGATGCGCTTTTGATCGGGGTCGGTCACTCAGGTGCTCCTCGCGTCGCACGCCAGGGTAACGTGCAACCTGCGGAGCATAGCACCCTCGCGACCGTGGTGTTCCTGGTCAGTTGTGGCGACCAATCAGACGACGAACCCGCGAAGATCAGCCGCCCTGGCGACCCGCTCCACACCGATCTCGTAGGCCGCCTCACGGAACGTGCGATCACTGTTTTTCACCAACGACGCCGCAGCGTTGTACGCGCGGAGCATGCGTTCTTTGAGTGCGTCGTTCACCTGATCTTCGCCCCAGCTGTATTGCTGGAGGTTCTGCGTCCACTCGAAGTACGAGACCACGACGCCGCCCGCATTGACCAGGATGTCGGGTAGAACAGGAATGCCACGTTCCTTAAGGATGGCATCAGCCTCTGGAGTCACGGGTTGGTTCGCCGCCTCCAACACGAGTCGTGTCTTGATACTGCCAGCATTGGACTCGTTGATAACGTTTTCGATAGCAGCCGGAACGACGATGTCCGACTCAATCGTAAAGATGTCCTCGGGAGGAAGTGGCGTGCCGCCGGGGAAACCAGCAACCGACCGGTGCTCCTTAGCGTAGTCAATCAGCGCGGGGATATCCAGCAGTCGGTCGTTGTACACGCCGCCCAGGTGGTCTGCGACCGCTACGATTCGCGCGCCCTCACCGTGGGCGATGCGCGCGAACCAAGAACCGACGTTACCGAACCCCTGCACTACGATGCGGCAGTGGCGGAGTTCTATCCCTAGGTCGTTGGCTGCTGCTTGCAGCACGTACATCGCTCCTCGACCAGTTGCCGCCTCTCGACCCAAAGAGCCACCAACTTCGATGGGTTTGCCGGTGACCACGGATGGCGTGTAGCCGTTCGCTTGGCCGTATTCGTCCATCATCCATGCCATCGTCTGCGCGCTGCTGCCCAGATCGGGCGCCGGGATGTCCCGGTGCGGGCCGATCAGGTGCTGGATGCTGCTGGTGTAGCGGCGGGTAAGGCGATTGAGTTCCGAAGCGCTTAGCTTGTGGGGATCAACCATGATCCCGCCCTTGGCTCCGCCGAAGGGCACGTCCGCCAGCGCGGTCTTCCACGTCATGAGCATTGCCAGCGCGCGTACCTCATCCTGGTTGGCGTGCGGGTGGAAGCGAACGCCGCCCTTGTACGGACCTCGCGCGGCGTTGTGCTGCACGCGATAGCCGATGAAGACCTCCATACTGCCATCGTCCATGCGTACTGGCAGGGCTACCCGCAACTCACGCCACGGCTCCATTAACAAGCTGCGCACTCCCTGGGAAAGCCCGAGGCGCTCAGCCGCTCGATCGAACGAGATTTTCACTTCGCCCTGAGCGCTACGCTCCTGGCCTTGATCCGCCATATCGATCCTCCTCAAAGTTCATCCACGCCAACCCAGCACTCAAGCATGCCGCTACGCGATGCTGGACTCTTCTCTCTCCGCATGAACTGGAGGATCACCCAGAGGGCGGGCCAGCAACAGCGCCACCATGACCAATCCCAGCGATGCGAAGAATACCTTGAACGGCACCGTGTAATCGCCCGTTGCGTCGTGCAGATACCGCGCCAGCAGAGGGCCTGCTGCGCCTATGGGCCCAGCGGCCAACTGGCCGAATCCGCGGATCGCCCCTGCGTGGGCGCGACCAAAGTAATTGGCGAAGAGCACGACTTGTCCAACCGTCCAGCCACCGATACCCAGGCCGAATAGCACGGAGAACAGCAACGCCATGGCCATGTTGTCCGCGAAGATGAGGACTAGCATCGCAGACGCCGTCAGCACTGTAGCGAACATACTCACCCAGCGCACGTGGAAGCGATCCATCAGCGAGCCCCAGCCATACGCAGACAACGCCGCAGTGCCAGCGAAGATGAACACGAATACGGCAGCGGATGCATCAGCGATGCCTCTGTCCTGGAAGCTGGCCACCGCGTGTAGGTTCACTGCGGTCTGCGCGAATACGACGATGGTTACCGCGGAGACGATCATCCAGAAGGACAACGTCCGGGTCGCGTCGTGCAGCGTCCACGATACGTCACGGACAGCGCCCCCAGGCCTGCTAGCTACGGGCTCTCCAGCCACAGGCGCTGGCTCGCCGTCGGGCAGCATTCCCAGATCCTCCGGTCGGCGGCGCAGGAATAGCCAGCCCGGCACGACGATCAGAGAGAACGCGACAACCGCCAAGATCGCATAGGCATGACGCCAACTCAGCCATAGCATGATCGGGGCGATGAACAGCGGGAACATGGCCTGCCCCGTACGCAGGCCTATGCCTAAGAACGACACAGCTCGACCGCGTTTGCGAATGAACCAGTTCGCCACCGCAACGGACGTCCCCATGTTGATCCCTGCGAGCGCCGCAGTACGACCAGCCCCGAACAGGATCCAGAAGTGCCACACCTCCTGCATCATCGCGAGCCCGATCAGCGCACCGGTGACGACCATACCAGCGATCACTACCGAGAGCCGCGCGCCGTAGCGATCTATGTATTGACCTACGACCGACGAGGCGAAAGAGCCCAGGAGACTGCCGATAGTGAACGCCAGCGAGATGTCGCCGCGTGACCAGCCCATGTCGTCACCGATGGGCTTGACGAACACGGACAGCACGGGCCCGTACATGGGCACCTGTGCGAAAGAGACGAGGACTGAAGTAGCGACGATCCCCCAGCCGTAGTAGCCATGTTTGAAGGGCCAAAGGCGCGGGATGCCGGGATGAGGAGTAACGGGGTCGTGCATGTCTGGCCAGGATACGCCTCACCTCCGTGCTCTGCTACGCTGGCGCTACTGATCCGCGAGGTGGGCCTTGGCATACAACCACGTGCGACGACTGCTCCGAGACGGCAAGACGGTCATCCTTGATGGTGCTATGGGTACGGAGATCCAGGCGCGAGGATCTGCGGGGATACAGGTGGGTTGGGGTGGCCCAACGAGCATCGAGGACCCTGGACTTATCCGCGGTATCCACGCCGACTACATGAGTGCAGGTGCGGATGTCATCAGCACCAACACCTTTCGCGCTTCACGCCTTCGGCTGCGCGCCGACGGCATCGAGTCGACGGTAGAATCGCTCAACCGTACCGCAGTTGCCCTAGCCGTCGAAGCACGGTCGCAAGCTGGCGCGGCAGCCCGTGTCGCTATCGCAGGTACCATCTCGACAGCCAGCGCTCACGAGCTAGCGTCGCCCGATGAGGGGTACGACGCCTACCGCGAGCAAGCGACGCTCCTAACCGATGCGGGGGCCGACCTGATCCTGCTGGAAATGCTGAAAGACATTCCCCAGACGCAGTCCGCACTCGTCGCCGCCTCTGAGTCTGGACTGCCGGTGTGGGCGGGATTCTCCTGCCGCGTTGATCCAGAAGGAATCGTGCGCGTCCTCGAGGGCGGTCGGGAAGGTGGTGCGCCGCCCACATTCGACGAAGCGTTGACCGCGATCGGCGAGCTACACGTGGATGCCACGCTCATCATGCATACGATCATCGAGGATGTGGCGCCAGCGCTGGCGGTGCTCACCCAGCATTGGGCCGGGCCCACGGGGGCGTACCCGCACGTAGGGAAGTGGCTCAGGCCAGGGTGGGAGTTCGGCGGGGCCATGCGCCCCGCGCGCTTGTCCAACGATGCGTCTGAGTGGCGGGCGGGAGGCGCTCAGATCTTCGGCTCGTGCTGCGGGCTTGGTCCTGACTACATCGCCGCATTGAACACGAAGCTCCGCTAGCTCACTTGCGGCGCACGCGGCCCTTCAGCGACCACATCGCCAGCGGCACACTGAGCGCCGCAACAGCACCAATGCCAGCGAGTGCCGCGAGCAGGTCGCTAGCAACCCACCCATCGCTGATCAGCGATCGCATGCCTTGCAGCAGGTACGTCACTGGATTGAACTTGACGACCAGGGACATCCAGCCTGTCAGTGCTTCTTCCGGGACGAACACGGTGGTCAGGAACGTGACAGGCAAGAACAACAAGAAGCTTGAATTAACGGCGGCGGGATTGCCCGTTTTGAGCGCCACGGCATACGGGAAGGCGTTGTAGGCAAGCGCCCAGATACCCGCGATCCCCAGGAAAGCGAATATCCCGAGGATTCCAGTCTCGAAGCGCACCCCAACGATGGTTCCAAGAACGATCACGGGGATGGATAAGGACATCACGAGCACTAGGTCAGCCACCATGAACCCCAGCAGCATCGCGAGTCGGTTCACGGGAGTCAGAGCCAGCCGGTCGAAGTAGCCTCCCTGGATATCCAGCACGAGTATGTTCGCCCGGGTGACTCCCGTCACAGCGAAAATGATAGCCACTGGCAACTGGAACGCCTTGTAGTCGAGTCCGGGTATGGCCTCCGCCACATCTTGCAATGCCCCGACGTTTACCGCGAAAAAGAACACCGGCACAATCAACGCCGGAATGATCGACTCCGGGTCACGGGGGATGGACCTAAGCGCCCGGCCTCCCAAGCTGATCACATCGCGAACGAAGCCAGCGCGTCGCGCTGTTACCGCTCGACGCTCTGGCGCTATCGGCGCACTATTCCGTGGAGCGCTCATCGTTCTGCCTCCTCAGAGGCAGCTTCCTCTCGCTGCAGGCGACCACCCGTGACGCTCAGGAAGACATCGTCTAGGGTCGGCGTGCGAAGCGTAAGTTCACGCACACGGATCGACGACTCATTGAGCGCAAGCGCGACCGCACTGATGAACCCGGCGCCGTTGGCCACACGGATGGAGAGCTCTTCGTCGTAGACATCCACTGCCTCGATCGCCTCGATGCTCTCGACGGCGCGCTTGGCATCCTGTGCATCGCCGTCCACGCGCGCAACGATAACGTCGGAGCCTAGTTGGCGCTTGAGTTCAGCAGGCGCGCCCTCGATCGCGAGCTTTCCGTGCGTGATGATACCGATGCGGTCCGCCAGGGCGTCAGCTTCTTCGAGATACTGCGTCGTCAGGAAGATGGTCACGCCAAGCTCCCTGTTGATGCGACGCACCTCATCCCATATGCGAGACCGGCTGATGGGGTCGAGGCCAGTGGTCGGTTCATCCAGGAACAGCACTTCGGGGTTGTGCATCAGCGACGCCGCCAGGTCCAACCGCCGCTTCATACCACCAGAGTACGTACCAACCTGACGCTTGATCGCATCGCCGATCTCAATCAGCGATTCGAGTTCGCCGATGCGCATGTCGATGTCGCGTCCTGATAGTCCATAAAGTCGGCCCTGCAATCTGAGTAGCTCCCGGCCCGTCTGCTTCGGATCCAGCGCCGCATCTTGGAGCGCAGCGCCGATACGCAGACGAACCTCAACTGGCTCACGAATAACATCCCGGCCAGCGACGAACGCCGTGCCGGAGGTCGGCATGAGCAGCGTGGTCAGCATACGGACAGCTGTGGACTTCCCTGCCCCATTCGGGCCGAGGAAGCCGTAAATCTCGCCAGCCCTGACTTGCAAGTCGATACCGTCGACCGCGACAAGGTCGTCGAACGAGCGACGCAGTTTTTCGGTAACGACAGCGTAGTCTGGCACAGAAACAGCCTCCGGGAATGCAGCGAGGATATCACTGGGCCTTGTTCCGAAACCTCAGGTATCATCTGCCCGCGTCCTTCTGGGACGACCCAAGAGCTACACGAGGTGCCCATGCGAGTCTCGGAACGACGACAGCGAGTCAGGGATCATTTCGCCGGGAGCGAATGCGTGAGGCCTGCCTCCATTTTCGACCCCGTATCGTCACGCATCGCCACCGACCTTGGGTTCTCGTTCGGGATGCTCGGCGGTTCGATCGCCAGCCACACGGTGCTTGGAGCGCCCGACCTGGCGGTGATAACCCTGACGGAGCTAGCGGAGCAGTGCCGCCGTATCACGCGCGCCAGCGACATCTCGCTGATCGTCGACGCGGATCACGGCTACGGGAACGCACTGAGCGTCATGCGCACCATCGATGAGATGGAAACGGCAGGTGTCGCGGCAATGACCATCGAGGACACGATTCTGCCTCAGCGGTACGGTCACCAGGGCCAGGAGGAGTTGATTCCGATCAACGAGATGGTCGGCAAACTCAAGGCTGCGGTCGCCGCGAGGCAGGATCCCACTACCGTCATCATCGGTCGCACTCACTCGCTAAACGCCACCAACCAGGACGACGCAATCGAACGTGTCAAAGCGTTCGATGCCACCGGCGTGGACGCCATATTCCTGCTGGGTATCAAAGAGGTCGGTCAGCTTGACGCGATCCGCAAGGTGACGGCACTGCCCTTCATGCTGGGCACTGTCGCCGAGGCTTTGGACAACGCCACGTTGGCGCCGTACGGAGTGAAGATGGCACTTCGCGGTCACGGGACGTTCAACGCTGCGGTGAAGGCGATCTACGACTCGCTCAAGCACCAAGCTGACGGAGGCAGGCCATCAGAGGTCGCTGGCACGCAAGCCGACGCCGATCTCATGGGCACCGCCATCGGAAGCGCGTCGTACAAGGAATGGCGCAGCGCCTTCCTTAGCGAGTAGGGCTGCACGAGCGAGTAGGGCTGCGCGAGCGAGTAGGGCTGCGCGAGCGAGCGGGGCTACGCGGCTGCGTCGGTAGTTAGGTCGAGCGCATCGAGAACGTAGGTGCTAATCGCGCCTACCGAGAAAGGTTTCGCCAGAAATCCGTCAGCGCCAACCTTCTGCCAGGTGTTCCAGTTCGCCTGATCGGACAGTCCGCTCAGGAACACGACCTTCGTGCGGCCACAATTCGGGTGGTATTTGATAAACCTGCAGACCGCATACCCCTCACGATCCGGCAGTGAGATATCCAAGAGCACCAGATCGGGGCCGGTTTCTCCAGCCAACTCCATGGCGCCCGTACCGGTGTCAGCGGTATGCACTTCAATACGCGAATCTTTGCCGAACACTGCTTCCAGCAGCGCCAACGTCGCATGGTCATCATCGACCAGCAATAGCTTGCGATGTTCTTCTGACATCGTCTCCATCGGCGGGGCGAAATCGCGCTTTCAGGCATCCATATGAATCAGCATAGGACATCGGCTGCCAGCAATCACTCAGGTAGAACCCTCAATCCGTTTACGTGTTCTCAGGTATGCGAATCTATAGAATCTGCCCTGGATAGAAGCAACTCTGGCCACCCAGCGAGGCATTTACGCTATGACACTCAGCTACCTGACCGACGGCCCTGTGGAACCCGAGGAGATACTCTCGCTGTTAGCCAATGGGGGATTCCCGCGACCCCTGGATGACCACGAACGCACGCGAAAGATGCTGGAGAACGGCAGCTTCTACGTCACGGTGCGCGACGGCGATACGCTAATCGGTTGGACCCGCGTACTGACGGATTATGTGTATTACGGCTTGGTTACGGAAGTGGCCGTGGCACCAACACACAAAGGGCATGGCGTCGGCAAAGAGATGCTCCGCATCGCCCGTGAGGTCGCGACGCCCCAGGTGACCCTGGTGCTCACCTCGAGCGAGGAGGGCGAGCCGTTCTACGCACACCTGGGCTGGGAGCGCGCAGAACGAGCCTACCGGCT
>Ga0114999_10009226_pt1 | contig 10851 bp, 9 predicted proteins | sample ArcticOcean_MG_C_3_FD_89820 | JGI IMG/M metagenome (GOLD analysis project Ga0114999, IMG submission 89820) | Marine microbial communities from western Arctic Ocean - ArcticOcean_MG_CB8_126 | ecosystem: Environmental > Aquatic > Marine > Oceanic | place: Arctic Ocean: Canada Basin | collected... | reverse complement strand
GCCCGCACATTCGTGCAAGCCTACAGCAGTTGCCGAGTTCACACTGTCGGGGGGTAGTCCCACGCCGCGTGGCGTAACCGAAGGGCATGGCTGCTGACAAGTTTACCGCCCGACCTGTCCCGCCCGACCTGTCCCGCCCAAGCCCGTGACTCGTTTGCAGGCCCGGTGCCGCCAGTGGCAAGCTGGCGCGCTTTGAACAAGATAGGAATACCCAAATGGCTTTAAGGGATAAGACGGCCTTGGTGACGGGTGGTGGAACGGGGATCGGTGAGGCAATAGCCATTGATCTCGCCGCGGCAGGAGTTGATGTAACCGTTTGCGGTCGTCGCATTGCACCCCTTGCCGACACCGTTGCTACGATTACGGCGGCCGGTGGCAAGGCGCGGGCAATGGTCGCTGACATGACTGACCCTGAAGCAATCGACGAACTTGCCGCGACCTTGATCCGCGATCAGCGCGGCGTCGACATTCTGGTCAATAACGCCGGATTCTCATCCAAAGTACGCAGTGCCCGGTACATCGGTGCAGATGAGTGGCGCAGCGTGATGGACGTCAACACGATGGGCCCGGCGATGCTTACCCGCGCGCTGATCGAACCGATGATTGAGAAGGGTGAAGGCGATGTGATGATGATCTCATCGATGGCGGCGCTACGGCCCGGCGTCATGGCAGGCGTCGTATACAGTTCTGCCAAGACCGCCTGCAAGGCGTACATGGAGGTGTTAGCACAGGAAGTGAAACGCTACGGCATTCGCTGCACAACGATCTACCCGGGCGAGGTCGACACACCGATCCTGGAGAACCGTGCGCTGCCGCCGGATGAGACCGCGCGAGCGTTGATGATGCAGGCAGCGGACATTTCTGCCGCTGCGATGATGGCGCTTGCGTTGCCGCACCGGGCGACGGTCTCGGAAATCGCGATCACGGCAACCGCGCCGCGCGACATGAGTGCTGACACGAAAGCTGCCCTCGAAAAGAAGACCCCTGAAGGTTAGCAATGCTCAGATGACCTACGACGAGATTCATTGATGACGTTGCTGGCGATGATCGTCGCGATCGCCGCCGCGACGGCCGCGACCGCGACGACCGCGCAGCAGGTGACGGAAGGCCTCGAGACGATCGTCGTTACTGCGGTGACGCCGCTCGGATCAGCCGCGGACATGGGTGATGCGGCGAACGTCCAGACGGCGTTTGCTGAAGACCTTGCTGAACAGCGTGCGCTCGGTCTCGCTGCCTTCATGAACGAACGTTTCGGCAGCGTGAGTGTCAACGAGGCGCAGGGTAATCCCCTGCAGCCGGATGTCAGGTTCCGAGGATTCGTGGGATCGCCGCTGTTGGGGCTCCCCCAGGGCATTTCGGTCTACCAGGACGGAGTCAGGGTTAACGAACCGTTCGGCGACACGGTCAACTGGGCGCTGATCCCGGAATCGGCGATCGACTCGGTGCAGATGATCGCTGGCTCGAATCCGCTGTTCGGCCAGAACACGCTGGGGGGAGCTGTCTCCGTACGAACCAGGAACGGCTTCTCTTACCCGGGCCTCGCTGGCGAGGTCAGTGCCGGCGACTTCGGGCGACGCCGCGCCCAGGTCGAGGCGGGCGGGCGGCTACGGGAAGACTCCGCCGGTTTCGTCTCCGCCGAGTGGCTGGATGAAGACGGCTGGCGCGATTATTCGCCATCGAAGAACGTCGCGATGTTTGCCAGCGGCGGTTGGCGAGGCGATCACACGACCCTGGATGCCTCGGTCACGCGGGGTCGGACCGACCTCGTCGGCAACGGGGCGGCGCCGCGGCAACTCCTGCGGACCCGTCGCGGTGCAATCTACACGCGCCCGGACCGGACCCGGAACGACCTCACGTTGTTCAATCTCGTGGGGAATCGAGTGGGGCCCCGTCTGCGCGTGACAGTAAATGTCTTCCAGCGCGCGAGCGACATCACTACCTCCAATGGCGACGACTCCGATTTCGAAGCGTGCGACCGGGCGCCTTCAATACTGTGTGAGGAAGAGGACGGTCCAATTCTGCTGATCGCCGGCGTGCCGGTGATGGCTGACGAGGCCCTCGAGGGGGCGACGGTGAATCGAACGCGTACGGACCAGCGTACGCGTGGGATGGCGTTGCAGGCGACGCGGCGTGTGAGCTACCTCAATGGTCAGGTTACGGCCGGGGTCACCCTGGACAAGAGCGACGTCGGGTTTCGTTCGGGGACGGAGTTGGGGTCGCTCGACGCGACGAGGCGCGCCGTGTCCGGTGGGCTCTTCCTGCCGGGGGCGGCCACGCGACTGGATGCACGCGTGGACAATCGTGCGGTCTTTTTTGCGCACACCGCGGCACTGGGTGAAACGGTCAGCCTAGACTTAGCTGGCCGCTACCATCGAACGCAAGTCGTGCTGCGCGATCGTCTGGGGTCCGCGCTTAACGGCCGGCATAAGTTCTCTCGGTTCAACCCGTCGCTCGGGATGAGCGCGCGGATGAGCAGCGGAGTCACCGTGTTTGCCAGTCTGGCGATGTCCAGTCGTGCGCCTACGCCCGTCGAACTGACGTGTGCGGATGAAGACGACCCCTGCAGGCTTCCCAACGCATTTCTTGCCGACCCACCGCTCGATCAGGTGGTCTCGACAACATTCGAGGCCGGCCTGCGCGGTGAGTCGCACGGCCTCGCGTGGCGTGCCGGCGCGTTTCGGACGGTCAATCGCGACGACCTTCTGTTCATCAGCGCCGGGCGATTCACCAACGAAGGATTTTTCGACAACGTCGGCCGCACGCGCCGCGTCGGAGTCGAAGCCGGCATTGTCGGTGAGCGTCACGGCGTCGCCTGGTCGGCGCACTACAGTTGGCTCGACGCGACGTTTCGCGATGCCTTCAGCGTACCCGGTCTGAACCATCCGTTCGCCGGCGGCGGTGAGATCGCGGTGTCGTCGGGTGATCGTCTGCCGCTCGTACCGCGGCACAACCTGAAGGCGAGTGTCGACTGGCGTCGTGGCCGGTTGCACTTCGGTGCAGATTGGCGCGTTGAGTCGGGCGCACATCTGCGCGGGGACGAAGGCAACGCCGCCTCGCCCCTTGCGGGCCACGGCGTGGTCGACCTGCGGGCAAGCCTGCAGGTAGGTCGACATGTCCGGGTCTTCCTGACGATCGACAACTTGCTCGATGCGCGCTACGAAACATTTGGCCTGTTCGGCGACGCGAGTGAGGTGTTGGGCGAGCGCTTCGACGATCCGCGTTTTCTAACCCCGTCGGCTCCGCGGGCTGCGTTTATTGGCGTCCGTATCGCGACCCGGCCATGAAGTTCAGCCGGACTTAGGCAACCGCTCCGGCAGACCGCAGTTTCGCGATCTCATCAGCGCTGAGGCCTGCGCTTGCGAGAATCTCATCGGTATCGGCGCCCGGTGCAGCGGCGGGCCCGGGGACTTCAGGCGGGGTGCGGTCAAACCGTGGTGCCGGCGCGGCCTGCGGCAGGCCGTCAACCTCCACGAACGCCTGCCGTTCGACGTTGTGCGGGTGTTCACGCGCTTCGGCGAAGCTCAGTACCGGCGCGTAACAGATATCCGTACCCAGCATGATCTGATCCCACTCGTCGCGGGTCTTGGCCTTGAAGATTGCGGTGAGTGATTCCTTCAGCTTTGGCCAATTATCGCGGCTCATCTGGGGCGGCAGTTCCTGGTTGCCGAGTCCGGACTTCTCCAGCAGGATTGAGTAGAACTGGGGCTCAATCGAGCCGATCGAGATGTATTTGTTGTCGCTTGTTTCATACGTGTTGTAAAAGTGGGCACCGGTGTCGAGCATGTTCTTGCCGCGATCGTTCCAGGCGCCGGAGTGCATCATGCCGAAGATGCCGTTCATGAGGAGCGCTGAGCCCTCGGTCATGGCCGCGTCGACAACCTGGCCCTTGCCGGAGGACGCACGCTCAACCAGTGCCGCTGCGATGCCGAAGGCGAGCAACATGCCGCCGCCACCGAAGTCGCCGACCAGATTGAGGGGTGGTACCGGTTTGCCACCATCTTCGCCGATCGCGTGTAGTGCGCCGGAGAGCGAGATGTAATTGATGTCATGTCCCGCAGCCTGCGACATGGAGCCGGTCTGCCCCCAGCCGGTCATGCGACCGTAAACGAGGCCCGGGTTGCGCTCCAGACAGACATCGGGCCCGATTCCCAGGCGCTCGGTCACGCCTGGGCGAAAACCTTCGATAAGGGCATCGGCGTCCTCGATAAGCCGCAGAACTGTCTCCACGCCGTCGGCGTTCTTGAGATCGACGGCGATGCTCTTGCGGCCCCGTGCAAGGATGTCGGTGCCGGGCGCACCACGGCCCGCGTTGGCAGCGCGATCGATGCGGATGATCTCTGCACCCATGTCCGCAAGCATCATGCCGCAGAAGGGACCGGGTCCAATGCCCTGTAGTTCGACGACTTTGAGTCCGCTTAGGGGTCCCATATGCTTGCTCCTCTCTCTGTTGAGTCTGTCAGGCGGTTTTCCCGCAAGCTGCCGAGAATACCATCCTCAGAACCAGAAGGCCGCAACGCGGTTGATCAGCCAAAAGCTAGCGACGCCGCCGATAGCGTAGGTGGCAACAGGTACAAATGAACGGCTGACGGGCGTCGCGACGGGCCCAACAAGCGTGGGCAGGCGCGCGTCGATGGTGCGTCCCGCAATCGCCAACACAAGGAGGATACCGATAAAGAGGACCTGGCCAATCTCGACGCCGACGTTGAAGAAGAGGAGTGAGGCCGCGACCTCATGTTCTGGCAGACCGACGTCCTGCAACGCAGAGGCGAAGCCGAATCCGTGCAACAGCCCGAAGCTGGCGGACACGGAGACGGGATAGCGAAGCGTCCACGAGTCCGGGTTTGGCCGCGCGATTTCGAGCGCGAGAAACAGGATAGAGAGTGCGATCACGGCCTCGACCGCGGCAACGGGCAGGCGCACCAGCGAGAGGGCGGCGAGGGCAAGCGTGATGGAGTGCGCAACCGTGAAGCCGGTGATCGTTACGAAGATTCTGCGTGGCGTGCGCGCTATAAACAGCAGACATGTGACAAAGAGCAGATGGTCCACGCCGAGCCAGATGTGCGTCATGCCGAGCCAGGTGTACTCAGCGATCACATTCCCCGGAGTTGCCTCGGCGGGCAGCGCAAGGGCGAGCGTGCCCGGAGCCATGACCTTCGGGTGGGTTGCTCCGCCCTCGCGACCCACCCGAAAGATGACGGCGAGGGCAGGGGGCGTGCCGGGGTAGTCGAGGCTGATCGACTCACCGGCAATCGGTGCCGCGCACGCATAGTTGCGGCTGATGATGATCGCGTCGCTCGTCTGTGCTGGCCGCGGCGGGCCGGCGCTGCATCCACGGGGAAAAACGAGGGACGGCATCAGACTCGGACCGACCGTGGTCGCGACCTTGACCGTGCCTGAATAGGTCGCGGGGACGTTCGACGTGTCCACTTCGATGATGTCGATGAGGATGGGTCGCGAGTCATCGGCGATCGCTGGCACCGAGGCTAACGACGCAAGGGCGAGGATCGTGGCAAAAGTGACCGTGATGCGCCGGGTGTAGTGCGAGTCGGCCGTTCGTTTCATCGATCGAGCGCCTCGTCGAGACTTTCTTCGATCATTCTTTATCGATCGGTTCATCGATCAGCACGTCTACGCTGTAGCTATCGACAATCTCATCAATCGCCATTTGCATCGTATTGATGGCATGTTGCCGCCGGGCGTCCTCGGCGACCTTGTCGTAGACATCGGCAAGGTCAGGTTGCGCGCGCGGGCGCCTTGACGCGATCAGGACGGCATGGGCGCCGTAGGCTGAGTCAATCGGACCCTGCCATGTGGCGCCAGCAGACAACGCGAACATGCCCGCGGCGAAATCGACGCCGAAGTGGCTTTTGATGAAATCCTCGGTACGCGCCACGTAATTGACGTGATAAAGAAAGCGCTCTGTGTGGCGGACGGCATCGGCGAATGGAACCTTGTCGCGGTTCAGGTTTGCTACGGCCTCTGCGGCAAGGCGACGTGCAGACACGGCACCACGGCCTTGCGTCCGGAAGAAGACGTGGGTGAAGGTCATTTGCGGGGGTTGCATGTAGTCGCCGGGGTTAGCCTTGAAGTAGGCCGCTACAAAGCCGGTCGGTGGTTCCTTATTGGTGTTGCCCTGCGTGATGAACTCAAGCTGTTCGACCAGGCGTCGCCGGATGTTGTAATCGTCCTTGTCGAGCCCCAGTTCGAGCGCGCGGCGGTGCAGGGCTTCCTCCCGAACAACGTCGCGGATGAGCGCGTCTCTGCGGCTCTGGTCAAGTCCGTCCAGCACCGCGCTGAAATGCGTGGGGTCAAATGCGTTGGACTGATTCTGCAGGTACACAAGCACCAGTTCGCGGTCGACAATGATTCGTTTGCTCGCGCGCTCTTCGGTCCGTGATCCGGTCCAAACGACGAGGGCGAAGAGACCTGCACCGAGGATCAAAAAATGTACCAGCGGCTGTCGCCACGGAGCCATGGGCCGCGTCTCGAAAAGAGCGAATATTAGCAGTTGCGTCCAGACCCAACGTTTCTTTCGACCCTCTTTCGGCCCGTTCGCGCCGCCTGGTCACCGATGGTACGGTTACTGGGGAACGATCCCAACCGACCAGCAGGAGTAACTCACATGGCTTATGGCGCGACCCGCACGCTTGCTGGTACCGGCGAGCCAGGTTTCGATGGCGACGGTGACGGCAGCACGACCCGGCTCAACGAACCGTTTGGGGTTGTACTTGCACCGGATGGTGCGGTCTGGTTCACGGACCTCAACAACCATCGCATCTGCCGGTCAGACGTGGCGACCGGGTTGGTTGAGACCCGCGTCGGTTGCGGTGAACTGGGCAACGACGGTGACGGCGGCCCGGCGCTTGCAGCGCGGATATTCGAGCCTTACGAGTTGCGCTTTGATGCGGTGGGGAATCTCTTCTTTGTCGATATGAAGGCGCATGTGGTGCGCCGGGTGGATGCTGAAACCGGTATCATTTCGACGCTCGCCGGGTCCGGCGCGCCGGGCTTCTCGGGCGATGAAGGCCCGGGCACCAGCGCCCGGTTTGCCCAGCCGCACAGTATTGAACTGGACGGCGATGATAATCTGCTGATCGCGGATATCGGCAACCACCGGATTCGTCGGCTTGACCTCGCCACGGGCGTGATCACGACCTTTGCTGGCAATGGTGGCACGGGGCCGGTTGCGTATGGCAGTCATATCTCAGAGACCGATCTGCACGGCCCGCGCGCGATCGCGTTTGCTGCCAGCGGTGACATGGTGATCGCGCTGCGTGAAGGTAACTGCGTTGTGCGCGTGGATGCAGCGACCGGGATCATTCGCCACGTTGCAGGCACCGGTGAATTCGGCTGGTCAGGTGACGGTGGTGATGCGCGACAAGCTCTGCTCGCCGGACCCAAAGGGGTGGCACTCGGGCCCGCTGGCGCCATCTTCATCGCGGATACGGAAAGCCACACCGTGCGCCGCATTGATGGTGACACGAATGTGATCACAACGGTGTTGGGTGATGGCACGAAGCACGACGGTCCGGACGGTGACCCCCTTCGCTGCGGCCTCGCTCGTCCGCACGGGGTATTTGTCGATGCGGCTGCCAATATCTACGTCGGCGACACGGAGAATCACCGGCTGCGAATGATATCTCCCGCCTGAGGCAGCCAGCCGTTACCGGGGGTTAATCCCAAACGCGGGCCCACGTGCCGCTTTCGACGGATCGATACATGGCCTGGGCGGTCCTGAATTCGCCCATCGCGAATCTCGGCGCTGCGGCGAGGTCGGTCCCATGCAGGATCGCCTGGCTGAAATCGTGGAGTTCGCCGCCGTAGCTGTTCATCTTGCCGGTGACCACATCGCTCATAACCACTTCGCCGTCCGGGTGCTCATTGTCGTACAGCATCAACCGGCCACCGCGGCCGCGCTCGATGATGAGTTCGCCATCGGTGCCGGTGACTCGGAAGTCCACGATCGGGCCCATGCGCCCGGCCTTCGTCAGGGCTTGAAACGTGCCAATGACACCGCTGCGAAACCGAAAGATGGCGTGGGCAAGTGACTCACCCTCCATGTGTTCCACGTGGCTTTGGGTAGCCGCGAAGACCTCGTCTATCTCCCCCAGCATAATCCGGAGCGGCCGAATCCAGTGTGCGCCGCCGTCGATGCTGATACCCCCGCCCGCGCGGTCGAGATGATAGCGCCACGGCTTGGGGTTCGCCGGGTCGGGCCGCAGCGGATCGAAGAAGAAACCGTGGCCCGTTAGCACGTCGCCAATGGCGCCGGCTTCGATGAGTTCGGCCACCTTGTGCACATCCGGCCAGTACTGGGCTTGCTCGGCCACCATAAAGACCTTGTCGTGTGCTTCGCCAGCGGCAAGGATGCGCTCGGCACTGGCAAGCGTGTGGGCCATCGGTTTTTCCAGGCACACGTGCTTGCCCGCAGCAAAGCACTGGAGGGCGGCTTCTTCGTGCAGGTCGTGCGGCAACATGAGATCCACCGAGTCGAAGTCGCCGGTGGCGAGTGCTTCGGTGAGCGACGTGAAAGGTATGCCGCCGGTTTGTTCGGCAAACGCGTTGGCGCTTGCCTCGTTTTCATCGACGCAAGCGGTCACCTCGATATCGGGTGCGTGGGATTGAATGCCGCGCCAGTGGGCGTGGGCGATGCCGCCACAGCCGATGAGCGCCAGTTTGATCTTCGTTGCCATGGCGGCTCCTGATTTTGCGTGTTGCCCCTGTCATTTTCGGGGGGCATGGAAACGGTTTGCTGGGACGCGTGCGCGCAAGCTGCCAATCAGCTTTCGTCGCCCCCTTGCGTGACCCGGCTGCTTTGTTGCCGGCCACGACTTTGGACCGCGGCCCGGCGCTCAGCGACGACGTCTGCTGGCGGCCCCTGGTGCAGGTGGTTGATTTCGAGTTCGTGGGTCATGGCGTCGCCCAGCGACAGATCGTACGCACGATCAATCTGGCGTTTGTACCGGAACATGACCTCTGGCACGCAACTCAGCATGTCCCGCGCGAGTTCTTCGCAGGTCGGGATCAGTGCGTCAGGGTCCACGACCCGGTTTACAAGGCCCCACTGGCAGGCGAGTTCGGCCGAGAGGTAATTGCCGGTCAGCGACAGCTCTTTGGCCCGATTCAAACCGATGGCGCGCGATAACCGCGCCCCCAGACCCCAGCCGGCGATGAGGCCGATGCGCGCGTGCGTATCGGCAAAGTGGGCGTTGGGCGTTGCGATCAGCAGATCGCAAGAGAGGGAGATCTCAAACCCGCCGGTCACGGCGACACCATTGATAGCACCAATGACGGGCTGCTTGAGCGTTCGCAGCAAGCTTGGGGGATCTGGAATGCTATTGCCTGCTGCGCGCAGGGAGGCGTCACCCATCTCCTTGAGGTCGAGACCTGCACAGAAGGCGCGCCCGCCCCCCGTCAGGATCACGACGCCGACATCCGGGTCCGACCGGATGTCGGCGATGGCGTGCTGGAAAGCACGACGAAGTCCCACCGACAACGCATTCATCTGCTCGGGTCGATTGAACGTGAGCGTGGCAATGCCGTCGGTCTTGTCGACGAGCAACACGGGTTCAGACATGGTCTTCTCCTTCTGCGATCACTTCCTGCACTTCCTCAGAGTCGTGGGTCCCGGCCCGCGCGTGACGCTATGGCCCAGATAGCGTCTTTGCCGCGTAAAGCGCACGAATCCGCGCGCGATCCCCACGCGAAAGTGCGCTTTGGGTTTCCATGTCACCGGGCTCCCGGAGCCTGCGCCGATAGCGCAGGAGATACTCTTCGATGTCTCTGCCAAACGCCATCGAATACATGATGTCAGCATAGGTTCGTGTGTGCCCCAGTCCGAGCGCATGCCCGAGCTCGTGCAGGCAGGTCTGATACACGATGCTCTCCCGGAAGAGTGGATCATGCCGCGCGCGCCGCGCAATCGCGGGCCCGAGCGCCTCAGTGTCCGGGCGAACATACACGATGGCGCCGCGCCTGCCGTCCACCGTAATCGCGAACATTTCGCCGTACTGATCGATGTAAGGTGGCACGAAACGAACCCTGATCAGCGCGTCCTCCTCCGCAGGAACCCGGTAGAAACGCAGACGGCCATTCAGCGCGGACGACCAGTCAGCAAGCGCCCAGAGGACCAATTCGGCATTTCCCGGCTCGATCTCGGGAGCTTCGGTGAGGTCAATGACGGAAACGGCAATAGCCTCGCTGAGGTCCAGCGGTTCATACAGTTCGTCCCGAGAAGGCGCCTCCAGCAGCTGCTGGCAGGAGGCACCCGCGAGAACGCAAACGAGTATCAGAGCACATCTGACGGCTGACATATTGGCACATTGTAGAGCAGTTGAGCTCCCACCACGCAGTGCATGCAGATCAAGAGATCAAGAAGCGCGGGATCAACGGATCAATCAAAGACTCACCTCGCGTTACACTGCCCGGAACGATCCCAGGGAGATTTTCATGAAACGTCCGTTCGGCCTGATTGCACTTCTAACCGTCTGCTCAACCATCTGCTCGATGATCTGCTCGAATGCTTTCGCTGCGGATGTCGAGCACATTGTCTCCGCCGAGACGAAGGCGATGAAGCTGCCCTTCGCTGACGCGGTGCGGGTGGGCGACATGTTGTTTCTGTCGGGACAACTGGGCGTTAATCCGGCGACATTCAAGCTGGTCAAGGGCGGTATCGGTGCAGAAACCCACCAGATCTTTGCCAATATCAAGAAGGTGCTCGCCGCCAGCGGCGCGGGACTCGACGATGTTGTGAAATGCACCGTGATGATGGCCGATATTGCAGAATGGCCCGCATTCAACGATATCTACGTCACCTACTTTCCCGGAGACAAGCCCGCGCGCTCGGCGTTT
>Ga0114999_10009225_pt1 | contig 10851 bp, 8 predicted proteins | sample ArcticOcean_MG_C_3_FD_89820 | JGI IMG/M metagenome (GOLD analysis project Ga0114999, IMG submission 89820) | Marine microbial communities from western Arctic Ocean - ArcticOcean_MG_CB8_126 | ecosystem: Environmental > Aquatic > Marine > Oceanic | place: Arctic Ocean: Canada Basin | collected... | reverse complement strand
TAAAAATGATGATGCCAAACTTAAGTTCGGGACAGTGTTGTTTGATATTGAGGCCCAATTGTTTGGCGATTTGGGCATTGTCACGCAGTAAGTCTTCGCGGGTCATGCCTTCTTTTCGAGGGGCCCCACCGGAACTGATGATATAAGAAGCGCCTGTGAGGGCTTCGCCAATGTCGTCTGTATAGGTGATATTGGCATTTGGAAAACCGCAGTGATACAATTCTTCGGCAGTACCTTCGAGTCCTTTGGCAAAGGGATCGTACATGCCAACGGTGGAGGTGGTGCCTGAGGACAAAAGTGTTTGTGCCAGGTTTGAGCCAATGGCACCTGCAGCGCCTAAGACGACTACTTTTTCATCGGTGAGATACATAATCCAGGCCTCGGATGCGAAATGTTAAATACATGTGGATGGGGCGGACCTTGTCAGGTCCGCCCCTCCGGAGATTACTATTTAATGGATTGTTTTATTGATCGTCACTTTGTTGTTTTTGTAACGCTTCATACATTTGAAAAGCTTCGGTGGCTTTTTTTACGAATTCCTCGGCTTTTTTGCCCGTGACACCGTTAGATTGTTGGGCATAAGCACGAGACAATGCACCCCAGGCGCGGTAATTGGCGGGCTGGAGCTCTATTACTTTCTGGAAGGCTGTAACGGATTCGTCAAACCTTTCAAGTTTGGTATACACATCCCCGAGTTGGAACCACGCATCACCATCTGTTGGGTTGGCATCAACACTTTTTTTGTAGAGCGCAACAGCTTTGTCGGGTTTGCCCATTTTGTTATAAGCAATGGCCAAGTTAAAGGATGCATTTTGATCGTCGGGATTGACCTCAAGAACTTTTTCCAAGATTGCAGCAGATTTTTCAAAATCTTCAGCAGTTAAGAAAATCTGTGCAGCAATGTTGAGCACTGTGGGGTTTTTGGGGTCTACGGCCAATGCTTTTTCTGCGGCTTTGCCGGCTGCTTCATTGTTGCCTTGACGGTTGTAAAGCAGGGCCATTTGTTGCAAAATTTGCAGATCTTTTGGGGCCAATTCGTGACCCGTTTCGAGCAAGCCGAGTGCATCTTTTTGGCTTTCTAGTGTGCCTTGATTGGTGAGGGCGACACTGAGGTTGTAATAGGATTGTGCCTTTTTAGGATTTCGTTCAATGGCATTGCGGTAGGCCTTAATCCCTTGTTCTGCCCTATCCGATTGCAAATAGGCAATGGCCATGCCCTCATATGCATCGGCATCTTTGGGATTGACTTTGATGGCTGTCATAAATTGTTCAATGGCGAAGTCCATCTTTTGTGTATCAAGTGCACGCACACCCAAATTATAATGTTGGCGCCAAAGTGTTTCGCGGGCGGTATCAATTCTGTTCATCCACTTTTTGTTTTTTGGGGCGTTCTCAACTGCATTGAAGTGTTTGTTCATTTCATCGTAGAGTTCTTTGCGACTGTAAATGTTACCGATTTCGTAGTGCACTTCTAAATCATCGGGGCGGCCTTCTGTGGCAATGAGGAGTTGCTGTAAAGCTTTGTCATATTGGCGTGACTGGAGATAGACTTTGGCGGAGCGCTTGGCCATTGAGCCCTCACCCTTGGAGACTGCGGCTTCTGCTGGCTGGCTGGTGAGTGGTACTGCACCCATGAGCCCCAATAGAATGCTGTAAATCCAAACTTTCTTGCTGATGGTCTTTTTCATGCAGCGACTCCTTTCGAAGGCACTACCGGAGATTTTCCCGGCGGCGTTATTATTGGGCGTCAAAAATATAAGGCTTCAATATAGGGGTCTGATATTGTCCTGTCAAGTCTCAACCGGTTGTTTTCTTTTGAACGGGGGCAAGCGTTGAAATGTTCCGAATAATTTTTTAAGCTGTTTTGTAAGATATGAAAAAATATTGAGTTAGTGTACAAAAAGAAGGGCTGGCGAGATGCCAGCCCTTCTTTATTTTTTTTGGCGTGATTTATTTACTTTTCTGAGAGGAATTTGCCACCCCGTGCCCAGTGATCGCTGGGCACATCTTCAACAACGATCATTGTGGTGTCGGCTTTGGCACCGCAAATGTCAACCAAAGCATCTGTAATGGCTTGGACGAGTTGTTTCTTTTGGTCGTGGGTACGTCCTTCGAGCATTTTGACATTTACAAAAGGCATATGTGACTCCAGCAAAGCATATTAGAATGAGAATGAAATTTGTGGGAGTTGCGGAATTGCGGGTTTGCTTGCGTTGAATGCAAACGCAACAGGTAAGCTAAGACCACGAATGGTGCCGAGCGATTGATTGTTTTCAAGGTCTATGATGAAAACTTGTAGATTGCCTGTTGCTTGGTCATCGAGAGACTCAACACCGGCTACGTAAGCGGTTTTGCCGTCGGGTGTGACCCCCATGTTTGCGACCAGCTCACCTGCTTGAATTTCGGCCACTTGCGTAAATGTTTGGGTATCGATAACAACAATGCCCCCCCAAGATATGTTTACGGGTGCACCTGTTGTATCAAAACCGGTTAAGAATCGCCAGACGGCTGCAAAGAGACGGCTGCCATCAGGTGAGAGGGCTACGTCGTAAACCCGGGTAAGCAAATCACCTGTTTGCCCAACTTGAAGGCTGTTTTCAATGGTTTTGTTTTGTGTGTTGAGCACTTGTACAACATTTCCCTCTGTGTTGTTTAAATAAAGCTTGTTGCCATCGGCTGACATAGCAAATCGGGTGACTGCGGCACCTACTGGAATGGTTTCTAAGACCGTGTGATTTTGGGTGTCGATAACCGAGATATCTTGTGCCCCTAGACCGTGGGCAACATAGATGCGCGACCCGTCTGGTGAGATTGTGATGCCGCTGGGCGAGTTGCTTACGGGGATGTGTGTGGTTGAGGTTTTGGCATTGAGATCAAATACTTCGACCCAGCCTATGCCTTCTTCTGTCACAAAAGCGGTGTTTTGGTCCTTGGAGAGCACCACACGGAATCCACCACGACTTTCACGGCCCCCGCTTGTTGAAATGATGGGATCGAGGGGGATTGCAAACGTGGCCGCACCACTGTTTTTGTCAAACGCATAAAAGGTGTCGATGGCAGCGACATATACCTGACTGGTAGACAGAGCCACGCCGCGGGGTTGGTCTACTATGAGTGCACGTGAAGGGTCGAGCAGGTTGGTGGCGATGTCTAAGACTTCGACTCGGCTGCCTGTCACATCGGCAATGTAAAGGAGCACATTCTGTGGGTCATTGGGAGAGGTGCCAAAGGCTTGTGCAAAGACAAGAAAATCGGGGAAGTCAACGGTACCGTTGCCTGAAAAATCTAAACGGGCATCGAACCCGATATCGCTGGTTGATTTGCCAAACCCGCCTGCAAAAATGAGAAAGTCGGGAAAATCGACCCGACCACTGCCATCAAAATCGGCGGCTTCTGTGTTTGATTGCTGGGCATCACTGATATTTGCACTTGCAATGAATATGCACAACGCGATCACAATTTTTTTCATTCATTTCCTCCAAATCAAGCGGTCCGTTGTCAGTAAATGCGAAAAAGGCCTTAACCGGTCTTCTTGCGGTTTTTTATGATACTTCTTGGTTTTCTTGGTGTCAATATCATTTGTTTGGGAGACCTGCAGATCAGTTATGGAACGCGTAGGTATAAAAACGGTTCCTCATTTGAAAATTTAGGATGGCTTAAATTCTGTAAATGTGATATGTTAGTGGCTGATTTTTTTGGGTATTTTTGTTCATGCGAAGGGAGATGACATTCTACTTTCTTCCTTCTTTCGTCTTCTCTTTCTGGAGCTTTTATGATTCCTGATTACCCAACTTGTTTTTGGCTGATCGCGGGTATTGCTGTGGTATTTGTGGGCATTGCGAAGGCAGGTTTTGGTGGTGGGGTAGGCATTGTGGCTACGCCATTGCTGGCTTTGGTGATTTCGGTGGCAGATGCGGCGGCTATTTTGTTGCCGCTTTTGATTGTGTGTGATGTGTTTGCGGTGTGGCATTATCGGGGTGGATTTCATCGACGCAGTGTGAAGCTGATGTTGCCGGGCGCTGTTATTGGGATTGGGGTTGGCGCGTTTTTCTTTGGTTATTTTAGCCAAAATGAGCGGATGTTGCAGATTGGTTTGGGCATGTTGAGTTTGTTATTTGTATTGTTCCAGGCAACCCGGGCGATGATTATGGGGGTGTTGGCAAAACGCCAACCCCATGCAGCTGAGGGTGTGATTATGGGGGCTGTTGCGGGTTTTACATCCACATTGGCACACGCAGGTGGCCCACCTGCAACTATTTATTTGTTACCCCAACAGTTGGAGCGGCGTTTGTTTGTGGGTATGACTGTCATGTTTTTTGCAGTAATCAATCAAATTAAGCTGATTCCATATTTGGGTTTGGATATTTTGGGCATGAAACATTTGGTGACCATTGGGATTTTGTCGCCTTTGAGTTTTGTGGGCGTGAAGTTGGGTATTTTCTTAAATCAGCGATTTACGGATGTGTGGTTTAATCGGATTGTATATGGGATTTTATTTGTGTCGGGGATTCAGTTGATTTTGGGGAAGAGTTTGTTTTTGTGGCTTATGGGGTAGGGGCTGGTCAGAAGGAAAAAGGAACGTGAAAATTAAGGTTTGAAAGTGATAAAACCAAAGGTGCGTTTATGGCTTTGTTGGCAGATGAATATCAAGAGGTAGGTGAAGAAACCCATCGCCGTGATTTGACGGTGCGGTCGATGCTGTTGGGTGCGTCGATGGTGGTGTTTGTGAATGTGGGCGCACCTTATGCGAAATATATTTTGCATTCGTCATTGATGGCGTGTGATTATTTGCCCTTTGGGGTGATGCTGCCATTTATTCTGGCGGTTTTGGTGTTGAACCCCGTGTTAAAGTCTATTCGCCCAAGCGCGGGGTTGACACCGGGTGAGTTGGCTGTGGCCTTTGTGATGGGTTTGGTTGGGTCTACGATTCCGACATTTGGACTTACGGGATATTTGATTTCGACCATTGCATCACCCTATTACAATGCCACAACAGAAAATGGGTGGGGAGAATATATGCAGCCCAATTTGCCGGGGTGGTTGATCCCGTCAAATGAAACGGGTGCCATGACGTGGTTTTTTGAAGGCTTGCCTACAGGACAATCCATTCCGTGGAATATATGGATGCCGCCCTTGTTTTGGTGGGTCGGTTTTTTTGCTGCCCTCATGGCCGTGTGTTTTTGCACTGTGGCCATTTTGCGCAGGCAGTGGATTGATAATGAACGTGTTGTTTTTCCTCTGGCAGAAATTCCGCTGACGATGATAGAAGGATCTGATGAACCTGGGTTGTTGCCTGTGTTTATGCGAAGCAAGTTGTTTTGGATGGGTTTTGCGCTGCCGATGGTCATTATTTTATGGAATATCATTGGATATTTTCAACCCACTTTTCCCGCTATTGCATTGCAAAACCAAGTGAATGTACTGCGCGATGCGCCTGCGGTGCGCCTGAATATTTATTTTCCCCTTATTGGCTTTGCTTATTTGATCAATTTGGATGTGGCTTTTAGTATTTGGTTTTTCCATTTATTAGGTCTTGCGCAGTTGGCGGTGACGAATCGTTTTGGTTTTGAAGTGGGTAAGGGTGATAACTACTGTTCGTCATCACCCGTGATGGCTTGGCAGGGTTTTGGTGGGTTTATTGTGTTGGTGAGTTGGGGGCTTTGGATGGCACGCACGCATTTAAAAGACGTGTTTGGCAAAGCCTTTGGGCGTGCGCCCGAGGTGGATGACAGCGGTGAGTTGTTGTCCTATCGGGTGGCGGTGTTTGGTTTGTTTGCTGGCCTTATTTATGTGGTGGCTTTTCTTATTGCATCGGGAATGTCGGCGTTGGTGGTGGTGGTCTTTTTGTTTGCGGTGTTTGTTTTGTATTTGGGTGTCACGCGTATTGTGATTGAAGGGGGCTTGGTTTTTTTACGAGGTCCAATGATTGCCCAACATTTCACTGTTTATACCTTGGGCGTGACGGCCATTTCACCTGTGAGTATGGCTGCTTTGTCTGTGTCATATGCGTGGTTTTGTGATGTGAAATCGTTTTTTATGCCTGCCGCGGCTCATGCTGCCAAATTGAGTGATGTGCTTAAGCTGCGCCGGAGTGCTGTTGTCACAGCGGTGGTTTCGGCGTTGATTATTGGGGTGATCACCTCTATGGGATATACGTTGCGTATGGGGTATACACACGGGGCGTATAATTATGGCGATTGGATTTTTAGAGGGGGCAGTTTGGTCCCCTATGATGCTATGGTGAGCAAGATGCGCAACCCATTTGATGTGGGATGGGATAAGTTGGGGGTGATGTTGGGCGGGATGGTTGCGATGGCTGCTGTCACATTTATGCGGTATCGATTCAACTGGTGGCCTTTGCATCCCCTGGGTTTTCCGGTGGCATTTACGCTTCCTGTGCGCTTGTCATTTTTCTCCATTTTTATTGCTTGGGCAGCCAAGTCACTCATTTTGCGTTTTGGGGGCATTGCCCTCTACCGCAAGGCAGAGCCCTTTTTCTATGGCATTATTGTAGGTTTCTTTTTGGGCACAGGCATTTCTTTTATGATTGATATGATTTGGTTTCCAGGGCAAGGTCATCGGATTTATGGTTGGTGATTTTTCTGTGGGATTGTGCATGTATGGGTTTTTGGGTAATGTTTGGTAATCAGATGGTTGTGAACTTCATGCAGGAGGTGGCCGTTATGACTTTATGCGCTCGTGTTATATCCCTTTTCCTTATCACATTCGTGATGGGTGGATGTTATACGCAGGTTCGGTCACCCATGGAGCGGGCAGAAGCACAATCGCGTGTAGAAAACCCATCCGATGTGGTGTCGGTGCAGCGGTTTGAATATTATCATCATTACGGTCGAAATGAACTTCGTGATCCGTATAATTTTAGGACGCTTCAGGCGTATCAGCCTTACGAACCGTATTTGCAATGGCCCTACTACACGCGTACCCCCACTTGGCACCGGTATCAACTTGCTTGGGATCAGGCTTGTTGGAACTCGGTTTATCACCCGCAGTGGCGACGATATCCACCTCGGGTTCTGATCCCGTATGTTGTGTACGGGTCTTCGGTGGTCAGTAGGGATAGGGATAATGAACCTGAGGTTGTTGTTCGTCGGCGCCCTCAAGTTAGGCAGGGCGGTTTTGAAGGGGCTTCGCCATCGGCACAGGCGATTCGAACCAATAGTGTGAACACACCATCGGTAAGAGAAAGACCGCCGAGTTCTGGCACATCGAGTAAACAAACGACAGAGAAAAAAGAAGAAAAGAAAAAAGAAGAGACTAAAGAAGAAAAACGAGAGGAAAAACGGGCAGAAGGCAAAAAAAGAGGGGGGATGAGATGAGTGTCTTGCGCATCCTTCTTGTGATTGTTTCTTTGAGTGGGATGGCGAATGCTCAGGAGATCGTTCTGGAAGGTTTCTCGGGTATTGGCAGTCGCGCAATGGGTATGGGTGGGGCTTTTGTCTCGATTGGGGATGATTTTTCAGGGATGTTTTGGAATCCTGCTGGGTTGGCGCGGGTGAAGCGCGGCACGGTTTATTGGGAAGCCACACACGGGCGATTTGAAAATCAGTCGCAGTTTTTTGGTGCGCCATCACGGTATGAGGTGAGTAGCACACGTATTGGTGCTCTTGGTGTTGTGATTCCTTATCAGGTATATCAAGGGAGTTTGGTGTTTGCAGGCGGGTTTGGTCGCAATAGAGATTTTGACAATGGGTTGGAAGTTTCTGGTTATGATACGACTGTAGATTTTAACAAAGTGGGTTTCTCGGAAGATCGGGGTGCACTGGGTGCGTGGACGCTGGGTGGGGCGGTTGATTTGGCTCCCAATTTGTCAGCGGGTATATCTGTGTATCGTTGGCGTGGTAGCAATCGGTTTTCTCAAGAGTTGACATCGGATGACATTCAAAATACCCACGCTGATACGGTGCGACTGTATCAGCGTTTTGGCTCGCAAGATCGCTATTCGGCTTGGGGGGGGCAAGGCGGTTTGTTGTATTGGCATCCGTCGGGTTTTCGGTTGGGTTTAACGGTGGCAGCCACAACGCCCTTGCGTGTGTCGTCTAATTTGGAAGATGAATTTGAAGATGTGTTTGACAATGGATCAGATGTTTATCCTACTGAGCGTTACACGGATTGGTATAAGATTCAGTATCCGTTGACATTTGCGTTGGGGGTGGGTTTTGTACGCGGGCCTTGGACTGTGGCCTGGGATATGCATTATGGTGATTTGAAAGCGGCGACGTATGATGTTTTGCCCCTGTCGCTTGCGCCCAATGTGGATGACTTTCGACGCCAATATCGCGATGCTTTGCGCGTGCACTTAGGCAGTGAGTATTTGTTTCGAGCTGTGGCTTTTCGTGCGGGGTATTATCGCGATCCTGTACGATACATCGGTGGTGGTTCTGGGCCTGACGTGCGCATTGAAAGTGAGCGCGATGCGTGGACGGTTGGTTTGGGAAGCAAATTGGAAAATGCTGTGGGGTTGGATGTGGCCGCAGTCATTGGTGGTTATCGAGTGTTTGAGGGGAATCGGGAAGATCGGGTGCGAACGGTTCGTGTGTTTGCTTCGGCGACCTTTTGGTTTGATGCGTCGGGAACGGATAATGGGCAGTAAGGCATTGCAGAGTTGAGAGGTTGTGAGCCGTAGAAAATGAATAAAAGAGAAACCGCCGATGCTTTTGGGAGCATCGGCGGTTTTTTATGTTTTGGACTATGCTATTCCGTTGGTGCGCTTGGCGGACCAGATGGTGTTGTGGAGGAGCATGGTGATGGTCATTGGGCCTACACCACCGGGAACGGGTGTGATGGCCGAGGCTTTTTCTTTTATGCCTTCGAAATCGACATCACCAATGAGGCGATAGCCCGATTTCGTTGATGGGTCTTCGACTCGGTTTACACCCACGTCGATCACGACGGTACCTTCTTTGATCATGTCGGCGGTGACGGTGTTGGGGGAGCCGGTGACGACCACAAGAATGTCGGCTTGGCGAGTGAAATGCCCTAAGTCTTTGGTGCCCGTGTGACAAACGGTGACTGTGGCGTTGGCCGTGTCTCCTTTTTGAGAGAGGAGGTTGGCCAAGGGTCTGCCCACCAGGGTGCTGCGGCCTACGATGACGACGTGTTTGCCTGCCACGTGAAAGTTGCCCCGTTTGAGAATTTGTTGCACGCCATAGGGGGTGCAGGGCAAAAAACCTTCTTCGCCACGCATTAATCGACCCAGGTTGACCGGGTGGAGGCCGTCGACGTCTTTTTCGGGGGAGATGGCATTGAGGGTTGTTTGTTCGTCGAACCCCTTAGGTAGAGGCAGTTGAACGAGTATGCCGTGAATGGCTGGGTCGTTGTTGAGTTGGGTGATGAGATCGAGCAGGTCGGATTGGGGTTGGTCTGCGGTGAGGGTGTGTTCTACCGAATGTAGGCCAATATTGGCGCAGGCTTTGCGCTTGCCTTTGATGTAAGACTGGGAGGCGGGGTCATCGCCGACAAGCACGACAGCAAGGCCGGGGGTGATGTTGTGATTGGTCTTGAGTTGTGCGACGTCTTCAGCCATTTCGGCACGCATGGTCTTTGACAGCTGGGTACCACTTAAAATTTGAGCCATGAGCGGGTCTCCTTTTTGGAATCTGACCTGACATAAAAATACGCCTGGGCCATTGTGTGTGGGCGCCCAGGCGGTCGGCAAGAGACAGAGAAATGAAATGGCAGATGGTAGTGGAGATTGCGTGCTACCGGTTGTTGATTGCCGAGTGGGTTTTTCTCTGTAGACCCAACGCTTCCTCGTGGTTGTTTCCACGTTTCCGCCAGTTACGTTGGGGGGTATTTGATTTTAATAAAGGTAATGGATTTTGAGTGTGGGTCAATAAAAAATTAAGTGTGGATATTTTTTGATTGGCGAAAGGCGTCGTTATATAGGCCGATTTGTTCGAATGGGATGGGTTTGATTCCGATTTCATAGGCTGGAGAATCTTCGTGGAGTTGGTAGTTGTCGTTGGTTGAGTCGATAAAGAGTGGGGTTTCGTCGATGAGGTTGTTTTGTAGGGCGACCATTTTTTTGGTGGCGTTCCAGTGGATGTGGTGCCAGGTGCTTTGGTAGGAGATGTTGCGTAGGACGAGGTTGCCTTCGGGGGGGATGCCGTCTTCGGCTTGGTAGTACATGGCGACTTCGCGTAGTTCGGGATAGTGGGTTTTGTAGGGGGGAGCGAGTGGGTTCATGGATTCGAATTGGGGTTTCATGAGATTGTAGACCATGTTGTGCCAAACGGGGTGTTTGTCGAGTCCTCGGCCATCAATTTGTAGGGCGGGTTCACATTGGACGAAGATGTTGTTGTCTATGCGGTGGTTGCGGCCGCCGCCGATGAGGATGGCGCGGGTGCAGCGGACAAAGATGTTGCCAAGGATGGTGGCGCTGCTGGCGCAGTTGTCCATATAAATGCCTGTGGATCCTGTGTTGTAGGTGCCGAGGTCGTGGAAATGGTTGTATTGGATTTGGGTGCCGCGTTCTGTCCAGTCGCGGCCTATCATATAGAGTGCACCGATATTGCCGGTTTGGAGGCAGGCGTGATGGATGTGGTTGTATTGGATGAGGTGGTCGTTGCCTGTGAGTAAGAGTGCGCTGTGGGGGCAATCGTGGATGTGGTTGTGCGAAATACGAATGCCTACACCCGTGTCTTTAATGGCCGGTGCGTGGGTGCTTATGTTTTGGGCGATATGGTGGATGTGGCAATTGTCTACTGTGTGATGAGACGGGGTGAGGGTGTGTCGGTCACCTCCTTGAATGTGAATACCGGCATCGCCTGTATGGTAGACATTGCAACTTTGTAGGGTGTGGTGTTGGCCGCCATCTACGATGATGCCTAT
>Ga0114999_10009224_pt1 | contig 10853 bp, 7 predicted proteins | sample ArcticOcean_MG_C_3_FD_89820 | JGI IMG/M metagenome (GOLD analysis project Ga0114999, IMG submission 89820) | Marine microbial communities from western Arctic Ocean - ArcticOcean_MG_CB8_126 | ecosystem: Environmental > Aquatic > Marine > Oceanic | place: Arctic Ocean: Canada Basin | collected... | reverse complement strand
CCAAGGGTTGTCAGGCGGAAATCTTTGATGCCACGCCGGAAAACCCCACGGAGGCGGCCATGACCACCGCCCTGGCGCAATACCGCGCGGCGGACTGTGATGGTGTGATCGGGGTTGGTGGCGGCTCGTCCATGGATCTGGCCAAGGCCATCGCCTTGATGGCGACCCATCCCGGTGAGTTGTCCGATTACATGATGATCCTGGGCGGCGCACCTAAAATTACCGCGGCGGTCGCGCCGGTGATCGCCATCCCAACGACGGCCGGTACCGGTAGCGAGGTTGGCCGCGGCGCCATTATGATTCTGAACGATGGGCGCAAATTAGGCTTCGGCAGCCCGCATGTGATCCCCAAGGTCGCTTTGTGTGACCCCGAACTAACCTTTTCCATGCCGAAGATGCTGACCGCTGGCACGGGCATGGATGCTTTCGCCCATTGTTTTGAGACTTTTTGCGCACCCGCCGTAAATCCACCCGCCGATGCCATCGCCATGGATGGTTTGGGACGCGCGGTACGCTTTGTCGAACGTGCCGTGGCCGATGGCAGCGACCGTGAAGCGCGTTGGCAAATGATGATGGCTTCCATGGAAGGGGCCATGGCCTTTCAAAAAGGTCTGGGAGCAGTGCATGGGATGTCCCATCCATTGGGCTCGATCCGGGATCCTATACTCCATCACGGCACCCTCAACGCCGTGTGCCTGCCGCCGGTCATTCGCTATAATGCCAAGGCCGTGGGTGATAAATACGATCGTGTGAAACAGACCTGGGGTTTGCCGGCGGATGCTGATCTGGCGGACGAAGTGGCTGCATTGAATAAACGCCTGGGGCTACCCGCCACTCTGCGCGAGATGGGCGTGGACGACGACATGATCGAGCCGCTGATCCCCCATGCCGTGGCCGATCACACTACCGCCTCGAATCCACGGCCGTTGACGGCAGAGGACTATCGGGCTTTGTTTTTGGAAACTCTGGGTTAGCAAGTTGGCATTCGCGGATCATGACGATGTGGCCCGTCTGCGCGACATGATCGCGGCGGCCGAATCAGTGGTGATTTTCACCGGCGCGGGGATTAGCACGGAATCCGGCATCCCTGATTTCCGCAGCCCCGGCGGCCTGTGGACCAAGTATCAACCCATCGATTTCGGTGATTTCATGGCCTCGGAAGAGATGCGCCGGGAGTCCTGGCGCCGCAAGTTCGCCATGGACCCAGCCATGACCGCCGCGGTGCCGAACCGGGGCCACCGCGCCGTCGCACACTTGGTGGACACGGACAAGGTTTCCGCCGTGATTACCCAGAACATAGATGGTCTGCATCAGGCCTCGGGCATCCCCGACATGCAGGTCATTGAACTGCACGGGAATGCTACCTACGCTAAATGCCTGACCTGCGGCCTGCGTCACGGACTGGCGCCGATCAAGGCCGCCTTTCTGGCCGATGAAACCATGCCGGTCTGCACTGGCTGCGGAAGCGAATACATGAAGACCGCGACCATATCTTTTGGCCAGTCGATGCCGGAAGAGAAAATGGCCCGGGCCCAGCGGGAAACCCTGGCCTGCGATTTGTTTATCGCCATCGGGTCGTCACTGGTGGTCTATCCTGCCGCTGGCTTCCCGGTCATGGCGAAACAGAACGGCGCTGGCATGGTAATTCTAAACCGCGAACCCACGGATTTGGACCGTCACGCCGACCTCGTCATCAATGGCGAGATTGGTCCCACGCTGGGCGATGCGGTGGCGGTGAATTAATCCTTACACCTAGACCCGCCGGGCAATTTTGTAGCCAACGGCCTCCCGGTCCCAGGTTTGGTTGGTGAGACCCGCCCGGCGCAGGGGTTCCTTTTGAATTTTGCCAGTGGCGGTTTTCGCCAGCGTTTCTACCGCTTCGATATAGCGCGGTACGGCGAAGCGGGGAATTTGTTGAACGCAATAGTCCAGCAGAGCGACATTGTCGATGTCAGCGCCGCCATCGGTGACGATGTAGGCTTTAACCTCGTCTTCGCCACCCGCGCCGTCGACCCGGATACCGACAACGGCGCTTTCGTTGATATCTGGGTGGTCATTCAGGACCTGTTCGATCTCGAAGCTGGAAATATTTTCGCCACGGCGGCGAATGCGGTCCCTGATACGGTCTGCATAGTACAGCCGGCCCTGTTCATCGAAACGGCCCGCGTCGCCACTGTGAAACCACAGATTGCGCCACGCCTCGACGGTTTTCTCCGGCATGCGGAAGTAGCCCTGATTGAAGCAGGAGGGCACCTTGGGGCGGACGACGATTTCCCCGATCTGGCCCTGGGGTAGGGGGACGTCGGTCTCTGAATTGACGACGCGCACTTCAAAAAAATCTTCCTGGACGTGGCCAGCCAGACCAGGCAGAAGAGGGTCATCCTCGGTGGTATAACAGGGGATGTTGACCTCCGTCATGCCATAGGCCTGGATGAACTTGAAGCCGAAGCGTTGCTCCATGGCATTGCCCCATTCGGCGGCGATGGGGACCGCCACGACCCGGCGTAAATTATGCGCGCGGTCGAACTCGGTTTCCGGCGTGCGGAAAATAAACTCGGGAATAACGCCCAGGGCGTTTGAAACTGTAGCCCCGCAGGCGCGCACATCGTCCAGCCAGGTGTTTGGCGAAAAACGTTCGATGCAATAAACTTTCGAACCGCTAATCAATGAACTAATGACCTGCAGCAAAAGGCCCATGGCGTGAAACAGGGGCATGCAGACGTATTGGCAATCCTGTTCCGTCATTTGCATGACGCGGGCCATGCCGTGTCCAAACAGATAACAATGGGCATGCGGCATTAATACGCCCTTGGATGGCCCCGTCGTGCCCGATGTGTACATGATGCAGGCAATGTCCTCGGCCTTCGGGGTGACCAGAACATCATCTTCGGCGGCGGCAAGAGCAAAAAATGCCGCAAACGTCATGGCCCGGGCCCCGGCTAGCACCACCGGCCGTTCGTCCGGTACATCGCCTGCCACATAGATGACGGCGCCGAGATTATCGTTGCCACCCTTAACAGCATCGAAGGCATCGCCCAAAACCGCGTCCAGGAATATCACTCGCGGCTCGGCATTGCGCATCTGGTGCTGCAGGAAGGCGCCCTTAAGTTCCGTATTGATGGGCACGAAAATGGCACCCAGGCGCATGATCGCCAGCATGGTCAACATGAACTCGATGCGGTTTTTCAGCATGACCATGACCCGGTCGCCGGGGCCAACACCCAGACTGGCTAATTTGCGCGCCACCACAGCGCTGTCGCGGTGCAGCGAGGCAAAGGTCAGGGTGGTGCCGTGCTCGAACGTCATGAATTCGCGCTCGCCCTGGGCCTCGGCCTGGCGCGCCACCAGGCTGACTAATGTCCAGTCAGAAATGTCCTCCGTCATGGCCCCCCCATATCTCCAAATTACGCCGAATTTATTATGGTGGCCATAATGCCCGTTCCAGAGTCGGTATCATAGGCGCGCTGTTGATCGGCACCGGCTCAGACTGGCCCTGGCACGGTGCTGAGAGAGTGCCAATACGGGCCTGTCCCAATAATTCCTGGTAATAATTGTTCGAGAAGTCTCGCGAGGCTATCGAAACAACCGGTCCAGCTGCCGTTATGTTGACCACGGTCGTCTTCGCTGGGAAAGCCGCTGTGGGTCAGGATGATCTCGGCGCCATCTGCGACCTCGTGAAATTCCAGGACAAGATGGGTCGACGGCCCCTTATCCGCTTATCCGCGCCCTGGCTCCAGGCCCAGGAATCGACCAGGCGTTCGGGTGGTTTAATTTCCTCATAAACACCGCTTAGATAATATATCGCGCCGTTGTCGTGTTGCATCTCGACGGCAAAGGCGGCCGCCGGGCCGTGGATCTATTCCCACCCTTGGCGCACTTACACCCTCGGGACCCCACCATTAGGCCAGTACCTCGGGCTTGGTGAATGCCTCGAATACCCGGCCGTGTTACGCCTCAAAGGTCCGCCAAATTTCTAGAATAAAGTCACTGGCTTCGGTGGTGGCGGCATTGTTAACCATTTTATCTGGCAGCCACGCACGGTCGGAGCGCTAATCCAGTTGTTGTTTGTTGCCCAGTGTACAACGTGGCAGATTACCCGGTATGGATTGGGCAGTGTCAGGGGTGGGAATTACCCATGCAATACGATTATATCGTGATCGGTTCGGGCTCTGGCGGCGCGGCGACGGCGGCGCGTTTATCGGAGGATGGCAAAGCCACCGTGTTGTTGCTGGAGGCGGGGGGCAAGGACCGCCATCCTTTTATTCATATACCCGTGCTGTTTCCCCATTTGCTGACCAATCCGAATACTACTTGGCTGCGCAAGTCAGAGCCGGTGCCCGGCCTGAACGGGCGGCCGATGTTCTTCCCCTCGGGGAAGGTATTGGGCGGCTCGTCCTCGATCAACGGCATGCTCTATATCCGCGGCCAGGCGCAGGATTACGACGGCTGGCGCGATGCGGGAAACGCCGGCTGGGGCTGGGACGATGTGCTGCCCTATTTCAAGAAAATGGAAGACCATCAGAACGGCGAGAGCGATTTTCACGGCGTTGGTGGGCCTATCGCCGTCACCGATACCCTACCCAGCAATGACTCGTCATACAAATTCTTGGCAGCGGCGGCGGCCACGGGCATTCCACACATCCCCGATCTGAACACCGGTGATCAACATGGCATCGCCACAGTGCAGGGGACGATCCGCAACGGGCGGCGGGACTCCACCGCCCGCGGTTACCTGCGCGCGGCTAGCCGCCGCCCCAATCTGACCATCCAAACCGGCGCCACCGTCAGCCGCATTCTGTTGGACGGGACACGGGCTAGCGCCGTGGAATATGACAATGGAGCGGGCAGGAGTGTTTCCGTGCAGGTTGGCCGGGAAGTGATCTTGTCCGCTTCCGCCATCGGTTCGCCGCAAATTCTGCTGCAATCGGGCATCGGCGACAGCGCCGCGCTGAAGGCCGTGGGCGTGACGCCGACCCATCATCTGCCCGGTGTTGGCCGGAACCTGCATGATCATATTTTTGTTCATGTGCAGCCGCGCCTAAAGCCGTCCTATCCGACCCTGAACCAACTGCTCAGCAACAAGCCGCGCATGGGGTTTGAATTACTGCGTTATGGCCTGACCCGCACCGGTGCCTTCGGGCTGACCAGTTGCGAAGTTTGCGGCTTTTTGGATTCGGAAGAAAAAGGCGCTAGACCCGATATCCAAATCACCTACCGCCCGTTTAGTTTTGATTATTCGGCCGCAGGCGGCTTTGTGTTCCACCCCTTTCCGGGCGGCACGGCGTCTATCTGTTACACCCGGCCCAAGAGCCGCGGTGATGTCTCCCTGGTGCGGGATAACGGCGGCCTGCGCGCGGCAATCCAGCCCAATTATCTGGATCGGGACGAGGATCTCCAGGGCATGCTGCGGGGCGTGAAAATACTACGCAAGATTATCAATACCCCGCCGTTTTCCGGTTATTTGGAAGGCGAGCATGGCGCGGGCGCTACTGCCGGGACGGATGAAGAGATCATCAACCATATCCGCAATAACGCCGCCACGATTTATCATCCCGTCGGCACCTGCAAAATGGGCAATGACAAAATGAGTGTGGTCGACGACCGTTTGCGGGTACGTGGTCTGTCAGGGTTGCGCATCGCTGATGCCTCGATCATGCCGCTGATTACGTCGGGCAACACCAATGCGCCGTCCATCATGATCGGCGAAAAATGCGCCGATATGATCCTTAGCGAACGCAACCGATAACGTGTAAATCAGGCGGTATTAAAGCCCTTGACCACGGCGGCCCATCTCTCCACCGGCTCATCATTGGGAATAGGATAGTAGGTGGCGATGCGCTGTACCAGGCCATCGTAGCGTTGCCGCAGCAGAGGGCCGAGTTGTCCGTAATCGGCTGATATTGTCACCTCGGCCAGCAGTTTGTCGGGTACCATTGCCGCCATCTTATCAATCTCCCCGGCGCGCATGGTCTGGCTCAACTGTTTGCCCAAATCCTCCATGCCGTGGTGTCGCAGCAGGGCGCGATAGCTGGGCGTCGAGGCATAGAAGGCGATCTGTTCACGAATTTGTTTCTCCGACGCGCTGCGCTCGGCCGGGGTTTCCCCCAACACGGCGAAGACCGAGGCATGCAGATCCAGATCGTCTACGGATTTGCCCGCCATCCGCGCGCCTTCGTCCACGGCCGGGCGCACGATATCTCGTAAATAGGTGATGGAATGCATGGGGTGGACATGGAAGCCATCGGCGACTTCGCCCGCTACCCGGCACATGCGCGGATTGACGCCGGCCACATAGATCGGAATATGAGACTGATCGATGGGTCCCGGGTTAAAGGCCGCGTTGGTCAATATAAAGCGATAGAACGGGCCTTCGTAGGCGGGCTTGGTGCCGTTCTGGAAATTGTCAAAGATGGCGCGCAGGCAACGGATATAATCGGTCAGGCGGGCCGCGGGATGCTCGAACGGCATATCATAGCGCCGTTCAACATGCGCCCGTACCTGGGTGCCAAGGCCAAGATGAAAACGCCCACCGCTGGCCTGTTGCAGGTCCCAGGCCGCCTGTGCCATGGCAAAGGGGCTGCGGCCAAAGGCGACGGCGATATTTGTACCGATTTGCAGTTTCTCCGTGGACATGGCCGCCGCCATGAGGGGCAGAAAGGGATCGTGACCGGCCTCAAAACTCCAGACCGCATCGAAGCCCATGGCCTCCATGCGGCGGGCCATTCCCGCTGCCAAGTGGGGGTAAAGGCCGCCCAGTTGTGCATCAATTTTCATAGGTTTCCGCTCCTTCAGATGGCCCCGTCCTGGCGCAACGACGCAATCGCGGCGGCGTCATAGCCCAGTTCGCCCAATATTTCGTCCGTATGCTGGCCCAAAAGCGGGGCGGGGGTCTCGCCGCTTGGATTGCCATCGGAGGCGTGAAAGCCCGCACCGGGCACGGTAATGTTACCATCCATGCCGGGCGGGGCCGGCATGGTCATCAACACGCGGCGGTGTTCCAGTTGGGGAAAATTTACCAGTTCAGGCACGCTATGGACCGGCGCGACCGGAATGCCCTCTTCGCCCAGGCGTTCCATCCAGACCGCCGTGGGCGCCGTCGCGAAGATGGCGCCGATTGTCGCATAGACTTCATCGCTGTGCTCAACCCGGCCCTGATCAGTGGCAAAGCGCGGATCGTCCACCAAGTCCGGCCGGCCGAAAGCCGTGCACATTTTCGCCGTCATGCTGTTGGTAATGACGGTCATCTGTATAAATCCATCCTTGGTAGCCCAGGTATCGGCGCTGCCCTGATAGGTGGGGGAGGCGTTGCCAAGGCGCTCGGGTACGATGCCGCCGACCAGATAGTTCGAGATCACAGGGTTTAACATGGTCATGGCGCTATCCAGCATGGAGACGTCCAGGAGTTGCCCTTCACCGGTGACGGAGCGGCGAAACAGGGCGGAGGCAATAGCATACGCGGCGGTGATGCCGGTGGAAATATCAACCGGCATATAGCCCACCCGCAAGGGCCCGGAGTCTTTGGTCCCGGTTACGCTCATCATGCCAGAGGCGGCTTGGATGGCGCCATCATAGGCGCCTTTGCCCGCCATGGGACCCTGCTGGCCATAGCCCGAGATAGAGCAATAGATGATGTCGGGCTTGATGGCGCGCACCGCGTCATAGCTATAGCCGAGGCGATCAAGCACCCCGGCCTTGAAGTTTTGCACCACCACGTCGGCGCCCTGGAACAAACGGTGCAAAATATCCCCGGCCTTCGGGTGTTTGAGATCAATCGTGATAGCGCGCTTGTTGGAATTAATGCCTAGGAAAGCTGGCGACATTTTCAACGCCGCTTGGGCTTCATTCGCCATCATGGTGCGCATCTGGTCGCCTTGGCCGGGCTGTTCGATTTTAATCACATTGGCCCCCAACAAGGCCAACTGACCCGCCGCGAAGGGTCCGGCCAGAACTTGGCTGAAATCGATGACGCGGATACCTTCGAACGCTTTCGTCATTCCTGCACTCCCGATAAGGAATTTGTGGCAATATCTCATAAGGGATGAGGCAACGCACGGCAATGGGGCGACTAAGGCGAATTCCGATATAGCGGCTAGGCTGGCTGAACTTGGCCTGGACAGCTACACCCGGTTCTTTGCGGACAATCGCGTCGATTTTGATGTCTTGCCAAATCTGGGTGAAGCCGACACTTTGGCGCAGGTCCATGCGCAGGGCAGCAAACTTGGTCTGACCCCCTCGACAAATCCACGCTAAGGCGGTTACATCCGGGATGCTTATAGACCGTTTCGTTAATATTTTAGTAGGAGAATAAGTGGTGAAAGACACATTACAGCTAGGCCTGAAAATCACGCGCCGCTACGACGTGGACAAGGACAAGACGATCGATTTTATGGGTGATGATTTGCGGGTCTACGCGACGCCCATGATGGTGATGGATGTAGAGAGGACCTGTCTGGCGCTGATGGCCGAACATGCTGATGAGGGTGAAAGCTCTGTCGGCGCGCGGGTAGAGATCGACCATATGGGTCCGACTTTGATGAATATGTGGGTTGAAGTGCGGGCCGAGGTGATTGAGATTAAGGGCCCAAAGGTGGTCTTCGATGTCGAGGTTCACGACGCCCTGGATCAGGTTGGCAAGGCACGGCATATCCGCTTCATGATTGATAAGATGGGGCAAAAGGGACGTCTGGAGAAAAAGGCTGCCAGGGCCAAGGGAGCCGGCGCGCTATAAGCAACCATGATTAACGCGGGATTTACTAGCTCGCTTGCCGGAACGATTTGCCGACACCGCGGCGCGTGGTAATTTAGAGCCAACACGCAACCTAACGATCACCGCGGAAGGAGCGGAAAATATGAACGATCAGGATCCTATTGTCATTGTGGGCGGCGCACGTACGGCCATGGGCGGCATGCAGGGCGATTTCGCCCCCCTGACTGCATCACAGCTAGGCGCAGGTGCGATCGCGTCCGCCATGCAGCGGGCCGGAATAAGCGGCGATGATGTTGATGAAGTCATCATGGGCAATGTCCTTGGCGCGGGGCAGGGCCAGGCACCAGCGCGGCAAGCCTCCAAGGGTGCCGGCATTCCCGATGCCGTGGGCGCCACCACAATCAATAAGATGTGCGGATCCGGCATGAAGGCCGCCATGTTCGGCCATGACCTGCTGGTGGCCGGTTCGGCGACTGTGGTGGTAGCGGGCGGCATGGAAAGCATGACCAACGCGCCCTACCTGTTGCCACAAGCACGCAGCGGTATGCGCTTGGGGCATGGCGAGGTCAAGGATCATATGTTCCTGGACGGCCTGGAAGATGCCTATGACAAGGGTTTGGCCATGGGTGTGTTCGCAGAACAGACGGCGCAACACTACCAGTTTACCCGCGAGCAGCAGGATGCCTATGCCATAGAATCCCTGCGGCGGGCCCAGTCGGCTACCACGGACGGCAGCTTTGCCGGAGAAATCACCCCGATTACAGTCACGGAACGCCGGGTTGAGCGGGTGGTGGAGATCGACGAACAGCCGGGCAAAGCCAATATCGAGAAAATCCCGTCGTTGCGCCCTGCCTTCGCCACGGACGGCACTGTGACGGCGGCTAATTCATCCTCTATTTCCGATGGTGCTGCAGCCCTGATCATGATGCGGCAATCGGAAGCGGAAAAGCGCAGCCTGACACCAGTGGCACGAATTGCCGGCCATTCCAGCCACGCGCAAGAGCCGGCCTGGTTCACCACCGCGCCCATCGGCGCCCTCAACACTCTGTTCGAGAAAATCGGTTGGGACAAGGTGGATGTGGATCTGTTCGAGGTTAACGAGGCATTCGCCGTGGTGACCATGGCAGCCATGAAGGAACTGGGCCTGCCCCATGACATCGTCAATATTCATGGCGGCGCCTGTGCCCTGGGCCATCCCATCGGCGCCTCGGGCGCACGCATCCTGGTCACCTTGATGGCGGCCCTGCAAAAGACCGGTGGAAAGCGCGGCGTCGCCACCTTATGCATCGGCGGCGGCGAGGCCACGGCCATGGCCCTGGAGATGCTGCACTAGAGACCGGCCGTGCGGAGCCAAAATTGCAGGGGTGATAGCGTGCTGTTTAGCGATGACCAGATCATGGTGCGCGATATGGCGCGGGATTTCGCCCAGCGGGAATTAGCCCCGAACGCCGCCCAATGGGACCGCGAGGCCAAGGTGCCCCGCGAGGTTCTGGCGGCGATGGGCGAGCTGGGCCTGCTGGGCATGTGTGTGACCCCCGAATGGGGCGGCGCCGGTACGGATTATCTGTCCTATCTGTTGGCGGTGGAGGAAATTGCCGCCGGCGACGGGGCCACCTCTACCATCATGGCGGTAAACAACGTGCCGGTCTGCGCGGCCCTGGTGGGTTATGCCACCGACGAACAAAAGGCCCGGTTTCTGGTTCCTCTGGCCAGGGGTGAAAATATTGGCGCGTTTCTATTGACCGAGCCGCAGGCTGGCTCCGACGCCTCGAACCTACGCACGACGGCCAGGCGGGACGGGGACAGCTACATCATTAGCGGTGAAAAACAGTTTATAACCTCTGGCGCCATCGCCGGCACGGCGATGATCTTCGCGATCACCGACCCGGATGCGGGGGCCAAGGGCATCAGTTGTTTCCTGTCCCCGACCGCCGCCCGTGGCTATAACGTGATCCGCATTGAAGACAAACTGGGCCAGCGCGGTTCCGATACGGCGCAGATATCCCTGGATAATTTAGAAGTGTCGGCGGACATGATGCTGGGCAGGGAGGGCGAGGGCTACCGCATTGCCCTGGCCAACCTATCCACCGGGCGCATTGGTGTCGCGGCCCAGGCCATTGGCATGGCACGGGCCGCGTTCGAGCAT
>Ga0114999_10009223_pt1 | contig 10854 bp, 8 predicted proteins | sample ArcticOcean_MG_C_3_FD_89820 | JGI IMG/M metagenome (GOLD analysis project Ga0114999, IMG submission 89820) | Marine microbial communities from western Arctic Ocean - ArcticOcean_MG_CB8_126 | ecosystem: Environmental > Aquatic > Marine > Oceanic | place: Arctic Ocean: Canada Basin | collected... | reverse complement strand
CCAAAGTAATAAAAACCTAGCAAAAATTGACCCGTAGGTGCTAAGAAAAAAATCATAGAAGAAGGTCCTAAGCCAGCTAAAGATGATCCGTATAGATATAGACCTAATGGTATCAAAGTATTAGCTCCAGCAAGAAAAAGCCAAAAAGATAATGATATATCATTTAAGCTAAAGTAGTTATTTCCATTTTGGACAATAAAATAAAATGCAATGATTGCAAAAGGAGTCATAAACGCACTTTCAACAAATAGTCCTATATCTGTAGGAATTTGAATTTTTTTTCTAATTAGTGTGTATGTACTCCACGTCAAAGCAACAATTAGACCGATCCACGGAGTCGACTTAAGATCTATCAATAAATAGATAACTGCAATTATAACTAAAATAATAGCAAACAATTTCATCTTATTATGAGATTCTTTTAAAAATAAAATTCCAAAAAAAACACTTAAGATCGGAAAAATATAGTAACCAAAAGCTGCATCAATAAGCTTGTTAATTGTAACTGCATATATCCAAGTGTACCAGTTACCAACTATTAGAATGCTAGTAAAAATTAATAATAAGGTAGTTTTAAAGTCTTTTAAGATTTTAAAAACTTCATCCCATTTAGAATATATTGAGATTGAGAAAATTAATAAAAATGCTGTCCATACAGTCCTGTGTATTGTTAGCTCTAAGGGACTTACAAAAGAAACTGATTTAAAATACAGCACTCCAATAACTCCCCACCATAGAGAACCTAAACCACTTGTCAAAATTCCATTAAAAGTTTTTTCTTTCATAAATAAGAGCTATCATTAAATTGAAAACTAATTAAAATAAAGGTAAATAGATCTCTAGGAGAGGTGGGTGAGTGGTTTAAACCAGTCGTTTGCTAAATGACCGTACGTGGAAACATGTACCGAGGGTTCGAATCCCTCCCTCTCCGCCACTTATTTTAATCATTAGCACTCAACTCATTAACAAGCTTATTTATAAAATTTGAAAGTAATTCCTTATCATTTTTATTTAATATATTTTCTTTGTTATTGGCGGCTCTAATTTCTTCTCTTAATTTGTCGGCAATTTTCTCTCTTTCGTTTTTATTGCTTAAGGAATAAATTTTACTTTCATAATTTTTAATTTTTTTACCAATGGTAAATTGAAAAAGTATATAAGCAGAAAATACTACAATTAATGTTTTATAAATAAAAAGCTTCATGAGATTATAAATTTTTATTACTTTATACTATAATATATTTTATAACAAAATATTTTATTTCCTTTTATAAATAGTATTTATAACCACATCATCAACTTTAATTTCGTAAAAGACTTTAAAATTTGATGGAACTTCATATGAAAGAGGATTTATTTTCCCATTCCAATCTCTATAGTTATTTATGATATAATTAGCATCTGAAAAATTAGAGGTAACCCTTATTAATTTTCTTTTAATTTTGCTAAGCATTTTTTTTGACAATCCTAAATCAGAAGTATTTAAACTTGCTACTTTTATTATTTTATTTTCTTTTTTTGCTATTAAATCCAAAGCGTATTTATTGCTTATACCCCAATAGTCCATATCAAAGCTCTCATTAAATTTTTTACCTGCAAATGCGTTGAAATAATTGTTTTGAAATGGATGATTTGAATATATCCAGAAAAAAGTTGGTAAAATTAATAAAAAAGAAACATAATTGATTAAAACAATTCTTTTTTTAAAAAAAATATTTTTAATTCTTTGTAAACCGCTTATTGAAACTAATAAAAAACTTGGATAAATAAAATAAAGATGTCTCCAGCCATCATATATTGATGAATTTAAATCAATAATAGCTAACAATGGTATTAAAAAAACTAAAAGAAAAATCAAATCATATAATTCATTATTACCTCTCCATAAATCGGTGTAAGAATTATTTTTTTCAATCTTTAAAAGTCTTTTAACAGCTCTGTATAAAATGAACACAAATCCAACAATAAATAAAAACAAATAAAAAATTGGTGTTGTTATCGAAATCCATATTAAAGGGTAATGCCAAGGCACATTTTCTGCATTAACAAAGTTTCCTAAATAAAAATTGTAAATTTGAACTGGATGATTGCTTAAGTTTTTAAAGACATCAATGAAGTTGCTAAATGGATCAGCCCATAAGTAAGGCCAAAATAAATAAGTAAAAAAGGGAATAGTAAATAAAAAATATGCTAATAAAAGAATTTCCTTTCTTTTAAAAATATTTTGTCGAAGAATATTTATCAAATATATCAAAAAAATTAAAAAAGGTAAAAATATTGCTAATATCCTCACATCTGTTGTCAAAGCAGACATTATAACAAATATAGTTAAAGTTTTTAAGTTTGGTTTGTCTAAAAATAGTATTGCTGAGTATAAACTAATTATAAATAAAGACATGAAAAAAATATCTTTGGTATTATAAAAACTTTCGGCAAAAATTCTTGGTGAACCAATTAAAAATAAAACTCCTAATATGGCAATAAAATATGAGTTATATCTATATTTAATTATTTTATAGAAGAAAAAAACCGAAACAAAGAAAATTAAAAAATTAAAAAAATGTCTTATTAAATAAATATTTCTTATATCGTTGATATCGAAAATAATTTCAGCAAAAGCTAAAGGGACATCAAAAACTACACCATTCCCTTGCTCATTATATTCATTTATATTTGGAACATTAATAATGCTGTCAATTGAGAATAAATTTTCGGGTAAAAAAATTTCGTATATATATCTTAGTGATACAAATCCATTGATTCTTGAATTATCTTCATCAACTCCGATACCAAAGTCAGAATAAATCGAAAATCCAATTAAAAAAAATGAAATAAAAAGAAATAAAACAAGAATTTTTTTGTTAGTATTTGTATAAACTGACATAAAGAAAATTATTTTTTATTTTTTAAAATATTTTTTAATCTTTTCACAAACTAAATCTATATCTTTTAATGACAAATAATTATGTAAAGGTAGTCTAATAATTTTTTTTTCTAAATTATTAGTATTAGTTAAATTATCATTATTTTTTTTATACACTTTTCCTGCTATTGATTTATGTAATGGCACATAGCTAATAACAGCATTTATATTAAATTTTTTTAAATACTTAAAAAAACTTTCACGTTCATTATTTTTTAACACAATGACAAATGAATGAAAATTATAAACATATTTATAATTATTTGTTAAAGTAAACTCATCACCTAACCATTTTTTAAAGTTAAAAGCATACCTGTTGTATAGTTTTTTTCTAGTTTCAAATATGTTTTTATAGTTTATAATTTGAGGTAATAAGTAACTAGCCACAAGCTCAGAAAGTAAAAAAGATGAACCCATTGTTACCCAAGAATAGTATTTTTGTTTTCCTCTTTGAACTAGATGTCTATCTGTCCCTTTGTCAAAAACAAAGTAGCTTTTTTCGACAAATTTTTTATTATTTACAACCAGCATTCCACCCACACCTGAATGTAAGTTTTTTGTTTCATGAAATGAAAAACATGCAAAGTCCCCAAATGAACCCAAGGGTTTATTTTTAAAGTAGGATCCATAGGCTTGCGCAGCATCTTCTATAAGGTGAATTTTTTTTTGTTTACAAAATTTTTGGAGTTTGTCTAAATAATCAACGCTATAACCTTGGTAATGCAAAATAATAATAGCTTTAGTTTTTTTGTTAACACACTTTTTAATTTGATCGAAGCTAGGCATTAAGTTTTTTCTAGTAATATCACAATATTTTAATTTACATCCTGTCCTTGCAAAACTTGAACCAGTAGTAATAAAACTAAATGAAGGAACTATAACTTCATCAGTGCTTTTAAGATTTAACGTTAAAGCGCAAATTTCTAAGGCCGAAGTACAGCTATTAGTTAAATGAATATTTTTAAAACCAAGTTTTTTTTTAATATTTTCTTTAATCAAAAATATATTTTTATTTGGACCATGTAATGGCTTTTTTGTTTTTAAAAAATCAACAATATTTTTAATACTTTTTGGATAATGAAGTGGAATATTAAATTTTATTTCTTTCATAGGTGCTTCTAAATACTTTCATTTACAGTCTTTAACAAAGAATTTGTAGCATTTTCTAAACAAAATTAGTATGTATAAATTTGTTAGGAAACTTAAAAATGAAAAAATTAGATGTTAGTGTGGTTGTTCCGGTTTACAATGCTTCTTTAAATTTAGAAACTTTAGTCGGTCAAATATCAGAAGTATTAAAAAACAATTTTGATAGTTACGAACTCATATTAGTTAATGATAAAAGTTTAGACAGCTCCTGGGAAAAAATATTAGATCTTTGCAAATTAAATCCTTGGGTAAAAGGAATTTATCTAAGAAAAAATGTTGGTCAACATAACGCTATACTTGCTGGTTTAAAATTTGCATGCGGAAATACAATAATAACTATGGATGATGATTGTCAAAACTCTCCAAAATATATAGTTGAATTATGCAACGAAGTTAATAAAGGTTTTGATGTTTGCTATGCTAATTATTTGACTAAAAAACATAATATTTTAAGAATTTTAGGAAGCAAAATAAATAATCTTTTTGTAACTTTATTGTTTAATAAACCTTTGAGTTTAAGTTTAACATCTTTTAGATGTATATCTCATGATATAAAAGAAGAAATAATAAAAAATAAATCACCGTCGGTTTATCTTGATGGATTAATACTTTCCATAACACGAAATATTTCAAAGATATCAGTAACTCATAATAAAAGAAAATCTGGAGCTTCCAATTATACCTTTTTAAAATTATTTAGTTTATGGATGCAAATGGCTACTGGTTTTTCTGTTGCACCACTTAGATTAGCATCAATTTTGGGTATCGTCTTTTCAATCACTGGTTTTGCTATGTCACTATGGTTAGTTTTTTTTAAATCTCCGTCTACAGAAATTCCAATGGGATGGACTTCTTTAATTGTTGTAATTTTATTTTTAGGCGGTATCCAACTACTAGCTCTAGGTATTATCGGAGAATATCTAGGAAGAACCTATTTAGCAGCTAATAACTATCCTCAATTTTCAATAAGCAAAACAATAAATACTGAGCTAGTAAATAAATAAAAATAATTTTTATTTTTAATAGAGTTTTTTGTCTTCAAAAAAATTATAAATTTTAATAGGCTTACCATTTAAAATATACCTATAAACATTTACATTTTCTAAAACTCTTTGAACATAGTTTCTTGTTTCTTTAAATTTTATAAGTTCAATCCAATTAACGTAGTCAATCTCACCTCTTTGGGGATTTCCGTTTATTTTTTTCCAAAACTTCACTCTCCTGGGTCCAGCGTTATAGGCAGCTAAAGCGAAAGGGTAAGAACCTTCGTACTCTTCTAATAAACCAGCCAAGTAGTAAGAGCCTAATTTAATATTATAGTTAGGGTCGCTATTAAGCCTATTTTTTGAATAGGGTAATTTTGCATTTTTGGCTACTAGTTTAGCAGTGTAAGTCATTAACTGCATCATACCTCTTGCGCCTACATAACTATTGGCTCTTTGATCAAATTCACTTTCTTGTCTTATAACCGCTAAGATAAGTTCAGACTTAGGCATTTTTTTCTGATTTACAATTTCTGGAGTTTTAATAACAGGATAATTTAATTCATTATAAAATCTTTTATTATAAGAAGCTTCTTTTGCTATTTGTATAGCATAATCATATCTTCCTACATCAACAGCTAATTTCCCAGATAAAATTTCACTACCTTCTTTTACGTTCAATAAAGCTAGATGCTTTAAAAAATCTTTAGAATATTTAATTTTATCTAGCTCCTTTAATAATTTAATAATTTTAACCAATTTATTTTTATTGAACTCTTTTTCGTATACAGCTGTTGGTTTTGGTTGATCAACAAGTGAAAAAGCTTCCCCAGGTTTAACTTCAGTAAAAGCAAGTTGACCATAGTAAGTATTTAGATATTTAGAACTTTCTAAAAACCATTCATTTGATTTACTAGTATTATTAATGATTTTATAAGTTTTCCCAATCCAATAAGCTCCTCTCGATAAACTTATTGGGTAACCAACATTTTCATAAAAAGATTTAAAATGTTGTAAAGCCATATTAGGATCTTGTAGGAAAGTAAGTGCTATCCACCCAGACAACCATTCTGCCTCTGCATACTCGGAACCCTCAGTCATGAAATGATTACTAGAAACTTTATAAGCAAGAGCATATTTTTTTTTATATATTAAGGAACGTGCTAATATTTGTCTTTCTTTCCACCATAGATCGGGCCTAACTAATTGATTAGCATTTTTAGGAGCTTTAAATAAAATCTCCAAAGATGGATCTAATCTCCCTCTACGTCTTCTCCATTTAAGTCTGTCGTATTTCAGACCAACATCGTTTGTGAATTTATTTGGAATTTTAGATATTGCTGTATCAACACCGTATCCACCACTCATTAATAATTGTCTTGCTCTATATAATTTTGTGTAGTCGCTTGGCAAATATCTCAGCATTCTCTGAACATCCCAATGCTTGCTTTCCCACGCATGCCAGTCAACTCTTTTAATGTTATCTTCAACAGTAATTATTTTTTTATATTTTTTCCTTAAATATTTTAAATTATTTTTAGAAAGTTTTGCTTTAATCCAACCTTCTTTTATTAATTTTGAACCTTCTTCAGTTTTGTTTTCTAATAAATATATCTCTCCAAGTTTAATAATACCAAAAGCACTTAATGGTTTTTCGCCATCTAGCCACTTAATAATACTTTTAGGTCTATGTTTTTTTAAATTTATTTTATGTTCGGCAAGATATTTTAATCTATTTATACGTGGAAAATAAGGATGACTATTAATAAATGATGTATAATCAAAAAAATCAGCAGAATTGTTTGGTTGCATTAGATAAAGATAATTTATTAAATTATATAAAGATTTATCCCTAGATTTTTTTGATACTTTTAATGCTGTTTGCCATTTTTTTTTACCAACATAATTAAAGGCAGATTTTGCTATCTTAAAATCTTTACTAGATATTATTATTGATTTTTTAGCAACTTTATCAATTTTTTCCTTTACTAAAATTGGTTTATTTTTTGGATAAATAAATACTTCTTCTTTTGGTATTTTGTCAGTAGAAATATTTTCTACTGTTTTTTCCAAAGTATCATCTTGTCCTATTTTAGGTTTTTGTTGTGGGTATATTTCTTTTTTTTTAGCTGTATTTTTTTTTATTTCTTTATCTACAAGAGGTTTTGGCAACGGATAAATACGATCTGCTGCTATAGATTTAGAGGGAATTACAAGAAAAAACGCTAAAATGATTATATTAAATCTAGTAAAATTCTTCATAAAAATATGATTATTTGCTTTTTCAAATTATGTTATAAAGATTTATGTTTAAAGGATCAAATGTAGCTTTAATAACACCCTTCAAGAACAACAAGCTTGACGAAGAAGCCTATATAGCATTAATTCATTTTCACTTAAAAAACGGTACATCAGGTCTTGTTCCTGCAGGAACAACTGGTGAATCTCCAACATTAAGTCATAAAGAGCATCAGCGTGTTATAGAATTGTGTATCAAAGAATCAAATGGTAAAATTCCAGTAATAGCTGGCACAGGATCTAATTCAACAAGTGAAGCAATATCCCTAACTAAATTTGCAGAAAAGGCTGGCGCCAACGGCGCTTTGATTGTTACTCCATACTATAATAAACCCACCCAAGAAGGATTGTATCAACATTACAAAGCAATAAATGACAATTGCGAGATTCCAATAATTATTTATAACATTCCTTCTAGATCGGTAATTGATATGAGCGTAGATACAATGGCTAGATTATATGAATTAAAAAATATTATTGGAGTAAAAGATGCTACCGGTGATTTAGATAGAGCAGTAAAAGAAAAAGAAAAATTAGGAGATGACTTTATACTTCTTACTGGAGAAGATGCTTCTGCATTGGATTTTAATTTAATAGGCGGAAAAGGGTGTATTTCTGTTACAGCAAATATTGCTCCAAAACTATGTGCGGAATTCCAAGAAGCCTCATTATCAAAAAATAATAACAATTTATTAACTAAAGCTAAATTAATAAATGAAAAATTAATGCCACTGCATAAATCATTATTTATTGAAAGCAATCCTAGTCCCGTCAAATATGCTGCAAGTCTACTTAAATTATGCTCTGAAGACGTTAGGCTTCCACTTGTTAAAACCACTGACTTAACCAAAAAAATAATTAAAGCAGCAATGATAAGTGTTGGCTTATTATAAAAAATGATATCAAAAACCAAAAATGGTTTAAAAATAATTTCAAATAACAGAAAAGCAAAATTTAATTATTTTTTCATAGAATTTTTTGAAGCCGGAATATCATTAAGAGCTTCTGAAATAAAATCACTTCGAAATGGTAACGCAAATATTTCAGATTCTTATGCTTACGATCATAACAGTGAAATATTTTTAGTTAATGCTCACATAGCGTCATACAAAGAATCAAGTTATAATAATCATGAACCTTTGCGTAATAGAAAACTTCTCCTAAACAAAAAAGAAATAAATAAGTTGATTGGAAGGATTAATCGTGAAGGTTTTACATTAATACCAACTAAATTATATTTCAAAAGAGGGAAAGCAAAAATTGAAATTGCTGTAGCTAAAGGGAAAAAACAATTTGATAAACGCCAAACTAAAAAGAAAAGAGACTGGGATAGAGAAAAAGCTCGAATCTTTAGAAAGTCGAGTTAACTTTTTATGATAGTAGTAAGCCTTGGTTCAAATTTATCCTCAAGTTTTGGAGATAGATTTCATAACATTGATAGAGCAATATCACTTCTTTTAAAACATGATATAAAATTAGTTAAAAAATCTAGTTTTTATGAAACCCCATCTTACCCAAATAAAAAACAACCAAAATTTATTAATGTAGTTATAGCAATTTTAACAACTATGAATCCTCAGGAATTTGCATCTCTCTTAATATCGATTGAAGAAAAAATTGAAAGAACAAGAAATAAAAAAAATGACCCCAGAACATGCGATATAGATATTATTGATTTTAATGGTGAAATCTTAGATTTTTATTACAAAAATCTTAATTTCACTGTACCACACGAAAGAACTAAAGAAAGAAGTTTTGTTTTATATCCATTAAAAGAAATACTCCCTGATTGGAAGCATCCTCAAACTAATGAAAGTATTAATTTTCTTATTCAAAAACTTGATTCAGAAAAAAAGAAGTCTATATTAAAACTGTAAATATCTTGATATAAGAAACAAATGCTAAATCAAGAACAGTTAATTAAAAAAGTAAAAAACTATAATCCTTTTGTTAAACTTGAAACCCTATCAAAAGCTTATTTATTTGCTGTAAAAGCTCACAAAAATCAAAAAAGAGATTCTGGAGATCCATATCTAATACATCCCGTTGCTGTCGCAGACATATTATCTGATTTAAAACTTGATAGCGCCACTATAGCTACTGGTCTACTTCATGACACTATCGAAGATACAAAAGCTACATATATTACAGTTGAAAAAGAATTTGGAAAAGAAGTTGCTGATTTAGTTGAAGGTGTTACTAAAATTTCAAAGCTCGAAGGTAAGGCGTCTCAAAATTCTAAAGCTGAAAACTTTAGAAAATTAATATTAGCTACATCAAAAGATATAAGAGTATTGTTAGTCAAAGTTGCCGATAGGTTACATAATATGCGTACCTTATTTTCAATATCGGATAAATTAAAAAGAGAGAGAATAGCTAAAGAAACTATGGAAATTTATGCTCCACTCTCTGATAGAATGGGCATGAATCATATAAGAGATGAACTAGAAGATTTATCCTTTTCCGAACTTAATCCCGAAGCAAGAAATCTTATAGTTGATAGATTATCTTTAAATAAAACCAATCGAGATAAAAATTTTAAAAATATTTCAAACAATTTTATAAAAGTTTTAAAAGTTAATAATATAGAAGCTAAAATTGTTGGTCGTGAAAAAACCCCGTTTTCAATTTGGAGAAAAATTCAATCGAAGCGAGTTTCACTTGAGCAGTTAACTGATATAATAGGTTTTAGAGTTATCGTTAATGATTTAGAATCTTGTTATAAAGTGCTTGGAATTTTTCATTCTAATTGGTCTGTTATTCCAGGAAAGTTTAAAGATTATATATCTACACCCAAAATAAATAATTATAAATCAATACATACAGCTATTATTGGGCCAAATAATCAAAGAGTAGAAATTCAAATAAGAACTAAACAGATGCATGACTTTGCTAGAAGGGGTATCGCTTCACATTGGTTGTATAAATCCTCAGAAAAACTAAATAAGCCGACTTTGTTAGAGTATGACTGGCTAAGAGATTTAGTTGAGATAATTGAGAAGGGAACTACACCAAAAGATTTTTTTGAATATACGAAACTTCAAATGTTTCAAGATAGTGTTTTTTGTTTTACGCCATATGGTGAAGTAATTAAGTTACCCAAAGATGCTACACCAATTGATTTTGCTTATGCTGTGCACACTAAAGTTGGTGATAGTGCAATAAGTTGTGAAATTAATGGAAAAAATTCACCACTTCAAAGCTCACTAAGAAACGGAGATTTGGTAAAGATTATAGTTTCAAAAAAAGCTTCTCCATCTTTGTATTGGTTAACATTAACCAAAACAGGCAAAGCTAGAGCTTCTATTAGGAAGTATTGGCAAAATAAAACAAATATTAATATAAAAAAGGAAAAAAGCTACCAAACTGGTTTATGTATTAAAATTCCTAATGAACCAGGAAAACTAGGAGAAGTTAGTAGTTTAATAGGTATTTATGAATGCAATATTATAAATATGGAGATACTTACAAAAAGGACTGAGTATTTAGAATTTATTTTTG
>Ga0114999_10009220_pt1 | contig 10855 bp, 11 predicted proteins | sample ArcticOcean_MG_C_3_FD_89820 | JGI IMG/M metagenome (GOLD analysis project Ga0114999, IMG submission 89820) | Marine microbial communities from western Arctic Ocean - ArcticOcean_MG_CB8_126 | ecosystem: Environmental > Aquatic > Marine > Oceanic | place: Arctic Ocean: Canada Basin | collected... | reverse complement strand
GGCCACCGCGTGGGGCCGGCGGCCGGGCAGGACATAGTGGACGTACAGGCCGACGATCAGCCCGCCGATGGCGGGCGCGAGCAGCGGATGCCACCAGGGCAGGTTCAGGGCGAGGGAATAGACCTCCTCGGCCGAGATGCCGAGCGCGCCGAGCTGGACGAGATTGATCGCCTCGCGGAACAGGATCGATCCGCCGCCAGCCGCCGCGCCGACCGCGACGGCGACGAGGGACAGGATCAGCTGATTGTTGCGGCGCATGCGACGGCTGCGGACGAGCAGCCGTTTGCGGCTACGCCGCAGCTTCGCCACGAGGGACGCCATGGCTTGTTTCCACTTTGCCAATCCAGCGATGTTCACCGCGCCCCGGGCTTATACCCCCCGAAGCGCCGAACGGCCAAGCCGTCCGCGCGGCGCGCCGCCTGTACCGGCCTCGGCAGCGACGATAGACTCGACCCGAATCGAAGGCCAAATCGAAGGGGGGAGGACCGCCATGACAGAGACCTACGAGGTCTACGCCATTCGCTACGGAACGGTGGAGCGGCCAGACCGCCAGAATTTCCTGGAGGCCCGCGATCCCCATGACCGCATGGCGCGCATCGATTATTTCGTCTGGGCCGCGATCGGCCCCGACCGGACCTTCGTGATCGACACCGGCTTCACCGAAGAGATCGCCAAGCGGCGCAACCGCCCGCTGCTGCGCTGCCCGACTGAAGGCCTCCGCCTGATCGGCATCGAGGCCGCGACCGTGCGCGACGTCATCGTCACCCATATGCACTACGACCATCTGGGCGGCTTCGACCGCTTCCCGGCGGCGACCTTCCATCTCCAGGACCGCGAGATGGCCTATGCCACCGGCCGCCACATGACGCACCGCGCCTTCAACGCGGCCTATGACATCGACCCGGTGGTCGGCCTGGTGCGCGAGGTCTATGACGGGCGGGTGAAGTTCCATGACGGCGATGCCGAACTGGCCCCCGGCTTCAGCCTGCATCTGATCGGCGGCCATACCGCCGGGATGCAGGTCGCGCGGGTCCATACCGCGCGCGGCTGGGTGGTCCTGGCCTCCGACGCCAGCCATCTTTACGCCAATATGGAGGAAGGAAATCCCTTCCCCATCATCCACGACATGGGCGCGATGTTCGACGGCTACGAGACCCTGCGCCGCCTGGCGGACTCCGACCGCCATATCATTCCCGGCCACGATCCTCAGGTGATGGAACGCTATCCCGCTGCCGGTCCGGGCTTGGAGGGCATCGCCGTTCGTCTCGATGTCGAGCCCTCTGCATGACCTGCGCGACGATCCGGCCGGCGACGGCGGAAGACGCCGGCGCGCTGCTCGCCATGGTGCGGGCCTTGGCGGTCTATGACGACGATCCGGAACGGGTGGTCGCGACCGAGGCCGACCTGCGGCGCGACGGTTTCGGCCCCGACCCGCGTTTCGAGGCGCTGATCGCCGAACTCGACGGCGCGCCGGTCGGCTATGCCCTCTATTATCCCAGCTACACCGCCTGGCAGGGCCGTTGTGGGCTGTTCCTTGAGGATCTCTATCTGGCCGAGGCCGCCCGCGGTCACGGGTTGGGGCGGCGGATCATGGCCCTGCTCGCCCATATCGCGCGAGACCGCGGCTGGACCCGGATCGACCTTCGCGTGCGCGCCGACAACCGGGCGCGCTCCTTCTACGACCGTGCCGGCATGGCAGCGCTCGACGGCTGGCTGCCCTACAAGATCGCCGGACCGGCCTTCGATGATCTGGCCGGGGAAGCCGAATCCTTGGCCGCCCCAGGCGTCAAACCAGGCGCCGCTCCCGTCACTGGTTGACGGCGACCGGCGCCGCCAGCGCGCGCTCGGTCAGCACACGGTTCCGCCCGGTCCGCTTGGCCATGTAGAGGGCCTGATCGACGCGCTCCACCACCTCGTCCAGCGGTTCGCCGGTCCGGAACGCGGCGATGCCCACGCTCATGGTCACCTTGCCCAGGCTTTTGCCCGAATACTTGCGCACGAGTTTTCGGGTCGCGACGGCGTTCCGCAGCTGCTCGCCGATGGCCTCCGCCCCCGCCAGATCGGTTTCGGACAGGATCGCCGCGAATTCCTCGCCGCCGTAGCGCGACGCAATATCCTTGCCCTTGAGGTTCGATTTCATGGTCGCGGAGGCAAGCAGCGGGACATGCTCGCCGATCTGATGGCCGTACATGTCGTTGAACTGTTTGAAATGGTCGATATCGACCATCAGCACGCTGAGCGGCATGCCCTTTTCCATGCACTGGCCCGCTGCGTCGCGCAGGGAGACATCGAAATGCTTGCGGTTGAAAAGCCCGGTCAGGGAATCGGTGATCGCCTCGCGGCGCGTATCCTCGAGATGCTGGCGCAGATCCGTGACCTCGCGGGACGAGGATGTGAGCCGACCCTCCAGCTTCTTGTTGCGGCTCTGGACGGCGCGGGTCTCTTCGAGAATGGCTATGGCCGCCTCGCGCAGATCGGCGGTGACCGATCCGCCCGCCAGCTTGCCCGTGAAACTCTGCAGGCTTTCGCCGAATTGGGCGGCGTTGTCGCCGGCCTCGCCCACCGCCGCCATGATCTGCTCGACCGCCTTCTCGATGCGGCCGCTGACCCCCAGGATCGTCTGGCTCTGATCGTCGCTGGTGAAGTAACGCCTGTGAAGACCGACGCAGATTTCGTTGGTGATCCGCTGGCCGTTGCTCATCAGGAAATCGATGGTGCGGCCGAGCTCCGGCTCCTCTCCGGCATGATAGGCATACCAGACCGTGAAATTGCGCGGCGTGGCCGAGATGGCGAATAGCGCCATCGACTTGAGCGCCGCCTGGCAGTGCTGATCGACGGCGGGGCGGCCTTGGCCCGTCTCGCTCTCCATGGTTTCGACCAGTTCCATGAACCACCCCCGCACTCGGCACGTTTCACATGAGGGGCATGCATTGCGATCAGCACGCCCTATCCGAATGGTTAGGGCACAAGTCTTAACATCGGCTTTAGGAATGGGGCTTTCCGGGTGGGCGCGCGGCCCCACGAACGCCCCTAACGCGCGGCCTTGCAGCGACCGATGGAGCCCTCGGCGCAGATCCGCGACCCGTCTATCCAGGTGGCGCCGGACAGATCGGCGTTCAGGAAATCGGCGCCGCGCATCTCCACCCCGGTCAGGTCCGCCCCGCGCAGCTTCGCGTCGAACAGCTTGGCGCGCTGGAGATTGGCGCGCTTCAGGGAGGCGCCGGTGAGGTCCGCCTTGGTCAGATCGGCCTCGGCCAAGCGCGCGCCGTCGAGGATGGCGCCGGTCATATTCGTGCTGATGAACTTGGCGCGGAAGGCATCGGCATCGCTGAGATCGCTGTTCGAGAGATCGGCCCGTAGGAAACTGGTGTTGCGCAGATGGGCCCCGGCGAGGTCGATTTCGGTCAGGTCTCGCCGATCCATGCGGCAGCCCTTCCAATCGACCCCCGGCTCGGGCAGATCGGTGCAATCGGCGCGCGCTGGCGCGGCGCCGAGGAGCAGCAGCGCGGCAAGCGCCCCCACCATTACGCCGATGCTCCGCTGCCTGCCGATTTTCGTTCGCCGTTGATACATGGCCGCGAGGATAGTGGATCGCGCCGCTCAACGATACCGGATCGCGGTTCGCCCGTTGCGGTTGCGGCGGCTTGACACCCCGTCCCATGCAGCGCTGTCATCGCCCGGATGTGGATCGATTGGGGAGAATCGAGATGGCTGCAAAAATGGGGCAGGAACTGCCCTTCACGGAAGCCGAGCACAATCGCCGGATTGCCCGCGCCCGCGCCGCGATGGCCGAAGCCGGCATCGACGCGGCCCTGCTGTTCGATCCCGAGAACATTTTCTATCTGACCGGCTATCAGTCGATCGGCTATTTCACCTTCCAGGCCATGCTGATCCCGCCCAAGGGCAAGCCCGTCCTGATCTCGCGGGTGGTCAACAAATACATGGCCGCGATCACCCCGACCCTGGGGGATTTCGTCGAGATCGTCGACACAGCCGATCCGGTCGAGGTCACTCTGGCCGCCATCGCCGATCACACGACGAGCGGCGTCCTCGGTCTCGAAATGGCGGCCTGGTACATGACCGCCAATGTCTATGAAGCGATCAAATCGCGCGCCGGGCGCGAGACCCGCGACTGGTCCGGTGTGATCGAGAGCCATCGCATCATCAAGGGTCCCGAGGAACTGGACCGCATGCGCCAAGCAGCGCGCGCCTGCGAGGCCGGGATGCATGCCGCCCTGGAAGCGACCCGGGTGGGCGCTACCGAAAACGATATCGCGGCCGAAATGCACCGGGCCAGCATTGCCGCCGGCAGCGAATATCTGGGCCATGCCCCGCTCGCCGTCTCGGGCGAGCGCTCGGCCGTCTGCTTCACCATGTGGCGCCGCCGGGTGCTGGAGGCGGGCGACTGCGTGCTGATCGAGAACGGCGCCTGCATCGACCGCTACCACGCCCTGCAGGCGCGGGTCGCCGTGCTGGGCGAGCCGAGCGACGAGATCAAGCGCGTCTCCGACGCCATCCTGGCCGGGCTCAACGCCCTGCTCGAGACCGTGCGCGCCGGGATCACCAGCGGCGAGGCCGATGCCGCCTGCCGCCGCGAGATCGCCAAGGCGGGCTTCGGCGACCGCTTCATCCACCGGGTCGCCTATAGCGTCGGCATCGGCTTTCCGCCCAACTGGTCGGAAGGCAAGACCCTGTCCCTGCGCCCGGACGACCCCACGCCGCTCCAGGCCGGCATGACCTTCCACAGCGTGCCCAGCATCTTCGGCGGCGATTTCGGCATGGTCTTCAGCGAGACATTCCATGTCACCGAGACCGGCTGCGAAGTCCTGACCGAATTTCCGCGCAAGCTCCTCGTGCAGTGACAGGAGACGCCGCCCCCGCCCCGCCGGCGGCCGGCGGGCGGCCGAACATGCGCCTCTATGTCATGATGGGCAGTCTTTGCGCCGTCTTCATGATCGGCCAGCTCTATCGGTACGCCACGGCCGTCGTCGCGCCCGATATTGCGCGCGAGATGAATCTGGCGCCGGAGGTCCTCGGCGCGATCAGCGGCACCCTGTTCTTCTCCTTCGCAGTGATGCAGATCCCCGTCGGCATCCTGGTCGACCGGTTCGGCGCGCGCTGGACCATCGCCGGCTTCCAGCTCCTCGCCCTTGCCGGCCCTCTCGTCGTCTCCCAGGCGCAGAACGCGCGCGACCTGATCATCGGCGCGGCGCTGATGGGGGTCGGCGCAGGCGCCAATCTGATGGCGCCCCTCGTCGCCTATGCCCGCTGGTTCCCGCCCGCGCGCTACGCCACCCTGGTCGCCATCACCATCGGCGGCGGCGGTGGGCTCGGCCAGATCATCGCCAGTTCGCCCCTCGCCCGCTTTGCCGAAGCCTATGGCTGGCGCGCCAGCTATGTCGCCATCTCGGTCCTGGTTGCGATCGTCGCCAGCATCGCGGTCGCCCTGGTGCGCGACGATCCGCCCGGCGTGGGCCGCCGCATCGAAGGCGCGCCCGAGACCCTCGGCGGGGCGATCCGCGGCATGGGCGAAGTGCTGTCCACGGCCAATATCTGGCGCATGGCCGGTGCCTCGGCCATGGGCGCGTCCTTGATGTTCGCCTTCCGGACGATGTGGGCAGGGCCCTATCTGGCCGAGATCCACGGTCTCGACACGGTCGCCCGGGGCGACGCCCTGCTGCTCATCACCCTGGCCATGCTGGCCGGCACCCTGCTCTACGGCCCGCTCGACCGACTCTTCGACCGGCGCAAGGCCATCGTCATGACCGGCCTGTCGGCGACCGTGACGATCTTCGCCCTGCTGGCGATCCTGCCGGCGCCGCCGACCTGGCTGGCCCTCTCCCTTCTCGTCATCCTGGGCGCGGTCGGGACCTTCGATGTGGTCCTGCTGGCCCATGAGCGGGCGCTCTTCCCGCACCGCCTGGCCGGGCGCGGGCTGACCACCATCAACACCTTCCACTTTTCGGGTATCGCGTCCTTGCAGCTCGGCACCGGGCTGGTCGTCGGCGCCCTGGCCGCGATCGCCGTGCCAACCGACGCCTACCGCCTGTGCTTCGCCCTCTTCGCTGGGCTAGGGATCGTCGCCCTGCTGCTCTACCGCAAGGTCCCCGACCGCCGCCCGAGCGCAGGATTTCAAAGCTGACTCGCAGCGTTCATCCCGCCCTTTTCGTGCGCGATGGAGGGCGCGGGCCGCGGGAGGCCGCGGGCTCAACCATGCGCGCCGGGACTATGATAGTTATCGCGCAAGATACCATTGGCGGATAATAGGTTGGCACAAGCCCCGACCCATGCCGTTCCGGATCCCTTGCCCCAATGCACAGGAACCCAATGCGAGATATTGCCGCGGTTACCCTCTTCGCTTTTGCCGCTGCGCTGAGCACGGCGCTCCCCGGCCAGGATGCTTTGGGCAGCGAACCAACGCACAACAACACGGGCTACACCAAGTTCGCTTCGTTGTGCCGCGACGAGGCCGGGTATCGGCATTTCGGCGTTCAGGAGGATGTCGACGGGTTTCTCATCGTCGACGAGGTCGTGGACACCCATAGAGGCCAGCACGGATGCGATATGATTTGCGCCTCGGCTCTGCTGACGGACGGGTATAAATTCGTCGAAACGCATGTAAAAATCTCGGACAGGCAGTGTCTGACCGAAGTAATTGGAAATTACAGATTTTCAATTCAGAAAAAAGGCGATGAGCGCTATTTTTTATATGATATATTTCTATCAATTACTATAAATTTCACCTTAATAACTTCCCGTACGCCGTGGGAAATTGCATCTCATCGGAACTAGTCGAGGATTTCACATCACGCGCAGTCCAAAACATAAAATACAGAATAATCTTCGAGTCCGACCGAGAAAAAGTTTTCAAATATACAGACACGAAATCCTATGACGGCAAGATCCTGGATCAGGTAACGCTGTTTTTCTATAAACTGCGAAGCAATACCGCTTACAAGCAGTGCAACAGGTTGCTCGGCGTCAAATCAAGCGGCAAAAGAATTTCCGATATTTTCCTCGTCCCCAAGGACTAGGACCGCGCGCCTCCCCCGACGCGTCAGTATCAGTACATGTACTCACGGAACAGCGGGTCGACACTTTCGCCCCAGCGGTCGCGATAGGCTTCCAGCGCGCGTTCGGCCGGGGTGATGCCGGACTCGGCGATCTCGTCCAGCGCGCTCAGGAAATGCGTTTCGTCATCGCCGAACTCGTCGAGAACCGCGCGGTTCTTGAGGCCCGTCCGGGCGATCTTGAGGATCTGGATGGCCAGGTCCTGGACCGTGCCGCCCCGGAACGGCGTCTTCAACGCGCTGCGGGGCACTTCGTTGCGCAGGAATTCGCGCTCCTCGTGGCTCCAGTCCTTGACCATGTCCCAGGCGGCGTCGAGCGCCTCGCCGTCATAGAGCAGACCGACCCAGAGCGCGGGCAGCGCGCAGAGCCGGCGCCAGGGCCCGCCATCGGCCCCGCGCATCTCCATGTAGCGCTTGAGCCGGACCTCCGGGAAGGGCGTGGTCATGTGGTCTTCCCAGTCGCTCATCGTGGGGAACTGCCCCTCGAAGCCCTGGAGCTTGCCGGCCATGAAGTCGCGGAAGGAGCGGCCGGACACGTCGTGATAGGTGCCGTCGCGATAGACGAAATACATCGGCACATCGAGGACGTAATCAACCCAGCGCTCGTAGCCCATAACCTCGTCGAAGACGAGGGGCAGCATGCCGCTGCGGTCCGGGTCCGTGTCGGTCCAGATATGGCTGCGATAGCTGAGATAGCCGTTCGGCTTGCCCTCGGTGAAGGGTGAATTGGCGAAGAGCGCGGTGGCGATCGGCTGCAGGGCGAAGCTGACCCGCAGCTTCTTGACCATGGCCGCCTCGCTCTCGAAATCAAGATTCACCTGCACGGTGCAGGTGCGCAGCATCATGTCGAGGCCCAGCTTGCCCTTCTTGGGCATGTAGTCCCGCATGATCTTGTAGCGGCCCTTGGGCATCCAATGGATGTCGGCGCGCACCCATTTCGGATCGAAGCCGAGGCCCAGGAAACCGATGCCCAGTTCCTCGCCCACCTGCTTGACCTGGTCGAGATGCTGGTTCACCTCGCGGCAGGTCTCGTGGACGGTGCGCAGCGGCGCGCCCGAGAGTTCGAACTGCCCGCCCGGCTCGAGGGAGATGTTGCAGCCATCCCCGTCGGTCAGGGCGATGACATTGCCGCACTCCTCGACGCGCTGCCAGCCGAAGCGGGTCATGCCGTCGAGCACGGCGCGGATGCCGACATCGCCCTCGTAGGGCAGGCGGCGCAGATCGTCGAGCCGGAAGACAAACTTCTCGTGCTCGGTGCCGATGCGCCAATCCTCGGGCGGCTTGGCGCCGCCTTCCATGTACTCGACGAGCTGGCGCTTGTCGCGAAGCGTCGCGCCGGCGCTCTTGGTTGGTGCTGACATGGGCCGGACCGACCTCCCGTTATCGTTCAACTTCTGGGACGTCAGCGCGTCAGTCCGCCCTGCCAGTCCCCCAGGGCGGACTGCCAGAGGGCGAGCACGGCAACCGCCGCCGTCTCCGCGCGCAGGATGCGCGGACCCAACGTAACGGAGGTAACAAATTCGAGTTTCCGCAGGCCGTCAAGCTCGCCCTTCGCAAAGCCCCCTTCCGGACCGATCATCAATGCCGCCGGCCGACCGGGTTCCAAGGTGCCGAATGCCTCGGCGGCGGGCGGCCCCTGGCCCGTTTCGTCGCACAGGATCAGGCGCCGATCGGCCGGCCAATCGCCGAGCAACGCATCGAGCGGCCGCGGCGCCGCCACGCTCGGCACGCTCAATCTTTCGCATTGCTCCGCCGCTTCCATGGCGATCGCCGAGAGACGATCCGTGTTGACGCGCTGGGCATCGGTGCGCGCGGTGAAGACCGGGAGAAGGACCGAGACCCCCATTTCCGTCGCCTTCTGGGCGATCAGACCCGTGGCCGTGCGCTTGAGCGGGGCGAAGACCAGCCAGAGGTCTGGCTCCACCGCTTGGGGCCGCAGCAGAGCCTCGGCCCGCGCCACCGCGCGGCGCTTGCCCAGCTCGCTCAGAACAGCGCGCCATTCCCCGTCGCGGCCGTTGAACAGGGAAAGGCCGTCGCCGACCGACCGGCGCATGACCGCGCGCAGGTAATGGGCCTGGCCTTCGACGAGCGGGATATCAGCCCCGGCCGCCAGATCCGCCGCGACGAACAGGCGCGGGCCGGGCCGGCCGGTCGCCGCCTCGGCATCGGGGCTGGGTTCGAATGCGGAAGTGCTGTCGCTGGCCATGCGCGCTATATCTCGTTGCCGTATGTCTCGTTCCTGAGGGCGGAGCGGGCTATGCTTATAGCGCCATGAACGACACCTCCAAAACCGCCGCCGGATCCTCCGGCGGCTTCCAGGACAGCGCCTCGCCGGTCGATATCCGCCCGGACGCGCCGGTCATGCGGATTCTCCCCGCCGCCGCGCGGCCCTATGCCGAGCTGATGCGGCTCGACAGACCGATCGGCACTTGGCTGCTGCTGCTGCCCGGCTGGTGGAGCATCGCCATGGCGGTGGGGGCGGTGGGGGCGGCCGGCGAGGCCAGCCCGGATTTCTGGACCGTCGCCTGGTATGTCCTGGCCTTTGGGATCGGCGCGGTGCTGATGCGCGGCGCGGGCTGCACCTGGAACGACATCACCGACCAGGATTTCGACGCCCAGGTCGCACGCACCGCGACCCGGCCCATCGCCAGCGGCCAGATTTCGGTCAAGAAGGCCCTGCTCTTCCTCGGCGCGCAGATGCTGATCGCCCTGGCGATCCTGCTGAGCTTCAACGGTTTCGCCGTGCTGCTGGGTGCGGGCTCCCTGCTCCTCGTCTTCCTCTATCCCCTGGCCAAGCGGGTGACCCATTGGCCCCAGGCTGTGCTCGGCCTGACCTTCAACTGGGGCGCGCTGCTGGGCTGGGCGGCGGTGATGGGCGAGCTGGCCGCGGCTCCCGTCCTGCTCTACGCCGCCGGCTTCTTCTGGACCCTGGGCTACGACACAATCTACGCCCATCAGGACAAGAAGGACGACGCCATCGTCGGGGTGAAATCCTCGGCCCTGGCCCTGGGCGAACGGACCAAGCCCTTCCTCTGGGTCTTCTACGGCATCGCCCTGACCCTGATGACGGCTTCGCTGATCGCTCTGGAGCCCGCCTGGCCGGCCTATCTCGGCCTGCTGATCGGTGCGGGTCATCTCGGCTGGCAGGCCGCGACGGTCGATATCCACGACCCGGCCGATTGCCTGGCCAAGTTCCGCTCCAACCGGGTGTTCGGCTGGATCCTGCTGGCCGGCCTCGCCGCCAGCGGCCTACTGCCCGCCGTTTGACCGGCGCGCTCGACCCCAAGGACGCCTTCATCAGGGAGAACACGGCGGTCGCGCGTCCGCCCCTGGTGCCAGAGATCGCGCTCCATCAGGCGACCGAGATCACGCCGATATGGCATGCGACGGAGAGCTTCCTGGAGGAACTCGGCCTGGAGCCGCCCTTCTGGGCCTTCGCCTGGGCCGGGGGGCAAGCCCTCGCGCGCCATCTGCTGGACCATCCGGACCTGGTGCAGGGCAAGCGGGTGCTGGACTTCGCCGCCGGCTCGGGCCTCGCGGGCATCGCCGCTCTGATGGCCGGTGCGGCGCAGGTCGAGGCGGTCGAGATCGACGCCTATGCCGCGGCGGCGATCCGCCTCAACGCCGCCCTGAACGGGGTCACGCTGGAGGTCAGCCTCGACGATATCGTGGACGCACCGAACCCTGGTTGGGATGTCGTGCTGGCCGGCGATGTCTGCTACGAGCGGACCATGGCCGGGCGTGTCTTCCCCTGGCTGCGCCGCCTCGCCGGCAGCGGCGCCCTG
>Ga0114999_10009218_pt1 | contig 10856 bp, 12 predicted proteins | sample ArcticOcean_MG_C_3_FD_89820 | JGI IMG/M metagenome (GOLD analysis project Ga0114999, IMG submission 89820) | Marine microbial communities from western Arctic Ocean - ArcticOcean_MG_CB8_126 | ecosystem: Environmental > Aquatic > Marine > Oceanic | place: Arctic Ocean: Canada Basin | collected... | reverse complement strand
TTTCGTATTTTCTTTAAATTAACAGTATTTATTTTTTCATTTCCGATGCTTACAGTTCCTGATTGTATGTCATTTATTCCATTTAGATGCATAACCATAGTTGTCTTTCCTGCACCATTCGGCCCCAATACGGCAACTCTTTCTTTTTCAACGACTTTAAAAGAGATATTATTTAAGGCCTTAGTCCCATCCGGATATGAAAATGACAGATTATTAATTGATATGCCTCCTTTCATAAGGAGAGACTTATAATATTTGTAATCAAAGCTACGCTGCAAAGAAAATATAATAATTTTGATTTATTCCACTTTTTTTTATTTATAAATAAGTTTCCATCAAAACCTCGAGCAATCATTGATGAGTATACTTTTTCGCCTCTTTCAAATCCCCTAATTAACATTGCCGATCCTGCATAGGCTAGGGATCTAGAGTCTGAAAGGCCTTTATTATTAAAACCTCTCGACTTCATTGATAGTCTTATTCTTTGGAATTCAGAAATATAGACACTTATATATCTAAGAGCAAAAGAAAGGATAGATACAAATATTTTTGGAAATTTCAGCCTTTCAAGCCCTTTTATAATATCAAATTGTGAAGTTGTAGAGGATAAAGCTACAGCCATGGCTACCCCTGCAGTTGATTTAAGTAAGATATTAGACATTTCAAATAACCCACCCTGATATATGGAAATATTTTTGTATTCGTAGATTATAGATCCACTTTTACTTAAAAAAGGTAGAAAGAGAGAAAATAAAATGAAGGGTATTATCACATACATTCTCCCGATTAAGAATTTAATAGAAGGAATTGACACGTAAACAAAGCACATAATACAAAATAAAATCGTAGTAAAAGTGAAAGTATTCCGAATGTCATTGAATGCTAAAGAAAGAGACAACACCAATACTGATATAATTTTTTCTACAGGCTCTACATCTATCAAATAACTTGCAGTATTTAGATTTGGGGAGGAGTGTTTATTAGACACGGGATCTAGGGATTCTTTCTTGTCAGATTTAAATAAAGATTAATCAATACAACTAAGATAGATACTCCTAGTATTGTGCTTAAGATTATTGAAATAAAATTATTTGAAATCAAAGGCATTGAATAATCCTCAAGGAGTATTGCAGTATTTTCAGAATTATCAAAACTAAACTCCTTAGCAATACTCTCAAGACCATCTGGAGAAGTTGATGCGAATGGTACTAGGAGTACAAGAGACAAAGAAAGAAATATTAGTATTCTTTTTAGATGTATAGTTTTATGTCGCGACTCCTTATTTATTGAAATAAATACTAAATCAGATCTTACTTTCAAAAAGAGATTTAATATAAAGGCCGTAATGAGACCTTCTCCAATCCCAATTAAGAAGTGACTTGTTACCATTGCAATAAAAACACTACCTATTGCTACTGAAACAGTTCCACCAAGTGCATATTCGATTACAAAAGCTACTGAAGACATTACTACCGATAACATTCCTGCTACAAAGGACCCAAGAATTAATGAAAAGTTTTTCTCTCCAAAAATTTTTTTCCAGGTATTAATAATAAACCAGCCAATTAATCCTGTAACAATAGATATATTTAAAATATTGATACCTAATGCACTGAGCCCTCCATCTGCAAAAATCAAAGCCTGGATTATCACAACAATAGATACGCAAACAATTCCAAGAGATGGACCCAAAATAATTACTGCTAGAGCACCTCCTAATAGATGCCCGCTAGTTCCCGCTCCTATTGGAAAATTAATCATTTGTAGGACAAAAATTAATGCAGACATCATTCCTGCAATAGCTATAAATTTATCTCCAAGAAATTTATTCGAAGCTTTTGTCGACACCCACAATGAGCCCACACTGATAAGGCCTGCTGTTGCAGATACTGGAGCATTAATAAATCCATCAGGCACGTGCATACTTATATTCTACAAACAGTTTATTTTATTGCAATCCAGTTGCAATAACTATATACAATCTTTACAGTAGCCTCTCAGTATGTAGTTTGAATCAATTAACTTATATTCAGTTTCTTTCTCTAGGATATTGATAATTTTTTTCTGTGACGTTTTCGATATGTCTACTATTTTGTTACAAGATTTGCAGACAATATGAGTATTAAGATTGTCTTTATTTATAAAATAATATCCAGATTCGTGAGGTTGGTGCGCGTGAGTTATTAGATTCAATTCCTCCAGTGAATCTAGAGTCCTATAAACAGTTGCCCTATCTAGTTTGATACTAGATTGTTTTTTTGCTGTACTGTAAATTTCTTCTGGTGTCATATGAAAATGTCCTGATGATTCCAAAATGTTACATATTGCTATTCTTGCCTTAGTTATTCTATGCCCATTTTCTTTCAGCTTACTTATTAGGTCCATATAGAAAAGTATAAAACTTATAAACTAGATTATTGTTCAGTTATGGGAATTGTTAGTCTTGTAAAAAAATATAAAATACTAGGAAGTCTTAATAAATATAGTTTACTACTTATATACGGAGGATTTTCCTTATTTCTATTTTCTATTTTCTATTTTCTAAAATTTTCAAGGACGTACTTAATTATTCTATTTATTTCAATAAGTCTTTATCTTGTTTATTTCATTTATACCAAAAGAAAAAGAAGTAAAGATTATGATTTTGACAGCATCTTTCCTTTAAAGAAGAAAGATTATTTATTAGTTGAGTTTTCATCAATATTTTGTGCTGGATGCTTACCAATCAGAAATGCTGTTGATAGAGTTTATGATAAACATGACAATATTCAAGTTGTGCAAATAGAAGCAAGAAATATAGAAAGTAAATATTTAAATTTAGTTAATGAGTTGAGGCTATCAGTTACTCCAACAATATGTCTTTTGGACAAAAATGGAAAATTAATTAGCAAAAGATTAGCACACTTAAATCCAGAGAACATAGATAAAAATCTAGAAGAGCTTTTAATAAATCCTGTCACCTAATTTTGCATCAGAATTAGGCTCAAGCAGAAACACTTTGCCCTCTTTATTTATTGAACCTAATATTAAGCATTCACTTATGTATGGACCAATTTGCTTTTTCCCAAGATTTACAACGGCTATACATGCGAGTCCTGTAAGATCTTCAATCTTATAATTTGTAATTTGAGCACTACTTTTCATAATTCCAAGTTCATCACTAAAATCTATATCAAGTTTATATGATGGATTTTTAGCTTCTGGAAATTCTTGCACTTTTACAATTTTTCCAACTCGTATGTCTATTTCTGAAAATATATTATATAGATTTGATTCCATTGTGTTTTTAATTATCTCACAATTATAATTGAATAATAGTTATGAATTATACATTGTTGTCAGGTGGAGTGAGAGAGGAGTCGTCAAATAATAAATTAGCGAGATATACATATCTGTATCTCAATAGTAAGCCAGACTTAAGCGTTGATTTATTTGACAATCTAGTGGAAGGAGTTCCTTTTGTCTCAGAGAAGGACGACTTATTACCTGAAATTTTAATTCCAGCTAGAGCTAGCTTAATTAACTCAGATAAAGTGATAGTTTTTTCTCCAATCTTTAATGGAGGCTATGCAGCAAGTTTAAAAAATGCGTTGGACTGGTTATCTCTAAGTTTTGATAGTTACAAATATAATGAGCTATATAAAGATAAAAAAATAGCAATAATGAGTTCAGTGTTAGGTAAAGGAGGAAACTCTATAGATGCTAGGAAAATGCTAGGACATCAGTTAAAAAAATATGGTTTCCATTTATTTGAGGAATCTTATTTATTTACAAATGCTGAGGAAAGAATGCATAAATTGGATGACAAGGACAGGGTAGACTATAGAGCACTAGCCAGTTTTCTAGATAAATTTATTTTATTTTAGACTTAATTAAGTTTTCCAGTTCAGTAGTCAATTTACCCGCTTCTTTTAGAGTCATACGTTCAGTACTTATTGGTTCTAGGATCTCTATATAAACATCTCCACTCTTGAGCCATATTTCTCCTTTTGGCATTAGTTTCCCTGAATTATTTGTTACAACAGGCAAAACGGGCAACTTATATTTTATAGCTAGCCATGCAGCTCCTTTTTTGAAAGGAAGGAGGCCTTTCTTTGGATCAGATCTAGTTCCTTCTGCAAAAACCAGTATTGAATTATTATTCTTAATAACTTCTTCAACAGACTTATTCATTTCTTTTTTGACTACATTTCTTCTGTCTACTTTTGGTAGACCAAGAACTTTTAGAGCTGATCCAAATATAGGGATTTTGAATAGCTCCGCCTTTGTTAGAAACCTGACCGAAACAGGAAGTACATGAATGTGAGTAAAGATATCTATAGATGATGGATGGTTGGAAACTATAACGTATGATTGATTTTTATTAACAAGATTTTCTCCAGTCAAGTTAATTTTGAGTCCTATCAATTTAATTCCAACAAGAGCAAAAAGCTCATATAACTTTGTTGCCACTATCTTTCCATAAGGCAAAACTATACAACAGACTATCGCAGTACAGATCAGTCCAAGAAATATAAACCAAAAAGGAATTAATATAAAAGTTCTAATTAGAATATATAAATTTAAATTCTTTTCCATATAAAAACTATAGTAGAGCTTATTATTTCTTTCTGAAATCTACATAGGGGAGTATTATTTGAACGGTTGGCCCAATCAACAATGCTATAAAAGGAGAAGCATACCCAATAGTTCCTCCCATTATCCACCCACAAGATAAAGCAAATAATTCAATTATAGTTCTAGCCACTCCAATTTTTAGACCTCTTTGTTCTAACCCAACCATGATTCCATCGCGAGGTCCTGTGCTAATTCCTGCACCAACATATATGGATGTTCCTGTTCCAATTAGAAATATTGCAATAGCTACTCCTATAATTTTTAGATAAAGACTTTCAGGGGTTTCAATGCTATTCATTGCAATGTCTACCACCATTCCTAACCATAAAATATTAATTACTGTTCCAATATTTACTTTTTGTTTTAAAGGAATCCATAGCGATAAAACAACTAGTCCCGTGACAACCAGAGCTAATCCGTATGTGATATTTAATTTTTTCGAGAGACCTTCATGAAAAACTCCCCAAGGCCCTAAACCAAGTTTGCATTGCACAGAAATACCTATACCTATACCAAGTATTGTCATGCCAAAAAAATATTGTAACCATCTATTTAATACAAATTTATTCACATAGAGAGTTTAATTCAATTCAATTATAAATTAGAGTTATCATTAATATTATGAAGAAAATATTTCTCATACATTTGTTCTTTTGTCTTGTAACCAAGGAGACGTAGAAGTACAAGTCATCGACGAGATTGATAATTCCATAACTATTCTTGAGGAAGTTTCAACTACCCGGGTCTCTATTGGCGAAGTAGAGGTCAAGCAACTAGAAAGTTTTTCAGATATTTTATTTGAAGTTGATACAGAAAGAAGTACAGCAAGATATCTAGCTCCAAAAGTATTTTTAAATACTAATGAAGAGATAGTTATTGGAGAAACAACAAATATTTCAGGCAACTTTCAGTTGAGCATAGGAGAATGTGACAGTTCAGATTCGTGTGTTTTAATAAAAAATCTTCAGATTTCTGCTAATTTGCTCTCTTTGCAGTCAGGAAACGGTATTCGTGATAATGCAATTAAGTCAAAATGGCTTGAGTCACACTTATATCCCATTGCAACATATAGTATTGACGAATTAATTTTGCCGAATAAGAATTTTGATTCAAAAATTGATGAAACTGTAATTGGACTTCTATACATAAGGGGGGCAAGTTATGTGGTTCCTTTTTCAATATCTGCATATATGGAAAATGATCTAATTTATGTTTATGGGATTTCTCAAATTGAAACTATATGGTTTGGATTTGATCCTCCATCAAAATTTGGAGCTTGGGATGTACTTAATCCAATAGGTATTGAAATAGAAATTGTAGCAAGTAGATAATTGAGCATGCTTAACTATCTAAAATATAGTGAATTAAATAATGAGAACAGGAAATCCTCATCACACTATGCCGCTGTAACAATCTGTATCCTCCCTACCGATAAAATTATTTATATTAAAAGACAAGACACAATGCCGACTCATAAAGGGCAAATCGCATTTCCGGGAGGGAAGGCTCAATTGGGGGATTTAGACATTATTGATACAGCGATTCGAGAAACTGAAGAGGAGTTACTAATCAATAGAAATCTCATAAAACCTTTAGGAATTTTGGAAGGTTTTGACACTAAAGAATTCCAATTTCCAGTGTTCCCTGTTGTTTGTAGATTGGATACTATAGATATGCTTAATTTTGACAAAAGAGAGGTTAAGAAGGTATATTCTGTAGAGGTGTCTTATCTGAAAGAGAAGAGCAATTGGGAATTTAGAGGGAGGTATGATTCCGATTGGATATTAAGGATCGAAGGAGACATTCTTTGGGGAGCTACCGCAAAAATGACTCTTGATTTATTGCAACTTAAATTTGATTAACTCATCTATCACTAAAAGAGAGTAGGATATTACCTATGAAGACTGTTTTTTCTGGCATACAGCCATCAGGATCAGTACATTTAGGCAACATACTGGGCGCATTAATTAATTGGAAGAGAATGCAAGCAGAGTACAATTGCTATTATTGCATCGTTGATTTGCACTCATTAACAGCATTCCCAGATAAAGCTTTACTTGAAAGAGATAAATTAGATACTGTCAAATCTCTATTAGCAGTCGGAATAAATTCGGACAAGTCAATAATCTATTTTCAGAGTGAGCTCTCTCATCATGCTGAATTGTCTTGGATATTGTCAAATTTCTGTCAGATAGGGGAATTGCAGAGAATGACTCAGTATAAAGATAAGTCTGAGTCATTCGGGAGTCATGCAGGCTTATTTACGTACCCGGTACTCATGGCAGCTGATATATTAATACACAAAGCTGATGAGGTTCCGGTAGGAGATGACCAGACCCAACATCTTGAGTTGACCAGAGATATTGCGATGAGGTTTAATAAGAAATACAAAGATATTTTTCCCGTTCCATCTCGAAATTCGACGAAGACCGGGGCAAGAATAATGTCATTAAGACATCCTGAGTCAAAGATGTCCAAATCATCTGATGATCTCTCAGGAACAGTGTATATCACTGATGATGACAGTGAAATCACCAAAAAAATTAAGACTTCTGTCACTGATTCTGAAAATAAAATATTTTTCAACAAAGAAAAGAAGCCAGGATTGTCAAATCTTTTAGAGATTCTTGCCTCAATTACTGATAAAAGCATAGAAAAAGTTGTCGGAGATGTTTCTGGAATGCAATATGGAGATCTAAAAATGCATGTTGCTGAGCAACTAATTCTATTTATGACTCCAATTAGAGAAGAATATCTTAGCCTCACTGATAGTAAAATTCTTGAAGTAACAGAATTTGGGAAAGAAAAGGCTAGAGTCACTGCAGACAGGACTTTAATAGAAGTAAAAAATAGTCTTGGTATATAAAGTCTTGTATATTATTGATTAAATTAATTCAATTATGACAAAAGAAAAATTAAAAATAGATAACTCTTGGAAGGACCTACTAAATGACAAACAGATGAAGGCTGTTGAAACAGTTTTCGGACCTTTATTAGTTGTAGCTGGGGCAGGGTCTGGGAAGACTAGGGTCTTAACTTATAGATATGCACATTTAGTAAAAAAACACGGGGTTTCAACTGATTCAATTTTAGCAATTACATTTACAAAAAAAGCGGCAGAAGAAATGAAAGAAAGAATTACTGAACTCTTAGCTTTAAAATCCCCACCAATTTGGGTCACTACTTTTCATAGTGCTTGCGCAAAAATACTTAGGAGACATATTTCACGAATTGGATTTAATAACTCTTTTTCAATATATGATTCCCAAGACTCAGTAAGGCTAGTTAGTAATTGCCTGAAGGAGCTTGATATGGATATAAAACAATACCGCCCAAAACGTGTTCATTCTCAGATTTCAAATTGGAAGAATATGATGAAGCTTCCAGGGGAGGTAATTGATGAAGTGAATTCATTTTATGAAACAAAGATTGCGGAAGTTTATGTAAAATATGAACAAAAATTAATTCTTTCAAACTCACTTGATTTCGACGATTTGCTGCTTAAAACAGTTGAGTTATTTAAAACTGATCAAGACTCTTTAGAATTTTGGAGTAAAAAATTTCAATATGTCATGGTGGATGAATATCAAGACACAAATCTTGTCCAATATAAAATTATTGAAATGTTAGCTAAGGAACACAAGAATATCTGCGTAGTCGGAGATTCTGATCAAAGCATATATGCATTTAGAGGAGCAGACATAAGAAATATTGATGAATTCGATAAAGATTTTGAAGATGCAAAAACCATAGTTTTAGATAGGAACTATAGGTCTACTCAAAAGATATTAGATGCAGCAAATTCAGTAATAGCTTGTAACAAAAATAGGAAATCAAAGAATCTCTGGACAGAGAAGACAGGAGGTCCAGAGATAAATTCAATTAAATTTAATAATGAAAATGATGAAACGAGGTGGATTATTAATGAAATAAAAAATAAGTTTCAAGAGAAATCTCATCTGGAAGTAGCAATATTTTATAGAATGAATAGCCAATCTCGTATCCTCCAAGAAGCATTAACTAGAGAGAGGATCCTTTATAAAGTGGTTGGAGATGTTAAATTTTATGAAAGGAAGGAGATAAAAGATGTTATTGCTTATTTAGCTCTTGTATCTAACCCAGATAATGAGATTGCTTTTGAAAGAATAATTAATTTTCCTAGAAGAGGGATAGGGAATACCACAATAACAAAGCTAAAGATAATGGCAGAAGAATTAAATATTCCCTTGACTCAACTTGTTTCTGGGGTTGATGATAGCTCTGACTTATCTGAGAGAATTATAAAGCAACTTACAAATTTTCAAGAGATATTAATTAGGATAAAAACTGAAGCCATCAAAGGTCCAGCACAAGCAATTACTTCTGTGCTTGAAGTTACAAAATATGAAGAGACTCTTAAGCAAGAAGTTGATTATGAAAATAGATGGGGGAATATTCAGTCCCTATTAACAGGAGCTAGTGAATTCGAAATAGAAGTAGACCAGGGCCTATTAGATGTAGATCATCCTTATTACTTACTATCCGCTTATCTAGAAAATTTAGCTCTATACTCAGCAACAGATGAATTGGACAATACTAATAATATAGTTTTAATGACTTTGCACAATGCAAAAGGCCTTGAGTTTGATACAGTTTTCATAACAGGCATGGAAGAGAATATTTTTCCACATGAGTTAAGTCTTGATGACGTAGAAGAAGAAAGAAGACTTTGCTATGTAGGAATGACAAGAGCCAAAGAGACTCTTTATTTAACACATAGCTGGTCAAGGTCTTCTTGGGGTGGGACGTTTTATAACAATCCAAGCAGATTTCTTGAAGAAGCAAAAGATTGTATAAATTATATTGATCGTACAGATTACTCAGGTTACGAGAATAAAAAAGAAAATTCCAAGGGGATTCAGAAAGGTAAAACTGTAGTCCATGAGGCTTATGGAAGAGGAGAAATTTTAGAAGTGAATGGAACAGAGGTTACCATTGATTTTGGAGAAGAGAATGGAATAAAGCATTTTGATACTGAATGGGCACCTTTACAATTTGAATAAAACTTTTCATGTATAATTTGTAGAGACTGTAACCTATATTTTTGGACATATAAATAATGGATCTATTTGAATACCAAGGAAAAGAATTATATAAACAATATAATATTCCGACGCCCGCATCAATCGTTATTGACAATCTCGAAAGTCTAAAAGAAGTTGATATTAGTCATTTAAATTATCCGCTTGTTGTAAAGGCTCAAGTACAAGTTGGGGGTAGAGGAAAAGCAGGTGGAATCAAAGTAGCTAATAATTATGAAGAAATGTTGAAGTACTCGAATAAAATTCTAGGGATGAGTATTAAAGACCACAGTACAGAAAAAGACCACATTGTAGAGAAGCTACTTATTGAAGAAGAATCCGTAATAGAGGATGAGTATTATATTTCATTTACTTTAGATAGATCTAAAAAGCAGTATTTAATGCTATTGAGCGCAAAGGGTGGAATGGACATAGAAGAGGTTAAAAAAAAGAACTTAGTAAAACTTTATATACCTCCTTCAAAAGGATTGGACACTGAAACTATTAATCAGGCAATAACTGATGCAAAACTCCCTAAAGTACCTGGTAAGCAGCTTCAAAAAATAATTTCTTCATTGTATGAATTGTTTACTATAGGAGATTGCGATTTACTAGAGGTAAATCCTTTAGCCATAGTGAAAGCAAGGAGGTGGTGGAGACGAGGTAAGGTCTTGGCTCTAGATTCAAAAATATCACTAGACACAAATGCATCATTTCGTCATGAAGAGTTTGCAAAGTTTGAAAGTGAGATTCCTATTCCTGAAACTGAAAAAATTGCAAAAGCAAAAGGACTTAACTTTATCAAGCTTGATGGAACAGTCGGGATTATAGGAAATGGTGCAGGCTTAGTAATGTCAACCTTAGATTTAGTCGAGACAGAAGGAGGGAGAGCTGCGAATTTTTTGGATATAGGTGGTGGGGCTAAAGCAGAAACAGTTAGTGCTGCACTGGAAGTCTTAGAAGATGATAAAAATGTACAGAGTGTATTAATAAATATTTTTGGAGGAATTACACGTTGCGACCTAGTTGCCAAAGGCATTGTAGATGCTACGCAGGGGAAAAATCTACCTTGGAAAATTATTGTTAGACTTGATGGTACAAATTCGGAAGAAGGAAGAAAAATACTTCACGACAATCAACACGAGAATATTATTGTTGCGAATAACATGAAAGAAGCAG
>Ga0114999_10009217_pt1 | contig 10856 bp, 12 predicted proteins | sample ArcticOcean_MG_C_3_FD_89820 | JGI IMG/M metagenome (GOLD analysis project Ga0114999, IMG submission 89820) | Marine microbial communities from western Arctic Ocean - ArcticOcean_MG_CB8_126 | ecosystem: Environmental > Aquatic > Marine > Oceanic | place: Arctic Ocean: Canada Basin | collected... | reverse complement strand
TTAAAAGAATTACCATGAAAATAAACTAAAGTTGGTTTATTAATTTTTGAATGAGAATACCAGCAAAGAAGATTTATTTTGTCCTTAGTTAAAATTTTAAGTTCTTTTACACATTTTAAACCATAATGTTCTGGTTTTTTTGGTATATCAGAAGTGTTGAAAAGTATTTTTCTTTGAAAAAAATAAAGAAAAAAGCCAAAAAATAAATATATAAAAAATAATGAAAAGATGTATTTAAACATATAATTATATTATAGTCTAAAAAAAACTATGTTAAATAAAATTAAAACATTTGATCCATTAAATAATTTTAATAAAGCTATAAGCACTTTAAAAAAAAAAAATATTCGTCCAACTAAACAACGAATGATTTTAGCAAAATTACTTTTTGAAAAAGGTAGAAGACATTTATCTGCTGAAATGATTTATGATGAGGTTAAAAAAGATCAGAGAAAAATTTCTTTAGCAACAATTTATAACACATTAAAACAATTTTCACAAATTGGTTTAATTAGAGAAATTGTTGTTGATCAAAATAAATCTTTATATTGCACAAATTATGAATCTCTTTATCATTATCATTTGTATATAGAGGATGAGGGTAAAATAGTTGATATTCCTACAAAAAATATTGACCTCAATATTCCTTCCATTCCCGCATGTTTAAAATTACATAACATAGATGTCATAGTAAAAATAAGAACTTTAAAAAATAAAGATATAAATTAATTAATGAACTCAAAATTGTTATGGTCTCCAAATAGGAAGAATAGCAATCTTAAAAGTTTTCTAAATAAAAATTTAAAATTCTTAATAGATAATACATACGAATCACTTCATTATTGGAGTATTTACAAAAAAGATCAATTTTGGTCTGCTATTTGGGATTATACAAAAATTAAAGGTATAAAAAAAGAACCTATTATTGAAAATGAAAAAGATTTTATTAATTCTAAATTTTTTAAAAATAGTAAATTAAATTTTACAGAAAATTTAATTCAAAAAAATAATGAAGAGGATGCAATTGTATTTTATTCAGAGCAACAAATAAACAAAAGAGTATCTTGGAAAGAACTAAATACAAATGTTAATAAAATATCAAATCATTTAAAAAATATCGGAGTTAAGCATAAAGATAGAGTAGCTGGAATTTTGCCAAATATTCCAGAAACAGTAATATCATTTCTTGCTACTGCTAAAATTGGAGCAGTATGGTCTTCGTGCTCAGCTGATTTCGGTCCAAGAGCAATTATAGATAGATTTAAACAAATAAATCCTAAAATATTAATAATATCTGATTATTATTTTTATAATAATAAAAAAATAGACTCTCTTGACAAAATTACAGAAATATTATCAGAATTACCTTCTGTAATTGAAATAATTATAATTCCATACAATAAAGAAAATGAAATTAAAGATTGTAAGTTTAAGTATCAAAATTGGTTTAACATTTTAGAAACTAATAAAGAATTTAAAGACTATAAAAAATTTAATTTTAATACTCCATTATATATTTTATTCTCAAGTGGAACTACAGGTTTTCCAAAATGTATTGTGCATGGGGCTGGAGGATCTTTAATTCAACACAAAAAAGAACACGTTCTACATTCAGATATAAAAGAAAATGATAAAGTTTTTTATTTTACCACTTGTGGATGGATGATGTGGAATTGGCTAGTTTCTGCGCTTTCATCAAAAGCTACAATATATTTGTATGATGGTTCTCCATTTTTCCCACGAAATGAATATTTATTTGAAATTATTCAAAAAGAAAAAATTACATTTTTTGGTACAGGTGCAAAATATTTAGATAAGTTAAAACAAAATAATATTGATCTAAAAAAAATGTTTAAGCTAAATTCTCTTAAAACAATTGCTTCGACAGGCTCTCCGCTAATCCATGAAACATTTGATTATGTATATAAATCAATAAAAAAAAATATACACTTAGCCTCAATAAGCGGAGGTACAGATATTATTTCATGCTTTGTAATGGGCAACCCCATGGCATCAGTATATGCTGGCGAAATTCAATGTAAAGCTCTGGGAATGGATGTAGATGTATTTGATGAATTTGGAAATTCTTTATTTGAAAAAAAAGGCGAACTTGTATGTAAATCAACGTTTCCCTCAAAACCAATATATTTTTTTAATGATCAAAATAATGCAAAATTTTATAATACCTATTTCTCAAAATATAAAAATATATGGCATCATGGTGACTATGCCACAACAACAGAAAAAAATGGGTACATAATTTATGGTCGTTCAGATGCTACTCTTAATTCAAGAGGTATAAGAATAGGAACAGCAGAGCTTTATAGGGTAGTTGAAAATATTAAAAATATTGAAGAATGTTTAGCTACGGAATTGAAAATTAAAAGTGATACTGATGTGATATTATTTATTAAAACTAGGAAAAATGTTATTTGTGATGAAGATTTTAAAAACTCAATTAAAAAAAAAATTAAAAATCTTCTTTCACCCAAACACATACCATCACAAATCATTAGAATGACAGATATACCTAAAACTAAAAGTGGAAAAATAGTTGAGATAACTGTTAAAAAAATAATAAATAATGAAGCAATTGACAATTTTAATTCTTTGAGTAACCCGGAATGTTTGAAACAATATTATGAATTTGCCAAAAAATTAAATAAAGGATAAGAAATTAGTTTATATTATTAAAAAATTATGCCAAAAAAAATTGTTATTACTGAATTAGGTGGACCTAATGTTTTAAAATATGTTGATTATAATTTAAATGATCAGATAGCAGAAGAAAATGTTCGAATTGAGCAGTCAGCTATTGGACTAAACTACATTGATACATATCATAGAAGTGGAATTTACCCTCTCCCAAATGATTTACCAGTTTGCCCAGGACTTGAAGCTTCTGGAAAAATTATAGGCTTAGGTTCAAAAGTTAAAAATTTTGAAGTAGGAGATAGAGTTTGTTATGCTTCCATACCTATTGGTGCATATTGTGAAATCAGAGATTTTCCCGCATCTAAAATTATAAAAATTCCCACTGAAATATCCGAAAATTCTGCAGCTTCAATTTTGCTTCAAGGTATGACTGTAGAGTATTTGTTTGAAAGGCTTTATAAAATTAAAGAAAATGAAACAATATTATTTCATGCTGTTGCCGGCGGTGTTGGGTTGCTCGCATGTCAATGGGCTAAATCTATAGGATGTAAAGTAATTGGTACTGTTAGTAACGAATTTAAAGGAGATCTTGCAAAAAAAAATGGATGCACACATATAATCAATTACAAAAAAGAAAATGTAATTAATAAAGTAAAAGAAATTACTGATGGGAAAGGAGTTCCTATTGTATATGATGGGGTTGGAAAAGATACATTTGAAACATCTCTTGAATGTTTAGATTATAGAGGTTTGTTTGTTTCTTTTGGTCAATCTTCAGGAATGATTCCAGAAGTTGATTTACACAAAACATTTCACCGAAAAAGCTTATTTTATACAAGACCTACTTTGATGCATTATAATTTAACAAGAGAGGAATTAGAAAATTCATCAAATTTACTATTTAAAAAAATAATTAATAAAGAAATAAAAGAACATATATATAAAGTTATTGAATTAAAAAACGCATCAACAGCACATGAATTAATACAATCAAGAAAAACTTATGGTTCAATTATATTAAAACCATAATCAGAAAAATATCAACATTATTTTAGAGAGTAACAAAATGGCGACCCCTAGGAGAATCGAACTCCTCTTTCCTGGATGAAAACCAGGTGTCCTAACCGATAGACGAAGGGGTCTTAAAAGAGAGTTTATAGTTTATAAGTTAATATAATTCAAATTATTTAGTTAATAATCATAGCATCTTTTATAATTATCTGAGGTTGCAAAGAAGTAGCAAAAGTATCTTTTCTAACAGTACAAGCTATGAAAAATTTATATTGTTTAAAATTTAATAAATAATCACCTAATGCTGTTCCAATACAGTTAAAGCAGATACCTTTAAAATTTATAGAGAAATCATTTTGGAATATAATCAACAAATGTTTATCTTTTAATATTTTTATACTATCAATTTTTAAATCATTAATTATAAATTTAGGTTCGGGGTTACCCGAGCCAAAAGGTTCTAATTTATCAATAGAATCTAATAAATTATTATTAATTTGATTAGATGAAATTTCTAGATCAAAAAAATCTATTTTTTGAAAAATTTTTATTGGAAATTTATCAAAAGTTTTATTTAAAAAAATAATAAAATCATCTAATAAATTAAAATTAATTTGAAGACCAGCTGCCATCTTATGACCGCCACCTCCAATTAATATTTTTTTATTTTTAGCATTAAGAATAATGCCACCCAAATCAACATTATCAATTGATCTTGCAGATCCAACTCCCAATGAATTAGTGAATGAAATAACTATTGTTGGTTTGTGATATATGGAAATAATTCTACTAGCAACAATACCCAAAATACCATTATGCCAATGTTTTCCGTGAACTAAAATAAATTTTTTATTTTTTTGCCTCTCAGCTTGAAGTAAGGCATTCTCAAAAACATTGATTTCTATTAATTTTCTTTTTTCATTTAACAAAGATAATTTTTTAGTTATCTTTTCTATTTCATTAGTATCATTACTTATTAATAATTTTGTTGGTAAAGAAGAATCATCGATTCTGCTTGCAGCATTAAGTTGAGGACCTATAATAAATCCTAAATCTCCAGAGTTTGGAGTAGATCTTAAATTTGAATTATCAATTATTTGTGAAATCCCTTTATTTTTTCTTTCTTTTATAAGTTGTAAACCTAATTTAACAAAAAAACGATTATAACCTACTAATTTAACAACATCACAAACAGTTCCTAAGGCTACTAAATCTAATAAATTTTTTAAATTTGGTTCTTTGATAGATTTTTTAAAAAAATCTTGTTCCCTAAGTTTTTTTCTTAAACTCATCAAAAATAAAAATGTTACACCCACAGCAGCTAATTGCTTAAAATTATTTTTTTCATCATACCTGTTTGGATTAATAATAGAAAATACTTGAGGTAAAGTTAATTCTCCTAAATGATGATCAATAACAATAACATTAATATTTTTATATTTAATATGATCTATAATGTTATGCGCAGAAGTCCCACAATCAAGAGTAAAAATTAAATTGACTTTTTCATGTTGCATCTCATCCATTAATCTTAAATTTGGACCATATCCCTCACTTAATCTATTAGGAGTTTTGATAACAATATTTGTTTTAAAATAACTAAGAAATTTAAATAATATTGATGCAGAAGTAGAGCCATCCACATCATAATCAGCTATTATTCCAATTTTTTCATTTTTTTTTATAGATTCAATAACTCTATTGACTGATTTATCCATATCTTTTAACAAAAAAGGATTTGGTATATTATTTTTTAAATCAGAATAAAGAAAATCAAAAACATGATCACTATCAATACCCCTAAAAGATAATAATTTAGATAATAAAGGTGAAATTTTATTTTTTTGACTTGATGCAAGTATTAATTTTTCATCAAAAGTATGAACTTTCCAAATATTTCCTAATAAAGATTTATTTCTAAACACATTGTTTTTAGTTTTAATCAATTGGGATAATATTAATTTTTTCTAAAACAAATCTTTGATTTTCAATTTTATCTATAGTCATTAATAAAATATTTTTTTTTATAGAGTGGGTTACAATTACTATTGGGATAGATGTTTGCATTTTATTATTATCAGGTAATTGAAAAATTTTTTCAATAGAAATATTAAAATCTTTAAAAAAACCAGTAATTTTTGATAAGACCCCAGTTTCATCTTTAACCATAATTCTAAGATAGAAAGCTGATTCTATATGCAAAGTATCAAATTTTTTGAAATTAATAAGATTTTTATTTTTATATCCAAGGGATAATATATTTGTATTAGAGCTAATTTCTAATAAATCTGATAAAATTGAACTTGCAGTAGCTTTACCACCAGCACCCTCACCTGCTAAAAAGAGTGATTTTAATTGATCAGTCTCAATTTTTATTGCATTTAAAACTCCATCAACATTTGCGAGAGGGTTTGAATTTGTGATAAATTTTGGTCCTGTTACACAATAAATTTCATCATTAAAAATATAAGCTTCAGAAATTAATTTTATTTTAAAGCCTAATTTTTCTGCATTAATAATATCCAGTATTTGAACATTTTCAATACCTGTTATTTCATTATTAGAAAAATTTATTTTAGATCCAAAACATATTGTTGTAAGTAAAGTTAACTTATGGGCAGAATCTAAACCACCTATATCTAAATCTGCTTCAGACTCAGATGTATAACCTTTATTCTTAGCCATAGAGAGAACTTTATTAAAACTTAAATTATCTTTATACATTGTGGTTAATATATAATTAGTTGTCCCATTTAATATACCTGAAATTTTTTTAATCTTATTTAAAAAAATATTATTTTTTAAAGTTTTAATTATGGGTATTCCTCCTGCTACTGCCGCTTCATATAAAAGTAAAACATTATTTTTTTCAGCAATTTCAAAAAGTTCTAGTCCATTTTTTGCTAAAAGAGCTTTATTTGCAGTAATAACATTAATTTTTTTTTTCAAAGCCAATTTAACCAATTCATAACTTATTCCCTTTTCCTCACCTATTAACTCAACAAATACATTTAAATCTTTTAATTTTAACAAATCTTTAGGATTGTCAAACCAATTATAAGATTTAATATTAAAGGATCTTTTTTTTAGAAAATTTTTAGCAGATATACCAATAACATTTATAGATAGATCTGATTTATTTTTAATAAAAACATTATTGTTTATAATTGTTTTAATAAGATCCGAACCTACATTTCCTAAACCTGCGATTGATATATTTAAGTTTTTCATTTTATATTTTTATTTTTAAATTTTATAATATTTTGATATACAATCTAATAATTCTCTATTATCTTCATAAATTAATTTACATAATTTAATAGAATACTCTTCATTAATATTTAAATCTTTAAAATTAGGTGAGTATTGTTTTATTAATGAAAGGCATTGAATAAATTTATTATCTGAATCGTTATTAGCAAGCTTGCACATATCAACTGATTCTTGTTTTGTAATTTCAAAATTATTAAATTTTGGAACGCTATCTATATCAGGATAACCACATGAATTTAAGCATAAAAAAAAAAAATAAAAAAAATACTTCATTTTAAATTTGTAAGAGATATTTCCTCATCAAAGTTTGAGATAATATTAAAACATTTAACAGCCTGACCAGCAGCTCCTTTAATAAGATTATCAATTAATGAAACAATAATGATTTTATTATCTGAGTGATGCTTAAAAAGCTTTATAAGGCAATTATTAGTATGCTGAACAGAAAAAAAATCACAAACATTATTTTCATCAAGTATTTTAACAAATTTTGAATTTTTATAATAATCTATTAAAATTTTTTGTATATGGTATAACAAAATACCATCATTTAAATCAACATATATTGTACTCATCATCCCTCTATAAACAGGCAAAATATGCGGATTAAATGAAAAATTAATCTTATTATTATAATTTTTAAGTAATTCTTGTTTAATCTCACAAATATGACGGTGAGTATTTGTATTATAATTATAAAAATTATAATCTAATGAATTTTTAATATTTTTTAAATTAAATTTTTTACCTGCCCCACTATAACCCGACTTAGAATCTATAATTATATTTTTTGGATTAATTAAATTGTTTTTTAAAATAGGTATTAGTGGAAGTAATATAGATGTAGGATAACACCCGGGTACAGAAATATTAGAGCTATTTTTAATATTATTTTTATTAATTTCAGGCAATCCATAAACAAATTTATCTAATAATTCTGGGCACAAATGTATTTTTTCATAATTTTCATTATAAATTTTATCTGAATCTAATCTAAAATCAGCTGATAAATCAATAATTTTTAGCTTGTTGTAAAAATTCTTTACATATTGATGGGAAATTCCATGAGGCAATGATAAAAAAACAACTTCTGAAAATGAAGGTTTAAAATCCTTATTATAAGATAACTTAGGTAAATTATAAGAATCTAGGGTATTATTAAAATTTACAATATTTTCATTAGGGTAGTTTTCAGAACCTAAAAAATTAATTTCGACATTAGGATGTTTAGCCAAAATATTCACTAATTCCAATCCTACAAAGCCCGTAGAGCCAAGAACGGCTACCTTTATCTTATCTACCATTGTAAATGTTTATCTTTTAGAGAACTGGAAACTTCTTCTTGCTTTGGCTTTACCAGGTTTTTTTCTTTCTACAACTCTAGAATCTCTAGTTAAAAAACCAACTTTTTTCAATACAGGTCTTAAGCCAATATCATAAATTGACAAAGCTTTACTAATTCCATGCCTTAGAGCCCCTGCTTGACCTGACAACCCCCCACCAGAGACTGTAGCTTTAATCTCATATCCGTCAATAGATTGGACAACTTCCAATGGTTGATTAACTATCATTTGTAATACAGGTCTTGTGAAATAATTTTCTATAGTTTTTCCATTAACTGAAATTTTTCCAGCACCTTTTTTTAACCACACTCTTGCAATAGAATTTTTTCTTTTTCCAGTTGCATAAACTCGATCTTTATTATCTAGTTTTATTTCTGGTAATTGAATATTTTCTTCCATATTACTTACCTTGCTATATTTTTATTGTTATATTTAGATATATCCAACATCTCAGGGTTTTGTGCGTTATGAAGATGATTGGATCCAGAAAATATTTTACAATTAGAAAGCTGCTGATATCCCAAAGGGCCCTTTGGAATCATTCTTTTTATTGCTAATTTAATTATTTCGGTTGATTTATTTTTCATTCTCATTTTTTCAGGATTAGTTTCTTTTAAACCTCCTGGGTAACCTGTATGTCTGTAATAAATTTTATCTGTTTCTTTTTTTCCAGTTAAGTGAATTTTATCAGCATTAATTATAATTAGATTATCCCCACAATCTTGATTTGGAGTATATTCAGGCTTATTTTTTCCCCTTAAAATTGTTGCAGAAATAACTGCAAGTCTGCCTAATACTGCTTTTTCAGCATCAATTAAAACCCATTTTTTTTTTATTTCTTCTTTTTTAAGTGAAAAAGTTTTCATGGCGTGCACATATATAGATGTTAAAATAAGTCAATAATATTATAAATAAAACTCTCATTTACTAGGGTTTTATTTATATATCAATGTATTTATAGATTAAGCTGATTCTTTTAAAGCCATACCCCGAGTAATGAGACCAAAAAATATTTTATTAATAAAATCCTCTAAATTATAAACTATATTAAGTGATCTCTTATCAACATCTACAAGCATATAGTCAATATATAGACTAGAAAATAAATAACCCAACTAACAAGTACTATGCTTTAATATATAAAGACTGCTTTAAAAAAACTGATTATTATCAGCAGATTGACTAGCCTCACCTCTGAAAATTTTCAATATAATTACAATCTACTCTATAATTCAAAATAAATCATAAAATTGATAATATAAAGCTTTGCTTTTCTAAAAATAATTAGTTGATACTGTAACCTCTGCCGTTTTTAAAATAATGTAAATCTATCATTAGAAAAGATACTGCTATCAACCAACAAATATATTTTTAAACTATAAGTATGAATTATTCTGTAAACCAATAATCTCTATCATAATAATAATCAATACCTATAACTAAGCCTGTAAATGTAAAAGATAGTATCCATTTTCTTTTTACTGATAAATCTTCGTAAAAAAACCCAAACATATTTTCAATTTGTAAAAAATGATTCATTTATTTTACATCTATTATTATTAAAAGAAATATAATTTTTAAAAATATTAAAAAAATTAATTAATTTATGTTACTATTTTTAAATTTAAAAAATTAATTACATGTCAATTATCTTAATTAAACCTTTCCTTATATTTTTTAAAGCCTCTAAATTTAATTTTTTATTTCTCAGTTTAATATTATTATTTAAATTCTCAAATTTTTCTACTTTAGAAGTGTTGTTAAAAGAATCAATTTGTTGAGATTTATTTTTGCTAATAATTTTTTTTGCTAAATCTAAAGAGTAATTGTGTTTACCATTTGTATATAAAGTTGACTTAAGATCCTTTAGTTTTTTTATATGATCAATATTAAAAAAACGCTGTTTACCTGAGTTTAATCTAGTAGATAAACCTAGAAATTTAGAATCCCAATATCTTATAACATGAGAATTAATTTCTAATAATTCTGATACTTCAGTAATTGATCTATATTTTTTTTCTTTCATCCGACATAACTTCTATAATATTAGGTTTTAGATTGATAAAATGAATGATCTTTCTACTAGGTGTAAATGTTATTATGTTTCTTTTAGGAATAATTACATCTTCCTTGGTTTTTGGATTTCTACCAATTCTTTGCCTCTTTTCTTTAATTTTAAAAGTACCAAAATTATGAATCTTAAATATTTTTTGGAATATTAATCCTTTTATAATTTGTTCAATTAATTCATTTACGATATCACTACAATCTTTTTTGGATAAACCAAATTCATTGTTAATAAATTCAGAAATTTCATCTCTAGTTAAATTTTGCATTTTATAAAATCTTAAAATTTTCAGTGATTTTTTTATTAATATCATTTTCTATGAAACTGTAACATCTTTCTAATGCGGAAGAAAATGCAAATGGAGAAGCACTTCCGTGACTCTTAATAGATATTCCGTTTACACCAATTAAAGTTGCACCATTGTATTTTTCTGGATTTATTTGATCTTTAAAAATTTTTAAATCTTTCTCAATAATTTTAAAAGCTACTTTATTTTTAAAAGATTT
>Ga0114999_10009214_pt1 | contig 10860 bp, 7 predicted proteins | sample ArcticOcean_MG_C_3_FD_89820 | JGI IMG/M metagenome (GOLD analysis project Ga0114999, IMG submission 89820) | Marine microbial communities from western Arctic Ocean - ArcticOcean_MG_CB8_126 | ecosystem: Environmental > Aquatic > Marine > Oceanic | place: Arctic Ocean: Canada Basin | collected... | reverse complement strand
CACTTTGATAAGACGCTGGAGTTTTTCAATCTCACTTCTATTATGAGATGAGCTAAAAAAAAGTCCTATCTCGTCTGCTATTAACTGACCCACTCCCTGAATATTAATTAATTCAGAAAAAGCTTCAGAATCATGATTTTTAGCAACCATCATAGAATCAACCCAGAAGGACATGCTTTCATATCGTTTTGCAAGTACTCCAGCAAGAGTTAACCCAACTTTTGGTATGCCTAGTGCGAAAATAATCCTAGAGAGATCAATACTAGATTTCGCCTTAATTGCTTCAAAAAGGTTTTCAACAGATTTATGCCCCCAGCCTAATTTATTTTCTAAAATCCCACGATATTCCGATAACCTAAAGATATCTGAAGGCGTTTTAATCAAATGATCATTATATAATTCTTCAATATGACTACCCCCTAATCCTTGAATATCAAATGCATTTTTTGACACAAAATGCTTTAAGCGTTCTACAGCCTGCGCTGGACAAATTAAACCACCTATACATCTTTTTACTACTGCTCCATTTTCTCGGATAGCAGCACTTCCGCACTCTGGGCACCGATCCGGGAAGATATACGTTTCAGAGGTTTTAACTCGTTTTTCAAGAATCACTGAAATAAGTTGAGGGATTACATCCCCTGCCCGCTGGACTATGACATGATCTCCCTCTCTAACTCCCAATCTTAAAATTTCATCTTCATTGTGCAAACTAGCTCGGGACACAAGAACCCCACCTACGTTTATTGGAGTTAAGTTAGCAACTGGCGTTAAAGCACCAGATCGCCCTACCTGGATTGTGATCTCATTTAAGGTTGTTTCTGCAGTTTCTGCAGCAAATTTGTAAGCAATTGCCCAGCGGGGAGCTCGACTAACTAGTCCTAAGCGATTCTGCCATTCTAAGCGATTAACTTTAAATACAACGCCATCGATGTCATAGTTTAAATCAGCTCTTTTACTCGCAATATTTCGGTGAAAATCTACTACTTCCTCTGGGTTTTCACATAATGAAATTAAAGGGTTAACGCAAAATCCCCAGTGCTCCAGTTTTGTTAAAAACTCTTTGTGAGTTTTAGCAATAGGATTCGAAGAAACACCAGCTGCATAAAAAAATATAGATAATGGTCTAGACTTTGTAATTGATGGATCAATTTGTCTTAAACTTCCAGCTGCCGCATTTCGAGGATTAGAAAATATTTTTGCACCAATTGACTTGCGCTCTTCATTCAAATTTATAAAATCAGCTTTAGACATATAAACTTCGCCTCGAACCTCAAACTGATCTGGGAACTGTCTATCATTTACCTTCAAAGGCATGCCAGAGATTACACTTAAATTATCAGTAATATTTTCACCAATTGATCCATTACCTCTTGTGGCACCCAGAACAAAGCGCCCAGATTTATATCGAGCACTAATACTGAGCCCATCAATTTTAGGTTCACCTACTACGCAAATAGGCTCATCCTGATGAAGATTCAAAAAACGCTGTACGCGGCCAAAAAAGTCAACGATGTCGCCTTCTGAAAAGGCATTATTGAGTGATAGCATTGGTTTTAGATGCTCAACCTTCGAAAAGCCTTCTCTCAGGTCGGCCCCTACTCGTGTTGATGGACTATTAGCTAAGACTAAAGATGGAAATAAGCTTTCAATATGATTATTCCGCTTTCGAAGTGCATCATAATGAGCATCAGTAACTAATGGTGAGTCATTTTTGTGATACGCATTATCAAGATCTTGAATTTCAAGCGCAAGCCTTTCTAATTCCTTTTTTGCTTCAACCTCATTTAATTTAGCTGGATCAATATATTGGAATTCAACACTCATTTTCGCGACCTAGATAAAAGACTATTGGCAGCTGCTCGGGCTTCATCTGTGACAGTGTGATCAGATAACATTCGTGCAATCTCTTCTTCTCTTTCCACAAGATTCAATGTTTTAATTTTTGTCACAGTTTCTTCATTCTGATCTATATTTTTACCAAATGAAATCCCCTTAAAAACCCGCATATGATTCATTCCCTTTGCTGCCACCTGCGGAGAATGGGTCACAACTAGAACCTGAGATGTTTGAGCTAACTTCATTAAACGATCTCCAACAGCAGATGCAACAGCTCCACCCACGCCAGAATCAACTTCATCAAATATAATTGAAGAGATAGGATTTAAATTAGATAAAACGACTTTAACCGACAGCATAAATCGAGCCATTTCTCCCCCAGATGCAATTTTTCCAAGAGGCCCTAGCGGCTGGCCCGGATTAGTCGAAACCAAAAAGATAATATCTTCTGCTCCATCACCTTTCCAATAGCCTCTATCTCTTTCCTGTAACTGCGTTACAAACTGAGATTTCCCCATTTCAAGCTTTTGTAATTCTACATTAATATCTTTGTCTAACCTCTTAGCTGCCTTAGCTCGCAATATAGTAAGCTTTCCTGCAAAAGCCTCATACTCAATCTTGGCTTCTTCTTCCTTCTTCTCCAATTCTTCGAATCTGACAGTGTGTTTATTTACTGATTCTAATTGAAGTTTTAGCTTTCCCATGAGGTCTGATAATTGGTCGACAGAAACATTATGTTTACGGGCGAGTGCCCTTAATAAAAATAATCGCTCTTCAATGTGCTCAAGTTTAACAGATTCTACTTTAAAATTAGAAAAAACTCCTTGCAAAATATTCGTTGCCTCACTTACTTCATTTAAAGCCCGCTCAAGTGCCAAAGCAACATTACCTAAACTTCCTTCTGCTTTTCCTTCCACTTTACCAATCAGTCGAGCCACACCCTGTAACCGTTCATCAATTCCATTGGACCTTTCGATTTCATCTAAAACTCCCTTGATTACAGATGAAATCTCCTCACCATTTATCATCATCCGCCGCTCTGTAGCTAACTTAGACTCCTCTCCATCGATAGGACAAACTGATTTGATTTCATTAAAGGAGTAAGTAAGATATTCATTATCAAGTCGAGTTTTTTCTAGGTTTTTTTCTAATTCCTTTTTTTCGACTGAAATAGCTTTCCATCTTTCAAAATTTGATAATACCTTAGACGTTAAAACTGAATAATCACCATAACTATCCAAAAAAACTCTATGTTCACTGGACTTTAATAATCTTTGATTCTCAAACTGCCCATGGATTTCAATTAATAAACCACTTATTTCTTTTAAAAGACCAACACTAACTAATTGATCATTAATAAACGCTCGCGAGTATCCATCCGCCTTCACTATGCGGCGTAATAAAATTTGTTTGAACTCAAATGAGATCCCATGTTCAGATAAGACACTAAAAACCTTGTGATTTGGTTGCAAATCAAATAAAGCAACAACTGACGCTTCTGATGCTCCCGACCTTACGAGACTAACATCAGCACGTGCGCCAATCGCTAACCCCAGTGCATCCAATAAGATTGATTTTCCAGCACCTGTTTCACCAGTTAAAACACAAAGTCCATTACAAAATGAAAGCTCTAATTCTTCAATTAAAACGACATTGCGAATCATCAAATTTCTAAGCATGTTTTCCCATAGTCTGAGAATCTACCAACCTTTCCACACTTCATACCAAGGCCCTTCCTGCTCCTTGATTTTCTTAACTGGAGTTCCTTTTAACATCTGATATGAGTCAAGATACCAGTTACTTTCGGGGAAATTATGGCCAAGAACTGCTGCAGTTTTTTGCGCGTCCTCAGCCAAACCAAGAGCTCGGTAACACTCAGTCAAACGATGCAAAGCCTCAGCCACATGGGTTGTTGTTTCAAATTTACCAACGACGTTGCGAAACCTATTTATTGCAGCGAGAAAGTGTCCTTGTTTGTGATAATATCTACCAATTTCCATTTCCTTTCCTGCAAGATGATCATTTGTAAGATCAAGTTTTAAAGTTGCATCTCTAGTATATTTCGAATCTGGGAACCTTATTATCAGTTCCTTAAACGCTGTTAAAGCAAGTTCAGTCATAGCTTGATCTCGAACCACATCAGAAATCTGCTCATAATAGCATAATGCTTTTAAATAATATGCATACGCTATGTCTTTATGCGCGGGATGTAACTGAATAAATCTATCAAGAGAAATCAGAGCATCATCATAATTATTATTTTGATATTGTGCAAAAGAAGAAATTAATTGTGCTTTACTTGCCCAAATAGAATAAGGATGTTGGCGCTCAACATCGTCAAATTTCTCTGTTGCTTCTTTGAATTTTTTATTTTCTAAATCATCAATAGCTTCATTATAAAGATCTTCTACTGGCCTTTCTTTATGCTCCACTTTGACCTCTTTTGCACATCCGGGTAAAATAAAAAAGACAGCCAGTGCCAAAATACACCCCCAGTTTAGCTGGAGAAGGTTATGTTTTTTAACTAGATTAGTGCTACTCCCAAGCATTTTCTCGTTCAATCCTTATTTTTCATCCGATCAATATGCCTAACTATAGCATAATGCCCACCGAAAATTATAAGCTCAAGCACAAATAAAAAGCTAAGAGCCAAGATAAAACGAGTTTTGGTCAAGTTTTATTTTTAATTTAAATCAAGCAACTGCAGGAATATCAGCTAGAATTCCACCATCGATAGAATTTTCAAGTTCTTTACCACTTAAAAAATCATAACACCATGCCGTCTTATCAGAAAACAAAGCTCGCAGAAGCTTATTGTTTATCGCATGACCACATTTTTGGCCTGAAAAATAACCCAAAATTAATCCCCCAGCGAGATACAGGTCCCCGACTGCGTCAAGCATCTTGTGCCTAACAAACTCATCTTTAAAACGCAAACCACCTTCATTTAGTATATTACTTCCATCAACAACAATTGCATTGTCAAGAGATCCACCCTTAACTAAACCCGCTGCTTTCATAGCTTCTACCTCATCAAGAAACCCAAAGGTTCGAGCTTGTGCTAATTCTTTACAGAATGCACCATTAACAAGTCCGATCTCCAACCTCTGATCTGATGCAGCGGTGCCTTCAAAATCAATATTTACGCTCAAAATATACCTGTCTGCTGGTGTTAACAAAGCACGAGATTCTCCTACTGATACCTCAACTGGTTTTAAAATTCGAATAACTCTCCTTGGAGCCTCTAATTCAACTAACCCGGCACATTCAATTAAAAAGACAAAAGGACCCGAACTACCGTCCATTATCGGCACTTCAGGCCCAGTAATTTTTATTAAGGCATTATCAACACCACAACCAGATAGCGCTGCCATCAAATGCTCAACGGTCGCTACCGTCATCTGAAAATCATTCCCAATAGTAGAACAAAATCGAGTATCTACTACGTTACTCCAAGTTGCTTGAATAAGAGACTTTTTGACCTCAACGTCAGTTCGCTGAAAAATAATTCCAGTATCAATTCCTCCGGGATAGAGGGTTAGAGAAACTTCTTCCCCAGAATGCAAGCCAACTCCACTACAGGTCACAGAACGCTTTAGAGTTCTTTGAAAAAAACCTGTAGCACTTGAGTTTATAATAACCTTATCAGCTTCCAAAATCACTAAACCTTACTAGCAATTAAACTTAAGCATATTTAACAACTTATTCTTCATCAAACAAATCAATCTTTGTTTCCAAGTGTTACCCAGTTTTTATTTCTAAACCACAAGCCTAATTAGCCTGCCGCCTTAAGAAGGCAGGAATATCAAGCAAATCATCCTGCTCCTGATTGAGCTCTAGATTTGGTACGTGATTGGTCTCTTGGTTCAAATCTTTTCGTGTTTCCTCTAAAGATACCTCATCCAATGATTTTAAAGGCAATAATTCACTTTCTGCTTGAGGTTCGGCTACTTCTGGAGATTCTCCAAGGTTTTTTGGTTCTATAGCTGTGCTATGATTTAAGTCGAAATCTCTCACTGATTTTTCTACTTTATCCTCTTCCTTATTCGACAAAATAGGATTTATTTTTTTTGGTTCAGCACCTTTTGATAACCCAATTGCAGCCTTGCCAGTCCTTGTTACTAGTTCAAATAGACTTGGCCTAACTAAATCTATTTCTTTAATTTTCTCCTCTCCTTCTAATTTTGATCGCTTTTCCTCTATTTCTAGAGCATTGGGAAAGCTTACCTCACCAATATCAGCATCTAGATCAGGTTTCGTTGGCTTAGGTGGAATAAAAGCACTTAACAGATTTTCTTGTGAGTTCGACATGCTATCAGATATGGCCCCAGTATTCCTCTTGAAAAAATTTTCCTCACCTTCCTCTGAAGGATAACTCCCTTCCACGCTAGACCTTGAAGCCAAACTATCATCAATAAAATCAATTGCTTCTTCTTTATCTTTACTAATCTCAGTCTGGATATTTTCACTCAAGATAGACTCTACGTGATCTGACTTAGATTCAATATTACTTTCTTGATCATCATCTAATTTATTTACATTTTGAGCTAATAGTGTTTCTGGCCTTGATACATCATTCATTTTTTCAGGAAAATCAAGGGTCTTTGTTTCAAAAATTTCCAAACTTTCTGAATCTATTCCTGTAGCGACAACAGATACACGCATTTTCCCTTGCATTTCAGTATCAAAAGCCGAACCAACAATAATTCTTGCATCATCATCAATTTCAGACCGAATTCTAGATGCAGCTTCGTCTACTTCAAACAAAGTGATATCATCACTTCCAGTTATATTAATCAGAACACCTTTAGCTCCCTTCATAGAGGTATCATCCAATAGAGGATTATTAATGGCGGCTTCTGCTGCATCAAGAGCCCTTCGTTCACCTTCAGCTTCTCCAGTACCCATCATTGCCTTGCCCATTTCGCTCATTACGGAGCGAATATCAGCAAAATCTAGATTAATGAACCCATGCATTACAATTAAATCCGTTACGCCTCTAACTCCTGAATATAAAACTTGATCAGCCATTGAAAAAGCATCAGAAAAAGTAGTTGATTCATTTGCAACTCTAAACAGATTCTGATTTGGGATGATTATGAGGGTGTCGACTACTTTCTCTAATTCAGCAATCCCCTCTTCGGCTAACGCCATGCGATGAGACCCTTCAAACTGAAAAGGTTTTGTGACAACACCAACTGTTAAAATTCCAGCTTCTCTAGCTGCTCTTGCAATAACCGGAGCGGCACCTGTTCCTGTTCCACCTCCCATTCCTGCTGCAATAAAAGTCATGTGAACGTTATCTAATTCACCTAAGACCTGCTCAATTGCCTCCTCTGCCGCTGCTCGCCCAATTTCTGGCTTGGCCCCCGCACCAAGTCCTTGAGTTAAATTTGCCCCAAGTTGAATACAATGCTCTGCCTTTGACTGTGCCAAAGATTGCGCGTCAGTATTAGTGGCGATAAAATCTACACCCCCCAGCTCTCGTTTAATCATATTATTGATGGCATTGCCACCAGCGCCACCAACACCTACAACTGTAATTCGAGGCTTTAATTCTAATGGTCCCTGCGCTTTTGGAACTGTTAAATTTATACTCATGGTAATCTCCTTTATCTTTTTAATTAAATATTACAATTATTAAAACTATGCTCACGATGTTGGCTGGCCATATAGTTGTAGCACTCACTTAAAAATTTTCCCTAAACCATTGACCAAATCTACCAAACTTTCCCTCTGGGTTTGAAGTCATGCGACTTACTTCATCAGAAAGTTCATTTCTATTCTCAAAAGTGTAGTATAAAAGACCAACACAGGTACTGAATTCAGGTCCTTTTGCAAACTCTGGTAGCCCGCTAATATAGCGGGGTCGGCCTGCGCGAACTTGCTTATTAAGCATCTTTCCAACTAGTTCGGGCAAGCCTGGTAACTGACTAGCTCCCCCACAGATTACAGCATGCCGTCCTGCAACTTTCCCAAATCCAGCTTTTTCAATACGCCCACGCACCATCTCTATCGTTTCTTCCAATCTTGGGCGAATTATACCTATGAGCATTGATCGTGCTATTTGAGTATCATCTGGATCATCTTGATCTCCTATAATCGGCACCCGAATTAACTCATGATCGTCATTAATTGAAGGAATAGCATTTCCAAAACAATTTTTCATACGTTCGGCATGCACCATAGAAGTGGCTATACCTCGGGCAATATCACTAGTGATATTTTGGCCTCCAATTGGAATTGTATCAGTATAGACCAATTCACCATCAAAGAAAATCGCAGCACTTGTAGTTCCTGCTCCCATATCTAAACAAGTAACACCTACCTGTTTTTCATCTTCAACCAAGCAAGCCAAAGCTGACGCAAATGGAGATACAACAATTTTATCGATACCTAAATGGCAATTAGAAATTACTGTCTCAAGATTTTTTATTGGACCTGTTTTAGCCGAAATTGTATGCATGTTTATACCCATACGCTCACCATACATTCCACGAGGATCTCTAATGCCAAACGCACCATCTATTGAATAACCTACCGGAATGGTATGAACCAATTCTCTATCTGGCAATCCATCTTTATTGATGATATTTGATTGAAATGCTCTCCTCATATCAAGTTCACTAACAGTCTTCCCAGATATATCTACCTCATAAGCAATTAATTTAGAATCTAGGTCAGGAGCACCAAGATTAACGATCACTTTATCAATATTTGCTCCTGCTTCTTTCTCTGCTGCCTCAACTGTGGAGCGAATAATCATCTCTGCTTGTTCAATGTCTATTATGGTTCCTGAGCGAAGGCCATGGGACATTTGATGTCCAAAACCAACAATGCGTGGGCCATTGTCTCCATCTGCTCCAACTGTATTATTGGACTTAGCGATAAGACATGCTACCTTATTTGTCCCAAGATCAAGCACAGCTGTTAAACCTGCTTTGCTTTTTCTATTTTTCCCTACTTTACTCGTTGCGTGCTTATTTAACATTTCATCACTTCTTCTACTCAAGTTTCTTGGCCATTTCGTAATATCTGATTCTTCTTTGGAGTTTTTTTACTTATAATCAAACGGTCTGGAATTCTTAAATCAAGCGCTTTTATATCTTCCCCTAAAATCTGATGTGCTCGCTCGTAATCAACTAATCGGGCTAACGCATCAGCAACATTTTTTTCTGGAAGTCGAATATCAATCTCACCTTCCATTCTTAAATTCCAACGTCTACCCCCGACCCAAATAGCTGTCTTAATCAATTTCTTAAGACTCGGCTGCGTCTCTAAAAGTGCAAATAATTCTGCTGTATTATTAGGGGCATGTTTCCCTATAACGACCATTAAATCCTGAAATTGGTTCAAATTTACCCCTTTAATGATTTTTCCTTCTTTATCAATCAGACTAAATTTCCCATTATTCTGCCAAATTGCTAATGCCTGAGACTCCTCAATGAATAATAATATTTTGTCTGGCAACATGCGCTCTACACTTACATGACGAATCCAAGGCAAAGCCTCAACTCTTTTTCGAGCTGCCTTTAAATCATATGTCAATATAGGCGATCCTCGTTCTAACCGCATAGCCCTCCTGAGATCTTTTTGACTTGTATAAAAGCGACCAACTACTAAAATTTCACTAAGTTTAAAACCTGATTTTGATAAGATGGAAATACCACTCCACATTATTCTATTAATTCTTTCGTCTAACCATCCAGATGAAAAAATCCACCAGCCGCTCCCTGCTCCAAAAATAATTATAGCTACTGATAAAAACCCTCCAAACCAAATCCTTCTCCAAAATGGTGCAGCATTTCTCCGGGGTTTCCCCTTCCTCTTTTTGATTTGTCTCTTTGAGTGGCTCTCATTAAGAAAAATCATGATCCACACTCTGCATTTTCAACCATCCAAACAACTAGCTCCTCAAAAGATATTCCAGTATAAATAGCCTGCTCTGGCGCTAAAGAAGTAGGGGTCAACCCAGGCTGTGTATTTAATTCCAAAATAAATAAATCCTCACCATCAAATCTAAAATCCACCCTACCCAGCCCACGACAACCGATAGCTTCATAAGCTTTTTTAGCAATAGATAGGGCCTGTTGGTAGACTACATCACTTATATTAGCAGGAATAATATGGTCAGACCCCCCCCTTGAATACTTGGCTTCATAATCATAAAAATTTTGATTAGTAATTATTTCTGTCACAGCTAAAGGTCTTCCCCCCATCACAGCAACTGTTAACTCTTGACCTTCAATAAATTTTTCTATCATCATATTTTTGTTTGCCTGCATTAGATCTTCTTTTTGAAAAGGTGCCGAATCCCTCTCACGAACAATATACACACCAACACTTGACCCTTCGTTAACAGGCTTTAAAACATATGGGACTGACAAAAGACCTTTTTTTATAAACTCTTCACTCCCAACAACACGATGCTCAGGAGTTTTAATTCCAGCTAATTTAAATATTTTTTTAGCCATAACCTTATCCATCGCTAAAGCCGATGGCAAAACTCCTGAATGGGTATATGGAATCGCTAAAATATCAAGGATTCCCTGAATGCGGCCATCTTCTCCAAATTGACCGTGAAGTGCATTAAAAATTATATCTGGCTTTGGCTTTAACTGACTCAGTAACGTCTCGATATTGCGGTTAACATCAATTGATTTTATAGAATAACCCAGACTGTTTAATACTTTAACAACTTCCGTCCCAGAACTGAGTGAAATCTCTCGTTCTGCTGAATACCCACCCATAATTACTGTAATGTTTTTAGTCATCCAATTTTACTACTATTTTTAGATTCTTGATTAACTCCAATACGCTCTATTTCCCACTCCAACAATATTTGACTTTTAGAAAACACAAGCTGCCGTACTTTTTCTCCAAGGTTTTCAAAGTCTTTAGCAGTAGCATGGCCTGTATTAATCATAAAATTACAGTGCAGTTCTGCAAGAGCAGCACCACCACACGTCAAACCTCGGCATCCTGCAAGATCAATTAGTTCCCAAGCTCTTTTGCCAATTG
>Ga0114999_10009213_pt1 | contig 10860 bp, 12 predicted proteins | sample ArcticOcean_MG_C_3_FD_89820 | JGI IMG/M metagenome (GOLD analysis project Ga0114999, IMG submission 89820) | Marine microbial communities from western Arctic Ocean - ArcticOcean_MG_CB8_126 | ecosystem: Environmental > Aquatic > Marine > Oceanic | place: Arctic Ocean: Canada Basin | collected... | reverse complement strand
GTTCACAAGAAGTAATTAGATTTTCAGTTTATTAATGTGCAGAAATTCGTTTATATCAACAGGTTTTCTTTCTTACAATCATGTAAAGATAATTCCATTGAATTTAAAGTAGAAATTATATCTTCTTCTGTGTGAACTCCAGAAACCAAAAAAGCGTTCCTCCCCATAATATCAATTCCGTGATTTTGCAATGAACGTTTCAATTGTATCGTTTTTTCTGAAGATATAGTGTTTTTAATTTTTGAATGGTCGCTTATACAAGTTTCTCTATCGCAATCACAATCATTCAAAACAACATGTATCATAGATCCTATTCCATATGCATGTCCGCTTATTTCCATTGAAGAAAACAGGTCATTAATACCATTTTTTAACATCAGTCCCATTTTGTCCGCTATGTCATTTACTTGCCCCTCAGCTATGATTTCTAAGCATTTTATACCTGCTGCTGCTGATAGGGGATTAGCGTTGAATGTGCCCGGATGAGCAACTCTCTCCATACGATCTCTTTTGGGATCACCAGTATGGGAGATCATATCCATAATATCTGCCTTACCTCCGACAGCTCCTCCCGGTAAAGAGCCAGCTACAATTTTAGCAAATGTAGTCAGGTCTGGAATTATGCCATACTTACTTTGCGCTCCTCCTGAGGATGCTCGAAAACCTGTTACCACTTCGTCCATAATAAACACAACGTTGTAAGCAGAAGTCAATTGCCTAACTCCCGATAAATACTCCTGTGTATTAAACATCAGTTGCCCATAATGGGCTCCGGTAGGTTCTAAAATTATAGCTGCCACATCATCATTAGACGTTAAAAAGTCTTCTAATACTTGTAAATTTCCTGACGGTAAAACCTTAGTTGATCCCCATGATCCTAACGGTACTCCGGGACCTGGTCCAGACGAATTTGATATAGCATAGTCATGCCATCCATGAAAATGATCTTCTAATTTTATAACTATGCTTTTACCAGTGTAGGCTCTTGCCAACCTCATCGCCATCATAGTAGCTTCAGTTCCTGAGCTATTAAATCTAATACGCTCTACAGAAGGAACCAATGTTTTAATTAAACTACCCCAAGACATTTCTAAGTCCGTACATGCACCCAGATGTGTGCCTAATGACATTTGTGATTTAACCGCTTCTACAATTTCAGGATGGGAATGTCCCAGCAACAGAGCGCCATGGCCACATACATAATCTATGTATTCATTTCCGTCAACATCCCATTTTTTGGAACCTTCACCCTTCGTCATGTACAAAGGAAACGGAGTGGCATATCTGTTATCGTGCGTAACTCCACCAGGGAAAATCGTCTTTGCTTCTAAATATTTAGCTTCGGAAATAGGATGATTTTCATGATAAGTTGTTAATATATCCATTTGTCACCTACTATTTTCTAATCATTCTACCAATACTGGGGGGCGTCTTACAAATATGAAACATCCTGCGGACATGCCTGCACATACAGCAGATACTAGCAAAGCAATTTGATAATTACCAAATTTATCAAATACCCAACCAGCGAATATTGGAGAAGCAATCAATGCCCAGCTATGAGAGAAAGTTATTATGCCTCTTAAGCTAGCAAATTTATCTCTGCCAAAAAAGTCTCCGAGAGTAGCCCAAACTATAATACCAGCTCCGTCTCCCAATCCTTCAAATAAGATAAATGCCCAAATTAATAGCAATCCATACGAACCTGGGCTCGCATAAAATAAACATACTAGCGCCGAACACTCAAGCATTAACGTTAAGGTAAGTATTATTTGCTTAGGCCAAATGTCACCCAGATACCCAAATACCATTCTAGACAGAAAATTTAACCCAAACATAAAACCCGTAAGGTTAGCAGCTGTTTGCCTGCTTAACCCTTTTGTTTCTAAAATAGGAATTATTGTTACCAATACACCCATTGTAGCTAACATTCTTAATCCGGTGCCGAATAGCAAAAACCAATATGCCTTAGTTGATAATGCTTCATGAACTGTATAATCTCTAATTTCTTTGGCTTCACCTTCAGAAGTCGTTAATTGAAAAGCAAGTTCATCTCCATCTGGATGTAATCCCATATCTTCAGGTTTATTTTTAAAGAAAAAAGTCAATGGTAAAATTACTATAAAATAAATTAGTCCAGATATTAATGTAGCTGTTCTCCATCCTTTTCTAGCGATAATTAGATTAAGTACCGGTACCATAACTAACCCTCCTAAAGAGGAGATCGCCGCTAACGTAGATATAGCTAAAGAACGACGCCTGCGGAACCATTGGTTCACTCCGGCAAATAAAGCATGCTGGAAGGCTGCACTATTACCTAGTGAAATCACTAACAAATATATCAAAGCAAACGTTAAAAAATTATGAACATAAATAGAGAATAATATATATCCTGTGCCTGCAAGTATAACCATAGGAATTAAGATCTTCTTATTGCCTAATTTATCAATAAACCACCCAGCAAATAGACCTTCAAGCCCACCTTCTGATCTGGCAATAGAAAACACTAAATTAGTCTGCATTTGCGATAGACCTAAAGAATCTCTCATAGCCGGGACCAAAACTGTAAAACCTCTAAAGAAAATTCCCGAGGCCATAAAAACCATTGCAGAGCAAACAGCGACAATCCACCAGCCATAAAATATTGGTTTTTTAGATTTTTTTAAAGAAAACAAAACGGTTTGCAGTCACTTTACTTGATTATTAATTCCTTCTTTTTATATGAAAGTTGTATACTACCAAATATCAGATTGTGAAATGCCATTACTAGGATTAAGAATTGAATGATTTATGTGACTCTTACATTCTTCATGGAGATTTGGATGCCTTTTTTGCTTCCGTAGAACAACTACTGAATCCTCATCTATTAGGCAAACCCATATTAGTCGGTGGTCGCCCAGAAAATAGAGGAGTAGTCGCAACTGCATCATATGAAGCTCGATCTTACGGAATCCATTCCGCTATGCCGATGAAAAGAGCGATACAATTATGCCCCAATGCAATCATAGTGGAACCACATTTTGCTGAATATAAAAAATACTCGCTGCAGGTAATCGATATTTTACGTAAATATTCAGAAATAGTAGAAGTGCCGTCTCTTGATGAAGCTTATCTCGACATTTCAGAAAACGTATCCAGTCCTAGCGATGTATTGAATATTGGATTAAGCATAAAAAACGCTATTCATCAAGAAGTTGGGCTGACAATGTCCATAGGCATTAGCAGCACTAAATCAACCAGTAAAATTGCATCTGACTTGGACAAACCAGACGGACTAATAATAATTCCGTTTGGGCAAGAAATGTCTTTCATATCAGGTTTAAATGTTAATAAGATTCCAGGAGTGGGGCCCAAAACTACTGAAAAATTGCATTCGTTAGGAATCAAAACTGTAGGTGAATTGGCGAACCAGTCAAACGTTTTCTTTTCTACTACATTTGGGTCACAAGGTCATAAAATAAAAGCGAAAGCTAACGGAAACTATAAAGAGCCATTGCAAACTGATCGTCCTCCCAAAGTTATAAGTACTGAAACTACATTTGCAGTCGACTTACACAACAAACTTTCAATAATTGAAGAGTTACATTTACTCAGCAGCAAATTATCAAACAATGCGCAACAAAAAAACATCAAAGGTAAAACTATCAGACTTAAAATTCGTTTTGATGATTTCAAAACTTCAACTAACCAATTAACATTGATATCTCCAACAAATCAGCCAGAAAACATCAAAAACGCCGCGTTAGTATTATTAGACAAAATGTTTAGTGAAGATAAACCCATCAGATTGTTAGGATTATCTTTGACAAATTTCAACGCTGGGGAACAATTAATGTTAGAGCTATAAAAAAACTAACGGAATAAATCTTTATCTGGGTCCCGATTCAACATTGAATTAGCAGCATTTTCCATGGATTCAAATTGGAAGCCTCTAATTAGTGAGACTGGAATTTGACTTGTTTTTCCAGTGACTAATTCCGCAGCAGCAGCTAATTCATCAGCTGTATTAATAACACTTGTATACATTTGGTTGCCATATTTATCTATTTCACCGACATAGCTAGTCAAAGGGTTAAATCCTGAAACACCTATTGCTATATTTACTGCTGCGGTGCGCCAAGGCCTTCCAAAAGTGTCAGAAATAATAATGCCCACATCGACTTTTTTGTCACGTTTTATTGAGTTTCTAATTTTTCTTGCGCTCACATCTGGATCAATAGGTAATAGCGCCACATTAAAGTCTCCAGCTATGTTTGAGGAATCTATCCCAGCATTAGCACACTTGAACCCATGATAAGTTTCGCTGATAATAACACCCCGGTCCATCCTAACTATACGCTTGGATTCTTGCAAAATTAACTCGGTGTGTCTCGGATCTCTCCGATGATTCTCAGACAATGTGATTGCCAATGGAGACGGAATGATGGAATTTATATCGATAATTCTGCCTTCAGCTTTAGAAACTATCTTCTGGGCTACTACCAGTATATCTTTATCTTGTATTACCAACTGTTGGTTATCAATCGCTTGAATAATAATTTGAGCCAATTCATCTCCGTGATGAATTTCGGGTATCCCTTCAATACCAATGATTTGTATGCCTGTATTATTGGGCATCATTAACTCCAGTTTTCATATTGAACAAAGTATACCTCAAGAATTTAATATGCTAAACTCTACTTCTATCAGCAAACGTTAGATAATAAATATGCGGTGCAAAAATGGAATCTGATTTCAGAAAAAAAGTGTATTCAAAATATGGGGATAGCGGTGAAACCAGTTTACTGTACGGCGGCCGCATCTCAAAAAATAATGAACATACTGAAGCATACGGCATCACAGACGAAGCCGTTTCAGCTATGGGATTAGCTAGAGCTCTCTCAAATGACACAGACGTAAAAGATTTACTTAGAGATCTTCAGAAAGAACTTTTTATAGTTGCAGCAGAACTCGCAACAGATCCAGAAAAATACGATCTTTTCCACAAATATTTCACCCCAATAACTGAAGAAATGGTTGAGCATTTAGAGTCTTCTATAGATGACTTAGAAACCAAATGTGAAATGCCAAAAGTTTTCATACTACCTGGAGGAAGCCCTGCTTCCTCAGCAATCGACTTAGCCAGATCTATAATCAGGACATCTGAAAGACGTGTAGTCCGCCTATCGGAAATAGGTAAATTGACTAACCCATTAATAGTCTCTTATCTAAATAGATTAGGAGACCTCTTATTTGTTCTTGCTAGATATCAGGATAGAGATCTTCCCTTAGAGTTTGCAACAGGTGATCGAACATAACTATAATGAGTAGGCCTTCGATTGCTATAATAGATTATGGATCCGGCAACATAAGAAGTGTCAGCCAGGCAGTAAAAAAAGTTTGTGGGGAACCCATAATATCTGCTGATTACCAAGAAATATTACAATGTGATGCAGCTATACTCCCAGGAGTTGGATCAGCTTCTCAAGCTATGCGAGAACTTGGTAACCGTAATTTATCCCATACTATCAGAAAGTTTGTGGAGTCAGGGAAGCCAATTATTGGAGTTTGTTTGGGATTGCAGGTATTGTTTGATAAATCTGAAGAAGGTAACACCGCTTGTATTGGACTAATTCCAGGTGAAGTCAAAGAATTTAAAACTGATTTGAAAGTTCCGCATATGGGTTGGAATAGTGTTAACTTTGAATTCGACCATCCCATTTTTAACAACATCCCAAACCAAACCCACTTCTATTTTGTTCACAGTTATTATGTACAACCAAGTGAAAAAGAATCGATAGCTGGAACAACCCAGTATGGAGAAACTAATTTCTGCAGTATAAGTATTCAGGACAATTTGATTGCTACTCAATTTCACCCAGAAAAAAGCGGAACCTTGGGGTTACAAATGTACAAGAATTTTATTGAACTAATTTAAATCTTATAATTACTTCACTTAACGTACAGCGTTAACCTCGACACTTCAGTCAAAGAGGATTTATAATCCTAATACTTAGTCTCAAATAAAATTCAGAGGTCAAAAAATGGATATAGTTGATGCACAAATACACTTGTGGGGCAGTGGTTTACCCAGCAATCAAGCACATCGACAAGTCACTTCTTTTACTCCAGAAGAGGCTATTAAACTCATGGATGAAGGCGGAGTTAATGCTGCGGTTATCCATCCACCTAGTTGGGATACAAATTCAATTACAATGGCTCAACAAGCTGTAATTGATTATCCTAGCAGATTTGCGATTATGGGATCTGTTCCTATGAATGACGCAAGCTCAGCTAATTTATTGAAAACCTGGAGAGATCAACCTGGAATGTTAGGTTTGCGTTTCACTTTCTTAAAAAACCCTGCACAAAAATGGTTACACGATGGAACTCTCAATTGGCTTTGGAAAGCTGCAGATGAATCTGGAATACCAATAGCATTTTTAGCGACTGATTCTTTTGAATATTTAGGGGAGATAGCTAAGAATCACCCTAACCTAAAGCTAACCATAGATCATCTAGGAGGCCGAGGCGGTAATACTGTTTTGAAAGACTCAGAGTCCATGCAACATATACCTGATCTATTAAAGTTATCTAGATTTCCTAATATAGCTATTAAAGCTACTGGAATACCAGGGTATTCTAGTGAATCATTTCCGTTCCCATCTATGCACGCATACCTTAAGCAAGTTTACGATGCATTTGGCCCAGAAAGAATGTTTTGGGGAACGGACATTACAAAAATGAAAAATTCATGGAAAGAATGTATAGAAATGTTTACCCACGAATTAAATTGGCTTACTGAACAGGATAAAAAATTAATTATGGGTGAGTCAATTTGTAAATGGTGGGGCTGGAATAGAGGAGTTTAAGAATGGAGATCATTCCAGCGATAGATATCAGAGATGGCAATTGTGTGAGATTAATACAAGGTGATTTTGCACAAGAAACCATATTCAGTGACAACCCTATTGAAACTGCTAAAAAATGGTGTAGCGCTGGAGCTACTCGGATTCATATAGTTGATTTAGATGGAGCTCGTACAGGAGTTCCACAAAATAGTTCTATAATTAAGCGAATTGTGGAATCTGTAAGTATACCAGTACAAGTCGGAGGTGGTATTAGAACTATAGAAGCCGCTAGAACTTTGATAACTAATGGTGTTAATAGAATAGTTTTAGGAACTTCCGCCATTAGTAATCAAAATTTAATCCAAACCTTGATTCAAGATTTAGGGGAAGAAAAACTAATAATTGCACTAGATGGTAGAGACGGCAAAGTCTCTATCAATGGTTGGCAAGAGCAAACCGAACAAGACATAGTTGAAGTTGCCCAAAGTTTAAATTCGTATGGTATTAGCCGAATAATGTACACAGATGTGTCTAAAGATGGAGTACTTTCAGGTCCAAACATAGTAACTACTAAAAAGTTGGTGCAGTTAGGAACGTTGAATATTATAGCGTCCGGAGGAGTGTCAACATTACAACATATTACAGACATTAAAAATTTAGGCTGTGAATCGGTGATACTTGGTAAGTCTCTTTACACTAAAACAATCATACTTGAAGATGCTATTGCAATCAGTAATTAACCCGTAGATTCATTAATTTTAAATATAACTTCTTCCATACATCCATTAATTTTTCGAAAACCCATCCACTCTTCTTCTTTCTCTGACCAATCGTCTTTCATAACCTCCATCAACAAGAAGTCCAACGACAATTTTCTAATAATTTTTACAGGTTTAAATCCACATCTCTCAAAGCTTTTTTGCGCCCTTTTGTTCCATTCTAAAGTATGTAAATATATACGCTGCAAGTTTCTCTCTTTAAACATGAAACTTAACATGGCGGACACAGCGTCATAGCCATACGAGTCGCCCCAATACTTCTTATTCCCTATTACAATTCCTAATTCTGCCTGCTTATTAACGCTATCCAAATCGTAATACATGCAATTACCTATGAAATGCTTATCCAAGTCTTCAATAGCTAGTTGCAAGGACCCGGGAGTTGGATATTTCAATTGGTCTCTATACATTTTGACAAATCGCTCATAGTTCATGGTAAGTGGGTATGTAGCATCCAGTCTAGCCAATTCTGGATCAGAACGCCAAACGTAATCTTTCTCAGAGTCGTCAATATGTTTGCGTCTTAAGATTACTTTACCGCCTATTAATTTATTCAAAATCTCAGTGATGGTTATTCTCCGATTTTTCAATGGATAGTTTTTGAGCTTTTAAAATTATATCTTTTTCATTCTGATGCTCAACCATTTCCAATGCTTCTTGGAATGACACCCAACATACTTCGTCGAATTCGGTATCATGGTTCTCTATATGTCCAGAAACTGGGTTCATAAAATAAAAATATACTGTTTTCTCACAATCTAGGTGTGTGTGATTTTTAAATGTGTATTTTATAGTACCTAAATAATCGTTTATAGAAACTAAGTAACCTGTTTCTTCATGAACTTCTCTTAAAGCTGTTTGTTCAATAGATTCTCCAGGTTCAGGCGTGCCTTTTGGCAAGTGCCACATCATCTTGTCAGTTTCATTACCGGAGCTTTCGTTTGATATTCGTCCGCATATCAATATTTGTGAATATGGATTAATTCGGTATACAACTCCTCCCGCAGAAACAGGATGTCTTGTATTCATTTTAAAATTTTCAGGCAATATTATTTCCTTTAACATTATTATTAAATAATTATCACATGAAATGCGTCAACTGTTAATAGAATATGTACAGTTTGACCTCATAATGAAAACTTATAACAAATGGTTTATTTATTTAAAGCATTACGACATAGGTCATCTAAGTCTAATTTTAAATCATAAATTCTTACAACTTGCCTAACATTTAAATTGCCATACAAATGAGGAAACAGTGATCCACCACGGGCTTCCTCCCACTTTATATGGTTCAATGATTTGGTATTCACCTCTAGAATGACTGCGTCTTGATTTTTGAAATATTTTTCTGCAGTTGATTTAAGAAGATCTATTGGAGAAAAATGAATAAACCCATCTTCTATATCTACAGTAGAACCAGTATATACGCCTGTTTCTCTTGCTTGTTCCCATTCTGTTTTTTGGCATATTTTATAGATAAATTGAGAATTCACAACAATACCTTACATGCTTTATTATTAATTATATGCCCCCGGCTATAGCCGGTATAAAGTGAATTTCACTGTCTTCAGGTACTTTTTCCATTAATCCCATACGAGCCAAGTCGCCATCAATAGATACAGCCAGTTCTTCTTTTATCTGACCATTTTTTATCAACTTAGACTGTAAGCCTGGAAATAAGCTGTCTAAATTTTGTACTACATCTCTTACGTTACTTGCGTCAATTTCGACGAACGTAACGCCAGAAGTTAATGATTGAAACATTGCAGGAATAAATACTGTTACCACTAAATTCTCGTATAGATATAAAATTTTAATTGCATTTTATATTATCCAATACTGTGCCTGGGTTAATCGGAAGTTTATATATTCTGGTTCCGATTGCATTACTTACAGCATTAGCTATGGCTGCTAACGGAGGGACGATAGGAGTTTCACCAACACCTCTAACCCCGTATGGGTGACCAGGATTGGCTACTTCCACGATAACAGTGTCAATGAAGGGTAAATCCAAGGAAGTAGGCATACGATAATCCAAGAAGCTAGAATTCATCATTTTCCCAGAGTGGTCAAAGCAGTATTCTTCATTCAATGCCCATCCGATACCTTGTGCAACTCCACCTTGTATTTGGCCCTCAACATAGCTTGGATGAACTGCTTTGCCTGCGTCTTGCACTGCTGTATAACGAATAATTTCTACTTTCCCTGTCTCTGGATCTATTTCTACATCAACTACGTGTGTCGCGAACGAATTACCTTCACCTGGAGGATCGGTACTTGCAGATCCAGTTACAGCTCCACCAGTACCTAATAACTGTGATGCTATTTCTTTGAAAGTTAATTTCAATTCTGGGTCGGTTTTATGTACTACTGAGCCATCTAGATATTCAATCTCTTCAATTGGTTTATCCCAAATAATGCCAGCGCGCTCTATTAATTGTGCTATTACAGACTTGGAGGCTTCAATAGCGGCTATTCCAGTAGCAAATGTTGTTCTACTGCCTCCTGTTAGCTGTGTGTACCCTATTGAATCTGTGTCTACCACAGCTGCTTTTACATCTTCATACGCTATGCCTAAAAATTCTGCTGCTTGTTGCGATATAGAAGCCCTAGATCCTCCGATATCGACGGAACCTTCTGTCAAATTTATAGTTCCATCGGAATTAACTGTAATATTGCAGCTAGAAGGAAAACCTCTATTAAACCAAAAGCCAGAAGCTACACCTCTCCCTCTATATTTACCATTGATTTTACTTTTATAATGATCATGCTGTTTGGCAGCTTCAAGGCATTCAATGTGACCAACTTTTTTATACAAAGGTCCATCCACTCGACGCAGACCTTCTTTAACAGCGTTTATTAATCTAAATTCTATTGGGTCAATTCCTAATTCAATAGACAATTCATCTATAATTTGTTCAACCGCAAATGCAGCCTGTGGGGAGCCTGGAGCTCTATAAGCCGCAGTTTTAGGTTTGTTTACGACAACATCATAACCGTCTACTTGCGCATTAGGTATTGAGTAACAAGCTAAAGCACATGCTGCTCCTCCCATAACAGGAGAGCCTGGATAGGCCCCAGCTTCGTAAGCCAACTCTATTTCAGCGGACTTAAGTATTCCATCTTTATTGGCTCCAATTTTAGCTCTCATCCAAGTTCCTGGCGCCGGGCCGGTTGATTCAAATACTTCAGGTCTACTCATTAGAATTTTTACAGGTCGGCCACTTTTCTTTGACAAAATAGCCGCG
>Ga0114999_10009211_pt1 | contig 10864 bp, 13 predicted proteins | sample ArcticOcean_MG_C_3_FD_89820 | JGI IMG/M metagenome (GOLD analysis project Ga0114999, IMG submission 89820) | Marine microbial communities from western Arctic Ocean - ArcticOcean_MG_CB8_126 | ecosystem: Environmental > Aquatic > Marine > Oceanic | place: Arctic Ocean: Canada Basin | collected... | reverse complement strand
GGATTAGTAACGACAGCAGACCCAGGAAGACCAGCCCCAACACCCTGGCGGCCCAGGCTAGAATCTGGCCTGGTTCCAGTGCGCCAAGGGCCAGGGCCAAGGCCAGGGCCAGCACGATGGCGCCCAGGAAATAGCTTATGGTGCGGGAACCGCCGCTTGACATGGCGATGGCGCCAGACATTCCACCTGGTACTTTAACCGAAGTCATCTTAACGCCGCCCGCGCTTCGCCGACATCAGGCTTTGGGTGGAGATCCCCAACTGCGCTAGCCAGGTATCTACTATGGTCCGGCTTTTCTCAGCCGAGGCATGGACTAGAAAAGTCAGGTCATAGTTAGCGAAGGCCCGGGCTACCTGAGGTGTGTTGCGTCCCACCAGCTTGTCGTCGCGCAGCACCATACGCTCCAGATCCAACAAGCGCTGTTGCGCAGCCTCCAGGAGCACCTGGCGCTCGGCCGGGGTGATATCGCCGTCCAGCATTGCTTCGATTAACAGGGCGCGCTCTCGCTCCATATTTTCCAGGGTATAGGCCTGAGCCGGGGCCGTCATAGCGGTGGCGGCGAGAACCGCGGTGACAAGAGCCGCCGTAGGCAAGGTGAATTTAAGGATCTGTTTCATCGTCTTCATCACTAAATTCCTTTCTGTGAGCTGCTAGTTTACGAAATACTTGACGGCAGCCGCCGGCTCCGCGGTGCGGGGGATATCGCTGTCGGTCAATTCGGCATCCATCACCTGTTCCGACAGCGCCATCGCGTCGAGGGCCACCAGCTTGGCCATATAGCCAAGGATGTTATGTTCCTGTTCCAGGATCGCTATGCCGGCCTGGGTGCCGGCCAGCATCTGGCGGATGAAATCGGCTTTGCTGGTGGGCCCACCGCCCTCTTTCGGCTGGCTGTTCATGGGATGCTGACGGATGGCGGCGACCAGAGACTCCACCGCAGACATGTTGGCGGCATACTTCTGGGCATATTTACTTTCCGGCACCGTCGGGGCTGCAAGGATGGTCAAATCAACCTTGGCCAAAGTGCCCTTGAAACGCTCTCGCGCTTGCTGCTGCTGGGCTACTAGCTGCACCCGCGCCGGGGTCATGGCGCCCTCGTCCTGGCCCATTTTTTTCAACAACCTTTCCAGTATCCGTTGCTTGGTTTCCATATGGTGGCGGCGTAATTCGGCTTTGCGGCCCATCAAATTGATGAATTCCCGTTTTTGCGCCAAAAACTGATGCCGCAACTCCACCTGCAACTCTCCGCCCGCCTGTTCAATGGCCGCGCGTAAATCATCCAGGGTCTGGCCCTTTAGATCGACCGCCCCATCCGCATCCTGAATAGCGGCTGCCAAGGCCGATTGGGCAAAGTCGTGATCCAGAGACTTTCTCAGATAGTTGGCCGGCAGTTTGATCAGCTTTTCGCTGGCTACGGGCTGCCAATTAGGCAGATCCGCCGTCTTGACCGCGGCTAGACTTGGCGCCGCGATTGCCAGGGTCAAGGTCAGTGTCAAGGCCGGGGCGAGGGCAAAGTTAACAATGGGGCTCAGGCCAGTAATGAGATAATGTTTAGCGCGCATGATCTTACCCTTTCTAGTTCCGGGTCCAGTAGCGCACCCGGCGCATTTCGGATTTCAATTCAGCCGAGACGTTGGCGACCGAGAATTCGCCCACCGCGGTACGGTCGCGAATCCCCAAAAGAATTTCCATGCTCTCGATGAACGATGAGCCATCGGCGAAGTACAGATCGGCGCCCTGGAATGTGCCCATGAAGGTCACTAGATTGGCCTGCGCCTGGACTATGTCACCGCCTTTGAAGTGGTTCTGGATGCCCAGGGCATAGGCCCGCATGCGTTCATCCAGCGCCAGGCCCGTGGCCTCCGGTCCCAATTCCGCCTCGCATTTTTTCAACAGCCGGGCAGAGGCGAGATAACGGGCGGACGAACCAGCAGTCCGGGCCTGGCCATCCAGGGCCAAGGCTTCGTCGAGGCACTCTCTATAGGACCGCATGGCCGAAATTTCTGCGTATCGGGCCTGGCGGAAGCCGATGCCCTCGCCTTGTTGCGCCGTGGTTACGGGATTGCATGCCGCCGCCAACAACGCCATGCCGATGGCAAGCGCGGGCAATAAAGTGGCCTTTCTAGGCAGACGAACAGGCTGCCGCCGCGTCTGTTGCATGGTTCGCTGTATGGTCTGATGCATGATCCGACCCCCTTTTTGTGCTGTTCAGTTTCATGGGAATTTATGCAGGGGCCAGGGCGTCTTTTTTGCGGATCGGTAAAGAATTATCAAAAAATACCGACATTCCTATAACCTCGCATTTCCTAAGTGACCTCAATATTCCATGCGAGGCATGGTAATTCTGAGATGAAAATAAATATGTTGCAGAATTGATAGGGTGGCTTGCATGGACCGGCGCTGGACGCCTGCGCAACCGTCAAAAAAAGCGACTTAACTCAATGACAACGTTTCCCCATAGGGCAATGGCGATGAAGCTCAGGCAAAACATGGTAACGCGGGGGATGGCGCGCCCCGCCCCGTCAAGGGACGCGTAATTGTCAATGCTGGCGCCATGCGCATCAATGCTAGGTGATCTCAATTGTGACATAATCTTTCTCCAATTAAGCTGTTTTGACAGGCGCTGGCCGACGGCTTGATGCCACAAGACAATGGCGATTAGTTGTCATAGGATCCCAGGCGAATCTCTCGGTGATAGATTTTCCGCAGCCTCTGCACCTTGCGTACATAGGCATATGTGGCGGGGATGACCCGGGCACGAGGCAGATCGCCCACCGCCGATCCACCATTGTAAAAAGACAGCGCCAGATCGACCCGCCCTCGATAGCGCCGCAGTAACCGTTTTAGAAAATGCAGGCCCAGCCGCACATTAATGTGCGGCTGCCATAGCTGATCGGGCCGAATGCCATATTCCTTCAGGGCGGTCAGGGGCATAATCTGCATCACCCCCCGCGCACCTTTGTGGCTGACCACCATGGGATCAAAATCAGACTCCGCGTGTGCCACGGCTAATGCCAGGCCCGGTGCTATACCCATGTTGAGCGCCTCGGCCACGACAAGGCGTTGGATCGACGTCCGGGCGGCGCTGGCGTGCGCCGCACCCGCCCACCACGGCAGGCCCACCATGAGAACCATGGTAAGCAAGGCAAAGGCGCGCATCACCGATTAGCCCCCCGACCGTGCCGGCGGTAGACCAGGGTCTGACCCCGCCAGCGAGGCGTAAAATCATCCAGGTCGAAACGAGCGCCGTTATCGGTGCGGCTAAGGGCGCGCGGCGGACGTTGTCGTATCAGGCGCCGGCGCGGATGCCGCCAATCGGCTGGCACCTGGTATTTCGCGGTGGCAAATGGCGCCCGGTCTGCCAGTGCCCGCGACGGCACCGTACGGGCGGGCGTCCAACGCACCACGGTGCTGCGGGGCGCGACGCCTTGGGAAGGGTCACGCCAGACGACGGCCTGATCGGTATAGCGTTGCTGCCAGTCCAACACTGATTGTACATAACGGCGGTTAAAGCCATGAGCCTTTGCCTGCGCCCCGGTACTCTGCAGGCCGCCGCCGTTGTAGTGCGAGAGGGCCAGGTCCCAGCGGCCGCCGTAACGTTGGCGCAATTGCTCTAAAAAGCTCAGGCCCAGTTGAATGTTCAGGCGCGGGTCCCACAATTCATCCGGCCCAACACCGAATTCGTCGCGTGCCGTGCGGGGCATGATTTGCATGACGCCCCGGGCGCCCTTGTCAGATAGCGCCCTGCCTTGAAAGTCGGATTCTACCTTAGCCAAGGCCAACGCCAAGGCTGGTGGGACGCTGGTCCCCTCGGCCTCCTCCACGACAAGGCGCTTGATTTTGTTGCGGTCCAGGGGGTCGCTCTCCGGGCGGGCGCTGGCGCCTTGGACCAGTGTTACGGTGGCCAGGATCAGGCCCAGCAGAAGGGTCTTTGCCATATTATGATGGGTCATTTTTCGTGCTCCTTGATAGCCTCAAGCCAGTGGCGATTGAGGGTGGTAACCGTAAGACCGGGCATGGCCAGGCGGCCCTTTGCCGCCATCACCTCGGCCATGGACAGCTCCGGCGGGACAGCCAGAACCGGTTGCGACATGGCGGCTATTTTGGTGGCGTCCAGGGACTGCAACTTGTCATCCAGGAAGCGACCGCCGCTGAAAATGATCAGGCGATGCGGCTTCATCACCCGGGCGTCTTTGCCGTTTTGAACCGCTACTGCCTGCTTTTCCGACGGCAGCAGGCGTAGACCGTCGGGGGGGAAATTAGCTTCTGATCGAGTTTCTGCGGCGGATTGATCGGCCGCTCCGGTCGAACCTTTGCCGCCCATGGACACCATTGTCAGGATCATGATGGCGAAAAATGCCATGGCCAGGGCCAGGGCGATTTCCGTCATCGCATTACCGCTATCGCTGCCCACCATCGTGGCACCACCTCTGTTCCGCCGCAAAACCTTGTCCCTGTTCAAGCGGGACATCAGTGGTTATGGCGGGGTCAGAGGCAAATTTTCCGGTATGGCTGGCAGGTCCCCTAAAATAGGCCGGTCTAGACTGTTTTTTTACTGAATTGGAGAATCATGGCCACGACGGTGGCCTGGCGCTTTTACGCCCCCCCCCGCACAACACTTCCGGCGAGCCCTGCGCCCTGGCTCACTGGCGTGAACAAAAAGGACCAGTTCATATTTTTGCGCGGTGACGCGGACGTGCTGTTGCCATGACTACGAGATTCCCCGTTGCTGGGGGCTGCGCCCCCTGACCCCACAAGAGATAAGCTTTCGCTAGGGTGCAAGCGTCCTGGCACACAGCTTCCGTTGTTGTGGTTTCGGACTTCGGCACCTCTCCAGACGCCGTCCGCCGCGCGCAGGCCCTAAGGCCTGGTGCCCCAGAAGGAGGTCGGCAATGACAATTCTTATCATCTTCCCTCCATAAAAAACTTCGGCAGCCATTATTATTCGGCAACGGTGATTACAAAACTAGCCTCTGACACGGCGACGTCGGGCAACTGCCGGAATGTGGGCGAAAGCCGCATGCCCAGATCGCGTGGCAAGGGCGCCAGCGTCTTGCCCTGTAGCGCTTGGGGCAGTTCCGCCGTGACGTCGCGGGAGACCGCAAAACACTTGACCAATTCTTGGCCTATGGGCGGGGTGACGATGAATTCAAAATTGGACATTTGATCGTTCGGTACAGTGTACAGCACGCCGCCATCAAAGCTGGGCTGCGTAAACTTTTTCCAGTACTGGGGGTTGGGCAATATCTGCACGGTGGCCCCGGCGGCATCGCGGTAGAAACAGTAAACCCAGGCCTTTCTGTCCAGGCGGATTAGAAAATTCATCTTGTCGCCAAGCCGATAGGCGGCGTTCTTGCCTCGGTTAGAGGTAAGATGAAAGGCGAATGGCCCGTTCCCGTCATAGTCGCGCAGAGAGCTAAAATCGCCTGTGGGACGCACACGGCGGCTGGCGTTGTCTTGCGGATGGATCCATCCGATCCAGTTGCGCGACGACCCTTTCGGTCCGTTGAGGTGAATGCGCAATTCGATAGCATCGGGCAGCTCCCAATAAGTACCGCCTAAAACATAAGTAGCTGCGTTGCCACCTAGGTTTTTATCGCGCAGTTCCTTACCCCGCACGGAATGGCCACTTTTCAAACCGCCATGGGCAAGCAGAGGGCGAACCCTGATAGTCTTGCCCGTGACGAGGTTAACTGAGGCAAGTTGGATGGCCTCTGATAACCGGCCTTGTACATACTGGCCGAACGGGGGTTGTGCGCCGGTTTGTTCAAAGCGGATACCACCGAGCAGCAGCTCTTCCAGTCCCGGCGTTCCATCAGCGAGGTGCCGCGCCGCGGCCTGGATCGCGCCGTCCAGGCCTAAAGTGCGCCGCTTGATTTTGGCGTCCTTGGCACTAAGTTCAAAACGCTGGCGCCCGGTCTGCGCCACCAGCCGGCCGCCCATGTCGATAGCCGTATAGGACAAGATCGCAGTTTGATCGGTAACCCGGATTTTCCCGTGGATCAAGACATCGATATTGCCGGCATTTTGTAGTAGGGCGTTGATGGGATTACCGTCAGCCTCTTCCCAGGCGCCGGTCTGCTGCATATCTGTAATCAGGGCCTTTAGTTGCGTCCGCGCCATCAGGTCATAGCGGCCGCCACCAATCTGGATCAGTCCGGCGAAAAGAGAGTCATTGAATTCGTCCGCGACGGCCTTGTCGATCTTGATATCGTCCTGGTTGAATGGCGCCACCGCGATGCGCGCCCGTTCAGGGCGGACATAATTATAGGCTTTGCGGAGAAAGGCGCTGGCCCTGTCCGGCTTACCCGGGGTCACCTCCACCCGGCTGGCTTTGTCCAGCCCGTCGATGATTTCCTCGGCTATCTTGCGAAACGCTTCGCCGCGTGCGTCCATGGGCTGTTTTGGCGCGCCCAAGGCAACCGACGGCATGGCGATGGCCAGGCATAGATACAGACACAGGTGCAGACACAGGTGCAAAGTTGAGGCGACAATGGTCCTAGCTTTTCTCATCTTTCGTGCTCTATGTTCAATTCAGCCGGCAAATCATGGCCCTCCTAATCTCTTACAATATGCTCTATGGTCCGCACATTGATGCCTTTGCGCGCTAAATCCCGCAGTGCAGCGGCGCTTGGCGGACCCTGCCGCAACACCTCTGCTTCGGCATCAAAGGGCCGCGCCGCCTCTATCAGGGTTAGCTGGTAGGCAAAGGGTTCGGTTGACCAGCGCGGCAGGACAATTGACCACGTCGCGACCCCCGAAAGCGGTACCGCACCGCGCAATGCCGGTGGCCGCGGTTCGCTTCGCACCTGCTTGCCCGATTGCACATGCAGCAGCAGGCTCACATAGCGTGCTTTACCAGCGGCCGTGACCTCAAAGGCCAACCCGCAAACGGCATGCCGGCGGCTTTCAAGAAAACCACCTTTCAGATCTTTCGCCACGGGCTCAAGGACCGCGGCCGCGCCGCCGAATTGTACATCCGCGCAGCTTCGCCCCGCCAGCGGACGCTGCGCCAGCAGCCGTAGTGTGGCGGAAGCCGGCGCTACGTCCACCTGGGCTTGCCCGGGGCTGTTATTGGCAAACAGGGCACTCAATCCACGCAGCCAGGTCGGTGGCTCGGCATCTACCCCCCGCCCAGCCAGGAAAGCGGACAAAACCCCGGCCCCCACAAGAGCAGCCAGGGTTACTAGACCCCATCGCCGGCGCCGATTTGTGACCGGCCTTGCCTGCATCGCGGCAGTCGGCGCCAGGGCGGGCACTACCGGCTCCCGTGCCTGATCATCCGGCACCCGCAGGCCAACGGCGCGGCAGGCATCCCATGCACCTGCGGCAGCGACAAGTCTGGCGCGGTTAAGCAGGGACGACTGCGCGGCCAGTGCATGATTTTGCCCGGCCGGAACGATCAGTGTGATGGCGCAGCCTTCCAGGCTTGTTATGAGCTTCGCCAATCCGGCTAGTTTTTCGGGAATATGATCGACAGCGTCCACCTTCAGGTCAAAATCGACCAGGCCCGTGACAATAACGACCTCGTCGGGCACTGCGTCACCGCTCATAAGGGCGGTATCCCCCGAGGCGGCCAGGGCATGAGCCAGGAAGACGCCTAACTGCCAGCTCTGACCGCTGCCGATGCGCCCCGATAGGTCAAGCCGATAGGAGATACCTTCGTGGGCTCCAAATTCACGCTCGATAATGCCGCTGCCTGGCCGCACGAAATCATCGTAATCGCTGCTGATCGGCAAGATGGTCGAGCTGCGGCCCAAGCAAATCAATGACTGTGGCGCGTGCTCGGGCGTAACCCGTTCGATTTGGACCGGGCCGCCGGTGGTAGCAATATAGACGGCGATTGATTTCATTTAAGATAGGCGGTGGATGTGGGGTCCCGCGCCAGGCGCAGGATGTCCGACTCCATATCTATAATCCGCTGGGTGACACCATTACGCCAGCCAGTCAGTTCCATTGCGGCGCAGAAATTTTCCTGGTCACAGAAGACCAGGGCACTGGGCGGCGGCGCGGTCGGATCGTCCAGTTCAACGATAAGATAGACCTGATTGGCCTCCGCCTGGGAGGGCAGGAAACGTATCCGGCAGCCCTCGCCCGTGCGCACGGGCAGCACCTCGGTACTAGCGGCCATCGCCTCTGGTACTTGATAGTTGGCTGCCCGCGCCAATAAATTTCGATAGGCCGCGCGCAGTGCCGGCTGCTGCAACATAGCGGCGGCAACATCCGCCGGCATACCAGCCCCCGGATCAGTTGCAATGCCGTGTAGCCGGCTGATGGGAATACGCGCCGAGGCGTTATCCGCGACCGCCGAGGTCACAAGATCAGCCAATTGACTGGCCGAAAATTGCTGGCGGGCCTCCGCTACCTGCGCCGGGGTGAGCGCTGCAAATTCTCTCATAAGACATCTCCATAAATCTTGGCGAATTGGGCGCTGAACACGGCTTGGTCTTCGCGATGCCGTGTGTCCAGCCCCGGTGGCGTTCCCGCCAATCGCTCAACGGCGTCAAGGAACGCTTCGATCTGGGCCGCGATTGACAGCACGGCGCCCGCGCCTTCGCGGAATCCATCCAAATAGCTGTCATCCTCCAGCGCGGCGTCGGTGAAGCCCTTGCGGGTCAAGGCGCGAAAGGCTCGCGCGGCCTCCTCGGCGATCCGTGCCGCTGCCTCTCCGTCGATATCCAGGTTATCGTCGCCTTGGCACGCGGCCTCGAACAGGCTCATCGGATCGCCAGCGCGCAGCGATATCACATTGCCGTCGGGCGATATGTTAGTGGCGTGGATTAAGGCGTACAGGGTGGCTTTTTGCAAGTTCCGCACGTGCGTCAAGGCCGACTGAAATCCGGCCTGTTTGATCACATAGCTTTCGCTATCCTCGCAGGCTATGCGCCGGCGCACCGACTGGGTGCCCCGCTTGACCTGCAGATCAGTTGTGATGGCCGATTGCACGGGGCCAAAGGATTCAAGGCGCAGGAAAGCGAGCGGCAAAGATACCGCGTGGGGGCCGTATTCCATCAATAATTCAATGCTTTCCCGCTCGCCGCGTTTCTTGAAGAATTTGATCCGAGCTGCCGGCGGCTCGTCCAGCACGGCGAACGGAGTGCGCCAATCCCCATGCGTGCCAAAATCCATGGCATCGTCGGTCGGGTCCACTTCCCCTTCCTCCCGGTCGGTGCCGATGCGCAAAGCGCCCTCGGCTGCGGCGCCACTTGCGGCACCGTCCAGAGCCTGGATAAAGTTCGCGAAGGCATTAAAGACGGTCCGGTATCCCCGAAAATCATTGCCGCTCGAATGGTGCTTCCAAAAGTCAAGAACATCGTCGTCACAGATGCGCACACGAAGTTCTGGCGAGCGCTCCCGCAGGAAGGCATAAATTGCCTCGAAACGATCATTATGCGGCGTGAAACTGAGGTGCGCGCCGCGATAGCGGCGCAACCGCCGGGCAATGGCGTTAGCGGCCTGTTGGATGGCTACGACGTTATCAGCCTGAACGGTCATTTCATCAATGATCTGAGAAAATTCGCTATAGAAACTGTAGTCCTCCATACCGCAGAGAAATTCGTACAGGGCAATCAGGAACGGCATGCGGCCAAAGTTGATGCCAAAATTCCCGTCGCGATAGTCAATCCGGATGCCGTCCACCGTACGTGTGAAGCCTTGCCGCCGCCAGCCGTCCTCGGCCAGGGCCAGATCGATCTGACGGGCACAGGCAGACGCGGCGACACGTCCGCCAGAGAGGAAAAACATCGCCTGGCGGTCCGGTGCATTGCCGCAGGCCTCAACCGCGTTCGCCAGGTGGCACAGTTCAAACAGCGGCATATCTCGGTTCGGGCCGCCCTCACGCCCGACAATAGCGCGGGCCAGCCGGTTCAGGACCGGGCGCAGGGCATAGCGCGGTGCGCCATCTGCCGTCGTTGCCTCGGCCAGGGCACGGAAATCAGCCAATAATTGGCCCGACGCCCCCGCCCCTTGAATGGTCTGTTCAGCCTCTGCCATGTCCCGCCTTGGCCAGCCTGGCGCCGCCATCGGCGCGCGAACCGTACCCTTCATTAATGCATAAAATGGTAGTGCAAGCATCACGTCATGTCACCTTGAGTGAAAACGCGATAAGCGACGCTGACTGAGATAGCCTGGGTTTGCAGGCTGCATCGGTTGAATTTGACGGTCATGCTCCTTGTTATGCGGAGGACAGAGCACGCTTTTCAAGGTGGCCCAAATGAGCCAGGAGTGGTTTGTTCATTCGAACCCTCCAGGCGGCATTCATCGCCGCAATTGGGGGAGACGGGGGTGGGTTTGGGTAATTCCACCTCAAAATTACCCAGGCGGCGGCCATCACGCACGTTCAGCAACCGCCCAGCGATGCGAATGTCTAGCTTGTCCGTATACCCCCGCGCCTGGGCATGGGCATGGGCATAAATTCCATAAATCACCACCACATCAATGGGCGGGCGTTTGATAGAGCGGGCGATATCGATGATCTCTCCATCCGTGCGCCGGATCCGTTCCCGGGCAAAAGTACCCAGGGTCACCACGGTTTCGTCGTAGACGTAGAAACCTTCATCGTTCATTTCATTTGCCAGGGCATCCAGCACCCGTTTGAAGATGCGGTTGTTGCGCGGCACGGTGTCCGGTTCCGCATCCTCACCCATGATGATGATGTTCGGCTGCGTGCCGGTCCCGCCTCGTTTGCCTGCACCGTGAGTGGTCTGGCAGGCCGCAAGTAGGGTCATGGCAATCATTAGTAGTCCCGGTTTCATGGAGCAGCCTCCCAGGCGATGGATCGCCTACCCATTTATATATGCGGAGGCCAGGCGGTGCTTTTCTTAGGGGGCCCGACTAAACCACGACCACACCGCGACACGGTTAG
>Ga0114999_10009207_pt1 | contig 10866 bp, 17 predicted proteins | sample ArcticOcean_MG_C_3_FD_89820 | JGI IMG/M metagenome (GOLD analysis project Ga0114999, IMG submission 89820) | Marine microbial communities from western Arctic Ocean - ArcticOcean_MG_CB8_126 | ecosystem: Environmental > Aquatic > Marine > Oceanic | place: Arctic Ocean: Canada Basin | collected... | reverse complement strand
TAAAAATTTCATAAAAGCAATAGATGCGAAAACTAAAAGGGCAGTAGGAAAAGATTATCCTCTAAAACATCGTGATGCTTTAGAGATCATGACCCGCTAACAAATCTTCCTAGCAATATTCTTAATCATTTTCAAGTCTCTAATGGTCTTATCAGCATCCTGGGTAACCTCTAATGTAATCTCCGAATCATTAGGGTACATTCCAAGAATTTTCTTCCAATTAATATCACATTCATGTAATGCCCTATGCTCATCATTTAAACTTTTAATCTCCTGACCACTAATATGAAAATGTCTAGGCTCTAATTTTAAAAATTTCTTAATAAAATCAATTTGATCAATTTTTTTATAATTGGCAGTTATCATAGCATGAGCCAAATCAAAAATAAATCCCTTACCAGTTTGCTCCATAAAATATTCCATTTCCTCAGGAGTGGTGCACAAATGATTCATTTCATGGTTAGTAATTAGATTCTCCATTAAGATCCTATTGTCATCAATTTTCTTAATAAATTTGATAGAATTCTCCTTAGAGGTCCCTTTAAAATCAAGACTTCCCGGATGAAGTATTATCTTTTTCCCATTAAAACTATCTGCAAGCTTTTGAGAATACCTCAATGAGGCCAAATTAGTTTTGCAATTAAGGTCTGCAGGATTGCTCCCCTGAGTATGGTGTTCTGCATGAACCACAATAGGCACCTTATATTTCTTCATAAACTTGTAATCATAAGATCTCAAACCTTGAACTTCCAAGAAGTCAACATTATCAAGAACATAATCAAAGAACTCTTCTTCAAAATAATCTTTGGCACCAAATTTCATCCATACCTAGAACTAACAATCTTTAAAAGATTTTACACCCTATAACTATATGATAATCTCTGTAAAGGTCAAGACAAGTTCCAAAAAACAAGAGATAATAAAAACAAAGAACAATAAGTATCTAATTAGTTTAAAGCAGCCAGCAATTAATAACAAAGCAAATTTAGAACTTATTAAACTTCTAAAAAAGAATCTCAAAAAAGATATAAAAATTATTAAAGGATTAAGATCTAAGAATAAGATAATTGAATTAAAATGACTGAGGCATATTACATAATGTATCTTCCAGAAGTAGAAACTAGTAGAAGGTTCTCTGAAGTCTTCTATATTCCTGGAGAAATTATGGCTAGCAGTATAGATGGGGCAAAATTCAAATTAACTACAGACCTAAGAGTCTTAAAAAAGCTGGAATCTAGGCTAAGTCAAAAGAGACATCAAAGACTAGAGGGGCTTGGATGGATTGTAGATATATTAGAGGTAAAAGATAGCGACATGATAATGCTTCAAGACCTAATGATTAGTGGGGAATCAGACTATAAGAGATTAGAAAAATACCTCCAAGAAGAACTAATTCCTCGAGCAATATATGCTCCCAAGAATAACCCTAAAAAAGCAAAAACTAAAAGAAAAATTTTCAAACCCTACACAGATTGGGATCAAACTAAGGATGAGGATTGGAATCCAGGAAGTTTTGAATTAAATGACTACATTCCAGAAGAAGATTAAAAATGCCAATAGAATATGAACACGCGCCAGACATACAAACAAAAGTTGATGAACTTGCAAAGTTTCTCTTTCCCTATGTTAAACTTGATTCAGTAGTCTGCCTAAGGAGCCACAAAAGCACTTCAAGAGGTACGATAGCAAGATGCCATGCACTAGGAAAAGCTATGCAACTGGCACTTGGAAGAAAGGGATTTTACTTAATTGAAGTAATCTCAAAAAGATTTGATAAGATATCTGAAATAGATCAAACTAAAACCCCTATCAATGAACTTATGCATATTCCAAAATCTTTTGGAGGAGGATTTAGGAATCATGACTATGTATGCGAACAAAATATTGAAGTAGAATACTTAAGATTTATTAACATAAAATATCCTGCAATGATTATAGAAGAGGAACCAAAAAAAATATGGTAGTAGACTACACCTTAAAAATAAAAGATAAAAAGATAACTTTGAAAGTTAAAAAGTGTGAAAATTTCTACTCCCAGATACAAGGATTAATGTTCAGAAAAAAAAGCCCATCATTATTATTTATATTTAAGAAGCCTAAAAGAATTGCAATTCACTCTTATTTCTGCAAGCCATTTATTGGAATCTGGATCTTAGATAATAAAATAATTCAAATAAAACTAGTAAATCCCAGTACATTCAAAGTCATACCTAAGGGCAAATTTGATAAGTTGTTAGAAATTCCAGAAAATAGTTCTGATTTTAATAAAATGAGCGAATTCCTCGACGATACCAGAAACCTTTAAATACTATTTCATCATATCTAATCTAATCTAAAACTTTTTAATAAAATTAAAAGTTTATGAGACGGAAATTTTCATAAAAATTTCTGTATAACAGTTATGAAAAGGAGGTTAAATAAATGGGAAAAATTATTGCAAAAAATGTTGTTGATAGAAAATCTGGTTTTCTTTATTACGTAGACGGAAAAGGTAATGTTTGCGAGGCAAAGATGGCAAGAGGCGGAAAGAAAAAGAAAGCCGTTAAGAAGAAGCCAGCAGCAAAAAAGAAACCTGCGGCAAAAAAGAAGCCAGCAGCAAAAAAGAAGAAAAAATAATCCTTTCAGAGCTAAATAGGATCAATCAATTATTATCTTGAACTTCCTTGAAGTTTAAGAGATAAAAATCTTAAATTTTTTTATTTTTTTATTATTAATATTTCTAACCAAAACTTTATTAACTGACAAAAAACTAGATAATTCATGTTAGACAAACTTTCATCAGCATTTAAGAGCGGATTTGACAAGATAGCTGGGACTATATTTCTAGACAAAAAAACTATTGAAACAATAGTCAAGGACCTTCAACGTGCCTTAATCCAGGCAGATGTAAATATACACCTAGTCAAAGAAATAGGAGATAAGATAAAACTTGCAGCTGCTGATGAGAAAATTAAAGGAATTGAACGTAAAGAACATATAACTAAAATACTTCATGATGAAATTCTAAATCTTCTTGGAAGAGAAAAGCATGAAATAAATATAAAAAAAGGTAAACAAACAAAGATAATGCTTGTAGGACTTTATGGGGCAGGTAAAACTACAACAACAGGAAAACTAGCAAGCTATTACTCTAAAAGGGGACTAAAAACTGCAATGATAAGTTTAGACGTCTATCGTCCTGCGGCAGCAAGTCAATTAGAACAGCTAGGAGAACAGACAAAAATAGAAACTTTCACAGACAAGGATTCTAAAGACCCACTAGCAATTTATAAAAAATACGAAAAAGAGCTTAAAGAATTTGATTTAGTTATTATAGACACTGCAGGAAGACATAATCTAGATAAAGATCTTGTCAAAGAGGTAAAAGATTTAACTAATAAAATAAAGCCTGATTACAAGCTATTAACTATTCAAGCAGATATTGGGCAAACTGCTAAAAGTCAAGCTTCAGAGTTTCAAGACGCATGCAATATAAATGGAGTTATAATAACCAGAATGGATTCGACTGCAAAAGCTGGAGGCGCATTGACTGCATGTAATGAAACTGGCGCACCAATATTCTTCATAGGTACAGGAGAAAAGATGAATGAGATTGAAACGTTCAACCCATCTTCTTTTATTTCAAGACTATTAGGGCTTGGAGATTTAGATGGACTATTAGAAAAGGTCCAATCTGCAATGGATGAGAAATCTCAAAAAAAATTAAAACAAAAATTAGAGGATGGGAATATTGATCTAAAAGATTTTCAAGAGCAATTACAACAAATGTCTGGAATGGGGAGCTTCAGTAAAATAGCAAGTATGATCCCGGGCTTAGGAAAAGCCAAGATTCCTGAGGGGATGATGGGTATGCAAGAAGAAAAGATCAAAAAATGGCAACATGCTATAAATTCAATGACTCAAGAAGAAATTAAAAATCCAAAAGTTTTAGAAAAACAAACGGGGAGACTTAGCCGTATAGCCAAAGGTAGTGGAACTACAACTACTGAGATTAGACAATTATTGAAACAATATAATATGCTTAATGATCTAGCCTCTGGAGGAGATATAGCTGGAATGAGTGCAACTGAACCAATGTCACAAAAACAAATGCAAAAACTTGCCAAGAAATATGGTAGGAAAATGAAATTCTAATGGCAGGAAAATTATTTTTGTCTGGAGGAGGAGATGAAAAACAAACATTTGAAGTAGATGAAATATTCTTAAGAGATATAAATTCAATTCTATATATCCCCTTAGCATGGAATAATAAAAATTACAATACCTGTAGGGAGTGGTTTATTAATGCAATGAAACAGCACAAGGAAGTATCCATTGAAATGCTAACAGACCTATCTAAAGAGATAGATTTCACAAAATTTAATGCAATATACATTGGAGGGGGGAATACATTTAAATTACTCAAAAAAATTAAAGATACTAATTTTAATAAAAGACTAATAGAATTCTTTGATCAAGGGGGAACAATATATTGTGGTTCTGCAGGCGCAATAATTCTTGGTGCAGATATAAATCTAGCTTTGATTTGTAAGGACATAGATACCAAGAAGGTAAACCTGGTAGAGACCTCTGCCCTAAACCTAATAAATAATCAGGATATTCAACCACATTTTGAGTCAAATGAATTGGTAAAGAACCAAGATTACACAGGAAAAACAAACAGAGATATAATAGGGATACCAGAAGGATCTGCACTCTTTTTTGATGGAGAAGAATTTAAAGCGATAGGTGCAGAACCAATAACAATTATAAAGAAGAATTCTTCAAAGAATTACCAAGTAAATCATACTATCTCTATTATATGAAACAAATTTCTCAAGGGGCAGAAGCAATTATCTATCAGGATAAAGACAAAATAATCAAAGATAGAACTTCTAAATCTTACAGACTTCCAATCTTAGATAAAAGGCTAAGAACTAGAAGGACAAAATCGGAAAGTAAGATAATGACTAAACTTAAAGATATCATCCCAGTCCCAAAAATCCTTGATACAGATAACGAACAAAAGATAGAGATGGAATTTATAGAGGGCAAAAAGTTATCTGAACACCTAGAAACTGAAGATTGGAAGTCAGTTCTAAAACAACTTTCAGAATCACTAACAAAGCTTCACAACCAAGATCTTATCCATGGAGACTTAACAACAAGTAACATGATTCTTAAAGGCGACAAAGTCTATCTTATAGATTTTGGACTTGGATTTCATTCTCACAAAATTGAAGACAAAGCAGTAGATCTTCATCTCCTAAAACAGGCATTAGATGCAAAACATTTCTCAATCTTCCCAGAAGCATTTAATATTATACTTAAAAACTATAAGGCTAAACAATCTGATTTAATAATAAAAAGGATTGAAACTATAGAAAAACGTGGCAGATATAGACATTAAAAAAGTCTAACTGCTAAGATCCAGATCACAACTCCAAAAATCCATCCGAATATAACATCACTCCAGTAATGTTGTTTCAATTTCACTCTCATAAATCCTTCTAGAAATATAAAAACTAAAATTAATAAATTTACATAAATATTACTAAAGAATGTCAATATAATCAACCCCAAAACAGTGGCCCTTAAAGCATGGGCGCTAGGGAAACTATTAGCATCAATTTTTTCCAACCAATTTGTATATTTTTGTTTCTTAGGTCTTTCTTTAAAATAAACCGAACGGGCAACAAAGAATACAACATAAACTATGAACAAAGAAATAATCAATTGATAAAACTCCTCCATAAACCCTAAAGACAAAAACAGCAAGCTAACAAAAATATAAAGGGGCAAACCACCAAATGAACTAATATCCTTAAAGTTTTCTTTAAACACCATCTTTTCTCTTTATTAAGTAGCCCCGCCCGGATTCGAACCGGGGTCTCAAGCTCCAAAGGCTTGCATGCTTGACCACTGCACTACGGGGCTACTAAAACTCTAAATTGAATCAATTTATAAAACTTTTCTATATTATCTCAAGCTTTAAATCTTCAAAATAGGATTTTGAATGAGTTAAAACTTCCAACAGGAAGTTTTAAAAACCTTATTCTAGACCAATAAGTATGGTTAAACAAGAACTAAAAAAGCCAGTATGGTTAAAATATAGCAAATCAGAGGTAGAGGCAATTATACTAAAATTAGCTGGAAAAGGGATTACTGCTGAGAAAATAGGACTTTCACTTAGAGACCAATATGGAATTCCAAATGTAAAATTATATGATCTAAAGATAAAAGAAGTTTTAGGAGATAAATTTAACGAACCAACTACTATTAACTTAGAAAATAAACTACAAAAGATCATAGATCATTTTAAGAAAAACAAGCAAGACAAGAAAACAGGTAGAGCATTAATGATTACAAAGGCTAAGCTAAAGAAAAGAAACGAATATGATGCTCCAAAAGTTAAATAATTTCTAGAAATACCATACTGATACTCAAAAGTACAAAACAAAATTTAAATCTTGGAGTATTGATTATGGAGGTGTTAAAAATTGACACAATCTTTAAAAGTAAAGTTGATTTATTAAAGCATAATTGAGGTAAAAAATGTTAAAAGATATTAAAGAATTTAGTGATAAGTTTCTCAAACATACAATTAACGAGAAAATACAAATCATCAGTCATTTTGACACTGATGGAATAACTTCTGCAGCAATACTCACTAAAACTTTAGAAAGGTTAAATAAACACTTCTCAACAAAAATAGTAAAAGCGCTAGATCAAGAAGAGATTGATCTACTTCCAGATGATAAAATCATCCTTATCCTAGACCTTGGTTCAGGTTCTATTGATCAATTAGGTGCAACAAACAAGCCAATATTTATTCTTGATCATCATGAACTATCCAAAGAGGCAATTCCCTCTAACATCACAATATTCAATCCCCATTTAATAGCTGCAGACAATTTCTGTACTGCTGAACTTGCGTATCTATTCTCAAAATCAATCTCAGATGAAAATATAGATCTAGCTTACCTTTCAATTATTGGGATGATAGGAGATCTAATGGAGCGTACCCTAAATCCAATAAGAAATCAAATAATAAAAGATTCAAAAGTCATTGTAAAAAAAGGATTAATGATATATCCTTCAACAAGGCCATTAGATAAGGCCCTAGAATTTAGTTCTCGTCCATTTATTCCAGGAGTAACAGGAGATATTAGAGGAACTTACGAATTATTAAACGAAGCAGGAATAGAAAAGTTTGGTAAGAAATATAAGGCACTCATAGATCTAAATGAAAGAGAGATGAGGAATCTAACTACCTCCGTAACCCTAAGATTATCTTCTAAGGAAGCTGAAGGCCACATTGGTAATTTATATTTAATTAAATTATTCAGCAAAATTGAAGACGCAAGAGAAATTTCCGCAATGATAAATGCATGCAGTAGAATGGGAGAATCTCAGGTAGCATTATTATTTTGTTTGGGGAATGCAAAGGCTCGAAAAAGGTCTGAGAGAGTCCACATCAAATATAGGCAACAAATAATTTCAGGACTTAAGCATATAGAAAAAGAGAAAAACTTAGAGGGGCGTGAGTATGTAATAATTAATGCCAAAGATAATATTAAAGACACCATAATTGGAACCCTAGCTTCAATACTATCTTTCTCCTCAAAATATAAGGAAGGTACAGTAATAGTTGCAATGGCATATAATAAAAATAAGATAAAGGTCTCTACAAGAATGGCAGGCCGTAATCATGATTCCCCTAGAAACTTAAGAGAATTAATGAACTCAATTACACATAGTCTTGGCCATGGAGATTCTGGAGGCCATAAACAAGCTGCAGGATGCACAATTAACTTAGAAAGTGAAAAAGAATTCATCGATCTTGTTAAGAAAAAGCTAGAGTTTGAATTGGTTAAGGTCTAATCTCATATAAAAATTGTAAAACCGAGAGATTATATTTCCTAAACTTGGGATACATTTCTAAATAAGTACCATATTGCGGACCACCCCCACAAGTTTCATTATCTGATAAAATAATATCACTAATATCTAACTGGAATCCAAAGAACCTACCCCCATTAAGTTCTACTTTCAAGGGCTGATCAATTAAATAGTGTGCCATTGCCCTATGGTGCCCACCATCAGCCCCCTAAATTAATTCATAATTTTCAGAACCCATATCAACACAAGGAACTGCAGGAAAATCATCTCCCAATAAAATTCCAGTGATTATAGATGCTACAGTAAACATTCACTTAACTTTCTCCCACCCAAACAATTTTGACTTCTTAAAATCTAAATATTCCTCACCATCCATAAAGATCATTAGATGAGCAGATTATAAATATAACTATCTCAAAAAATTCACAAACAATAAGTTTAAAAACCAAAAACTACCCAATTCCTTATGGTAAAGCCAAAATACAGATTCATTAAAACAAGATGTCCGGGATGCAAAAACGAACAAACTATCTTTGAAGGAGCGACTACAAAGGTACAATGCCTTATTTGCAATGCGATTCTAGCAGTGCCTCAAGGTGGAAAAGCAGATATAAAGGCCAGAATTGTTGAAGTTCTTAACTAAAAATATCTAATAGATATCTTTATAATCCTTAATTAATCATTATTTCTATGGTAATTGACAATGAATTAGAACATAATCAAATAGTGCTCTGTACTGTAGATAAGATCCTAGGTACCACAGTATTTGTTAAGATAGATGGAGGATTTGAGGGAACTCTGACTACTTCAGAGATCTCTCCAGGAAGAATTAGGAATCTTCGAGACTATGTAGTTCCAGGTAAAAAGATAGTCTGCAAAATCTTAAGCATAAAGGGAGATAAAATATATCTCTCACTAAGAAGAGTCAAACAAAATGAGAAAAAAGAACTCCTAGATAAGCTATCAAAAGAAAAGTCCTTAAAAGCTATCCTAAAAACTGTTCTTAAAGATAAATCAAAAGAAACAATAGACCAAATTGAGGAACACTATTCAATAACAGATTTCTTCGAGCAAACAAAAGAAAACCCAAAGCTAGTAGAAAAATTCACCTCTAAAACGGATGCAGAGAAGATAATAAAGATCCTAGAAACTAAAAAAGATAAGCCTAAAGAGATTAAGTATATGGTTAATTTATCAAGTGAAGCTTCAGATGGGATTAATACTGTAAAATCGATTCTACAAAATGCCACAAAAGAATCTAAATGTGATATTTCTTACTTAGCCGCAGGAAGATATCAAATTTCACTAACTGGAAAAGATTTTAAGGAAATTAAAACAGAAATCAATAAGGTCTTAGAAACAATTGAAAAAAGTGCAAAAAAACAACACTGCGAATATGTTTTGCAAAAAGCCTAAGCTTTCAGCATTACTTCTTTCTTAACAATTTTCATATCTTCTTCCCACAATCCCTGAATGCCTCTATTATAAATTATAGCTGCAGGATGAAACAATGGAATCAATCTAAATTTTAAGCCCTGCATCTCAATAATTTGGACCTTGCCATGAACACTAGTTATTCCTGGCTGCTTCTTCATCAAATCCACATCTCCTAGTGCCATTAAAAACTTAGTTGAATAATTTCCAAGACTACAAACTATTCTAGGATTCATATCTTTAATCTGTTTTAATAGCCATGGAGTATGAGCTCTAATTTCCTCAGGCAGTGGATCTCTATTTTCAGGGGGCCTACATTTTAAGATATTAACAATATATATTTCATCCATACTCAATCCAACTCCCTCCAACAATTTATCCAAGTTTTTCCCAGCAGCACCTACAAATGGTTCTCCTTGTTCATCTTCCTTTCTCCCTGGAGCCTCTCCAATAAACATAATTTCCGAATTCTCATTCCCCTTTCCGATAACAACATTAATACAATTCTTACAAATCTCTGTATCCTTAGCTAATTGAATAACATCTTCATCCATAAAATAAACTACTCCTTCAATTATATAAGAACTACCCTAGTACTCGAACTAAGCTCATAAAATCTCCACTACTAAATGTAAGATTACTTACAGTTATCTGAATTAAAGCCAAAAGCCACATAAATAAAATCCAATTAACTGCCAAAATCCAAGTGAAATCATATTCCTTCCGAATCTTTATCTTATAAAACATATAGATATTAACAAACACCAAATAGATACTTATTAAAAATAAGAATTTCAAATCAGAGGTTATACCTGCAAGGTTTATTTCTGCTTTCTTAAATTTATTCAGCTTACTATATGAATCTATATCAAACTTAGTAACCCCTAATTTCTGAACATTAGGATTATAAAAATTATGAATTGTAGATAACAAATTAACCCGATAACTATTCTCAACTCCATACTTATCTAAAGTAGACTGATGTCCCTTTTCATGAAAATAGGTACTAACCTGAACCAAATAAGGCAATATAAAAAATATAGTTATAAACAAAAATGCTGCAACATAAAATATCTTATATGCCTCTTTTGCATAACCTACCCTATTCTTCTTAATCCCCTTCTTCATAATATATATTGGAATGGCAAGTTTATAAATCTCACCACCGCCTATTAGGAAAATCGAATTTTCCTTCTAAGCCTGTTGAACTATTTTCTTCTTCTTTATCAGCCTCTTTCCGCAATTTCCTAAATTTTTGAGATAATACTGCGGCATCATACCAGGTAAAATCTAATTCCTCATCTGAAGCATACCTACCTAAAGTTTGCAATAAAGCTACAGCACTTTCTTCATCATACATAAAAACATATCTCTCAGAATCCCTAACTAAGGCAATAACATTTAGATAGCGTTCCATATTAATAACTAACAAAAACATTCCTATATAAAACTAAGCCTCATCAACAACTCCGCCCTCAGTCACATAAAACACGCATTCATTATCTGGCAAGTTTGGACTGTCTATCAATTTAGCAACCCTACTTCCCTTCT
>Ga0114999_10009205_pt1 | contig 10869 bp, 7 predicted proteins | sample ArcticOcean_MG_C_3_FD_89820 | JGI IMG/M metagenome (GOLD analysis project Ga0114999, IMG submission 89820) | Marine microbial communities from western Arctic Ocean - ArcticOcean_MG_CB8_126 | ecosystem: Environmental > Aquatic > Marine > Oceanic | place: Arctic Ocean: Canada Basin | collected... | reverse complement strand
GCAAGAATCCAAACGTCTCGGTAATAGCCAGCCGTGGATGTGAATCCGACTGGAGATTGTGTCGGAGCGAACGCGGAGACTCCATTCGACTGGGGTTCCATGTGGTCGCCGAGGCCCTCCTCGATGAGGTGGCCGATTGCTTGTTCGCCGAGAAACGAGGCGAGGGCTTCGAGTCGGCCATAGTGCCGCTCCAAAATGCTGCTGTCGCCATACTCAAGGTACAAGTCCCACGCCACGACGAAATAGGAGCTCTTCCAAACCGGATACATCAGATAGGGATCCCAGGTCCTTCGCCAATGAAGCGGTGAGATCACCGGCAGATCTCCGGCCTCTGTTTGAGAATCCGCTAGGTCATCAAGCCACTTTGACCAGAACATTGCCGAGTCGAACGTGAAGGCGAAGTCATCGGCCACCGGATCTCCCAACCAACCGACCCTCTCGGAGCGGTCAGCCGCGTCCTGTGGGAACCCTTGTAACGAAGAAGCGAATGTCCAGGTGATGTTGTCGTGGATCCGATTGACTAAAGGCTCAGAGCAGTAGAAAGATCCCGCAACAGGAACACTGCTGCGGACATGTCGCGCTTCAGCGCTTTCGACGAGGATTTCTGGCCCGTGAATAATCTCCGCGTAACGAAACCCATGGAGGGTAAAGCGCGGTTCCCATACCTCAGAACCGTTTCCACTGAGGATGTACTCATCGATCTGCCGGGCTCCATGGTGAAAGCCTTCACCTCCGTGTTCGAAACCAACAGAACCGTCGGCATAGCCCTCGAGGGATAGTTCTGGATCGTCGGGAAAGGCGTACATGTTGGAACGGTCGTCGAGCCGGCCATCCCCATAAACGCCGTGCCCGTGGCGAATCGTAATTTTGCTCCCCTGAGGGCCGGTCACCTGTAGTCGAGTCCATCCGGTCATGTTCTGACCGAAGTCGAATGTGGTTACACCCGACTCCGGGTTCGTTACGCCGACTGGTGCAATCGTCCGAACCACCCGGATTGGGAGCATTGTCTGAGCCCGAAGGGCCCCCGATGGTGGAGACACAGATCTAGCGTCCGCCCATGAAGCGTCGTTGAAGCCAGGCTCACTCCATCCCGGCAGTTCCAACTGGGCGTCGTATGTCTCCCCGTGGCTGTAGTCGTTGTACCGAATCGGGCCCGCGCTTGTCTTCCATGTCGTGTCGGTTACGAACCGGACGAACTCACCGGTTTCGAGCTCAACTTCGAGCTGTAACAGGGCGATTGGTTGCTCCCCGTAGGGCTCCCGGTGGCTGGGCGAAGGTGGAACGTCGTCCTCGGCGCTGTACCAACCGTTACCTAGCAGGATCCCGATTGCGTTGGAACCCTTCCGGAGGTGTCGGGTTACGTCGTGGGTTGCGTAAAGAACCCGGGAACCCAACTCGAATGGCTGATCGTTGTGGTAATAGGTCGTAGCTGGATCGAGTACCTGATCACCCACTCGGTCACCGTTAACGTACAGCTCGTAATACCCGAGTCCCGAAACATACGCGCGAGCCCGGACAACTGATGCCGAAAGGGTCAGTTGTTTACGGAGTAGAGGCGCGGACACTGATGGGTCGGCGCAGATCCAAGATGCTTTCCAATCTTCCACATCCAGTAAGCCCATCTCGAAAGTCGCGGGAAAGCTGTCGGTGCCCGAAATGTTGGCCCCGTCCCAGGTCAGCACTTTCCACCAGCACTTCTCTCCACTTCTCAACTGGTTCCCGGCGTAGGCGATACCACTGGTTGAACCCGACGAGACCTTCTGGGAATCCCACCGATCGCCGATCTCGGCATCGAGGTTCTCTCTGCTCGAACTGACCAACACCCGGTAGGCCGACTGGGACTGTGACCGTTCTTTCGCCTGAATCTTCCAGCTGAAGTTTGGGGTCGGTTGATCGAGCCCAAGCGGGTCGACCCGGTATTCGCATCTGGCGTCTACGGCAGAAAATCTGCAGCGCCGGTCTATGGACTCATAGGGGTCCCCTCGAACCCATTCGGGATTGACATAACGGGACAGTTCTCCCATCGAGATAACAGTGCAGCCGGCGTCACGGAGATAGCGCATATAACCGACGAACACTTCGTTTTCGGTGCTCACCCACGGGTAGTTCCGGCAGGGGACACCATGGAAGCAGATGGAGGCGATCTTTTCATCCCTTGCTTGGTCGACTGCCCAAACGAGGTCGTTCAATGTCCACTCGGGGCCCGCGTATCCGGTTGTTGGGATCAGCAATGGATGATCCTCGCGGGGGTCGTATACAGGTCCCCGGGCTCCACAGCCATTGAACCCTCGGTTGACATCGTGATATTCTGGAGACACACCTCGTCGGGCAAAAGCGAAGCCAAGTTCGGCGACGACATCAACCACTTTCGGGCTGTGGAGGAACCCGGGGTAGCAGAAAGTGGTTGGGGTCGGGATCTGATGCTCCTCGCATCTGCGCTGAATGAATCGAATTTCGTCTCGGATCTGGTCCTCTGAAAGTCGAGTCAGGTCCAGGTGCCTCTTTGTGTGGTTGCCTATCTCGAAACCCTGGTTGTGGAGAGTCCGGATGTCGTCCCAGTCTAGGAATTGGCCATCCATAGTTGGATCGTGCACCCCTAGTCCTTCGCTGATGAAGAAAGTGGCGCCGAATCCGTATTCACTGAGCAACGGTGCGGCGTTTGTGATGTCGGACTTGTGACCGTCATCAAAGGTCAGGACGATAAGCCTGTCAGGAATAGGAAGCAGGCCAGAGGCGTAACCTGGTGTTGGATGGTTCATGACCGTGAACTTAACTTCACAATGCTGCAACTATCTACAACCCCGACCTTTCGTGTCAATCGACAGCCTGGAGTGAGACATGGAGCGTGAGCGCCCAAACATCCTTTTCTTCCTAACTGATAACCAGCACTGGACCTCGATAGGTGCGGCGGGCAACGAAATCATTAAGACGCCGCATATGGACAGGTTGGCTGAGCGCGGCGTGTTATTCGAGAACTCGTTCGTAACCACCCCGATCTGTGGAGCGAGCCGAGCCAGCTTCCTTACCGGGCTTTACCGCCGGAGTCACGAGTTCGATTTCAGGACCGCTCCGTTTCGGAAGGGTTTGGTGAACCTCAGTTACCCTGCCCTCCTGAAAAACAGCGGCTATCACAGCGGATTCATCGGGAAGTTCGGGATCGAAAGCGACGGTTACCTAAGTCTCGAATCGGAGGCTGCGACCCTTGACGCAATGTTTCATCGGTTTGACAACTTCGAGCATTGGGGTCCCGATGGTTACTTCGAACGCCAGTCAGACGGAACTTTGCGCCATCTGACCGATGTCACCGGCGACAAGGTGATTGACTACCTCCAGCAGTGGAGTGACTTGACACCTGACCATCCGTTCTGCTTGTCGGTCAGCTTCAATGCTCCCCACTGCCAGGACGATGATCCGCGTCAATACATCTGGCCAGAAAGCGTCGATCACCTCTATCACGACGACCGCATCCCCGTCCCTGAGACTTCGGCCCCAGATTTCATCGAATCTCAGCCCGACTTCATCAAGACGAGTGAGAATCGTGAGCGGTGGCTCAGACGATTCGGCACCCCAGAAATGTTTCAGGAAAATATGAAGGGCTATTACCGAATGGTGAGCGGGGTGGATCTCACCATCGGGCGGGTGATGGCGAAACTGGATGTCCTCGGCATTGCCGACAACACGGTCATTATCTTCACAAGCGACAACGGCATGTTCTTCGGTGAACGTGGTCTCAGTGATTGTTGGTTGCTGTACGAGGATTCCATCAGGGTTCCACTAGTGGTGATGGACCCGAGACTGCCGGTCTCCCGGCAAGGAGTGAGATCGGATCAGTTTGCTCTCAACATTGATATTTCGCCGACGATCATCGAACTCGGTGGGCTTCCGGTTCCCGACGCGGTCCAGGGGGAGAGTCTTCTGCCGATATTGAAAGGCCTGGACACTGACTGGCGAACAGACTTCTACTGTGAACACCTTTTCGAACACCCACTAATCCCGAAGAGCGAGGGACTCCGGTCCACGAGGTGGAAGTACATCAACTACATCGAACGGCCGGCGTCTGACGAGGAGCAGAGACGGGAGGGGAACCTTCAAGCGGTACGAGGAACTGGCCTTGGCAGCCGGGTAAGAGGCGGAAATCGTTATGAAGAACTGTACGACCTTGAGGCAGATCCGCTTGAGACGAACAATGTGATCGATGATTGGCGTCACCAGAAAACGCTAAAGGAGTTGATGGAGCGTTTTGCCGAACTTCGTCTTGAGGCAGGTTCGGCTCAAAAAATCGGATCCCTTTGAAAGGAGCGGCCATGTCGACCTATGTAGCCGGCTATGACGTTGAAGCGGTATATGCGTGGTGGGAGTCGGACCACACCGTCCACACCGGTGATAACTACGATGATGTCGTCAGCTATGAAGGCGAGAAACTCGACGAATGCATCGCAGGAGTGCGCGCTGTTGCAGAGGTGCATCTAGAGCGAAATGCTCCAGCCACGTTTTTTATCGTCGCGAAGTTGCTCGACAGTGCTACCGCCCAACTTGTCGAGATTCTCGATCACCCGATCTTCGAGATCGCGTGTCACTCCTATTCACACCCCGACATCAAGGAGTATCTCAATGACGAGAGCCGTCTTCGACATGAAGTGGTCGACTCCAAAAAGGCAATCGAGGACGCGTTCGGTCGGTCAGTAATTGGCTTCACCACTCCAGGCGGTTATGAGGACGGGTACATGGGTGAATCCCGATTTGTCGAACTGCTCTGGGAGTCCGGATACAGATACATTCGAAGCGTCGGCTGTGGTCCCAGCCTTTCTATGCCGGCACCCCTTCATCAGCCGTTCTGGTATTCGAATGAGGGGGCTCCGGGACTTCTGGAGATACCACTTCATGCCTGGCACGACAACACCTTGACCGGTCAGCAAGGCTTGGTGTCGTGGCCGCCGACCCTGCCTTGGAGTTATCCGTCCGAGATGCCAACTGATGCTCGAGGCGTGTACGAGGCCTACGCGCCGGGGATTGAGCACACAGCAGAATCTGGTCTGGCTATCTATCAGCCAACGTTCCACCCGTGGTCGATTTACCGGATCGACCAGCAGGCTGGCCAGATCGCGATGTTGCTGGACCATGCCATCGGCACACTCGAAATCAGTTCGTGTGCCGACGTCTATCGAACGTTCGAGAATGATCCGGGCCTGGCCGGCAAGAGGCCGGAGCTTGCCCCCGCAGTTTGATCACGATCGGAGCGCATCCGTATCTCAGGAGTGTGGAGGAACTGCTTTTATGAAAATCACGAGGATCGAAGTCACCCACATTGATGTGTCAGCGTGGGGGGACTTCGCGAGTCGGCAAGACCAACTCCGGCTGGTCACCCTGATGGCTGGTTACCCGGAGTACCAGCACCCACTGTCAAGTTGGTTTCCAAAAGACGCAATGTGTGTGGTGGAGATAGAGACTGACAGCGGACTCGTGGGTACCGGATGGTGTGAGGATTACTGTGGCGCTACCAGCGCGATCATCAATCAGCATCTAACCAAGCTGCTAGTTGGGGCCAACCCCCTTGATCGGAACCGTCTTTGGGATCAAATGTTCCGTTCCACCATGCCCTACGGACGCAAGGGTCCGGCGATCTTTGCTATTAGCGCGGTGGACATAGGGCTGTGGGACCTTGCTGGAAAACACTTTGATCAGCCGGTCTACGAGCTTCTAGGTGGACGGGTAAACGATTCGGTATCGATCTATGCCAGCCATCTTCATTTCACCAATGAAGACGAGTTCACCCGTGAGGCAGCTGAATATGTGAGGCGAGGCTTCAGCGCGATGAAGATGCGGTTTCTCCACGGTCCCGCTGATGGACGTCAGGGAATGTACCGCAACGCGCACTTGGTGAAGTTGCTACGCGAGACGGTAGGTGACGGCGTCGACATCATGGCTGACGCTTACATGGGTTGGGACCTTGAATACTCACTACGCATGTGCCGTGAACTAGCACCATTCGATCTGAAGTGGATTGAAGAGCCGTTGATGCCCGATCAGATAGGTGATTATGCGGAACTGCGAAAAGGGTCTCCGGTCCCAATCGCCGCCGGGGAAAACGAAGTGACCCGATACGGCTTCGCTCAAATTATTGAGGCCAGAGCCCTTGACATCATCCAGTTCGATATCGGTCGGGTTGGAGGCCTTAGTGAAGCCAAGAAGGTGTGCGCCCTTGCAGAAGCCGCAGGACTTCCCGTCTACACCCACGCTTACGGCAAGCCGACCCTCCACCTCGCTACCAGCGAAAACGTTATCGGGATGGTTGAGTACTTCCCGATTCCGATTTGGGAAGAGGTCGAGGTAGCACCCCACTTTGACGGGTCGGACGTTCCGGTCAATGGCCAAGTTCGGTTGGGGGATGAGCCCGGGTTAGGTGCCAACCTCTCACTACCAGGATTTTCACCACTCGGGCAACTCAAATGAAGCTGCTTCAGGGAGTCGTACCCGTGGTTCCGACGCCGTTCTTCCCGGACGAGTCCATTGACGTCGGTTCTCTGCGCCGCGTGGTCGACTGGATTGCCGGGCGGGGCTTGGCAGGAATGTGCCTGCCCGCCTACGGGAGCGAGTTCTACAAGTTGAGTGAGGCCGAACGTGACCAAGTAATCACCGTTGCAGTTGAGGAGAATAATGGCCGCCTTCCAATTGTGGCTCAAGCAAACCATGGCTCAGCACGTGTGGTCATTGAATTGGCAGAGCGGTACCAGGCGTTGGGAGCTGACGTCATTTCGTTTGCGCTACCAAGACAATTTGCTACCTCAACTAAGGAACTCCTCGACTACTGCGGCACGATCGCATCGGCAACTCCGCTGCCGATCTTGATTCAGGACTTCAACCCCGGTGGTCCAACGATCGACTCCGAGTTCGTTGCGGCACTCAACGGTCAGCACAGCAACTTCCGCTACGTCAAACTCGAGGACCCGATGATGGTCGACACTGTTGCTGCAATTCGTGAGCAGCTCGGAGACCGGGTCGTTGTCCTAGAAGGCTGGGGTGGTTTGTACATGCTCGAGGGTATTGCCGCAGGAATCGGCGGGATCATGCCCGGCGCGGCTATTGCCGACCTGCTCGACATGGTGTTTACAGACGCACACTCGGGCGATCCCACGAGCGCTCACGACCTGTTCGGCTCGTTGCTGCCCTATGTCAACTTCTCACTCCAGAACTTTGAACTATTTCTACAAATGGAAAAGCGCGTGCTGGTCCGACGCGGCTTCATCGAGTCACCGACCGTTCGGTCACCTTCGCGCACCCTTAGCTCAACAGAATCGGAACATGTTGACTTCCTGATCACTCAACTCGAACGGACCGCAAACATGAGAAGTCCAGACATTGAGTGGATAGGGACTGGAGTTTCTTAGCTGAGCCCGGGTACTACTTATGCCCGGGCCTTCCCCCTGGTCCGCTTCGGTGACTCATTCATTGGGACGTATCGGATGTCGTACAAACATCTCCGAGTCGATCACGCCTGGTAGAGCAGCGGTAGTTCCTCGTCGTCGTCGAGAACGTCGCCTTTCTCCAATCGGGCTATGAGTCGTTCAGGCAACGCCCCAGGGTGTCCGGAGTAGTGGCATTCACCGGGAATGTAGAGCATCGAAAATGCTCGGCGTGGCTGTGAGGTCATGTTGGCCCCAGCAGCGTGGGCAACCATGCCATTGATGAAGATCCCTGCGCCAGCCACCACCTCTGCGGTCACTGGCTCGACCTTAGCGAGTTCGGGATGGGCTTCTAGAAAGCCGCCAATATTTGCTACATCAAGCGGAGCTACCGAATCGAAGCTGATTCTCTTATGGGTGCCAGGTAGGAATAAGAGGCATCCGTTCTGAGTCGTAGCGTTGTCCAAGGCAACCCAAAGCATCGTTGCTTCCGGGCTGTGATATGGGTCGTAAGGGTTGTCCGCATGCCAGTTCGTAGGATTGGCCCACGGTTTCTTGATTAACGAGTGATCGTGATAAAGCCGGACCGTTTCGACCCCGGCCAACGTTGCTGCAAGTCTGCCGAGCCGTTTGTCGATGACCAGCTCACGGACCGCCTCGCTGGTTTTCCATAGGTTTACTCGTTGCAGGAACACCCGGTCGTAATAATCGGATTGGGTCGGGTCGAAATCGCGGCCCGAGAGCTCGTGATCGTCTACTGCGTTGTCTACCGCTTCTCGCCAGGTACCCAGTTCCTCTTCGTTGAGAAGTTCCTCAATGACAAGAAAGCCTTGATCACGATAGGAATCGATGTCGTTGGCTGAGAGTTCGGTCTTCATATTGGTTATTTCTGCTTCCTTGGACTGCTCCCCACTGTATGTGGTCAGCGGTATGACTTATAGTCGCGGTCGTGAATCAGGAGAGACAATGGTCGCACGGATCGGGGTAATTGGCACAGGTTGGTGGGCAACGAGAGCCCATCTGCCCGCCATCGTTGCTAACCCAGATGCTGATCTAATAGCGATCGCTGATCCCATTGGTGAAAGGCGAAATCGAGCTGAATCGGTATTCCATCCGAAGAGGTCCTACGCCGATCACCGCGAAATGCTCGAGAGGGAAGAACTTGACGGGGTCGTCATAGCGGTCCCTCACACGGCCCACTTTGAAGTTGCAATGGCGGGGATCAGGTCAGGGTCACATCTGATGCTCGAAAAGCCGATGGTGGTGGAGTCAAGGCACGCAACTGAACTACTAGCTGAATCCGCAAAGCGTGGTCTGGAGATCGTTGTTGGCTATCCGTACCACTACAACCAGCAGGTCTTGGCGGTCAGGGAATCGATTGCGAACGGCGAGATCGGTGAATTGCTTTACGTGCATTCCTTGTTTGCCTCGATCGTCTGGGATCTATTCCGAGGGGACGTGGATTTGGTTGCGGATGCCGTTGGCTTCACGATCACTCCAACTGGGAAGGACACCTATGGAGACCCGGCGTTGTCAGGTGGTGGCCAGGCAATAGTGCAGATCACCCACTCGGCTGCCCTGCTGCTTTTTATGACCGGGTTGGAGCCGGTCGACGTCTTTGCCTTTATGGAGAACCGGGATCTACGCGTCGATCTCGTGGACGCTCTGGCCGTCCGATTTGCCGGGGGTTGCATCGGAACTATCGGTTCGACAGGGTCAACGGTCCGCAGCCAAGAAGAGCTATTGGAGTATCGCTTGTACGGGACCGAAGGCCACATTCTCTTTGATCTCGGGACCTCTGCAGTTCGCCTCTTTCGAGCTGACGGGTCCGTGGACCAGGACCTCTTGCTACGGGAGACACCAGCGCTTCGGACGTATTCTTCCGGATATCCGGAGGACGCTCCGGTGAACAATCTAGTAGACGTCATTCTTGGTCGGGGTGAAAGTCAAACCCCACCCCAGTTGGCTGCCACCGTCGTAGATCTTCTTGAAGCTGCCTACAAGTCAGCCAGTAGCGGACAGCGAGAAAGTTTGCCAAACAGGACACAGTTCGGGAAAGAGGAATCGTATGGCTGAGAAAATGATTGACGTTCATCACCATCTATGGGATCTCGAGGAAGGGTCCTACCGAGTCTTCGAAGAAGAAAACTTGGATGAGACGGCACTCATCGGTGATTACTCGCCAATCCGTAAGAATTATCTCATCGACGACCTACTTGCTGACTTCGAAGGCTGCAACGTCGTCAAATCGGTCCATGTGCAAGCCGAATACACCGGAGTTGATCAGGTGTGGGAGACAGCGTGGTTGCAGGGCATCGCAGACCAGTACGGTTATCCGCACGGCATAGTTGCCAAGACTGACTTAGCTTCGAACACAGCCCCAGCTGAGCTGGAACGTCACGGGGAGTATCGCAACATGCGCGGGGTGCGAAACTTCGTCCAGGGCGAGGACTTGCTGACCCCCGAGTTTCGGAGAGGCTTGCAGGCTTTACAGGATCTTGGGTTCTCGTATGACCTTGATTCGACCTGGGAAGGTATGGGGAGTGCGCGCCAAGCAGCAGATCTGTTTCCGGACCTTCAGTTCATCTTGGGGAACTGCGGAATGCCTATGGAACGGTCGTCGGAGTACCGCCGAAACTGGATGAAGGGATTAGGGATACTGGCGAGTGCCCCCAATGTGGCGGTCAAGATCTCAGGTCTCGGCATGACTGACCATGATTGGACCGCTGCCAGTATCCGTCCGTGGGTACTCGGGTTGATCGAGATATTTGGCGTTGAACGGTGCATGTTTGGGAGCAACTGGCCAGTCGACAGCCTGTACAGCTCGTATCAGACTGTGATTGATGCCTATAGGGAGATTACCTTAGACTTCTCAGCTCCCGAGCAAGCTGCCCTCTTTTGGCAGAATGCTGAGCGGTACTACAGGATCTGACAGAAAAGGATTAGACAATCAAAATTCAGAGTGTTCGCGTTCGTCATGCTCCACGTTCGATATGGGGCCATCTCGCTGAGAGGGAAAAGACCCTTCCTTTGGTCACACCCTTAGACATCTATCCGGAATACCAGGAAACCAGAGGCTCGTGGTTCTGGGACTCAGGCATGGCTGTTGTCGAGGTCGAGACCGAGGACGGAGTCGTTGGTCAAGGGTGGTGTGAAGACGGGGTAAGTGCTGTCGCCCAAGTAGTCAATGGGCACCTCAGCCGAATACTTCTAGGTGAAGATGCTGTTGATATAGAAGGCTTGTGGGATCGCATGTACCGGGCATCTCTTCCCTATGGGCGCAAAGGGATCGCCTTGCAGGCGATTAGCGCAATCGATCTCGCCCTCTGGGACAATCGTGGCCGGGCCACGGGACAACCAGTCTTTGAACTTCTTGGAGGTCGAGTTCGTCGATCAGTCCCTGTTTATGCATCCGCACTTCACCCGGTGGGATCAGAAAAGGTTGCTGAAGAAGCCCGCGCCTACGTTG
>Ga0114999_10009203_pt1 | contig 10874 bp, 6 predicted proteins | sample ArcticOcean_MG_C_3_FD_89820 | JGI IMG/M metagenome (GOLD analysis project Ga0114999, IMG submission 89820) | Marine microbial communities from western Arctic Ocean - ArcticOcean_MG_CB8_126 | ecosystem: Environmental > Aquatic > Marine > Oceanic | place: Arctic Ocean: Canada Basin | collected... | reverse complement strand
TGGTCTGCTCGGTCCGCTCCTCGGCGGCCTCTGGTTTGCCTGCTGTTGATTGGGTAACGTCTGCTCCTTTCTCGGGTAACTCTACCCTCATCCCAGGAGCTCGCACCACCCTCCGTCTCTCGGGTCCTCCAGCCCTCTGATGTGTCCCATTTTCGCTGACCATCTACAGGGAAGCTAAATTGCCCCCCGCTGATCGCATGGGGGTCCTGTTACAAGAGAGCCTTGATCACATTAGGGGAAATGGGCCTCCGCCTATAGCCAACGACGCCGGTCTGAAAATGTTGAAAATCCAGCACGCTCTTTATAAGGCTTCTGAAACGGGCGAAACTCAGCAATTGCTATAGCAGTGAACCGACGTCCCTATGCGAACATCTGTTGTCAATCAGCGCTACTGTGCGAATCGCCACTGTGTGCGTGAAGACCCGCCCGCCGACCGGATATGGGGTTATCACCGGGCGAAAAGCGCCAGCTGGCAATCAGGGGGGACCGTTCGACGACGAACCTGGAGGCAACTCCAGAACCTTTGCAAAAGTTCGGCGCTCAACTCTTCAGCCATCCGATCACAACCCCATTATGACCAGATTATTGCGTAAATCCACATGTTTTTCGTAGCTGACAACTACCACGCTTTCAGCTTTGTGGCAGCTACAGATCGACAGAGTGACAGGGCAAGCATAGCGGCCTCAGCTAGGGCGCCTATGTAAGTTGAGGCATAGTTGAGGGGTAGTTGCAGAACACTTTCGCCAGCCAACAAGTCAATTTTGAATCGTGCGGTTCACGCTACCTTGGAGAGGCGGTCGACCCATACGGCCACCCCTAAAACCTGAATCCTGGAAGGCAAGATGTTCATGCGTCGGCTTAACTCCAGTCACCCCGACCAATTTTTCTACTAATATCGTAAATTGGGGTGCCCATTGCATCCCCGTTTCCGCCCTTTCCTCATTGGATATCGCCGCAGCTCCTCCCCATCAGTGCCAACCACGGTTCAGCGCGTCACTACGAAAGTTCGAGTCCCCTATGGTGGGCCTGACCGTGCAGAAGCCAGAACCTTTAGCCTGGCGTTCTCTCTTTCGCCGTAGTTGTGCGGCCGTCCTCGAAGCGTTCACGACTTCACTTGAAACACGGAACGCGCGTGTTGCTGGCAGCCTCACTACCTCTCTAGAACTCCGTCAGAAATCGTTTTTGACTCTGGCAGGCTGGCCGGTGCGAATGGACTCCCAGCACGCAAGCCCAGTCGACACGACTCGCGCGCCTTCACGCGCGCCGACCCAGGGCTTCGTGCCGTTGACCACACAGTCAATCATGTGCTCCATCATCACGATCATTTCCGTTCCGTGGCCCCGCTGGGTGTTCGGGAAAGTGATTTCGTACTCGCGCGAGGGGGCTATCCCGTCCGGCTCGATACGAATCTTACTGTTGACGATACTGCCTTTGGTCCCATACAAGTTGAGACCGTTCATGGGCAGGTCGGGCGGGTGGACAACCCCACAAAAGGCTGCCACCCTGCCGATCTTGCCACTGTCGAAGCGCAGGTTGATCACGAAGTTGTCCTCCTGTGGGTAATCGACGGCGACGCCCCCGCGGAGGCCGTAACAGTGCACCTCTTCGACGTCTCCCATGAACCAGTGCAACGCGTCGATCGGATGACAGGCGCCGCCCAGGAGAAGATCTTGAGGCATTTGTGTCCGCCATGGTGTTTTGGCGTACACGGGACGTAGATCGTGGATGTAGGTGGCCTCAGCCATGAACAGATCACCGATGACTCCGGCATCGCACAGCCGCTTCGACTCCAAGTGTTTGGCATCGCCGCGCATGGTCTGAGTGACCAGAAGGACCAGACCGGTGCGGTCCACAGCTTCCACGACCTGCTCTGCCTCCTTCATCGAGTAGACCATTGATTTGGTCACCATCACGTGCTTTCCCGCGTCCAGGGCGGCAAGGATCTGGTCGATATGGATTGGCCCAGGCGAGTAGACGCCGACGACATCGACATCGTCTCCCTGGACGAGCTCCTTGTAGTCAGTGGTGGTTCGGGCGACACCGTACTTCGCCGCGACCTCTGACAGCCGCCCCTCGTCGATGTCACACACCGCAGTGACCTGCATCTGAAGCCCGTCGTGCTCCGGCAGGTTGGCTTGAAGCAGTGTGCCGCCGTGTCCGACGCCGATCAGCCCGAGTCTAAGCATAGTGCCTCCCGGTCTTCGCTCACGGCTTCACGAACATCAGCGAAAACAGGTCTGCGTCCTTCATCAGGAATCGCACTTGTATCGGGTTACCGGCAAGGGAGGACACGTCGGAGACTCCGTTCCAGGTGACTACCCTCTCGATCTCGTCCCCGATTAGCTCGCGGCAATCCTGTGATCTATAGCCTTGTATTGGCCGGCCCGATGAATCGAGTAGCTCGACTCTAATGCTCCCCGCGGCGCTTGTAGAGTAGTTGAGCGTTAGTTGGCTCCCGGAGAAACGTAGCGGTTTCGTTATCATTTCCCCTTCGGCGAACGGTGCATTTACCGAAGCAAACCCATCAAGCCGAAGAGTCATGCGCTCCAGGTATGCAGAGCTCTGCTCGTAGTGTCGGTTGACGTATAGTGACATCTCCGCGGGGCCGGTCTGCACCACCCCGAGAGCAGGGTAGTTGTTGCGGGTCGTCCAGTTCGGGAATCCGATGCCCGGCCGAACCAGGCTTTCTTCGAAGGTAAAGTCATACGTCCGGGTACCGGATCGTGTCGTCATGAGGACCCCATCAGAGCAATCTCCAGGCTTGCGTGATCTAGGAGTACCCACATTAGCTGCAAAATCTTCTTCATCGCGCGTAGGTGCCAATCGTTCGAAGAAGATGCGCGCCGCCAGTGAGATGTAGATATGGGGCGCACGGAAGTACGGGTAGGTCTGATTGGTGTACAGGTGTGCCGAGGGCATCGTCGAGTCAGTGTCGCTGTACTTCATCGGGACCGGTTCCGACCAATTGAGGAAATCCTCGGATTCTTGTCTCGCGGTCGCTCTGATTCCGCTGTCCATGTGCCTGGCATATAGCAGGTAACGAGACTCTATCTCCGACCAGAACATCACGTTCTGGGAGTCGAAGTGATTGGGCAACGTCCGCGGCACTATTGGCTCATCTTGTACTTTCTTCCAGTGGGTACCGTCCCCAGAGACGTATCCGATAAGACCGTCAAGGTCATCAGACGCCAGATTGGCTTTGTAACGTTCTAAGGCTGGTACTCCTGGTTTGTTATCGACGAACACGGAAAACGCCGAGTGGGTGGTGTCGGTCAGGATCACGTTGTTCTCTTTAGTGCCACCCGCTTCTATCAGACCCAAGCTAGGCTTCGTCCAATTGATGCCATCGGTGCTCTCGGCGTAGCAGGTCGAATAGATATGACCTCGATAATACATTCGGTAGATGTCGTCATCCTTGAGTACCGTGGTATAGAACGACTCCGAGTATCCATCACCTCTCTCCCACGGCGCGTCATATCGGAGCGCCTCTCCGCGCGGTATGGGATGGTGAAGCTTTAGCTCAGTGCCGCTCAGGCTATCTATGAGGTACCGATCTATGAATAGCTCGCGCCTCGCGCCAATATCTCTGACCTGGTCCACTGTTACATCCTCTTACCAGGGTGGTGAAAAGCGTTTCGATCGTCTCTCCGGCCCGCTTCTCCCGGGCGTCTGGCAAATTCGAGGTTGGGTGCATGCCTCCGCCGAGTCTGCTGAACTAATTAGAGGTCTTGTCTATAACGGTATCAGCCCCCTGACTGACCCACCGGTGGATGTGTGATCACCATGGGGACGGCAGGATGGCGGTGCCCCGGCTCCCGGGCAGAAGAGATCGGTATCTCGGCACTACGGCCTGTCCGGCCAGACGTCAGTCTGACACAGATCGTGGGTCGAGGGCGTCTCGCAGGCCGTCTCCGAGAAAATTGATGGCAACTACTGTTAGCCCGATCGCAAGACCGGGAGGGATCCAGACCCAGGGCATCTCCGAAAGTACGAAGATCCCCTGGGCAGCACTCATCATGTTGCCCCAGGTAGCCGTGGGAATCTGCACGCCTATCCCAAGGAAGCTGAGGGAGGCTTCGGTGAGAATAGCGCCTGCAATCGTCAGCGTGGACGCAACGGCGACGTAGGGTATGACGCCGGGGAGGATGGCGACGAAAAGAATGCGGCGTGCGCTGGCGCCAATAGCCCGTTCCGCGGTAACGTAGTCCATTTCCCGGAGGGACAGCACCTGGCCGCGGACCAGCCGCGCTTTGCCCGTCCAGCCAAGCGTGCCGATGACGAACATAATGTTGAAGACGCTCGGACCGACAATGGAAACGAGTATGAGTATGGCGAAGAACGTCGGGAAGGTCATCACCAGCTCGGTAAAGCGTTGGAGGAGATTATCCACCCATCCGCCGGCGTAGCCCGAGACCAGTCCTATGATGGTGCCGATCACCGCAGAGATGCTCGCGGCGACGAGGCCGACACTCAGAGAGACGCGTCCGGCGAACAGAATCCTGGCGAAGAGATCCCGGCCTCCGGCGTCAGTGCCCAGCCAGTGTTCAGTGCTGGGCGGCGCCTTGACGTTATACAGATCACCGTAGTTTGGGTCGTGGACGGCAATCCAGGGCGCGAACACCGCTCCAAAGCCGAAGAACAACAAGATGCCGAGGCCCAAAAGCGCCACGCGATGGCGGCGGAACCGCCGCCAGACGGTCCTCCTGGACCTGGGGGGCGCGTCCGTCAGGACGGCAGCCAACCGGGTAGCGTCGGAAGTCGACATTCGTCTCCTTCTTACCCTGTGCGTATCCGCGGGTCCGTGCAAGCGTAGAGCACGTCGGCCAGCAGGTTCGAGATGAGCACGACCACGGCGACGACGAACGTCAGTCCCATCAGCACCGAGTAGTCTCGCGCTTCGATTGCGCTGATGGCGAGCCGGCCCATCCCCGGCCAGGCGAACATGAACTCGATGATGATGGCGCCACCAAACAGGAAGGGCAGACGAAGGGATGTGACGGTGATCAGCGGTAGAAGGGCGTTACGGAACGCGTGCCTACCGACCACCACGAACTCGGACAGGCCCTTGGCCCGTGCGGTGTTCATGTAGTCCGAATCGAGTACCTCCAGCATGGCCGTGCGGGCATACCGCGCGGTCCCCGCCATGAGCTCGATGGAGAGTATCGACGCCGGCAGGACGAGATGATACAGGTTGTCTAGGAGCGAGAATTCATCCGTGCTGGACATGCCCCATGCGGGGAAAAGCTCTATTTTGTAGCTAAGCAGATAGAGCGCGATCAGCGCAAAGAAAAACGACGGGATGGCGAGACCGAACAGCGACAGAAAGGTGAGCACGTAGTCGTAGATGCTATACTGGCGAAGCGCCGCCACCACGCCGAACACCACACCTAAGACCGTACCGATCACGAGCGCCGCACCGGCCAGCTCTAACGTTGGCAACGCCCGTATTCTTATGCGTTCCGCCACCGAGATGCCGTTGAAGTACGAATACCCTAGGTTGCCCCGTACGAGTTGGCCGAGCCAGAGGACATACCGGACCGACATCGGCTTGTCCAGGCCCAGCTGTTGCCTCCTCTGCTCTAAATAGCCCTTTGGCATCACCGCGATCGTGTTAGGGTCGACCATGGCGGTGACGGGGTCGCCCGGCGCCAGGTTGCTGACCACGAACGTCACCAGCGAGATAGCGAACACCATGGGAATGGCAATCACAGCCCGGGCCAGAATGTATTTTCCCATTGGGTGATTGTTTCCTATGCACAGTCAAGATTGGGATACGCCGCACCCTGCGCGGCCGGACGCGTACATTCAGACTGTCTCTTTCAGGTTACGATGTGTTTCAAAAAACTCCCTGATATGAAAGCGCAAGTTCTCGAACGTGTGGCCGAGCAGCCACCTCGGTCGTGTACCCGCAGTACTCGGACTCGCCTTCTAGGAGAGCTCCGCACAGAGGACGCGGGCGGTAAAGGCGCTCATTGCACCATAGAAGCCCGCCCTGCGACCGGCATTTTACCTCCGCCGCAGGGGCCGGACTTCTTCGTGTGGCCGGAGGCCCCCTAACGTGACGATGTCGGGGCCCCCTGGATATCCTTCCTCTCTACCTCTGTCGTTGTCCGAAAGAGTGCGTAGGCTTATCCGCGTCACAACACGTCGGCCAAAACCTTCCGCAACTCCATCGGCTCATTCTCGTATGTCCCACAGCTCGGGATGGTTCCCCCGCCACCCGGCTGTCTTGATAAGGACAGACCTAGCCTCGATGTTGTCAACCGACGATGCCGGTGTCACGGTAGACAAAAATGGGTGATAAAACTTGTTGTTGAAAAAGACCCGCTCTGCCTGTTGGACGATCGGCATCATGGGAAGGGTCTCAACCATCTCCTGACCTATCTCCCGATAGATGGCCACCTGCTCATCCAGGGTTGCCGCCCGCTTACCGGCCTCGATCTTGGCTTCCAGCAAAGGGTTGGCATAGCCATAGGGGTTCCGGCTCTCCATGCCATGCATCGTGGTTAGAATGATATTCGGCGTTTCACCACCCGTGCCGTAGAACGCCATTTCCCAGTCGTAGTTCTCGTAGAACGATTCGACCCATGCTCCAACTTCCAACACCACCGACTTCAGCTTAAAACCCACCTCAGCGAGCTGCTGCTGAACAGCGCCCCAGAAGTCCTCGCGGCCGGTGTAATAGGTGATCGACGTTACTTCCCGGTTGGGGTCCCAGCCGGCTTCCTTTAACAGCTCCCTGGCTTTGTCTGGATCGTAGGGATAAAGGCTATCCCATTCAGGCTTGGCGTACCAGGCGTGGTTCAACTCGCTGTTGACGATCCTCCCGTTTTTCGCCCAGAAGACATCTCGTAGCTGCGGGCGGTCAAGGGCGTACAAAAACGCCTGGTGGATCCGCGGGTCTCGCAGGTCTTCGATCCGCGAATTGACCCCGAAGCCCCTTACTACGAAGCCCTGTATCCCTATGACAGAGAATCGTGGGTCCTTGATGAAGGCATCAACCATCTCCAGGGGCAGCGCCTGGACTCCAGCGACGTCAACATCGCCCCGTTGCATGGCCACAAACAACGCGTCCTTGGACGGGATGAGCTCAAAGTCTATGCGGTCGAGCCTCGGCCTTCCGAAGAAATAGTCATCGTTGGCCAGCACCTGGACGCGCTGGTCGGGGATCTGCTTGCCGACCTTGAACGGACCGGACCCTATGATATCCCCCCCGAAGGCAAAGGCCGAGTCGGTATCCCACCCACCTGGCGCAATCTTACCTATGATGTGCTCTGGAAGGATGTAATCCTGCTCGTCGGCACAGCACGAGCCGAGGAACTGGCTGTCGGCAAACTCCAGGTCGAACCGGACGGTGTAGTCGTCAACCAACACGATGCCCACCACGTCATCGGCTTCCCCATTATGGAAGTCTGTAGCCCCCTTTATGGTCTTGAAATGGTTCCAAACCATGGAGTTGTTTTCCGCCAGGAGGTGCGATTTATAGGTAAATACGACATCCCTCGCCGTCACCGGCACCCCATCGTGCCACACGGCATCCTTGCGGATGAAGAACGTATAGGAGGTGGCATCATCGTTGATTTCCCAACTTTCCGCCAGATCCGGCATCCACTTCAAATTCCCATCGTTCGGACGGATCAATTTGGAATACACCAAGTCAGTCGCCCACGAATAGGCGGCCCCTTGGACCAACGGTGACCAGGTGGTCTGCGTAGTATCATTCACGACGCCAACGGTCAGAATCTTCAGCGCCGCGGACGCCTCCACCTCCACCGTCACGATCTTCTCGACGGTCTTGAGGACCTCCTTCTCTACAACGATCGTCTCACCGGGCACCTGAACTTCCTTGACGACCTCCTTCTCTACAACGATCGTCTCACCGGGTACCTGCACTTCCTTGACGACTTCTTTCTCCACAATGATCGTCTCGCCAGCAACCTCTATTGGATCCGCTCCGCAAGCGACCGCGGTAAGGACTATCAATACCAAAGACAAACCAAGCCACTTCATCGTCCTGCGATGGTGTAACACCGTTCCGCCTCCTTGAGGTACTCTTCGAACTTTGGACTTGCGACTTCCCAGACTATTACTACCCATTCCAACCAATTCGGCCAATTGCCTCCAAAAGGCCCCTGATATCACTAGAACCAAGAGCGGCGGGGACCCGGGCGTCTACCCGCGCTTGGTCGACATTTTTCAAGGCAACTCGGCAGTGGGAGGGGTCACCACCGCCATTATTCCGATTCCACGTACCAATGAGCGAGCTTGTGGCCGCGTTTTTGTTGAGGATTCGACGGTTTCTGAAATTATATTGTGTATTCCGATATTCTGTTGCAAAATACACTGCGACTTATATACCAGGGTCCTGAGCGGTGTCAAGGGATACTTAGAGAAGCGGTCTCGGGGGTGCGGCGAGCTCCGCCCCCCACTGGTGTGGGCTGGGAAGGCTCCGACCCAGCAATAGGGAGAAGGTTCACGCCGTGCGACGGCGACTCGGCGTCGCGGCAAGATCATGCGTCAAGAGCCTGCAGATCAAGCAGGTGGTGGATGAGATATGTTTCTGGTTTCCACACGATAACGGCTCCAAGCAAATAAAAGGGAGCGACGGAATACAGCCCATACCAACTCTTCATAGGGGAAACTAACCTCACGGGCAGGTGATACGCTGCGTAGACCGTTCAGAGGACCCAACGCGCGCCCATCGGGAAGGCACCCCCCATGATGGACGCTCTCAGTCCGTGTCCCATCGCTCTTGCACAGCCACCGGAGGGGACGATGCAACGTCAGACCGCAGCACAAGGGAGCCCATGCACTACAAGACCAGCGAGTCCACCGCCACGTCGTACACCCAGGTTATCCACGACGGTGACGGGGAGATCACGACGACGCCGTTCTTCAGGGATGTCTTAAGGGTACCGGTCAGTTTCGGGATCTGGGAGCTGGCTCCTGGTGTGAGCGAGGGCGGCCACACACACAAGGGCGACGACGCGCAGGAGGAGCTCTACTACTTCATTGAGGGCGAAGGCATCATGTGGGCCGATGGAGAGGACGTTCCCGTCAAGGTAGGGGACGCCGTCCTCGCGCCCGAGGGCTCCGACCACGGGGTCCGCAACACCGGCCACGGGCCCCTCAAGCTCGTGATCCTATTTGGGACGCCGGCGGTGGAGCGACCTGAGATTCAGGCTCGAGGTCCAGTTCAAGTAGCGAGGCACATATGGCCTGGTCCGATGTTCCTGGCGACGGATGGTCCATAGACCATTGCGATTGACAGTCAAGAAAAGTGGAGGCAACAAGACAGATGACACATCCTCAGTCCAGCAGCACCATCCCAATCGATATCGGCTCACGTCTCGAGCTGATGCTCGACGACTATCTGATCGCTCGATTGAGCGGTGGCGCCGAGCTGCGCCTCAACAGACCCGTCCCGCGCGAGGTGGCGCTGGTCACCGACAGGCCCTGGGAGGGCAACGCCTGTGGCTATTTCACCATCTTCCAGGACGGCGACATCTACCGCATGTACTACAGGGGTAACCAGTTCGTGATGACTGAAACGACTCCTGATGAGGCGTCCCACCCGGTGGTGGTGTGCTATGCCGAGAGCGACGATGGGGTCAACTGGGTCAAGCCGGACCTCGGGCTGGTCGAATTCAACGGGTCCACCAAGAACAATATCATCCTCAGTAGTCAGCATAGCAGCTTCCCTGTTTCGGACTTTGCGCCCTTCAAGGACGCCAACCCGAATGCCGCACCCGACGCAAAATACAAGGCCTGGACTGTTGGTACGGCCCCGCGCGGACTCCACCCCCTGAAGTCACCCGATGGCATACACTGGACGCCGATGAGCGACGAGGCCGTCATCACGGTCGGCCTTTTCGACTCGCAGAACCTGGCCTTCTGGGATACGGTGCGGGGCGAGTACCGCGACTACCACCGCAACGAGTTCCGCATCGACAAAACGATGGAGAGTGGGTACGTCTCAGCCGAGTTCCGCATCGACAAAACGGGTGAGGAACCCTACGCCGCCCAGAAGGTGAAGGGTGGACAGGGAGAGTCCCTGCGCGGCTCCCGTTATGGACGCGACATCCTCACCGCAACGTCAAACGATTTCATCCACTGGAGCGAGTCGGAGTATATCAGCTACACCCAGGGCCGGACCGACGAGCTATACATCAACACGATCAGCCCGTATTTCCGCGCGCCGCACATTTTCCTGGGCTTACCGGTGCGCTACATCGACCGCGGCTGGTCGGATGCGATGGAGGACCTGCCCGAACTGGAGGAACGCCGGCGGCGGGCCAATGGGGTTGAACGCTATGGCAGTGCCCTGACCGATGGGATGTTCATGAGCAGCCGCGATGGGCAGACGTTCAATCTCTGGCCAGAGTCGTTCATTCGGCCGGGCCTGCGACCTCAGGACAACTGGGTTTACGGCGACAACTACCCGGGCTGGGGCCTGGTGGCCACCAGATCGATCTTCGCGGGCGCACCCGATGAGCTATCGTTCTATGCGACTGAAGGGTACTGGCGTGGAGAGAGCATGAACTTGCGTCGCTACACGCTGCGTGTTGATGGCTTTGCGTCGGTCCAGGCGCCGCTGAGCGGGGGCGAGCTTGTCACCAGGCCGCTCATCTTCGCGGGCCGCGAGTTGGTGCTCAACTTCTCCGCCTCCGCCGCGGGCAGCATCCAGGTCGAGTTGCTGCGCGACCAGATGGATGTGCCGATCGAAGGATTCACCCTCGACGATTGTGTAGAGGTCCTAGGCGATGACATAGAACGGGTGGTGCGCTGGTCAGGCGGGTCCAACTTGAGCCGGCTATCCGGGGTTCCTGTGCGCCTGCGGTTCATGCTCAAAGACGCCGATCTGTATTCACTTC
>Ga0114999_10009201_pt1 | contig 10877 bp, 9 predicted proteins | sample ArcticOcean_MG_C_3_FD_89820 | JGI IMG/M metagenome (GOLD analysis project Ga0114999, IMG submission 89820) | Marine microbial communities from western Arctic Ocean - ArcticOcean_MG_CB8_126 | ecosystem: Environmental > Aquatic > Marine > Oceanic | place: Arctic Ocean: Canada Basin | collected... | reverse complement strand
GGATCCCGGATCCGGGATAGTGGCAACCCTTGAAATAAATTATAACGATCTGATATCCACTCGATGTTTTAAAGCGCGTCTCCTAACACGGATTGGCAAGCAATCCCAGATTCATAAATTTATGCGACAGAACCCTGGCCGCAGATAGCAATTTCGCATCTTTTCCAACAGGCCCTGTTAATTGCATTCCGACAGGCAGGCCTTCGATGGTCCCACAAGGAATGCTGACAGATGGATGTCCCGTCATATTGGCAAAACCGCTGGAGAGCATCTCGCTGTCGCCTTCGTCCTCAATTTGAGGGTCTTCGACAGGGGCGACATACGGTACACTTGGTGCCAGTAATACATCGACGTCAGAAAAGCATGCTTCGATTGACTCGCGCAAGCGGGTTTGAAAGCGGCGGGCACGAACATAGTCGGTGGCCGGTACAGCGAATCCGGCCTCGATTTGTGTGCGTGTCCCTGCAGCGTATCCGGCGGCGTTGTGAGCATAAAGTTCAGCGTGAATGACCGCCGCTTCAGATCGTAGAATGGTAATCAAGTTGCGGTTGGCAAAATCCAGGTCACAAATACTTATTTCGCTGATTTGGGCGCCACCGTGCCGCAGTTTTTTTATTGCGACATTGATGTGATCTGTCACCGCGCGACCGAATGCACTGGTCGAAAACTGACTTCGCACCAAGCCAATCCGGATATCACTGAGTGCCATTTTATCAATTGGCATCGGCGTGGAAGACAGGCAAGATAATAATAAGGCGGCATCTTTGGCGTTTCGCGCCAATGGTCCGGCATGATCAAGGCTCCATGATAAAGGAAAGACACCGTCTAGCGGCACCAGCCCAAAGCTTGGTTTTAACCCTACTATACCACAATAGGCGGCCGGAATGCGGATAGACCCGCCGGTATCCGTGCCAACAGCCAGGGGAACGATTCCGGCGGCGACAGCAGCGGCAGATCCGCCGCTGGATCCGCCTGCAGTGCGGCCCGGATCATGGGGATTATTTGTCTGACGGACCTCCGGATGCGCAACACCATATGCGTATTCAAGCAGGTTTGTCTTGCCCAGCAGGATCGCACCGGCTGACCTCAAGCGTGTGACCAGTGTCGCATCCCGCGACGCGACTTTCGGGGGCACAACCCGCGAACCATAGCCGGTCGGTACGCCTGCAACTTCGATCAGGTCTTTGATCGCCACCAGAATGCCGTGCAGCGGGCCAAGGTCAAGCCCCGACGCAAGTTCTTCGGTGGCACGGCGGGCATCAGCCAGCGCCTCTTCGGTCATCGTGTAGGCGTAAGCATTAAGTGACGGCTCCAACTGGCCAAGCCGTGCAAGGGCCTGTTCGGTAACTTCCGTCGGGCTCAGTGATCCGTCACGATACCGTTTGCCAAGCGCGGTTACGTCTTCAAAACCTGTGACTTTCTGTCTCACCATTTCCCCCCTAAATGCCTGCTCCGAGTCGGTCCAACAGACGCGCCCACGCGATCAAGCCGTTTCGAAAGCTAGAGAGCCGAAAAAACTCATTCGGCGCGTGGTAATCTTCGTCGGCGGTCGAGAAAGAAAAGAAGATTGTGCCAACGCCCAGATGACGGGCGAACACGGCGCCGATTGGGATTGTAGCGCCCATTGCCACCCGCAAAGGCGCAGCTCCGAGAATTTCGCCCAACACCTCTTCCGCCACAACCAACGCAGGCAATGATGGATCAAGCGAAAAGGCCTCGTTTCCCGGTCCGTGCCGCTTGATACTTAGTTGATAGCCAGAGGGAAGCACCGTTTCCAGATGCCGCGTAACATCGGCAACAATTTCGTCAGGTTTTTGCCCCGCTATCAGGCGGCAGGTAATTTTTACCAAAGCCTCTGACGGGATCACGGTCTTGGTTCCGGCCCCGGCGTAGCCGCCGCTGATACCGTTGAATTCCAGCGTCGGGCGCAGCCACTGCCGGGTCAGCAAGTCTGTGCCGGACGGCAGTGGATCAGGTCTAGGTGCGCCAATATCGTCAAAATATTTGGCCGCGTCAAAATCGACCTCGTCGATCGCCGTGACAATCGCCGGGTCCGGAGACAAGGCCTTCGCCGTGAAGCCATCAACGACCACGTTTCCGTCGTCGTTATGCAACGAGGCGATCATTCTAGTCAGGGCTCGGATCGCGTTGGGCGCACTGCCGCCATGACGTCCGGAGTGCAAGTCCTTCGACGCGCCCTGCACCGAAACTTCCATTGCGACCATACCACGGCTTGCTACGGTCATCGACGGCAGGTCCGAGCGCCACATTGCACCATCCGCCGAAACCACCAAGTCGCAGGCCAGCCGGTCCTTCAACCGCGCTACGGTCCCGTCAAAATGCGGGCTACCGGATTCTTCTTCGCCCTCGATAATGACCTTGATATTAATAGGCAACTCACCTCGCACCTCATGAAAAGCGGCAATAACCGCGATCGGAATGCTCAGCGGTCCCTTGTCGTCCGATACGCCGCGCGCATATAGGCGATCGTTGCGAATCTCGGGCTCAAACGGCGGCGAATGCCATTTATCCAGCGGATCAGGTGGCTGCACATCATAGTGGCCGTAAATCAGAATGGTCGGCGCGCCGGAGGCATCACACCATTCCCCTACAATAGTGGGGTGGCCATTGGTTTCAATGATTTCCACACTTGGAAATCCGGCCTTTTCCAGCAGGCTAGCCGTAAACTCGGCTGTGCGGCGGATATCGGAAGTGAAGGCTGGGTCAGTGCTAACACTGGGAAGGCGACAAAAAGCCTTCAGTGTCTCAATTGCCTCTTCTTCATGCACTCGCAACCAGTTTTCAATATCTTTCATTTTCCGCCGTCCACGCCTAAAGTTTCTCCAGTTATCCAGCCCGCTTGATCAGAGGCGAAGAACATTACCGCGTTGGCAATGTCATCTGGTTTACCAAGGCGATGTAACGCGATGTTAGCTAGAAGTTTTTCTTTGCCGTCATCTCCCATCGCCTCCCATTGTTTTACGGTCGTCGGGTTTGACAGAATGAACCCTGGCGCAATACAATTTACGGTGATTTTCCAGGCACCCAACTCGTGTGCCAGTTGCCGGGTCAGGCCGATCTGCCCGGCCTTGGCGCTGGCATAGGCCTGAATGCCGGTAAGTGAAATTGTCCGCCCCGCACCGCTGGAAATATTGACGATGCGGCCAGATCTTTGCTGCTTCATCGACGCAGCGGCAGCTTTCGACATGAAAAAGGTGCCCGAAAGGTTTACATCAAATATCTTTTGCCAGTCAGCGGCGTTGATCTCCTCGATTGGACGGCCCACTTGACCGCAGACGCCACCGGCATTGTTCACAAGAACATCAATACCGTTTCCAATTGTCGCGATTTTCGACACAGCAGCCTGCACCGCATCATGATCACCTACGTCCAGCGAAATGGTTTCGCAGGAATACCCACAAATGCGTTTTGTTTCCGCCAGTCCGTCGGTGTTCACGTCGCAGGCGAAAACTTGCGCCCCACGGGCGACGAAGCTTGCCGCAATTGCGCGTCCGAACCCGTGCGCGGCGCCCGTAACAATAACGGTCTTGCCTTCAAATCCGATATTCATCAGCGAGTCTCCTCATTAGGACCAAACCGGTCCAATTCTTCCAGGTTTTCCGCCGCCAAGGGCCTTACTCCAGCCTCGATTTCCAGCACCATCGCGATCAACCGCGACGTCAGCGGTGTTGCAACATCATTTTTCCGCCCGACCACAATGATCGGTCCGAGTTGCGCCTCGGCTTCAGTTTTGCGTTTGCGCACGGCCAGATCACGCCAGATGCCGGAATGCGATTTGGTCGAGCGGCGATTATGGGCCACCATTTCGTCAAAAGATCGGCCAAGTATGGCTTTTGGAGTGTCGGGTGCGAAGGCTGTCGGATTGAAACCGTCAAAAGCCTCGGTTTTGATGCCCTCAGAGACCGCAACCGCACCAGTTTCCTGCCCCAAACGAGTCAACACGTCACGCGAAGCAGGGTTGTCCAGTACATCCGCAATGCTGTCAGGGGTCACTGCAGTAGCAAACAAAAGCGCGCCATAGATCAGTTTGCCCCACAGATAGCCCCAGATATTTGAGGTAAGAATCGCGTTTGAGTCAAAATCGCACATTAACTCGTGCAGTGCGATAATTCGGTCTGTCCTTTCACCATTCAATTCTCCAATCACCACCGCGCCACGACCGCCGTAAGTCACAACGCCTGGCTCAAGATAATCTGCCCCGAAATTGACAAAACAACCAATTGTTCTTTCGACCCCTACAACACGGGAGATAATAACCTCGTTCAAGCCATTTTGAGCCGACACCACTATGCCGTCGTCGGTCAGATGCGGCGCCAAAGCCTGCGTCGCGGCCTCGGTGTGAAGCGCTTTTACGCATAAAAATATTTGGTCATATTTTCCAGTGAGGTCTTCAGGAAGATAGGCCGTCGTTTTCACTACATCCTCAAAGATCGGCCCGACGATGCGAAGCCCGTAGTTATTGATCGCATCCACATGCGCCGCAACATTATCGACAAAGACGACATCGTGGCCAGCTCGGATAAATCCTGCGCCCAACGACCCGCCGATCGCCCCGGCCCCCCAGATTAGGATCGGGGCTCTCAACTCCATTTCCCTTCCAGGATGCGACGCGTCTCGATTGTTGCCACGTCCCAGATCGCCTGCATTTCCTCGTCAGGCCGCTGGTAATAACCACCAAAATTTCCATCCCCCAGATATTCGCGTACGCCTTCCGGATTCATCAGACGCATCTTTTCTAGATCAATCATCGGTTTCTGATGCTCTGGAAAATCAATGCCATCCAGTCGGGTCCAAGCAAAATTTTCCATCCAGGATGCATGCGACGCAACTGTGTCTATCGATTGCACCTTAGCCATAGTTTTTGGCGCATTCCACCAATTGTGGAATCTTATCTGACAGTCGGGATTGTCGGCCATCCACTCGATCGCCAGACTGGCTGCGGGCTGATTGCCGCCATGCCCGTTAACGATCAGGATCCGACGAAATCCCTGTCCGTGGAGGCAATCCAGAATATCGCGCACCACGCTGACATAGGTTTCCACCCGCAGGCTGACAGTTCCGGGATAGCCCAGAAAATAGGGTGCGAGTCCGTAAGGCATCACAGGGAAAACTGGAACCCCTAGTGGCTCTGCCGCATCCAAAGCAATTTTTTCTGCTAAAATCGAGTCAACTGAAAGCGAAAGTCCGGCGTGCTGTTCGGTACTTCCAAGTGGTAAAATGGCAAGGTCGTCGTCCTTGAGCCAGGCCTCTACTTGTTTCCAGTTCATATCTGAAACTCTCATGATGCTTCCTTTCTTTAGCTTTCATTTAGAAACTCTGACGTTGGTAACCTGCAAATACAACCCTCAATTTGAATGGACAATACGGCCTTTCCATACTGTTGTTTCTACCTGTATTAACCCAATTTCTTGCCAGGGTTGTTTGGTTAAGTCATTAATAAGAACAATAAAGTCAGCCCATTTCCCAACACTCAATGATCCAGTTTCCTGTTCCATACCCAGTGATCTCGCACCATTGATAGTAAAAAGCGGAAGCGCTTGAGAAAGAGAAATTGCCTGATCACTTCCAACAGTTCCTTCAAAGCGCCCTAACGCATCCTGGCGGCTTAGCATTCCTGCAAGACCAGTCCATGGATTTGCATCCGGGGCAGATGCTGGCCAGTCAGAAGCATAGGTAAGCTCTGCACCTGCTTCCAACAAATCCCTTATACGGTGTGATTTTTTTAAACGGTCTTTACCTAGCACTTGGATTTGAGCTGGAGTAGCCGCATTTGGGAACCACAGTTTTGGCGAAACTTCGGCTATTGCGTTTAGATGTTTAAATCTAGAAAGGTCTTGATCAGAAACGAACACTGAATGTGCAATTTCGTGACGTAAGTTATTATTATCATTGGCATGCCTTGCCGTCTCAATCGCATCCAATCCTTTACGGATAGCATTGTCACCCACAGCATGCATTTTTGTAACAAAACCCCGCCGGTCCAATTCAGTTACAGTTTCGTTAAGCTCCTCCGGAGCGATCAAAAGGGTACTATCAGGATCATGTGACGCTAAATCATAGCCGCTGGATGCGAGGTAGGGATCAATGAACGATGCCGTATGACCCGGTGCTACCCCATCTAAGAAAAGCTTGGCAAAGCTTGTCCGGATGTTACCGTTGGAAAATCGATCACGCATTTCTTCAAGCTTGTCATAAGATACGGCCTCAATAGTCAAAGGGCTTTCCCGCACCAAATGTGCCGCCATGTGTAACGTTAAGTCGCCTCGGTCATCAGCCGCTTTATAGGCTAACATATCTTCCTCAAGAGCCATGGGTTCTTTGAAAGATGTAATACCAAGACCATTAAAGTATTTGTTAAACGCTCGACTCGCCGTTTCCAATTGTTCAGACGTGCGCTTGTTTAATTGTCTGGGTCCATTGCCTGCGGCCTCTGCCAGAATCCCATTTGGCTCACCCGTTGAGGAATCACGCTCAATCACCCCCCCTGCAATGTCAGAGGCATCTTTGGAAATTCCACCTAGTCGCATTGCCAAAGTATTACACCATAAGATATGCTGGCTAGTGTCTTGCAGAATAATTGGATGAATACAGCTAATTTGGTCAAGCACTTCTCGCGGGTTTGAACCCATTTGTTGACGCATATCCAAGCGCCATGGACCACCAAAAACAACCTCCCCAGGTACAATTTTTTGTACGCGCTCCTTAGTTGCATGAATTAAGTCATTAAACGAAGCGTTATAACCGACATAAACGTCAAACAAGTCTCGACAAGCCCCCCACAGTGCATGCGTATGACTTTCGATTATGCCTGGCATTATAAACTTACCAAAGAGATTGTATTTAACCGTTCCAGGCCCCACTAAATTTAGTACATCTTCGTTGCTGCCAACTGCCAAAATTTGACCCCCACGAACAGCCAACGCTTCAGCATAAGGAAAATATGGGTCCATCGTCATCAGCTTGCCGTTAAACCAAATTTGATCCGCTTGATCACTTTTCATTTATTAAGCCCATGGTGCATTCGCGTCCTTTAAACAGACGAAAAAGCCTTTCATTGTTTTTGTCAACAACAATAGTTGACTTTATCAACCCAATACGGTTTGTTTTATTTTATTGGGAGACGATCATGCAATACTTGGTGCCCTTGTGAAAAACATAGGTCAAACTGACAACGCTCTTAGATATCAGGTTGAGTTTGAACTTATTCAAACTCAACAGACTATAGCTAAAAGCAATGCATTTGGCGGCTTGTTGGTCGAATGAACAGCAAAAAAACTAACTTTTTTATCTCAGAAAGCCATCCTAAAAGTCCCATTGAGCAGATAGGGTATTTAGCAGCGTGTCTTTTTTCAATTATTATTATTTGTGTCATTGCATTCTTTGTTCTGGACGAAGCCAATGCCCGTTTTGCTACCATCGCATTCAGTGTTGTGATTGTGCTACTAACGCGGCCATCGGCCTATTCCAGCATGTACCAAAAATTCAAATGGTTTGGCTGGTTAATCGACGGTGCTTTGGCAACAGCATTCGTTTGGTCTGCTTGGTGGTTCTTTCAGGTCAAAGAAGAGCTTTGGACAGGCTTCTATATGGCAACGCCAATGAACCTCTTAGCAGGATTGGCTGGAATTATAACAATTGTACTTTTAACGCTACGCGCTTGGGGTTGGTCTCTTATTATAATGGCTTTAATCTTTGTTGCTTTTGCATTTTCGGGGCCATGGCTCCCCGGTTTGTTAGAACATTTTGGCGTAAACATGCGAGACTTCATGCAAATTGTCTGGTATTCATTTGATGGCGTTTTTGGGCGCACGACCGGGCTTGTTGCAGATAATGTCTTGATCTTTCTAATCTTTGGTGCGGTCCTAGGACGGACTGGTGCAGGTGAAAGTCTAATTCTTATTTCCACAACTCTGACTGCTCGAATTCGAGGAGGGTCAGCACACGCAGCGATCGTAGCAAGTGCAATCTTTGGAATGATGAGCGGCTCTGTGGCTGCTAATATTGCAGGCACAGGCGTTTTCACGATTCCAATGATAAAGCGTCAAGGATTCTCAGCCAATTTTGCCGGTGCGGTCGAAACGGCTGCCTCCTCTGGCGGTCAACTAACGCCACCTATCATGGCTGCTGCTGTTTTCATCATGGCGGACCTTGTTGGAATGCCGTTTTCGTTAGTGATCGCCGCCGCGGCCCTACCTGCATTGTTTAAATATATAGGACTATTCGGCCAAGTATATGCAGAGGCTATTAAATTAGACATTAAGACTTTACCCAAGGATCAAGTGCCTGTTTTACGAGCCCGAGACTGGCTTAATTCAGCATTAGTATTTCTACCGATAGTAGCCTTGATGATCACGTTCATATCCGGGAAATCACCCGCTATGGCGGGTTTGGTTGGTGTTTTAACCGCGATTGCAACAGGTATCGTTTTAAACCCTGATTTCCGGCGTAATCCAATGCGGATTGTACACGCCTTGGCAGAAGGAGGAATTTCGGCCGCACAAATAATGTTAGCAGTCGCCGTAATTGGTATCGTTCTTGCCGTTGTAAATGAAACAGGTGTGGCTATCCGTTTTGCAACCTCAATATCAATTTTCGGTGAAGACTATTTGATTTTAGCACTAATGCTCGCAATGTTTGGTGCATTGATACTCGGAATGGGTCTCCCAACACTTCCTGCATATTTGATCATCGCGATCATGATTGCACCAGCGATTATCAAGGCTGGCGTTCTACCATTAGCAGCACACATGTTTGTGCTTTACTATGCAGTTTATTCGTCCATTGTGCCACCTATTGCATATGGCTGTTATGTGGCGGCACCTATTGCAGGTGGTAACCCTTTGTACACCTCCTTCGTCGCATTACGGATATCCATTGTAGGGCTCTTAGTCCCTTACGTTTTTGTCTTTTCACCGTCCCTTTTACTTGTTGCGGGCGAGTTCAGTTGGTCTGAGCTGGTTTTCACAATAATTCGACTTCTTGCCGCAATTTGGATGTTCAGTACATCACTTGGTGGAGCCGATCCCATGATGGGCCGTTTGGGTTGGGTTCAAAGGGCAATTCGGTTTCTTATCGGGGCAGCAGCAATGTTCCCTATCATATTACTTTGGGTTCCAGCCAGTATCCTAGCAGTTTTGGTTGGCCTATTTTCGCGACGGTTTACCCCGTCAATCATACCAAACAGGCTTTAACTTCCAAGGAGGAAAACATGAAATATTACCTGTTAAAATCACTCAAATATGTTGCAGTCGGGGCACTTGCAGGTGGCTTAATGACAACTGGTGCCATTGCAGATCTTTACAAGGTCACATCAATTGCTCCGGGAATGTCACCCTTCGTTGTAAACACCGCGATTTCTAAGGTCGTAAACACCCGTGTAGACAACGTAGAGTTTCAGGTTCGTGCCACAGGAGCAGCAACTAAGCACTTTGTAGATGCGGCCAATGGGTCAGTCGACTTTCTGTTCGGCTCCCCAACAATCAACTGGTTGTTAGTAAACCATATCGGGCCCTACGCCAAGTTTACTAATGGACCCGAACTAGAAGCCAATGTTGGAATGATTTTTTCTTACCAAATTGGACCATACCATTACATTACACGAGCTGATTCTGGCATCATGACTTTGAATGACCTTCGTGGGAAAAAGGTATTTGCAGGACCTCCAGGCGGAGCTGCAAAGGGTGTGGTTTTAGGTGCCATTAAGGCAACTACAGGCATTGAAGCAGCTGAAATGGATATACAAAAATTTGGCTTTGACGCTGCAATTCAAGCCTTTCAAGACGACAAAATTGATGTAATTGTGCTACCAACAAATGTTCCCTCAGCGTCAATACAACAATTCGCGTTAACCAAAAAGATTAGAATCTTAGATGTCGACGTCGCAAAAATGCCACTTCGTAAAGCCATTGGTGCAACGTTTAACGAAATTGCTGCAGATGCCTATGGCTCTTCGCAAATGAACGAGGCGTCTACAAACACCCATGGTGCCATTGTTAACTTTTCCGCGGGAATGCATGTAAGTGAAGATGTAGTTTATAAGGTCACGAAAGCGATTTGGGAAAATCTTAGCGAGATTCATGAAACTGCTAAGTGGATGCCTAACACCATTACAAAAGAAGGTGCACTAGAGTTAATCGCAAGCCGTTTGCACCCAGGTGCAGAACGCTATTATCGTGAGATGGGCTGGGATATCCCAGAGCCTATGGTCTACATGCCCAAGCAATAAAGAAAAAAATTATCAAATTGAGGCTGGTTTTTCCAGCCTCTTTTTTTGTAGAAGCATTCTCCATTGATAAATTCTTCATTCTATAGGAGGTTAGATAGATGGATGATGATAATAAAAAAAGTTGGTTAACAAGACCCTGGAAACCCTTGAGGCTAATTGGCTGGATTATAATTTTTATTCTTTCAATTATATTTTGGGTAATGGTTAAGAAAGTGTTATCAATATAAAAACCTAGTTCTCCACTGGTCTTGACTTTGCGACCAAGTAGTATTTCGATCAGGCAGTTTTTATATAGTCGATTTGGCGCGCCAACCAACAACCCAAACGGAATCCCGTCACATGTCCGGCATCATTGCGCGAAAGGCTCAGCGTCCAGTCCCCAGGTGCAGGCGCATCCATAGACCGCCGTGTCGCCATGATCCACGTGTCAAGCCCAACAGGGTGTAGACGCTCCATAATTCCTGACCCAAACATACCTTCAATCCGCACGTAGACTCCTCCGTCTCGAATGACGATGACCATAGAAGCTTCTAGTTCTTCAGCCTCATAGCACCCAGCAATTTCCATATCCAAAGGAGCTACTTCAGTGGCAAGTGAATCAAGAGTTGTTAACATATTTTCTGCATCCCGC
>Ga0114999_10009197_pt1 | contig 10879 bp, 8 predicted proteins | sample ArcticOcean_MG_C_3_FD_89820 | JGI IMG/M metagenome (GOLD analysis project Ga0114999, IMG submission 89820) | Marine microbial communities from western Arctic Ocean - ArcticOcean_MG_CB8_126 | ecosystem: Environmental > Aquatic > Marine > Oceanic | place: Arctic Ocean: Canada Basin | collected... | reverse complement strand
TTGTTGAGGGTTATAATGCATCACATATTGAAGTAGGTGATTTAGACGGTGACGACTATCAGGATATGATCCTGTCATACTTTAAACTCAGGCGAGCCGGAGGTGACGAACAGGCAGGGTCCGATAAAGGTTCATCTAAAAATATTCGTATTTTATGGGGTGGTAATAATGGATTTTCGGCATCCCGTTCCACCAATATCGAAGCGATGAATCAGAAAGCATCAGCGATAGGTGATTATGATGGAGATGGTATTCTTGATATCGCTGTTGCTATCCACCAGGGTGATGAAACTTATTTAACAAAGTCTTACATCTTATTCGGCGAGGGAGACCGAGAATTTAAAAAAGGGGATCAGGGAATAACATCGGAAGGAGCCTTTGATGTCCTGGCCCTACCCCCCGATAAGGGAAAATCTAATCGCCTGGTATTTTGTAATAGTGTCGGTGGTGCAGTAGGCGAAAAGGTGCCCGCCTATGTCTATTGGGGCGGTTCGGATGGCTTCAGTCCGCAAAGACGCTTAGAGATACCGATGAGAAGCGGATATGAAGGGACAGCCGCCGATTTTAATGCCGATGGTTACACCGATCTGGCGATCATGGACGAGATGCATCACGGTGGCACTGTTTCTGAAGATCCATGGGCTGGAGTGAATATTTTCTGGGGAAATGCTGACGGAATTGAGATTGAAAGTAGAACCATCTTATCCGAATCCTTTTTGGGTTCGAGCAATACCGCTGATCTCAATAAGGATGGCTACCTTGATTTAGTCCTCGGTCAGTATTTCAAAGGAGAATTTAAAACACACGTCATCATTTATTACGGCGCCAAAGATGGCTTTGATCTCAGTCGGCGTGTCGCCATCCCCTGTTACGGACGTTCACTTGGCATACAACTTGCCGACTATGATAAAGATGGATGGCTCGATATCGCCGCCAATTCTTATCAGGAAGTTGGTGTGAGGATTTTCTTTGGAAGTGATGAAGGTTACGCTGTCTCACGTTCTGTGAATCTCGATGCCCCCGCGGTGTCAGATCTCGAGACCGCTGATCTCAATGCGGATGGATGGCTCGATTTGGTTGTGTGCTGCTATCGGGATTTCGTGAACACCCATAACGACTTGGGTGTGCTCTTATTCTGGGGAGGTGCGGATGGGTTTAAAGAGTGGAATAGCCAAAAGCTTCCCGGATTCACCCCGCTCGGGCCCGTGGTTGCCGACTGGGACAACGATGGTTTTCTCGATCTTTTCAATCCTCACTACCATGGGGAGGTCTCGCGTGAAAACCAACCGTGTTATCTTTTTTGGGGCAGTGCAGAAGGGTTTTTCAGGCAAAATAGAACACACCTCATTAACAATTCAGCCGCTGATGGATTAGCTGCTGATTTCGATAAAGATGGTCTACTCGATCTCTCTGTTTCCAACCACACCGTGGATGGCAATCACAATACGGATTCAAAGATATTTATCAATGATGGCGGCAGGTTCGCCAAACCACATATAATGAAAGTGCCAACCCAGGGTCCTCACTGGTCCTATAACACGGACATGGGGCATATCTACGATCGATCGTGGCAACAGTCCTACGAATCATCCCCTTTATTTTTTTCCCGCAATGCAATTCAAGGACAGCTGAACTATGAAGCCGAGATCCCCGAAGGAACTGAATTGGAATTTTTTGTCCGCACTGCGGTCGATGAAAAAATGTTAGAGCAAAACCCCTGGCAACCCCTCGAGTCGGGAAAGTTTACCCTTAAAAACACAGACCGCACCATCCAGTACAAAGCCATTTTCAAATCCGATAACGGCGACCGCTACCCCATCCTCGATAAAGTAACTATCGACTGATCTAGAATCAGCTAAAAGGTCAGAGACAAAATGCTTTGCATACAATGGAGGGACGCGCTCCGTCGCGTCCGCATTTCCACCTTCGACTTTTGACCTAATTCCAACACGCGCGATCGCACCCCTATTGTCATCGCGAGGCTGCTTGTCAGTCGTGGCTACCGAGTCCCGTGGTTGCGGGACGACATATTCCACTCCAGGCAAATGTCGGTTACGTGATCGGCTTCCCCCTGGATTGCCGCAGTCGGCTACGCCTCCTTCGCAATGACAAAAGAATTAATACCTCACGCTCAAATTCACGCTTATTCGCTTAATCACATTCTCGCTTTACCGCACACGCGCGTCCGCATTTCCACCTTCGACTTTCGACCTTAGACTTTTGACTGCAGAAAGGCTATTTTTAACGCGACGCAATCGAGTTAAAAAAAGCCTTTTTGTCCCAACCAATCAATCCAACATTGACGACGGGGATCGTTCTCAGGATTGGCTATCCAGTCCGGGTGGTACTCCGGTCTCCGCTTGGCAAAACTTTCACTGGCGCGAGCCCTGCGATTACTTAGTGAAAGTTTCACTTGCTCGTTGATGGCATCCTCTTCTTCGGGCGTCGCCGCCTGTTTCATGAAAATCATTGATAACAGGCGCCGGTCATAGGCTCCACCGATACTTGCATGCCATACTCTAAAATCAAATACGATTATATCCCCTGGATTCGTTGCGCAGGCAAAGGCGGGGACTTCACCAATAGCGAGACCACCGTTTGTCTTTGCATTGGCATCATCAACTTTTTTCTCTCGCATTAAACCATCAGATTTTGTCTTACGCATTTCAATATGCTTGATCTCGTCATGTTTGGGGTAACGGTGCGATCCGGGAATGACACGCAGGGCACCATTATCGTCATTGAGCGGCTGCAAATAGGTGACCACCTTTATCCCGTGAAAATTTTTAAAATTGGAATCGGGATGCCAGGGAGTTTCTCCCACTTTGCTGCTGGAATTGCAGGAAATCCCATAAAACCCATCCGGGTATATCGACTCCACGATTTCGTTTACCCGTTGATCTTCTAAGAGTGATCTTGCATTGGGAGTATCGGGCCCAAGGTTGGGCCAACTCATTATATATTTTTTTTCACCTTGAGCATTTCCATCCGTGGTCGTCGCCAGTCTAGCGTCCCACTCCGCGTTTAACTTCCGGACTTCATCTTTACTCAGCACATTCCTTAAAATGAGGACTCCGAAAACATTGAAATACTCAATCTGTGACGGAGAAAGCATGGTTCTAGTCAAAAGGTCAAAACGTCAAAAAGCCAAAAGGGAAGATGACTATTATGGTGGAAAATATTGCCTGAACGCCTTGCAACCCACTCATCCTAACACACTTGGCATGCCTTAGCGGAGCGACGGCGGCTAATACTTAAAACTTAACACGCGCGAATGCGCCCACTTTTGACGGTCAGTTTAAGACGAATTGTGACGCGTCACAATTCGTCTTAAACTGACCACATCCTTGCGACGTAGGGCACATCTTCTTTATTTGGCGTATCGCCCAATTTTCGGTGGCGCTCCGGCCAAGTCCAGAAGGGCCTCCCGGTAAACAGTTCGCGCGAATCCTCCGGAGCATTCGCAATTACTTCGTCGGACCACGGGCCACCCTGCACCTGGTGCTTGGGATGCGCGTAGCTGCCGAGGATCATCACCCGCTCGAGATCGCTGCGGATGAGATTCGTGGAGTGGATAGTCGTTTCGTACATGATCATCGTGGAACCGGCCGGCGCTTCGATTTGGTGAATCAAAGCGGGATTTTCATAAGCTGCCGCAACCATTTCATTCTCATTGCAGCTGAGCTTGTGACTGCCGGCAATCAATGCCGTCCCCCCGTCATCGGGTCCTATGTCAGTCAAGTTTGTAAGCGTCCTCGTGAACGTGCAGTGATAAAGATCGTCATAGATATAACTGTCAAAGCCCGGTTGCCCACCCCGGTGAAATCCATACTTAAACGGTTTGTTCTGATCGACCTCAGGGTCGCGCGAATTTACGATCACCGCGGCCTCTTCAAGGAGCACCTTTCCGCCAACCGCCTCCTCCACCAGGCTGACGATCCGCGGATGGATGAAATGTTCCAGGAACCTATCGTCCGCGTCTAAAATACGGTGAAAGGCAGCGTAATACTTATTGCATTTGTCAGTGCTCGACCTGCACGTGCCGATTGAGTGTTTTATAGGGTCTTCCGCGTCAAAAAACTTCTGTCTCAATTCATATATCGCATCACGCAGACGATTCACCTCGTCATTCGTCAACGTGTTTTCGATCACCACGTAACCATTGATGTCCAGGTAGAGTCGCTGCCCCGGAGTCAAAACCGGAAACGGAGTAAGCTTATCTTTAAACATTATAGCCATTTCTGAATTCTCTGAATTCAGAGTCAAAACGTCAAAAGGTAAATGAGTTCTGAAAAATCGATATTCCATAATCCCCAACTTTTTGACCTTTTGACTTTTTGACTAAAAGCGCGCGCCTCCGCGCTTTTAAATCTCCACCGGATCACTGATAAAAACCTCCGATACCGTATCCAGTTTCTCTCGCACCGTTTCATCTAGTTCGATGTCGAGCGCGCCGAGATTGTCATCGAGATGCTGGATTGTGTCTCCGCCGGTAATCGCGACCGTTATTTCGGGATGCGAAAGCACCCAGGCGAGAGCCAATTGAGCAGGTGTTTTTCCGATTTCTTTTGCCAGCTCGATCAAGGTGTTGACCGCTTCTCCCCTTGCACCCTGAAACAGTTCATCCAGGTTATAGGTCTCAGAGCGCGCCCAGTGTGAACCCGCGGGTGGATGCTGGCCGGGTACATAGGCCCCGCTGAGAAGCCCCACCGCAAGCGGTGAAAAGGCCATTACACCCAACCCCTGTTCCTTCACCAGACCGAACATCTCACGTTCAAGTTCGCGGTTGAGCAGGTTATACTTGTTTTGCACACACATAAAGGGGGTGATATGTTTTACGTCCGAAATCCATAACGCGCGACAGACTTGCCAGGCGGCAAAATTGCAGCAGCCGATGTAGCGTACCTTTCCACTGTGTACCAGGTCATCCAGAGCCTGCATCGTCTCTTCGAGGGGGGTGCTCGGATCGAAACCATGTACGAGATACACATCGAGATGGTCAGTCTCGAGGTGCTTAAGGGAGCGCTCTATTTCCCGCAGGATATGATACCGGGACAGACCGACATCGTTAGGACCGGGTCCGATTTGGCTACGTACTTTTGAAGTGATGACCACATCGTCTCGCTTCCCTTTAAGCGCTTTACCCAGGACAATCTCTGAACTCCCACTGTTTTCGCGACTATCCATCATGCCATAGACATTGGCACAGTCGATCAGGTTAATCCCCCGATCGATCGCGTGCTCAACCACACGTTGAGCTTCCGCTTCACTTTTCTGCCCCCGAAAACCCAGGCCCAAAGCCAACTGACTCACCTTCAACCCCGCCGACCCAAAATTTACATAATCCATAGCGTTGCAAGTTTGCATCCGCCGAAAGCCAAAGGTCAATCCATTGCGGATTGCGGATTTCAGATCTTCTGGAGGGACGCGCTCCGTCGCGTCCGCGATCTTCTCCTTTGACTTTTCGACCATCGACTATTTTCAGGGCAAGGAGCATAAGAAGAGTTGGCCACAAGAGGCACAAGAAAGATTTCTACAGGAAGCGCTGGAAGAACGGGGAGACTTAACCGCAAATAACGTGGATAAAATAAAAAGTGAATATTGTTGGCCACCAACCTTCGCCAAGGCTATGGCCGTAGGCAATTGGCATAAGAGATACACAAAAAGATAAGTAAAAGCTTTAAATAGACCAAACCTCAGGTGAATCGCGGTGTTTCATCGCCATAGTCTCGCTACTGCGGGACGTCGGATGTTACCTACGCGTTTTTAAAAATTACATTTTTAAAAAATGCGAAGGGAATAGCCGTTACTCAGCTTTGCTGAGTTATTGCGATGAAACACCGCGAGTCACCTGAAATAATTCATCATCCGCGTATATCCGTGTTATCCGCGGTTAATAATTCTATATTTCCTGAGTCCCTGAGTTCCAAATTTCTTTCTTGTGCCTTTTGTGCCTTTTGTGGCTATTCCCTCATTCGACTTTCGACTCCTCAATTTTAAGTGGCAATATCTTCTTCTCTCTCCTCGTCCTTCCCGGCTTGTCACGCCATCTTGTCAGGCCATCTTGTCAGGCCATAGCCTTGGCGACGGCTGAAGCTCTAGCGACGGCTGGATCTTCCTGTAGAAATCTTTTTTGCTTCTTCTCCTTTGACTTTCGACCTTCGACTTTAGACTCTTTCGTTCTCCATGGATAACGAAAGTTCTTACGAAGTCCTAGTCTACGGGGGCACGGTAGCGGGAATTGCCGCCGCCCTCGCATCGGCGCGCTGCGGGCGCAAAACCGTCCTCATTGAACGCGGTAATCATTTCGGGGGCATGGCCGCCTCCGGGCTGGGCCTTGTCGATTCGCTACGGGAGAATGCTTTTGGCGGCATACACACAGAATTTCTTTCCAAAATCCGTACCCACTATGAAACCCAATATGGACCCGGTTCTGACCAGTATGGATTGACGGTCGGTGGGCGTTTCATGGAACCGAGTGTCTCTGAAAAAATCCTCGATGAGATGATTGCCGCGGAAACTAATCTTCAGACTTTCAAACATCATGAACTGAGTGAGGTGATTAAGGAAGGCGATACCGTCGTCGGTTCACGTTATCGGGACCGGTCAAATGAAAATATAAATACCATTCAGCACAAGGTAGCCATCGACGGCACCTATGAAGGAGATTTCGCTGCGGCAGCGGGAGTGAGCTACCGCGTTGGACGCGAGGGGCGAAAGGATTATGACGAGAAATACGCCGGTATTATTTACCACGACTGGCGTCAGAACCACCAGGAGTTACACCCCCTGAGTACCGGTGAACCGAGCGACCTTATTCAGGCGTTTTGTTTTCGACTTACTTTGACTGATGATCCGGAAAAACGTGTGCCCATTGCCAAGCCGGATTCCTATGACGATTTCTACCCGATGTACAAAGGCATACTCACTGACTTCTCAACCGGAAGGGTGCGCTGTCTGGCAGAGATTCTCTGGCTCAATCCGCTTGCGAACAGGAAATACTGTGTCAACGGACACATCGAAGCTTTAACGAGCATCGATCTCGCGACCCTCTGCAGCGGCTGGCCGGACGGGAACTGGGAAACCCGAGATAAATTGTACCAGCAATATAAAGATTACACCCTTGGTTTACTTTACTTTATGCAAAATGATCCGGCCGTGGCACGCGTGCCGCAAACCGAAGTCTCACGCTTCGGCTTACCCGGCGATGAATACCCGGACAATGAACATTTCCCCTGGCAACTCTACGTGCGTCAGGGTCGTCGAATACAGGGCGAGTATACAATCACTGAACACGATTCCATTCCCCCCGAGGGTAGACTTCGCCCGCCTGTTCATAAAGATACTATCGGTATCTGTGAACACAGTTTTGACGGTCATGCCTGCCGCAACCGGGATGATGAAGGCGCAATCGCTGAGACCTCCGATGGATTTCAGCTCCTCGAAGGCACGATCTGGTTCCGCAATCGACTGAAGTCACCGAACCGGCCGGCCACCATACCCTACTGTGCCATCCTCCCGGAAAAAGTTGACGGCCTCCTTGTCACCGCTTCCCTCTCATCCTCGAACGTCGCTTTTTCAGCCCTTCGCATGGAGCCCGTCTGGATGGCGTTAGGACAGGCAGCCGGACTCGCGGCTTCGAAGTCGGTCGAAAAAGATATATTGCCGCGGAACATCGATGTGCAGGAACTGCAGCGTTCCCTGATTGATCAGGGACAAGTGCTCGTTTACTTCGACAAGCTCGCCCTCAACGATCCCAACTTCGAAAAATTGCAACTCCAGGCCATCACCCAAGACCACCCCGATTACGATCTCTCGCATTTAAGATAGATCCCATTCACCACAGAGACGCCTTTTCGACTAAACTCAGGGCAGGAAGAACAAGAAGAGTTGGCCACAAGAAGCACAAGAAATATTTCTACAGGAAGAGAGGGAAGAATTAACCGCTGATTACGCGGATGAGCGCGGATAAAATTAATAGTGAACATTGTTGGCTACCAGCCGTCGCCAAAGCTATGGCCGGCAGACAAGAGACACTACCAGAGCGTAGTGAGATCTTCCAAAAAGATAAGAAATATTTTATAAGGATCAAAACTCAGGTGACTCGCGGTTAATAATTCTTTATTTCCTGAGTCCCTGAGTTCCAAATTTCTTTCTTGTGCCTCTTGTGGCCATCTCCTCTTTCCCTGTATTTCCCCCTTTTGATCTTTTGACATTTTGACTTTTTGACAAATAGAATCACCGTTCTGATACTAAGATCGGATAATGAATATTAAACACCCTCCTCTCGAAGAAGTCCGCAAGACACTGCGCGTAAAATGGTATCGAAGCCTGGTTCCTAGAGAGCGACTTCTCGAATTGAGCAAGCGCAGCGACCTGCAGGGCTGGTTCCAGTCATTGGGTCACCTCTTTCTTTTCGCCTGCACCGGCGCGCTGACTTACTACATGTTTACACAAAGGATTTGGGTTGGCTTTGCCCTTGCCCTTTTCCTGCACGCGACGGTCATGAGCTTTTTTGGGTTGGCGGTTCATGAACTGGGCCACGGCACGGTCTTCAAAACAAAGTGCCTCAACCGGATCTTCCTTTGGATATACAGTATGTTCGCCTGGCACAACCATCGCGACTATGCGTTGAGCCACACCTACCATCACCGCTACACCCTGCACCCTGAAGGTGATCGTGAAGTCGAGTTGCCCAAGATCCCTTCGCTGAAACCGCTTTATCTTTTACAGCTCTTCACTTTCAACATAACCGGAGGATTCGAGTCCGCCGGCATATACCCAGTATTGAAAGGGAATATCAGGGTCGCCCTCGGTAAATTTCCCGGTGAAAGGGAGTGGATAGAAGCCGTCTATGAGGACTGCCCCGGTGAACGCCGAAAGGCCGTGAACAATGCGCGCGTGATCCTGCTCTTCCATCTGACCATCCTCGTAGTCGCTATCATATTTAAACTCTGGCTGCTGCCGCTACTGCTCACTTTTGCTTTTTTCATGGGGGGCTTTTGGCGCTATCTCATCGGCGTGCCCATGCACTGCGGCTTGCGCGATAATGTTCCTGATTTCCGACTCTGCGTTCGCACTATCACCCTCGATCCCCTTTCGGAGTTTCTCTACTGGCGCATGAACTGGCATGTGGAACACCACATGTACGCGGGCGTGCCCTGTTACAACCTGAAAAAACTGTATCACGAAATCGCCGACGATATGCCGAAGCCCCGAACCCTGTTCGGCGCCTGGCGCGAAATGCGTGCAATCTATAAGCGACAACACGAAGACCCAAGCTACCAGTTCGACACCCCACTTCCCGAAACCGCAGGACGCCTACCCTCCGAGGACCAGGATACATTAGGTGCCTCCATCGGCGACCTGGCACCTGAAGTACTTTCCAGATAGGAAAGTACAGTCGAAAGTCGAAGGGCCAAAGTCTAAGGCGAAGAGAAGAATTCACCACACCCTTCGACTTTGCTCAGGGCAGGGAGTAAAAGAAGAGTTGGCCACAAGAGGCACAAGAAGCACAAAAAAAGAGAAGAAAGATTTCTACAGGAAGATCCAGCCGTCGCTAGAGCTATGGCGTGACAAGCCGGGAAGTCCGGAGAGACTTAACCGCAGATAACACGGATAAGTTCAAGTGTGTGTTTTGAGTGTTAGGTTTTAGGTTAGAGGTGAGTAATATTGAGATTTTTACAGCATGCATGGGAACAACTTTCAGGTTAAACACGGTGCTTGATCTCAATAACTAAGCAAAGCTGAGTGTCGGATGTTTCCTACGCGTTTTTTTAAATCAAAATTTAAAAAAGCGCTAGGGAATAGCCGTAGTCAATCCTCCCGCAAATACGGGATGGATGACATTGAGATCAAGCACCGTGTTTAACCTGAACTTATGTATCATCCACGTATATCCGTGTTATCCGCGGTTCAAAATTCTTTCTTGTGCCTTTTGTGCCTTTTGTGGCTATCTCTTTCTCCCTCAATCCGCTACCGAGAGCTAAGCTCGACATCTTACATTCCGCAACTTGTCACGACGTAGCGATAGCGAAGGCGGATCCGCAATCCGATATTGATTGTGTGGCTATTCCTCTTTCTCCATTCTGCATTCCCAATTCATAATTCATAATTCCTCATTTGTATTTAGATCGACTTACACCCTTACCTATCATTATTTAACTAGAGGTCTTGATTTATTAAATTCAACTTGAAGGAATCCTGATGGAAGCACTGGAAATTTTTGGTCTGCAGCTCGTACTGAGCATTTTTGTCTACTCACTTCTTGCGAAGTGGTATGTGGCGCCATGGCTGGTAAATAAACCAATCAACCAGGCATTAACTCTGCTTCTATTCCCCCATGCCCTGCGTCATTTAGGGCTGATGTTTCTTGTCCCGGGCGTGACTGCCCAACCGCTGCCGAGCTTTTTTGCCAACGCTGCAGCTTATGGAGATCTGATCAGTGGCTTGCTTGCAATACTGTCTATGCTAGCGCTTCGAGGACGATGGCGAATCGCGTTCCCATTGGTCTGGATCTTCAACATCGTAGGTACCGTAGACCTCCTGAATGCCCTCCGCCACGCCGACGCCGTCCCGAATTTGGGAGCGACTTGGTACATCCCAACATTTTTCGTCCCCATACTACTCGTCACTCATGTCATGATCTTCATCTGCCTCTTTAAAAGAGGGAAGAGAAGAATTCACCGCTGAGGCCACAGAGTAATATAGGGATTGGCCACAAGAGGCACAAGAAGCACAAGAAAAATGAGAAAAGTTTTAAAAAAGACCAAAGCTCAGGTGACTCGCGGTGTTTCATCGCAATAGTCCCGCTAACGCGCGACTCGGTAGTGTTATCCGCGGTTAATAATTCTTTATTTCCTGAGTCCCAAATTTATTT
>Ga0114999_10009196_pt1 | contig 10880 bp, 12 predicted proteins | sample ArcticOcean_MG_C_3_FD_89820 | JGI IMG/M metagenome (GOLD analysis project Ga0114999, IMG submission 89820) | Marine microbial communities from western Arctic Ocean - ArcticOcean_MG_CB8_126 | ecosystem: Environmental > Aquatic > Marine > Oceanic | place: Arctic Ocean: Canada Basin | collected... | reverse complement strand
GACCCTGGCCGGTATGGACATCCGCGAGGTCCCGACCACCCTCAGCCCTGATGGGCGGAATCGGCCTCCTCACCTGCGAACGTGGCACGACGGCTGGCGCCATTTGCGGTTCCTGTTGCTGTTCTCACCGTTGTGGTTGTTCTTGCTGCCGGGCTTGGCGCTGCTTGTGCTCGGGCTGCTGGCCACGGCAGCTCTCATCGTGGACCCGGTGAGAATCGGCTCGGTCACCTTCGACGTCAGCGCACTCGTGTACGCCGCGGCGGCAACGGTCATTGGTTTCCAAGCGATCACGTTTGGTCTCTTCACGAAGGTATATGCCGTCGCCAAGGGCTTTCTGCCCGCTGACGACCGTATAGATCGGCTCGGAGGGCGCTTCAAACTGGAGCGAGGGCTTCTCGTTGGTTTCGTTCTGCTGATTCTTGGAATGGTCGCTGCATTGGCTTCGTTATGGCGCTGGCGCAACGTCGGCTGGGGCGAGTTGGACGCCTCCGAGCAGATCCGCGTGGTAGTGCCGGCCATGCTCGGGTTGATCCTGGGGTCGTCGACAGTGCTGGCGAGCTTCTTCCTCTCGATCCTCGGTATGGATAAGTCGATCGACCTCTAGCCACGCGCTGCCCCATTGGGCTGCCGGCTCTTCGGCTCAGGGTGCGGCAGAGAGTCTTCGGCTATGCCGGGGTCGCCGATGACGTTGTGGTCGAACGGGGACTTTCATCTAGTTCTTAGGCTCGCTTCACGTTTCCGTCACACCCCTCAGGCATAGTTTGGGGCTGACGGTCGTGCTCGTGCTCATCTCGCTCGGCGGAATCGGCGTAGCAGCGGGCCTCGGCCTCATCGTGGCCCGCGGAGCTCTGGGCCCCATCGGGCGCCTCACCAAAGCCGCCGAGCACGTTGCCCATACCCAGGAACTCGAAGCGCGTATCGAAGTCGAACGAGATGACTAGGTAGCTAGGTGAGACCGTAAGCGTGGTTGCAAACGGGGCCTTGACCCTGCACGGGACCACCCGCGACATTGCGATCGCGCTGGACGCTCAATTCGTCGACGACGCCAGCATCGTTGTCGTCGGTAGCGTCGAGATAACGCTGGCTGATTTCGGCATTGAGGCGCCGACCGGGTTCAGCGTTCTGTCGGTAGATGACGTGGGAGTGTTCGAGTTCCAGCTCAGGTTCGTGGCTTAAGCAGGGGCTCGGCCCGGCGGGTGGCGATTCCGCGGAACCGTTCAGGCGACCGCATCGAGGCCGGCGCGGAGGCCGGCGGCGAGTTCACCCAATTGTTCTCTTGTGATAATGAATGGCGGGGAAACTTGGAGGCCGCCACCGGCGAGCACTCTGGTCATCATCCCTGCATCCCGGCTGGCTGTCGCAGCCCGGAACGGGAGGCTCTGGTCGTCTGCGATAGCCCGTTCGTCGATCTGAACTGCAGCGAGCGCACCGACTCCGCCGCGAATCGAGCTCACCATGGGATGATCGAGGAGGGGTTCGAGCGCCTCCATGAGTTCGGTTTCGATCTCCAAGACGCGAGCGAGGAGGCCCTCGCGCTCGATGATGTCCAGGTTGACGAGCCCTGCGACGCACGAGGTGGCGTGGCCCGAGTAGGTGTATCCATGGCGCCACAGCACTCCGTCGCCTTGCCAGAACGGAGCTGCGACGCGAGGCGATGCTATGACGCCGCCGAGAGGTAGGTAGCCCGAAGTTACGCCCTTTGCGAACGTGATGAGGTCAGGTTGTAGCGAGAATCGGGACGAGGCAAACCAGTCCCCGGTCCGGCCGAAGCCAGTGATCACCTCGTCTGAGATGAACAATGCTCCCGCTTCGTCGATGACCTCTCGTGCCTCTTTCAGGTAACCCTCGGGCGCCACCCTCACACCGCCTGCGCCGATAACGGGCTCGGCGTAGAAGCCGGCGAGGTTCTCGGCTCCCATCTCCGCTATTGCCGTCCTGAGTGCATCGGTCGAATCGAAAGGCACCCGGACAATGTCGTCGATCATGGGCCCGGTGCCTTCTCGGTTGGGGGCAATACCGGCGAGGCTGGTGCCGTAAGCGTGCATGCCGTGGTAGGCGTGTTCGCGGGTGATGAAGACTGTTCTCTCCGGTTCGCCGACAGCTGCGAAATAGCGTCTTGCCAACTTGGCGGCAGTATCCACGGAGTCTGAGCCTCCAGAGGTGAAGAACACTTTTGACCCGGGAACCGGAGCGATCTGAGCGATCCGCTCGGCAAGCATCTCGGTCGGTCCTGTGCTGAAGTCCCCGAAGGAGTGATAGGTGTTCAGTTTTCCGAGCTGCTCCGCCACCGCCTCGGCTATTTCAACTCTGCCGTATCCGATGTTCGAATACCAGAGACTGGCCGTGCCGTCGAGGTAGCGCTTTCCGTTGGTGTCGAAGACATAGCACCCATCGCCGCGTTCGATCACGACTTCATTGCCTGCGACGGCGGCCATATTTGCGAACGGATGCCAGAAGGACGACATCAATACAGTTTCCAGCTTATTGGGCGAGGCTGCAAGTCGGACAGTGATGTCAGGCTCTGCTGCTCAGCGCGGATCTGCCAGGATCTTTGCAATCAGGGCGGTATCAGTATCGAAAGCGAGCGCTGGAAGGTCGTCGAGGCCGAAGAAGGCGGCCTCCGCTGCGTCGTCGCCGGCCTCGAGCTCGCCGCCGGTAACCGTCCCGCTGAACCAGATTCCGACGGTGAGCTTTTCGGGATCATGAAAATTGGAGGCGACGAAAACGGGCTCACCGATGTCGGCGTCGAGGCCGGTTTCCTCTTTCAACTCCCGGGCCGCGGCTTCGCGGATCTCCTCGCCGTAGTTCACGAATCCGGCCGGTATAGACCAGAGTCCAGGGCGCGTGGCTCCCTCGGCTCGCTTCACCATGAGCAGGCGGCCCTCGTCGTCGAATATCACTGCTGCGGCGCCAACGCCGGGGTTGCGCCAATGGATGTAGTCACATTCGGGGCAGGCCCTGCGTAGCGAACCGCCGATGCGACGGTCTTCGAGCTCCGCTGTGCACTTCGGGCAGTAGACGTACTCACCGGGCCAGTGCTTGTGTTTCTCCATCAATGCAGGATCTCGCCCGTAGGAATCGGGGGAACGGTAACGCAACGTCAGGGATTGGTGCCGTACATTTGCCTCAACCAACACATTGGTTGTGCCTCTAGGATCAACCGCCCTCGAATCAACGGAGTCGTGTGTACGCCCGCTGCCATCGTGTAATCGATTGTGCTCTTGCACTTCCGCCAGCCGGTCGGGAGGCAGCTGCGCCGAGCCCATGGCGCAGCTTCGTGAGAGGGTGAGGCGGCGCGACGCTCGACTGGTGCCTGTCGCCGCCTTCGCCGATCCCGATGTGGCGGACGAAGCTTGGTTGGCTCTCGACGATGCGGGAATCCCGGCCTCCGTGGTCACGGAGCCGGCGACATTCGGGTCGGCGCCGGTCACGAGGGTCTACGTTGCAAGGATTCATGCTGAGGAAGCGCAGCGTGCCATCGCAGCGATAGTCAACCGATAGACCGCTCGCGGGGGTGGGCTCAGCTGCCGTACAAGTGGTCGACGGTTGCGTTTTTCATTCGACCGTCGCGGCCGTTAGCGAGCGTGGTCGTGGTCGTGGTCGTGGTCGTTTTCGCTCTCGCTCTCGCTCTCGCTCTCGCTCTCGGCCTCTTCGGCGATCTGGCGCCGTACATCGTCCATGTCGACCTTCTGCGCCTGATCGATGAGGTCGGTGAGCGCTGATTCCGGTAGGGCGCCGGGCTGAGCGAAGATGCCTATGTTGTCACGAAAGATCATCAAAGTCGGGATCGACTGGATGTTGAAGTAGCCGGCAAGCTCTTGTTGGGCTTCGGTATCGACCTTGCCGAAAACGACGTCGGGATGTTCTGCCGACACCTTCTCGTAGACGGGGGCGAAGGAGCGACACGGCCCGCACCATTCCGCCCAGAAATCCACGAGGACTATGTCGTTGGACATGATCGCGTCCTCGAAAGTGTCCTTGGTGAATTCAACAGTCGGCACGGTTTGTCTCCTCGTGGTGGGATGGCTTAGCAGCGGGTTATTACACCGAAAGGAACCCCCTGCGTTGGACAGCATATTCCCGTGTCCTGAGCCACCTGCGAGTCCTCGATACGAGTAGTTACTCTAGGAGTAGATGCTCTAAGATATACCTATGTCGTATCGAGTAGAGGAACTCGCTGTCTCGGGACGGGTTAGCGTCGACACTATCCGCTACTACCAGGGCTTGGGGTTGCTCCCACCGCCGCGGCGCAATGGGCGGGTCGGGCTGTATGACGATGCCCACTTGGATCGGCTCGACCGGATTCGGGAACTAGCCGACTCCGGCTTCACCTTGCGCCAGATCAGCGACCTCGTCGAGCGTGCCGAAAGCGATCCGGTACCCGACCCTCTGCTCGCTGCCCTCGCCGGACAGCGAAGGGAGACCCCGACGCTCTCCATGGGTGACCTCGCCCAGCGAACGGGTCTCGCGGAGCCGCTTCTTCGCTTGACTGTCGACGCTGGATTGCTGTCACCGGCTCGCGAGGATGGCGAGGAGCGTTTCGACGAAGAGCAGGCAGCGATGCTCGAAACTGCCGGACGGTTACTCGAGTCCGGTGTCGACCTCGACCCCCTGGTCGAACTCGCAACGACGCACGCGGCGAATATCGAGTCGGTCATCGCCCGAGCAGTGGTTCTCTATCGGGCCGCCCTCGATGCGCAGCCAGGCATCGATCGGGCCGCAATGGCCAGAGAGATCGAGGCTCTGGTTCCGGCCGTGACGCGAATGGTTGCTGATCACTTTTCACGCGCACTCGTAGATCACCTGGCGCGTCTTGTCGGTGACGAGGCTCCGTCCGGTGGCATGGAGGTCGAGCGATGACGGCGCCGCAGGCCTTTTATTCACTAGCCAGGGAAATCGACCCGCATCGAACCGCTCTAGGTGCTTTCGAGGCGCTGGCAACCGATCCTGTCTTCTTTTGGGATGATCCCGAGTCGAACTTCCGCCTGGCCGGCCTCGGTTCGGCATGGCAGCACGTTTCGACGGACGGCGACCGCCGCATGGACGAGGTCTCCGCCGCCGCGTCAGCATTGTTCGATAGCATCGAGCGGCACGGTGACGGGGCCGGCGGCGGGCCTCGTCTCGTTGGCGGGCTCGCTTTCGCGGGGGAACCGGGACCGCCACCAGGCCCTGGCATTAATACGTGGGAATCGTTCCCTGCGGCCGCATTTGTCCTGCCGAGCATCACCCTCGAGCGAAAGGGCGGTCGTGCGTGGATCACGTCGGTCGTGCCGCTGTCCGCCGCCGCGCCGGATGAGGCCCGTGCCGCTATCGAGAAGTGGGTTCGTCGTCTCGGCCAGAGCCGTCCAGCCAGTCGTCCTTTGCCGTCGACGTCGCGACCTCTTCCGGATCCAAACGATGAGGACACGTTTCGGTCGCTGGTCAAGCAAGCCGTTGCCGACGTTGAATCCGGCAGGCTGGCAAAGGTCGTCGCAGCGCGGTCGGCCCAGGTAGATGGTGCGGCGGAGTCGTGGCGCATCATCGATGTCCTTCGGCATCGCTACCCGACGTGTGTCACCTATGCCGTCTTCCGGGGGCGCTCGGTCTTTCTTGGAGCCAGTCCAGAGCTGCTCGTCGAGCTGCAGAGCCGCCGGGTCTCTACCAACGCCGTGGCGGGCACGGCCGTGCGCGGCATCGATGACCACGCCGATGTCAGGCTGGAAAACCGGCTTCGTCATGATCCCAAGGAGCTTGCCGAGCACCAATATGTCGTGCAGGGACTGCGGCGTGGCCTGAACGAAGCGGGAGTCGATCTCGCCGCCCCGAGTGAACTCGAGATCGTGAAGCTCGCCAACGTGCAGCACCTCTCGTCACCTGTCACCGGCCGCGCTCCCCGCGGAACCGGAATTCTCGATCTGGTGGCGGCGGTTCATCCGACCCCCGCCGTAGCCGGGCTCCCGCGGAAGGCGTCGTTGGATTGGCTGGCCGCCAATGAGTCGCTCGATCGCGGCTGGTACGCCGGTCCGGTCGGTTTTGTCGATCCGAACCTGGAGGGCTCATTTCGCGTCGCCCTCCGCTGTGCCCTGTTAAAAGATGGACGAGCCCGCCTGTTCGCCGGGGCAGGAATCGTCGCCGGATCTCTTCCGGAACGTGAATTGGCTGAGACCAACGCGAAGCTGCGCGCCATGCTCGACGCGCTGCGCGGCGGGCAATGAGCGATCACTCGACGGCCATGTACGAGTTCTGCGGGGCGTTCTTCGCCGAGCTGAAGGCGGCTGGGGTAACCGACGTCGTGCTGAGCCCCGGACATCGGTCCGCACCGCTGGCGGTGAGTGCCGATAGGGCGTCCCTGCGGATCGCAGTCCAATTGGATGAGCGATCCGGCGCGTTCTTCGCTCTCGGCATGGCTCGCGCCCTCAGGCGCTGCGTCGCCCTCATCTGCACGTCGGGCACGGCGGCGGCCAACTACCTCCCTGCCGTCATCGAGGCGAACCGATCGGGGGTGCCGTTGATCGTGACGACTGCAGACCGCCCTCCTGAGCTCCGCGGCTGGGGGTCGAACCAGACCATCGATCAGTTCCAGCTCTACGGGTCGGCTACGCGTTGGTTTGCCGAGATGCCGGTCGCTTCCGAATCCACGCCTGCGGTCGCGAGACGCTTCGCGGCTCGAGCCGTGGTTGGCGCAGGAGGCCCGAATCCAGGTCCGGTGCACTTGAACTTTCCGCTGCGGTCGCCACTGGGCCCCGACGGTGGCGTGCCTGCTGTGTTCGCGGCGCCGGATCGACCGATCAACGCAGCGGTTACTCCGGTACCGCCGCCCGAAGCGTCCTCCGTGATTCTCGATGCGATTGGGGCGTATGAACGCGGCGTAATCATTGCCGGGACGCTGAATCCGGGCTCAGTAGAAGTCGCAGATATTCTTGAAGTTGCCGGCGCTGCTGGCTGGCCCATCATCGCCGAGCCCACTTCTCAGCTGAGGGTTTCCGCCGGGTCGACGTCTGCCGCAGTCGTAAGCAACGGCGACTACCTGGTCCAGGACCTAGAGTTTGCGGCGGAACACCGACCCGACGCAGTGTTGATGGTCGGCGCACCACCGCCGATGCGGGCGTTGCGCAGCTGGCCGGGTGATGGATGTTCCCGGGTGATAATCGTCGGCGATGGGCCGGAGTGGACCCACGAATCGTTCACCTTCACGGACGCCGTGCGGTTCGATCCAGGCGCCGTGTTTACCGCGGTGCGTAGGTCGCTCTCCGCGTTCAACGGCCGGGTGAAATGGCCCGAATCCTGGCGTCGTGCTGACGTCGCCGTATCGACAGCGCTGAAGAAAGCGCTCGCCGACGCACCCATGTTCGAAGGACGGGTGGTAACAGCTCTCGCAGAGGTGATGCCTGACAATGCAGCGCTCTTCGTCGGCAACAGCATGGCGGTGCGGGATATCAATACCTATTGGCCGGCGCGAGGTGTACCAATCGATATCTACTCGAACCGCGGCGCGTCCGGCATCGACGGGATGGTGTCGAGCGCCCTGGGAGTCGCCGCGGCGTCGGGGCGGCCTGTTGTAGCGTTGCTCGGCGACGTGTCGTTGTTGCACGATCTCAGCGGTCTCGTGGCCGCATCGCGCTCTGGGCTTCCCCTCATTGTGGTTGTCACGAACAATGATGGCGGGGGGATTTTTTCGTTCTTGCCGATCGCCGAGATGGGTGATGACGTCCGTTTTCAGGAGCTCTTCCACGCGCCGCACGGCGCCGACGTGGGTTCGATCGTGTCCGGGCTCGGGATTGCGCACACGGTTGTCGCTTCGTCTGCTGAGTTGCAGCGAAGCGTCTTCGCCGGATTGGGCGCCTCTGGACCCTCGGTGATCGAGGTTCGGATCGACGCCGCAGAAAGCGTCGAGACTCATCGGGCCGTCACCACCGAGGTGCGCCGCACTCTTATAGCGCCGCAGTGACTTCGGATCATTTGGATTCGATCAGCCTGAGTTTTGTCCAGCTCGGTCGAGGCTCGCCGGTTGTTGTGCTTCACGGCTTCACCGGCTCGGCTGCGGCGATGTTCGGAGTGGCCGACGCCCTGGCCCCGCATCACGAAGTGATGAGTATCGATCTTGTCGGCCATGGCCGCAGCCCGAAGCCCGAAGGAGCCGCCCACTATGGGTACGAGCGCGTAGTCGCGGCCTTGGACAAGGTGATCGTGGACACGGGTCTTGCCCGTGCCCACCTGCTCGGCTACTCGATGGGGGGGCGTATTGCCCTCTCCTACGCAGTAGCGCATTGCGATCGGCTTCGCTCTGTTGTGCTGGTGAGCGCCTCGGCAGGGATCGCCGACGCGACTCTGCGGGCGCAACGGCGCCGCGACGACGAGGCGCTCGCAGACAGGATCGAGCACGAAGGGATAGGTTGGTTTGTGGATTACTGGATGAGCCTGCCTTTGCTCCAGCCGCGCTCTGAGCTTGGCGCCTCGCTCAGCGCCAGGACGCGTGCCCAGCGGATGGACAACGATCCGCACGCGCTCGCCAACGTCCTCCGTGGCTTGGGGCCCGGTGTATTTCCGTCCGTTCGCGACCATCTCGGGGATCTTGATCTTCCGGTGGCTGTGATAGCCGGCGAGCACGACATGAGGTACCGCGCGGTGGCTGAAGATCTCGTTGGAAGGCTTCCCCGCGGGGTCCACCATGTCGTGCCCGACGCCGGCCACGCGCCTCAGTTCGACAACCCGGCGGGCTTGGCTGGCGCAGTGCTGGCTTTCCTACGCGATGTTGATGCGGAGATCGGCGCTTGATCGTCTCCGGCCGGCTGGTCCAGTATGAGCTGCCGTTCCGGTCGGCGATCGCAGCCGGAGACGGCGGTCATGCGAGCCGAAGCGGTCTCTTGCTGGCGCTCGACGACGACGAAGGTCGGACCGGCTGGGGAGAAGCCGCGCCGTTCCCCGGGTGGTCCCTCGAGACGTTGCCGCAGGTGGAGCTTGCTTTGAGGGCATTGATCGATTCCCTTGCCGGTCGGCCGCGTCCACCGGGTTCGCTCGGGCCGACGATCATGGCATGGGCATCGCGGCTGCCGACTGCTGCTGCGGCGCTCGATCTTGCGATTGTCGACTTGATGGCCCAGCGGTCGAGTCAGCCTGTGGCGTCGTTCCTCGCCCTGCCGGGCGTCCCTGCTGTGGCCGTGCCGGTCAATGCTCTGATTGCGGGCGATACTCCCGATGCCGTCGCGGCAGCCGCATCGGATGCTGCCGCCGCCGGCTTTGGTGTCTTCAAACTCAAGATCGGTCAGGTATCGCTCGTTGCAGATGTCGCTCGCGTTGCTGCCTTGCGCGGCTCGATTGGTCCCGATGCCAAGCTTCGCCTTGACGCTGGTGCAGTTTGGGATGTTGCCACCGCCACCGAGGCGCTGAAGCTGCTGGCTCCGTACGAGGTCGAATACATCGAGGACCCGGTGGCCGACATCGAGGACCTGGCGCAAGTGGCTGCAGGCGCACCGATTCCTATCGGCGTTGACGGGCTACTGGCGCGTAGTGCTGATCCGCTCGGCGTGGTGGCCGCGGCCGTGGCGGATGTATTTGTGCTCAAACCAGCGGCGATGGGCGGCCTGCGAATATCAGCCGGCGTGGCGGCGGCCGTAATTGACGGGGGAGGTGAGGTAGTGGTCACGTCGTTTCTCGATAGTGCGATCGGAATCACCGGTGCCGTTCACCTCGCTGCAGCCCTCGGAGGCGCCAAAGCATGCGGCCTCGCGACGTCGTACTTGCTGGCCGAAAACGTCGCAGAGCCGCCGCCCGTTCGCCACGGGATCATTGAAGTCCCGCAGCGGCCGGGCCTTGGCGTCGCGCCTGCTCCAGTTTTGTAATCGACGGACATATCACGACCGAGAGGAGTCGCCTATGAGCGACACAGATCCGGGAACAAGCACGGTCAGGCCGGGTGCCGAATGGGAACCCGCCGGTGACTACACCGACATCCGCTACGAGGTCTCCGACGGCATCGCCAAGATCACGATCGACCGGCCCGAGGTCCGCAACGCGTTCCGCCCGCGGACCCTTTTCGAGCTATCCGATGCTTTGAATCTTGCTCGCGACGATTCGACCATTGGGGTGATCGTGCTCACCGGGCAAGGGGACCTTGCGTTCTGTTCAGGGGGCGATCAGCGTATTCGCGGTGACGACGGATATCTGGGTGAAGACGAGATGGGGCAGAAGGGAATCGGGCGGCTCAATGTTTTGGACTTGCAGGTCCAGATCCGAAGGACTCCCAAACCGGTCGTAGCCATGGTGGCTGGATACGCGATCGGCGGTGGCCACGTCCTGCACATTGTGTGCGATCTCACCATCGCCGCCGACAATGCCCGCTTCGGGCAGACCGGCCCGAAAGTTGGTTCGTTCGACGGCGGCTACGGCTCCGGACTGCTGGCGCGCAACATCGGCCAGAAGCGCGCGCGAGAGATCTGGTTCTTGTGCCGCCAGTACACCGCGGAACAGGCGTACGAGATGGGCATGGTCAACACTGTCGTGCCACTCGAGGATCTGGAGGTTGAAACCGTGCAATGGTGCCGCGAGATGCTCACGATGTCACCATTGGCCTTGCGGATGGTGAAGGCCTCGATGAACGCCACCGACGACGGTCTCGCCGGCCTCCAACAGCTGGCGGGCGACGCAACGCTTCTTTTCTACCAAACCGAAGAGGCTCAACACGGAAGAGACTCGTACGTCCGTAAGGAGAGCCCCGACTTCAGCCAGTTTCCCAAGCGCCCCTGAGCCTTCGTACAGGCGGAGAAGGCGCTTCGCGGGATGTGGCCCGGTGACTCACGGGCAGAGCCGCGAGGTTCCTTTCCGTCGCTGCGCGTTCTATAGACTTCCTCGGTGACCGCCGGATCTCCTCTCGTGCAACTCGACGGAGTTGCGGCGCGCGTGGG
>Ga0114999_10009195_pt1 | contig 10881 bp, 7 predicted proteins | sample ArcticOcean_MG_C_3_FD_89820 | JGI IMG/M metagenome (GOLD analysis project Ga0114999, IMG submission 89820) | Marine microbial communities from western Arctic Ocean - ArcticOcean_MG_CB8_126 | ecosystem: Environmental > Aquatic > Marine > Oceanic | place: Arctic Ocean: Canada Basin | collected... | reverse complement strand
GCACCTATCACAGACTCCCCTGTCAGCACTTCACCAGTCGAGGTAGTAGCCCTCAAAGTAAGGTTTTCGTTGCTACTGACCGGGACAACTTTTCCTGATAGCCCCAATATTGAAGCAGCTGCGTTCAGGGCAGGCTCAAACCCGCCTTGAGTATCATGCAAAGCAGCAAGTAATAGGTTCCCTAAACTGTGTCCCGTTAATTCTCCCTTACCGGTGAATCGGTAATCGAACAAATCCTCCATCAAAGACTCATACACAGACAGCGCCACGATACAGTTGCGAGCATCACCTGGAGGGGGAATTCCCAATTCCGTTCGCAATCGCCCGCTGCTACCGCCATCATCTGCGATAGTGACTACGGCAGTGAGGTTATCTGTCATAGATTTAAGACCGCTAAGAAGCGTTGCAAGACCAGTCCCGCCTCCAACAGCCACAATCCTCGGGCCTCTACTGCGAAACCGCTGGTCGTAGAGGCTAGAAATAACACTAACTCCTGCACGACCACCTGAGGCACCAATGACTACTGACCGATAGAGATTATACAATGCTATGAAGGCAACGATGAACCCTACTGACAAAAACATCGCCCCTCTAACTGGCCCTGAATAACTTGATAGGGTCAAGTTACGCAAAAGAGGTAACACTATAGGGGTGACTGGCAGCGACACAAGAAAGGCAGTTCCCAGCCCTAATGCCCCTATCCCAACAACAAAGGCGATCAGCCATCGCTTAATTCCTAGCCCAGGCCTTAAGAAAACCCATAACGTTCCTCGTCTTCCAGACATAAAGTCAGCACCCCACCAATTGAGGTTAACCCAAGTGGTCCCCTCGATTCAGCTATTCTAGAATTCCATTCTAGAATAGCTGCTGTTTATGTGTAAATCATGAACACACTTCAAAGTCTTACATGTGACTCATCGTGTCAATTCTACAACTCTGGCCTCGACTGTGCCCGGATAATATCCATCAGTATCGCTAGCAACAAAATAACCGAAAGGAGTAATCGAACCAGCGTTGGGGTCCTTCAAACGAAAGTCGACAACTAGTGACGATAGTTCCACATTATTTTCATCCACTCCAGATGCCTTGAACAATACAACGTCACCTGGTGCCACTTCCACATCATTTGGCCAAATAACTGCCTTCGACAATGGCCCAGTTATGGTGATATCTGCACTAGCTGATAAACGCTGACCAGAGTGGCTGACAGTAACTGTTATTGCCTCACTGTAATGCCCCGCTGGACCATGGGCAGTCAGCCGACCGTAATCGCTGATCACCCCTATGGCTTCTTCAGAAACGCCCCAGGTTACTGTGGCTCCTGGTATTAATCTACCTTCCTCATCAAAAGCATAAACTCGAAACTGCACTGGTTTCCCCGGTGCAATCACACTTGAACTTGGTAGCAGAGATATCCCAGATAGCACTTGATTGACAACAGGCTCTATGATGACTGTACTGTGCGCGTAACTCGACAAGTTTTCCATTCCATCAACTCGTTTTGCCGTTACTTTTATGGCATCGGTATACACTCCAGGGGTGCTTCCGGCTTTGAAAATCCCATCCTTCACAAATTGCCCCACACTCGAACTCACCTCCCAAGACATACCGACATCTTTTAGTCGCCGACCGTTTTTGCCAAGAGCAATCGCTTCAAAATTATATGTTCCCTCAACAGTAACGTGAGCAAACCCCGGAATGATCTGAAGAGTCATTAAGTCTTCTGAGGCGAAAGAATCTTTGACTGACACAGAAAGTGAAAGTGTTATTTCCTTACCTCCATGATAGCCAGTAACACTCAAGGCGTTCCGGTATTCCCCTTCCGATGCGAGGATTTTCACAGTATCCTCATCCACTAGTGTCCCCAACGAGGGGTCTATTACCACCCACTCAAACAGTACCCCAGGGATAATCAATCCTGAATCGCCAATACCAAAGGCCATCAACCTTAGTAATTGACCTTGAGAAACATCAATATCCCCCGGAACAACCTGAATACTATCTAACTCAGCTATCTCCTGGGCTTGTTCAACCAAAACAGCCATATCAGCCGTCAGTTTTATCTCAGCACCATCCACCGTTTGAATAGCTGTTGCGAGTAGTGCTTGGCTAAAATAGCCTCCCTTAGGGCCGGCCGTAAACATACCATCGACATCAACCGTTCCAGCCATTCGTTCTCCTAGCCCCCAAGAGAGCTCAAAATCATCAAACGGCTGATTATACTGATCGAATGCCTTCGTTACCAGTCTAACTTCTTCTCCCGGACTCACCCACACAAAAGAAGGTGCAATTTCAAAAATTGATAAGAGCGGCTGCTTGATAGCATCAGCCTGAATCGAAACATCAGCGGTAATGGTTAATTCACTACCTCGTGGCTGTCTGGCTGACATTCCCTCAGCGTTTTTAGACGCGGTAATATTTTCAGTCAGCTGTGGTCTACAAGAGGCGACAGCTATCAGTAATACCAACCCTAGCACCATCAATCGCAAATTACCGTTCAAATTCCACCTCTATCGTTGCATCCTGAAGGTGCGTCATAACCCAAGTTGCAGAATCTTGAGTAAGGACTGTCGGCGCTGGTACCCAACTAACAGCAGTGTGGTCTTGCGGTAAATTAATCGTTATTTGCCGGTCTGTTTGCATGACTCCTGCTTGACTCTGCATCGTAAGCCGATATAAATACCTGTTTTCTGCCACCTCAGTTACTGCTGAAGTAGGTAACTGATACAAAAATTCTGCCGAATAATCATCCCCAGGAGGTACCACCATCAACCCACCTATTCCTGTCTTGGAATATGCAGCGAACTGATTAGTTGTATCACCCCCAGGCATCCCTCCCCCCTGCACTGCAAATATTGCGCCTTCCGGTAGGGGCATAGGATCGGCGTAGACAATTCTAGTGCCATGAGGGACATAAATCCTAAAGTAGTTCCAGTAGCAAGCGTGAGTAATCTCCTCATATGTTGATCCCCTGCTTGCCATCCACTGCTCTTCACATCCAGTCGCAGTAGGTCCACTCTTATTGACGTAGTCCAGTGTCAAACTTGCTTTCGAGGCAACCTCGACATCCAACGCAACCTCATACACCCATCGCCGCATTATGTTCCCGTCGACTTTGCTCCAGCCAACATTCGAATCAAAAACAGCTAAATAGTCCCCTGATACTTCAGCAATTGCCCCCGCCCATCCCATAGACTCTACAATTTCTTGGGCTGCATGATCGTCAAAATATAGCATTACCAATTTTGTATCGAGCATTTTCTGTACCAAATCTGCCATTTTCTTTACGTCTGCTCCAGAGGTACCCGCCTCCAATTGATCAATAAGCGAAGTCAATAGAAGCTTAGAGTATCCACGCCCCTCCACATCCGTTCGTTCCCGCAAGAATGTTTGAAAATCTTCAGGTTGAATCACCACATCCAAGCCAGCTATACGCAATCCTCCTAGAAATTCAACGATAGCCTGCAGTGTCCACTGGTTAACTGCTATCACACCATCTACCTGCTCCCCTTGTCCAAGGAAATATATTTCTTCAGCCATTCTAGCTACAGAAGGAAAATCAGGTTCCCACGAAACGTCTCGCATGAGCAAACAGCAAGTTTGCATATGCTGACGCAAAGGCAACGCAGCAGTTGGGTATAAGTTCATATGATTGAGATCATCAACTGCAACCGTGTCCTTGTAGTCAACATTAATTAACTCGCCTTTGTACACCGTTAGCACCCATATTGTGGAAACATATCCCCCAACAGGGCGCAACTCATCTGCAGTCTGCCCTAAAACCAGATATCTTTTCGCTTCTTCCATTCCCAAGGCCTCGGGTAATATGAGAGAAAAATCAGCTATGAAACGAAAAACTGCTGCCAGCTCTTGAAGTTGTATCAACTGAGAAGCTTCTGCTAATTCCAATCCTTTGATGCCTGTGTCAATAAGTTCTGCCGACTTATAAAGCTTGGCTTGGTTTTTCTCAAGAATGGCCAGTATATCGATGATTACTTGTTCATTTTGAAACAGTGATCCCTCTACCTCACCTATGTGCTCAACAATAGGCATAAGCACTTCAAGTCCACCTATGCTCCCTTCAATTATGCTGTCTGCACCTTGAAGGGAGTTACCTAGAAACGGAGCCCATGAGAAATTCCCTAACATATCGAAATCCGATTGCAGGCTATATGACTGCTGAAGAATTTCGTCTAGCCGATCGCTCAGATCCCCCCACTCACCCGTCTCGGATTCGAAAATTTTCCTCGAATCCGAGACGGAATTCTGTATAGAGGTAGCGGTACTTTTGATACTCACTAACCAAGCTATAGTGACGACAATGGCACTAATACTTAGAAGTGCTACCAGCAGTACTATCTTGCCTTTCGTGAATAATTCTCGAAATTTGAAAGAAAATGCCATATATCTTAAATGGTAAGTACAACGGCGCGAATTTCGATCAGTTCTTCAACCCGATCGGGTCCTCATGCAGCACTTTAGGAACGCTATGGTGCCCTAGTCCATTTTATACTTTCTTTATACTTTCAGTTAACACGGCCTACACCCTGTCTTCAATACGAGCAACCAGTTCACTACAATCCATCATTTCTATACGATCTACGTATATCGTGATGGTAATCATCAGGTTTGTGCCTTCCAAATCCATCTCCATACAAGCGCTCTAGCAAATCGGAAACTATCCTCTGCGAGGATTTTCCATCCCCAAGTGGATTTTCCCAAGTTTTACCCCAAAGGTTCTCAAGATTATCCAAACACTCTCTTTGAGGGTAATTTTCAGGCATTGCAGGATCATACTTAACACAGGCTCCAACGTCATATACTTGCGGTCTTTCGGTTGACTTACGCATTTGCAAAGCAGGAACCTGCAGCACACATGCCTCTTCAACTACTGTGCCAGAATCCGTTATCACCCCATGAGACCGGGTAAGCAATAGTAGGAATTCTTGGTATCCGACAGGATCCACCATAAGCAGGTTATCAGGCAATACTAAGCCTGTCTCACTGAGTACTCGCTGGGTACGATAACTCGCAGGGAAGTATACCTGCCTATCTGCTTGCCCAACCAAAGACAAGATATTTTCTAGCGACGCCTGCTCATGCACATTTTCACGGCGATGGCAGGTCATTAAATAGAACTCACCATTCGTAATACTCCTCGAATTGAAGAACGATGGGCTAGCAAGTTGATCATAATGAGCAGCTTGATCGTAATAATACTTATTGAGCACGTCCACTATTGGATTGCCTGTCACTACAATGCTGTCTGGGTTGATTCCCTCTCTTACCCCTTGCTCCTTGTACTCATCAAAATAAGCGTAAATAACATCAGACAGATTATCAATGACCGTTCTATACTTCTCCTCCGGCATTCGCCAGTCATAAGATCTCATACAGCCTTCAATGTGAACAACCGGTATGTTCAACTGCCCTGCAGCTATTGCCCCCATCACTGTGTTCGTATCCCCCAAAAAAACAACGGCGGCAGGTCTCAACTCACTGAGGGCGTCATAGACATTAGAAATGACCGATGATGCAATCGCAGCGTCTGTATCGCCTCCACATTGCAACTCAATATCAGGGGATTTAATATCCATTTCCCTAAAAAAGACATCTTTCAGATTATCGGAATAATGCTGTCCAGACCATATGAAAATGACATCGTGCTCTCCGCTCGCACGTAACAAATCAAGCATTATACTTGCACGGATGACATCAGGTCGTATGCCCAGAACGATAGCTAACGTTTGCTTACCCATTTGATATTTACACCTTTCCCCTAATATAGAATTCCCGTACAGCTCTAATAGGAACCATCAACCACCATAGGTATATTACCTACCGCGGTGGACGCATAGCAGACTAACCCGAAACCACTGAAACTTCAGGCAGCGGTACTATAAAATGGCCACCTTGTGAAAGATACTCGGCTCGTCTTTTAACCACTTCATTAAAAAAGCTCCAGGCAAAAAGCACTAGATAATCCGGGGCATTCTCTGCAACAGCGAGATCCCATGGCATGATTTCCAGATGATTACCTGGGGTGTAAAACCCATGTTTAGCAGGTGCATCATCAACAACATAATCCAAATGATCAGTTGTTATACCGCAATAATTCATAATAGTAGTCGCCCTACCAGAGGCTCCGTACCCTGCAACTGTTTTCCCTTCTGCTTTATAACGTTTCAGTAAGGTCATGAGATCTGTTCGAGACCGTTCAACCAGAGAAGCAAACGCTTTGTAAGTATCAAGCTCATCTAGGCCTCGCTCTTTCTCATAATTCAGTAGTTCTTGAACTGCGGGGGATATGTTCCCCGATCGTTTACCAACATTTCTAACGTAATAGCGAGTGGTGCCTGATCGCAAAGGCGTCTTTTTCACATCAAATATTTCCATTCCAAAACGTTCACAGAACTTCACTAGCGACATTAGGCTGTAATAACTCAAGTGCTCATGATAAATCATATCGTATTGGGTTTCATCGAATACTATACCGATGTAATACACTTCAAAAATCAACACACCATCATCCCGCAACAACGTTTTTATACCTTTAAAAACGTCCACCATATCGTCTATATGAGCCATGGTATAGCTTGAAACGATGGCATCAGCTGGTCCATATTTTTCGCGAACATCAGCAGCAACTTGTTCGGTGAAATAATCATTAACAACAGTAATTTCCTGATCCTCTATAGACTCAACCACATTTGTGGCGGGGTCAATTCCAACGGCCTTAACATCGACTGCGTTAAAGCTCTTCAGCAACACTCCATCATTACAACCAATCTCCACAACTAGCGCCTCATCCTTTGGCCTATCTATAAAGTCTGAGGTTACTTCTTTGGCAAAATCAGCAAAATGTTCAACTAATGTGTTCACTGCTGAAGAATAATAAAAGTAATTCCTAAAAAGAGTATCAGCAGACACAACGTTTAGTACCTGAACCAAAGTACAGCCCCTGCAGAAATATATATCCAACGGATATACCTTCTCATCAGAGAATTCGCTCTGAGTCAAGAATCCCCCAGCTAGAGGAACATACCCTAAGTCTAGGATACTAACCAGATCAGTGCCATCACATAAACGACATGTTGATCTTCGGCTATAATCCCCAATATTGTTCTGGTCCACTTGCACCTCGCTATTGCTCAAAGTTACTTAATCCCGTTCCTATTAGTTCTAGGATTAACACCCAAAAAGGCCTTCACAGGATACCACAAGTAAGTTAACAGAACTTTAGGTTTGTATGAAAATTTCGATGCACCTTGGTCAACTGCACGGCTTGTCAAAATATAAGGAATATCAACATATGACCTGGCCTCATATTTGAGATGGTAAAGTTCTTCCATGATTACAGCAAACCCAGGTTCCGAAAATGGCATTTTCCTAAGCAAATCTACCTTTACCGCACGGAATCCGTTAGTGCAATCTGACACCGGCAACCGAAAGAGATACCGTGCCAAAGTATTCCCGACTATAGAGATCAATGCACGAGGAAACGGGACCCCATCAACCCCTCCACCTGAGATATATCGCGATGCCTTTATAACATCATATCCTTGCACCATCTTATCAACGAATTCCGGAATATACTCCGGATTATCTGTAAGATCTGCCCCCATAAAAAGAACGTACGTATACCCTTGCTTCCCTGCCTCAATCACCCCACTACTGAGGGCGGCGCCATAGCCGCCGTTCGCCTCGCGGTTGACAATGATCATTTCAGGATAAGTATGCTCTAGCTCTTTGAGCTTGAAGAGGGTCTGGTCTAGACTTCCGTCATTCACCGTAATCAGATAACCTGGGACGGAACTGAGCCTAAGTTGCAATACCAAACGGTCGACGCACGATTGAACATTCTGTTCCTCGTTATACATCGGTACCACGATACAAAACGACAACGAGTCCGTCATAGAGCCGATTTTGGAGTCATAAAGTTTCTCCGCCCCAAGGGATAGCGCATTAAATTTGTGCCCGATTATGTTATCATAGTGGACCTACGCTGCGACATTAATCCAGACTGAGAAGGTAGCCTAAACTATCAAAACCAGTTTGCTTGATACCCAAGCCAAATATGATATCTAGAGGTACGACAGAATGCGGATTCTCATATTAGGCGGCTCTGGTATGCTTGGGCATAAACTCTGGCAAACCTTTAGAGGAAAATTCGACACTTGGGTCACACTGCGATCAAGCTATCAAACATACGCATATCTGGGACTCTTTGACGCATCCAGAACTCTAGGGAACATCGACGCATACAATCTGGCCTCAGTGGAAACAGCTATCAACTCTTGCAAGCCTGATGTAGTGGTGAACGCAGTCGGAATAGTAAAACAACTACCTATAGCAAAAGACCCTATAAGCTGCTTAACTGTAAATTCTCTATTCCCCCACCAGGTACACAACATATGTAATTCGCTAAATATTCGTTTCATACACATCAGTACTGATTGCGTTTTCTCTGGGAAAAAGGGCAACTACACGGAGAGCGACTACACAGATCCTGAAGACCTGTATGGAATGTCAAAACTGGTAGGCGAGGTGACCACTGGCACTGCCCTGACACTTCGCACATCGATAATCGGCCGTGAAATCGCTAAGATGTCACACATGGGGTTGATCGAATGGTTCCTCAGCAATCACAATGAAACAGTGAATGGGTACACCAAGGCGATCTACACAGGATTTCCAACTATAGCACTAGCTGAAGTGGTGGCAAATGTAATAGAAAATCACCAGGATCTTTCGGGGTTATACCATGTATCAGCTGATCCCATCAATAAATACGAATTGCTGTCATTAGTTCGAGACGCCATGGATCTACCGATTCAGATCAACCCTTTTGAGGGGGTAGCCCTAGATGCCAGTCTCAACTCTGAACGTTTTCGATCTGCCACGGGGTACAGCCCGCCATCGTGGCCTGCATTAGTACAATCAATGACGGAAGATACTACTCCCTACGACGAATGGAGGAAGCTCAATGTTTCTGGATGATAAACGAGTGTTAATAACCGGTGGCACCGGATCTCTAGGGCAATCACTAGTCAGGCGACTGCTAACTGGAGAATTAGGACAGCCTAGCAGTATTACAGTGTTCTCTCGAGATGAAGCGAAACAACATTACATGCGATTGCGGTATATGCAAAGGAATTCAGCCACGGACGAAGTTATCTATGAAAACTCCCAGCAGTCCTTGAAATTCCGTATCGGTGATATACGTGATTATTCCGCCGTGGTACAAGCAGTCAAAACTGCAGATGTCGTATTCCACACAGCGGCTTTGAAGCAAGTCCCGATTTGCGAATACTATCCCTTCGAGGCAGTCCAAACCAACGTGGTTGGCCCCCAAAATTTGGTTCGAGCGATAAAAGAAACCAGTACGCCCGTAGAAACAGTGATAGGCATCTCCACCGACAAAGCTTGCAAACCAGTGAATGTTATGGGCATGACAAAAGCACTTCAGGAGCGCGTCCTCATACAAGCCAACCTTGAATGCCCAGATACTCGATTTATGTGTGTGCGTTATGGCAATGTCATATCTTCCCGAGGATCGGTCATACCCTTATTTCTTGATCAAATAAATAATAATTTAGCTATAACCGTTACCCATCAGGAAATGACCCGCTTCCTGATCAGCTTAGATAGCGCTGTTGACACTGTTTTTGCAGCACTTCAGTTTGGCAATAAGGGGGAAACTTTTATTCCCAATGTACCGGCTGCCAGAGTTGTAGATATTGCAGAAGCACTGATCAAAAGCCAAGGCAAACAACTAAGCATAAACTTCACTGGGGTGAGGCCTGGAGAAAAATTGCATGAAATTCTCGTATCTGAGGAAGAACGGCACAGAACGACAACGCGTAAAGGCTATTACGTGATATGCCCAGTCGTTCCAGAGCTGCGCGAGATTGAGCTGGGGAAACCACCTATTACAAGCGAATACTCGTCAGAAAACATAACCCTTAATGTCGATAGCTTATGCGAACTCCTAGCTCCACATATATCGGCTATCACCAGCTCAGAATCACTCCCTGACCTGACGCGATAAGCCCATCAATCACGACCATCTTTCAGGCGCATCCTAAGATGAAGGTCATACCATAAAACCATCGCTGTTATGGAGAGCCCAGAAATGCAAATCTACGGTTGGGGACGCTACCCTCGGGTTGATGCAACGATTGAATCTCCGTCATCTGTTGAGGACTGCGTACAAATAGTCCTGGATCACGAAAGTATTATTCCCAGAGGGCTCGCGAGAAGCTACGGTGATAGCAGCTTAGGTAGTTGCGTATTAGAGACTATGGCAATCAAAGCTTCTCATGATTTCGAGGAGGCTACTGGAATCTTACGATGCCCTGCGGGGACAACCTTTGATGAAATACTCCAATTGTATGTACCTCGTGGTTGGTTTCTACCAGTAACGCCCGGAACCCGCTTCATCACCGTTGGAGGCGCTATAGCAAGTGATGTACATGGCAAAAACCATCACATAGATGGTGCATTCAGTCATCATGTCACTGAAATAGACTTACTCCTAGGTAACGGTACCATCGTCAAAGCCTCGCGATCCCTCAGATCTGATCTTTTCTGGGCAACCTGTGGGGGTATGGGCTTGACTGGGGTAATACTCTTTGCCAAGTTTAAGCTGATACCAATTCCATCCAGTAGCATGATTCAAACAACGCTTAAGTTGCCTGATCTAGAGTCAACATTGAAAGCCTTCGAGGAACAATCAGACAGCCGTTATTCTGTTGCCTGGATCGATTCTCTTGCCACCGGAAAAAATCTCGGACGGTCGCTTATGATGCTTGGAAGTCATGCTACCGATAAAGTATTCTCTTATAAGCATAAACAAATACTAACCATCCCCTTCGACCT
>Ga0114999_10009194_pt1 | contig 10881 bp, 12 predicted proteins | sample ArcticOcean_MG_C_3_FD_89820 | JGI IMG/M metagenome (GOLD analysis project Ga0114999, IMG submission 89820) | Marine microbial communities from western Arctic Ocean - ArcticOcean_MG_CB8_126 | ecosystem: Environmental > Aquatic > Marine > Oceanic | place: Arctic Ocean: Canada Basin | collected... | reverse complement strand
TGTTCGGCGAAAAGGATTACCAGCAGCTTCTGGTGGTGCGCCGCCTCGCGCGTGATCTCGATCTGGGTGTCGAGATTCTCGCCGTGCCTACGGTGCGCGACGCAGATGGTTTGGCGCTGTCATCACGCAACGCCTTCCTCGCACCTGACGAGCGTACCCGCGCCGGGGCGATCCCTCGTGTGCTCGCCGAGATGGCGCGACGGCTGGCCGCCGGCGAGGCGGAGATCGATGCCGTTATCGTCTGGGGCCGGACCGAGCTGGCTGCCGCTGGAATCGGCGAGCTCGATTATCTCGAGGTTCGCGACGCAAAAACCCTGGCACCCGTGAGCGGGGTTCCTAGATGTGACGCCCGCGTCTTCGTCGCAGCCCATGTCGGCTCGGCGCGCCTGATCGACAACCTGCCGATCAGGGCCTGATCCTGCGTGGTGCCCTAGCGCGTTAAGCCCGCAAGCGCGGGCAGGCGCTTATGCGCCGAAGGCCTGCGCGTCGCTTGAGCGGGTTAAAGAGAGATCCGTTACGGCATCGGAATTTCGCCGTGGATCGACGCCTTGAATAGATCCGCCAGCATCTCCGACGAAAGCGGCCGCGGATTGCCGAAGCCCGCCGGATCGATCACCGCGTCGGCAGTAAGCTGGGGCACGTCGGCGTCGGTCACGCCGTATTCGGCAAGGGTATGCGGGGTGCCTGTTTCTTCGCGCAGGCGCAGCGTCCAGTCCACCACTGCCTGGGTCGAGGGGTTAGGCAGGTCGAGATATCGGGCGAGGCGGGTCATTTTGTCTTCGATGGCGGGCGCGTTGTAGGCCAGCACATAGGGCATCACGACGCCGTTGGTCTCCCCGTGATGGCTGTCAAACCGGCTGCCCACGGGGTGGCTGAGCGAATGGATCGCGCCCAGCCCCTTCTGGAACGCGGTGGCCCCGGCCATCGAGGCGACCATCATGTGCGAGCGCGCTTCCATGTTGTTGCCGTCCTTGACGGCCACGGCGAGCCATTCGGCGATCAAACGGATCGCCTCGACCGCGATGCCTTCGCAGAACGGGTGGTAGTTAGGCACGCAATAGGCTTCGATGTTATGGGCCAGTGCGTCCATGCCCGTGCCCGCGGTCAACCGAGGGGGCAGGCCGACGGTCAGCGCCGGATCCGCCAGGGTAACGGCAGGCATAAGCTTGGGATGATAGAGAACCCTCTTGAGCGAGGTATTCTCGTCGATCACGGCTGCCGAACGGCCGACTTCTGAGCCCGTGCCCGACGTGGTCGGCACGGCGATAATCGGCGCGACGCCCTCGACGGTCGCGGCCTGCCATTCGTCGCCCAGCCCGGCCAACTCGACCCACGGCCTGGTCTGGGGCGCCATGTAGGCGATCGACTTGCCGACATCGAGGCCCGAGCCGCCGCCCCAGGCGATCATGCCGTCATGGTTACCGTCCTTGAAGGCGGCGACGCCGTCGATCACGTTCTGGCCCACTGGGTTGGGCTTGAGGTCCGAAAACAGGCCCGTCGGCAGGCCCGCCGCCTCGTTCGCCTTGATCGCGTCGGTCACCATCGGCAGCGCGGCCACTCCCGGATCGGTGACAACCATCGGGCGCGCGATGCCCAGGCTCTTGCACAGGTCGGGTAGCTCGGCGATGCGGCCGGCGCCGAAGCGAATCGGATTGGGAATGCTGAAGTCGCCGCGCAGGCGGTCGAGGTCGGTCATGGCAATTTTCCTTGCACACCGTGACGCGCCGGGCGCGGTTCCGGCAACTCGGCATCGTCAGGGAAATCTCCGCCCCACGCGGCGCGCGGGCGATCGACGGGGAGGGCCCCTAGGAGAGGTCTTCTTCGCGGCCCTCGAAGAGCAGCTTTTTAGCGGCGTAGTAAAGCAACACGCCGACGACAGCGGTCGCGGCGACGACGAGAAGCGGTAGCCAAAGTTCCCACACGGTCGAATTCCTCCGAAATGTTGGTGCATGGCTCGCGCGCACACACGCCGGCCCGACGCCTTCAGGGCTTCCGTACAGCGTCTTTATAGCAAATAATCGGAGGATGCGAAAACACTGCAATTCCATGTTGCGAGATCTGCCATGTGCGGCCGCTTCACGCTGAAAACCCCTGCCGGTCGGCTGGCCGAGGCGTTCGGCGGCGCGTCCGCCAATTACCCCGAAGCGCGCTACAACCTTGCGCCCAACCAGGCGGTCGCCACCGTTCGCGCCGGCCCCGGCGGCAGCACGCGCGAAGCGGTGATGGCGCGCTGGGGCCTGATCCCCTCCTGGGCCAAGGATCCTGCGATCGGCAACCGGATGATCAACGCGCGGGCCGAATCCCTGGCTGACAGGTCTTCCTTTCGCGCCGCCTTCCGCCGCCGCCGGTGTCTGGTGCCCGCGGACGGATTCTACGAATGGCAAAAGCGCAACGGCGCCAAGCAGCCCTTCTGCATCGCCCGTGTCGATGGTGCGCCCTTCGCGTTCGCCGGCCTGTGGGAGCGCTGGGGGGGCGCCGACGGGGGCGCGGGGACGGCACCAACCGTCGAGAGCTGCACAATCGTTACGACCGAGGCTAACGAGCGCGTGGCCCCCATCCACGGCCGGATGCCCGTAATTCTCGATCCTGCTGATTACTCCCTGTGGCTTGATCCCAAGGTTGTCGACCGGCCCATCTTGGAAACCCTGCTGCGGCCCTGCCCGGCGGATGATTTCACGGCCTGGCCGGTCTCCACCCACGTCAATTTTCCGGCCCGCGACGACCCGGATTGCGTCGCGCCGCAGGCTTGAGCGGTGGCGCGGAATTTTTGACTTGCGCCCACTGTCTGATTTCTAGACAATTAAATCGATTAGGAGGCCTCCTCCGTGCCGGGTGCGGAGGAATTCAACGTGGCAGGCGAACCTGCCCAGGAGGCACGACAACATCATGAGCAAGTTCGAAGTCACCGAGGAACACATCAGGACATACGAGGAGGACGGCGTTGTCCTGTTGCGCGGCGGGATCGATCTTAAATGGATCGAAATCCTCAACCGGGGTTGCGACAAGGACCTGGCCGAGCCCGGCCCCCATGTCGAGATCTACGACCAGAGCAAAGCGGGGACACTCTTCTTCAACGACTTCGACCTCTGGCGCCATATCCCCGAAATGAAGCAGTTCGCCTTCGAGGGGCCGTGCGCCGAAATTGCCGGCCAGTTGACCCGTTCGAACAAGATCAACTTCTTTCTCGACCATCTGTTCGTCAAGGAGCCGGGCACAACTCTGCCCACCCACTGGCACCAGGATCAGCCTTACATGGCGATCGACGGCCGGCAGGTGTGCTCCAATTGGATCCCGCTGGTTCCGATCAGCGAAGAGCGCACGGTCGAGTTCGTGCGCGGCTCCCATAAGTGGGAGCGCTGGTTCGCCCCGGTCGACAGCTTCAAGGACGGCTCACGCCATCCCAGCAAGGTGTTCGAGCGTGTCCCGGAGATCGAGGCCGACCGCGACGATTACGACATCGTGTTCTGGTCTCTGGAGCCCGGCGACGTGCTCTTCTTCCAGGGCCTGACGGTCCATCAGGGGCGCGCCAATCCGACCGCCGACAAGCCCCGGCGCACGTTCACCCACCGCTGGTTGGGCGACGATGCCCGCTTCACCCTGCGCGATCCGCCGGCGGAGTTTCCTAAATGGCCGACCGATCTCAAGTCTGGAGATTCGTTCGATCGCGACCCGCAATTCCCGAGGCTCTGGGAGCGCGCGGCAAAAGCGGCTTAACGGCAGGTTGACCGGCAGAGAAGAGCAACGCCGAATGACGAAGACAGCCGGCTTCAAAATCACCGACGAGCGTATCCGGGCCTACAAAGAGGACGGTGTCGTCTGCCTGCGGGGCGCCATTGCGCCCGCTTGGGTCAAGGTGATTTGAACCGGCGTTGAAAAGGATATGGTGAAGCCTGGCCCCCATGTGGAGATTTACACGAAGGATGGCGATCCGGGCTATTTCTTCAACGATTTCCATACGTGGCACCATGTGCCGGAGCTTAAACGCTTTGCGTTCAAGGGGCCTTGCGCCGAACTCGCGGGCAAGCTCATCGGGGTAAGCCGGATAAGTCTGTTTGACGACCGTACCTTCGTCAAGAAATCTGGGACTCTCACGCCGACGCGCTGGCCACCAGGATCTGCCTTATGTGGCAGTAGACGGGCCGTTCTGCTCGAACTGGATTCCGCTCTTCCGGGCCGGCGGAGAGCTCTGTCTTGAGTTCGTTCGCGGCTCCCATAAATGGGGCCGCGTATTTGCCCCGATTGATAGCGTGGCCGACGGAAGGCGCCATCCTAGAAAAGTCTTCGAGCACGTTCCCGAAATCGAGGCTAATCGGGACGACTACGACATCGTCTTTTGGGAGATGGAGCCCGGCGACGTCTAGTGTCTTCATGGTTTGATGCTTCATCAGGGCCGCGCCAATCCGACGACGGATCAGACGCACCGCTCGCTGGCCCATCGCTGGCTGTCCGAGGAATCCCGGTTCGTCCTGCGCGACCCGCCCGCCGAGTTCCCTAAATACCCGACTGATCTCAAGACCGGGGATCCGTTCGACCTCGATCCGCAGTTTTGGGGGCGTCTGGCCAAAGCGGCTTGACGGTAGGGAGAGAATCGAATTCCGCCAAACCCTTCAACGGCCGGACCTTTGACAAACAGCGCCAAAATCCGTATATGGCGCCTTCGCCGCCGGGACCAGCTGGGGCGAGCATAAAGCGAAATCAGGGAGAGTGTCGATGACGGAAAAGAACCACAGCAATATTCGCCGCTTCACGGGCGGCGACGGCGAGGTCATGGATTGGCTCCGCAGCAACGGGGTCGAAAAAATTCGTGTCGAGTGGATGGACATGCACGGAATCCCCCGCGGTAAGCGCGTCTCTCTGAATACCTTCGATGAGCTGCGTCACAAGGGCGTGCCCTTTGCCGCGTTGCTGTTCGCCATCGATCTTCAGGCCCGCTGGTTGCGCAACACCCGGTTCGGTGAGGAAATCGGCTTTGGCGACTTCTACGCGGTTCCCGATCTGAATTCGATGCGGCTTCTCCGCCATGAGCCCAACACGGCCCTGTGCCTGACCAACCTGCATTGGGCCGATGGCCGCCCCATCGCCGAAGACCCGCGCAACCTGTTAAAAAGCGGTCTGGACCAGCTCAAGGAGCTGGGCTTTGCGGCGAACGCGGCGCCCGAGTTCGAATTCTATTTCCTCACTTCCGATTTCCAGCTCTCCGATACTGGGGAAAACGCCTACGCCATGCTCAAGCGCTGGGGATTTCGAGAGGAAGAGCAGGCGCTGATTGACGCCGCTTCGGCTCATGTCGATTACGAGGCCTGCAACTACGAATTCGGTCCCGGCCAGTTCGAGATCACCGTCGAATACGGCGAAGCGATGGACATCGCCGACGCCGGGCACCTCTTTCGCTCCACTTTAAAAGAGACCGCGCTTGCCATGGACCGGCGGGTGACCTTTATGGCTAAGCCCTATACGGAAGCGGCCGGCAGCTCCTGTCACCTCCATTTTTCGCTCGTGAACGAGGACGGTTCCAACGCTTTCGCCGACGAGCACGATCCGCTCAAGATCAGCCAGGTCTGCCGCCACTTTATCGGCGGCATCCTCGCTCATTTCGAAGAACTGGCCGTGGTCTTCTTGCCCTATCCCAACTCGTGCAAGCGGATTGCGCCCGAGAGTTTCGCGCCCATCTCCATCGCCTGGGGCATGGATAACCGCGTCGCTGCAGTGCGTGCGATCAACGTTACCCCGAGGGGCACGCGGATCGAGCTGCGTGTGCCGGGCGGGGACATCTGCCTGCATCTCGCCCTTGCGGCGCTGGTTGCCGCCGGTCTCGACGGCATCAAGAACGAGATCGACCCCGGCCCTCCGGCTCAGGGCCATCTCGATCTCGACGCGAGTATTCCCAAGATCACGACCGACTGGTCCAAGTTGCTCGATCATTTTGATGAATCCGCCTGGATTCCCAAGGCTATGGGCGCGGATTTCTTCGAGCTTTTCGGCCGAATCAAGCGCATGGAGCATCAACGGATTATTAGTACCGTGGTCCAGGAAGAACGCGACGAGCTGATCGAAATGATCTGATGCGCGGCTGCCCGTTTCGCGTTAAACAGGAGCCCATGGCACGATTCGTCCTCCTGTTTGGCGCGGCTGCACTCGTTCTTGCCGCCTTGGCGGCGCCGGTGTCGGCGCGCGATAAGGGACAGGGCTACTACTTTGACATCGGTCCCGATCTCAATCTGCTCGGCGATTCCGAGCTGAGCAGCGGTGCGGAGCTCGCCGCCGAGAGCGGTCTCGGCGCCGCGATCGGCACGGGTTATCGGTTCGGCTCGGGCCTGCGCGCCGAATTCGCGCTGGGTATGCGTCGCAACAACCTCGATAGCGTCTCGGCGGCGGTCACCTTCTTCGGCACCCCGCTGGCCGCGAACGCCGAGCTGAACGGCGACATCACGACCGTTTACGGCTTGCTCAACGGCTATTACGACTTCGATATCGGGTCGAACTGGGCGCCCTATCTGGGACTCGGAATTGGCGCCGCCAGCATCGAGCTAGACAGCGCGGCCTTGGGCGTCGACGACACCGACACGGTGCCCGCCTGGCAGGGCACGCTCGGCCTGACCTACCGAATTTCCGACAATGTTTGGGCGCGCGGCGGCTACCGCTACTTCGGCGCCGCCGACCCCGAGATCGCGGGCACTGAGTTCGAGATCCAGAGCCACGTGCTCGATATCGGCCTGCAGATCGGCTTTAGCGCCTTCTAGCGGGCCTGTTTAGGAAACCAAGGCGGTGAAACGCGAATCTTACGAGATGCTCGGCCTGCCGCGGAATGCAACCGAGCGCGAGATCAAGACGGCGTACCGGCGCCTCGCGCGCCAGTACCACCCCGACGTGAGCGATGGCACGCCGGAGGCCGCCGCCCGCTTTCGCGAAATCAATGGGGCTTATCAACGGCTGTCCGGCTCGGGCCGGCGCGGCGGCGCGGCGGGCTATGACGGCGCCGAGTTCCGGGCTGGTGCCTTCAATCTGGGCGATTTGTTCGGCGAAAGCGGCCTGGGCGATATTTTCGGCTTCGGCGCTAACGCCGGCGCGACCTGGTGGCCCGACCCCGTGCCGGGCGCGGACCACGAGGTTGATCTCGCGATCCCGCTGGAAGACGCGCTGCGGGGCATGACGCGCCGCTTGACCGTGCGCGTGCTGCGTCGCTGCGGGGCCTGTTTGGGCCGCGGTTCGCTTGACGGTCAGATCGGAACCTGCGGCCAATGCGACGGGCAGGGCGCGCTTCCCAGGAGGCGCGCAAACCTCGAGGCGCCGTTTCGCGAGCGCGTCGATTGTCCCGCCTGCCGTGCTCGCGGCGTCGTGTTCGAAAATCCTTGCATGGGATGCCACGGCGTGGGCCGGGTCGTGGGCAGCCGCACCGTGGATCTGTACCTGCCGCCGGATCGGCCGGGCGAGATGCCGATTCGATTGCGCGGACAGGGCTACGACGGCGAGGCGGGCGGTGTTGCGGGCGACCTATATGTCCGAGTCCGGCTCGCACGTCATCCCCTGTTCAAGGTTCGGGGCGACGATGTCTGTTCCGATGTCGAGATCCGTATGCACAATGCCCTGTTCGGCGGCACGATCACCGTTGTTACCCTCGATGGACCACGAAAGGTCCGGCTCCGTCCCGGCTCACCCGATCAGGAGCTTTACCGTCTCAAGGGATACGGCCTGCCGCGTGCCGCCGGCGAGGGACGGGGCGATCAGCTCATTCGCTTCCACGCGACCCTGCCCGGCGGACTTGAGGGCGAAAAGGCAGGTCTGTTGCGCGATCTGCTCTCGATCGTGAAAGATCGCGACGCGCCGTCTGACGACTGAGCGCGCAACCTCTCGCAGGCTCCCTGGCGGGGCGATTTAGATCGCCCGTTTTCCCGTTCGGCCCCCGTTTCTCCGTCTGGCCTAAGTCAATGAGACGGACCAGCTCGGCTTCTAGCGTAGGAATTTCGGTTGTGCCGTCTATGACCGGGAGGATCTCATGCGGAATTACTGGCTGTTCCCCATCGTGACTGTTTCTTTCCTTGCCGTAGCCGGCAGCGCGATGGCCGGTGGATCAAGCAAGTATAGCGCCGATTTGGACGATATTACCGTTGCGGCGTTTGGCCTGACTGTGACCGGTGTCGTGGATGGCGATGTCAAGACTCTCTCGGGGATGGCGCATGTATTTTACGACTTCGATCTGGACTCCAAGATTATGCCCTACCTCGGGGTCGCCAGAATTGACGTCGATATCGGTTCGGTTGCCGGGGTGACCACGGCCTTCGACGACAGCGACACCGTGTTCGCTTATCAGGGCATGGCGGGGTTGCGCTATCCCCTGACGGATCAGATTTCGATCCGCGGCGAGTATCGGCTCTTCGCCACCGTTGACCCAGGGCTCGGCGTCACCGAAGGCTAATTACTGAGCCACAATATCAGGCTTGGCCTGGGCTACAACTCCTGAGGCTCGGGACCGTCGTCTTAAGGTTGCCCGTCCGTCGGGCGCTGGATCGAGGCGCTGGCGAAGCGCCAGACCTCCATCGCCTCCGACCAATGGTCGGGAGCGAAACCGGCTTTAAGCTTGAGCCGATGAACGAAGTCCTCGGGCGCAGGAAGTTTTTCCCAGACCTGGGGCAGGAACAGCCCGCTCCGCTCACCTTCGCGCAGGATCAGGCCGTCGACGCCCGAATTAAGGCTTGCGATCAGCTCGGCCTCGGAGGCCACGTCAAAGCGCGCCGGCGGGCTAAGCACCGAAACCGAGAGATCGAGGCCCACCAGCTCGTCCTTCGTGACGGGCGCAAAGCGCGGATCTTCGAAGCCTGCCCGGTAGGCGTTCTCGGCCACGTCCGTCGCCAACGCCCGCCAGGCCTGCGCCGAGCCGATGCAGCCGCGAAGATCCCCAGCCCGCTCCAAGGTGATGAAGCTGGCGCCGTCCGCCGCAAGCTCCGCTGGCATTTCGGCGGCTGCGACACGCACGGCGCGGCCTTCGCCTAACCCGTGTTCGAGCGAGAGCTTGGCGAGGTCGAGCAGCGCGTCACCATAACGCGCTAGGAGGCCTTCAATTCCGTCCTCGCCGTCGGGTTCCCGATCGCATCCTTCATTTCCGGCGGATTGCCCCCGACTTGGCGGTGCGAACACATAGGCGCCGTACCCCACCACCCGATCGCGCGGGCCCGCGGTATCGCCCGAGTTGCGTAAGTCCACGGTCTTGGCCGTCAGGCCCCTGCGCTGGGCCAACGTCAGCAGACCATAGATGGGCACCCAGCCGCAGGCCGCCTCGCGGCCGATGTCCTGGATGCACAGCCGCTCGATGGCCGACGAGGTCGCCGCATCCATCCGGCGCGCCGTGTCGTAGTCGTGGTAATGCGACAGGTCGGAGCTGATCACGATCAACGTCTCCTCACCGCCCCACAACGCCTCGATCACCTCGGCAACCTCGCCGGCGGTCGCTCGCCCGACCGAGAGGGGCAACAGGGCGAATTCGTCGAGCACGTCTTGGAGGAATGGCAACTGCACCTCGAGGCTGTGCTCGCGCGCGTGGGGCGCGTCGTCGATGCTCACCTGGGCCAGCCCCGCGATCCGCGCGCGCGCCGTGGTGTCGAGCGCAATTTTCCCCAAGGGCGTCTCGAAGGCGTCTACCGACGGGACCGCAAGGCCGCGAAGCGCCACCTGGTGCGACGGGCCGAGCAGCACGACCCGGCGGATTGTCGCGTGCGCATCGCGCAGCCGGGCGTAAACCGAAGCGGCGATGGGGCCGGAATAGACGTAGCCCGCATGGGGCGCGATCAGCGCCTTAGGCGCCGGGCCCCTCTCGTCCACGCGTCCCAGCAGGGCATGCACCGTGGCCGCGAGCGCTGACGCATCGCCCGGATAGAAGGCGCCGGCGACGGCGGCGGGGCGAGCTGTGGTCATGAGGTCTGCTATGGCGATCATAACGGCCGGGCAATCGAACCCGACCGACCCGACGCTCACACTATGCCCATGGGGTGGAAATTCAAGCCCGCCCAGGGAAGGGCGCCATAAATAACCCCGTCACTCTCGATGACGCCCGCACCGATCCATCCATCGTCCCGCTGTCGAGAATCCACCCGGTAACCCTTGACCTACCCCTGTTCCACGACCGCCCCTTTAAGGGCCTCGCGCTGTCCCTCGTCGGCTACTTGCCAATGAGGATGAGTTTACGGCGGCCTTTGCACAGGGGCGGTTAAGAATCACCGTTAATTTTCTGACATGTCTGCTCCGGCTTGCACCGGAGAACGGTCGCTGCGAACCGGAATATATGCTTTTAAGGCTCCAGCCCAGCCCGCGCGATGATGGCCATCACAGTCGCGGCATAAAACGGAATTTTGAGGCGAGGGCAAATCAATTGCCCGTGAACGCCGGGCGACCATACAACGCTCTTGAACGGCGCCCCGATTCAGAGTTGGCTAGGGCCAGTTTATCCCCTCACGCTTCCGGAAAGCATTGCCTGATGAGCGATCCGTTCCCGACCCTGTTCAGCCCACTCACCATCCGCGGCGCCACCTTGCGCAACCGGATTTTCTCGACTGGCCACGAGACCCTGCTGGTCGAGGGTACGGCGCCGGGTGACGCGCTGATCGCCTACCACGAGGCCCGGGCCAAGGGTGGCGCAGGGCTGATCATCGTCGAGATCGGCGCGGTCCATCCCACCGGCGTGTTCAACGCCGACTCGATTCTGGCCTACAACGACGACTGCATCGAGGGTTACGCAAGACTGGCTGAGGCGGTGCACGCCCACGGCTGCTGCATCTTTGGCCAGCTCTTTCACCCCGGGCGTGAAGTCTTCAGCTCGGTCGACGGCGCGGCGGCGCATGCCTACGCGCCCTCAGCCGTGCCCAACGAACGCTTCCACATCATGCCGCGCGA
>Ga0114999_10009193_pt1 | contig 10882 bp, 8 predicted proteins | sample ArcticOcean_MG_C_3_FD_89820 | JGI IMG/M metagenome (GOLD analysis project Ga0114999, IMG submission 89820) | Marine microbial communities from western Arctic Ocean - ArcticOcean_MG_CB8_126 | ecosystem: Environmental > Aquatic > Marine > Oceanic | place: Arctic Ocean: Canada Basin | collected... | reverse complement strand
TCTGCGAGTGATTGCCATTGCCCAACCTGGCTCGAATCGGCCATCTCTTCCCCCAACGTTACATGCTTACCAAGAGTGCTTGGATCACTCGGATATTGAAAATCAATATTAATCTAGCGCACTTCTAGCTTGTAACTATACCAGGGCAAGGCATGCTAGTTCTTGTCCAAAAAAAAACCTAGAAGATCCTGGCCGTACCTGAACATAGAGACTTAGCTTCCGGCCGCGCAGCCTTAAGAACACAAAACGCGAACCGGCTGTAGTAGGCTACTTAACTAATTCGATCACTGTGGAACCAAACATTATGGAGAGTGGATGCGTTCAACGGCTAAACGTGTGTGCCAATTTTGGCTGAAATAGCCGCAAGACGTGCGGTCGAAGACACACCGAATGAAGACCTCGGCTTCAGGCAAGTGTTGGGCATTTTTCTGCGCACCTGGCCCTACATAAAACCCTCATCAAAGCACCTCCTCACCTTCGTTTTTTTATCCGTTGTTGTTTTTCTAGCGGGTACGGCCATGGGATTGACGCTGATCTCTTTGGCGGCAAACGGCATCATGGCATCACAGCCGCTTGGCGAGTTCTATGTCTTCATCTACGGCCTAGACCCGGAACGTTTCTTGAGTGTCGAAACACTTTCCGACCAAGCACGCAAAGATCTCGCGTGGCCGACGGTTTATACGGCCATCGGAGGAGCGCTCTTTGCGGTTGGTGGAACGCAATTGCTGGTGTATTACAGTGTTTGGATCTTCCAAGCCATCAACCAGCGCATGCGCGTGCACCTAATCGATCAACTACTCGCACAATCGCTCAGCTACCACGCGACTGCTCAGACCGGTGACGCGATCTACCGCGTCTACCAGGACACCGCGATGGTGACCGCCATCATTCGCTACGTGTTCTTGGAACCCTTTATGTTCATCGGCCGCTACGTTGGCGGCCTCGTCATCGTCGCCGCATTCAGTCCGACGCTTGCGTTGATTCTTTTGGTTACTGCATTGCCAATGACGTATCTGGGGCGCAAGTTCTCGTCGCCATTGCGACTCAAGTTTCGTAGCGCACGTGAACGCAATGCCGCTTTGACATCATGGATCCAAGAGAGCGTGCAAGGTATTCGAGTCATCAAAGCCAGCGGTGCCGAAACCGAACGCACAAGCGAATTCGATAAACGTTCGCACGACGCGTTTGACGCCGCTTTCGATTCCCGCGTGTCACTCAACGTGCTGGGGATCCTCGCATTCGTGACCGTTGCGGTATCTATGTTGGCGCTACAAGCGATCGCTGCGACTTATACGCTACAAGATGCGGCTACCTTTGCTCGCGATCTATTGCTCGCATTTGGTTTCGCGGTGTGGAATTTCGGCACGTTTTCCGCCGCGACCTCCCGCACCAGCGATGGATTTGTATCATTGCGCAGCATCATGGCTCTTTGGGGTCGCGCACAGGATATGGCCATTGGATTGAATCGAGTGTTTAGCGTTCTGGATCTAGAACCAGACATCGTCGACGCCGAAAACGCAAAGCCGATGCCCGCTCTAAGCCGCTCGGTGAGTTTCCAGCACGTCAATTTCGGCTATATCGACGGGCAAACCGTTCTGCACGATGTCAATTTCACTGCATCCATCGGCAGCATTACCGCAATCGTTGGCCCAACCGGTACGGGCAAGTCGACGCTCATGTCATTGCTTTTACGCCTTGCCGATCCCGACCAGGGTTGCATCACCGTCGACGGTACCGACATTCGAGACTTCACCGTCAACTCGCTCCGCCACGGTATTTCTATTGCCACACAGGAGAACATTCTGTTTTCCGAGTCAGTGCTCAACAATATCCTTTACGCCGCACCCAATGCCACTCGTCAGGACGCGATCGAAGCTGCGCGAGTTGTGTGCGCACATGATTTCATCGAAGCATTGCCGCAAGGTTATGACACCGCGCTCGGCGAGCGTGCGGTCAAGCTTTCGAGCGGCCAACGGCAACGCTTGGTTTTAGCGCGAGCAATCGTACGAGACACGCCGATTCTCATTCTGGACGAACCCACGGCTGCATTGGATGCCCAAACCGAACATGATGTGCTGGCTAACATCCAGGTTTGGAGCGAGGGGCGATGCGTCTTTCTTATTACCCATCGGCTTTCGACAATTCGCCAGGCGGACGAGGTGATTTACTTGCGTCAGGGTACGGTCCTAGCCCAAGGACATCACGATGCATTGCTTGCACTAGACTCCGGCGCTTACAAGGACTTTGTGGCGGCAGAGACCGGAAAAGGAGTCTGATGGATCATTCGCTGGAGCATGAGTTAACACCTGCGACGACGGCTAAATTGATCCGCCGATCCCTCACTTTCGTATGGCCCTACCGTCGCCAGATTGCGATCAAAGTGATGTTGAGCTTGATTGCAGTTTTCCTGATTCTGTTCTTGCCGTGGCCACTAAAGATTCTCGTCGATCACGTCGTCATGGGTATGCCACTCAACGAAACCCCTACTCCGTATCCACCCTATGTCATCTGGTTCGTCGACATGCTCGAGGGGCTTTCTCCTTACGAAGTCATTTGGGCCATCGTCGGCATCGGCCTCTTCGGTATTGTAACAATAGGCGCATTTGGCGAGGGCGGTGCTAGGGACGCCGCCACAGATGAACTCTCGCAGGGTTTCGATACCGCTACCCAAAGCGAGAATCTCGCAAATGTTTCGAACAGCAAGGTCAGCGGCTTGCTTGGACTTTTCGAGTTTCGCTACCAGTTGCGTACGACACACCGAATGAATCACTGGTTGCGTTCGCTCTTGTACAACCGCTTTATGTCGCTGCCGATGACACGTTTCGCCGACGCAAGCATCGGCGATGCGGTCTATCGGGTCATGTACGACACGCCATCGATATCCCGAGTCTGCTATGACCTTACGGTTCTACCCTTGGTCAACCTGGCCATGATCGGCGGCGCCATTTGGACCATGCAATACAGCTTCGCCGACGTGCCCTCACTCATCATGGTCGCATGGCTGGCCGCCCCCATGACACTATTGGTAACACTCCTGATGACGGGTAGCGCACGCCGCCGCTCGTTGGCGAGCCGGGTCGCTGGCGCCGAGACTACTTCGTCACTCGAGGAAGGCATGAGCAATGTCGTCGCGGTACAAAGTCTGGGTGCCAACGATAAACAGCTCGGCAAAATTGCTGCCGGTAGTCGGAAGTCGTTTGCGCGGTTTCTCGACTATACGAAGCTGACAGTTATGCTCACTGTCGTGCAATCCGTTGTCATCCTTGGACTCACGTTTTATGTTTTCCTCGACGTCGTTGACGCCCTGGTGGACGATCGGATGTCCGCGGGCGACTATGCAGTGATCTATACCTACTTTTTTCAAATTGCCGGGAATGCCTACGGCCTCGGCGCGATTTGGTTTGAACTGCAAAATAACGCCGCAGGCTTACACAGAGTATTCGAGATACTCGATACCCCGGTGGATGCCGACGAACACGGTACCGAGGTCATCGCAGGCGATGTCAGTGAAGTCGTGTTGCATAACGTTTCCTATCGTTATCCCGACGGCACTTTGGCACTGCATGACATCGATATCCATGCGCGCAAAGGTGAGATATTAGCGTTGGTCGGAAGTACTGGCGCAGGTAAGACGACGTTGGCTTATACCCTCGCGGGACTTATCCCGCCTAGCTCCGGCATGGTCACATTCAACGATACAGACATTGCCGAGCTAAGCATTGCTAGCCTTCGCCAACAAATCGCGTTCGTATTTCAGGAGCCGTTCCTGTTCGACGATACGGTCGCAAACAATATACGGATGGGTAACCCGAACGCAACTGACGCGGCCGTTGAAGCGGCAGCTCACACCGCCGGCGCATACGGCTTCATTTCCGAGTTACCAAATGGATTTTCCACGTCCCTCGGACGAGCCGGGAATACGCTCAGCGTTGGTCAAAAACAACGCCTGGCAATCGCTCGTGGGGTGGTCAGCACGGCATCAATACTGGTGCTCGACGAGCCCACGGCGGCACTCGATCCGGAAACCGAAAACGCATTGGTTGCGGCGTTGAACGCCGAATGCAACTCACGAATATTGATCGTTATTGCACATCGGCTCAGTACGATTCGATCCGCTTCTAGAATCTACTTTTTGGAAGAAGGCAAAGTTATCGAATCCGGCACGCACCAAGAACTAGTCGAAGCACAAGGCGCGTACCGCCGATTTGTCGACCTCACTTAACGGCTGCTCGCTCCACTCTGCATGCCAACTGCGCCATTTCCCACTCCGCTGCGCTCCGCACTCGCCGATCCATGGGCTTTTTACCCCCGGCACGCTGAAGTTTCTTTTGGCGCAAAATCAACCAACGTAGGTCAATGTTATGTTGGTCCTCCCTAACCAGAACTAAAGAGGCTGTTTTTCAGCAGCCTCTTTAAACGTCGCCATCGCCGCACGGCGATAGCCAACCCCGGCCCGAATCTCATCACCCAACTCAAGATGCGCATCGGGTCCCGACTTGTAAGCCGGCCATTGTGGTAGTCCATCCGCGTTGGGATTGCCGGTCTTGGCAAACTGCACCCAGTATCGCGACATCGCGTTTGCGAGGCGGACATCCGTCTCGTCTGCAGTCGCGGCATCAAGATTGTCGAATGCATAGCCGATCTCCAGGGCGTGATGCGCCCCCCATGCCGGCAACGCTCGCGAGCGCCGTGAAAAGTGATACTCAAAGCTATTGGTTGCCGCAGACAACATCGACTTAGCGCCTTGTACAAACCAGGTGTCGGTGATCAGCTGATTCTTGGCCGCCGCTAGGCCTTGCGCGTTCGTTACCGAATAGAGTTTCAATACAGCACCGGCATGTCTGCCATACCTTGACCGCATTGCCGCTTGGAAATCTTGCGGCGTGGCGAACGGCAACACGGCAGCAAACATAGTGCCCTCGTCAGTATTTGTTCCGACCATCAGCGGGACGTCGTTATGCTCGCCTCGCGCATACACATTGGTTGAAACATCCGGCATGAACCAACCGTCAACAGTAACCGCCACGGGGTAGTTATTGCCGGTCTTGTTTTGCAGAGTGACGCCATCGATTTTACGCAGCTTAGCTAGTACGTCGCCGCCCGCTGCATCACCCAAAACCGTCTGCGCCCACTGCTCGCCCAACGCTTCGGCACTCGCCACGTTTGGCAAGGCCTGTTTGAGTTTCGCAAAATTGGTATCAGTAACCCAAGGGCTCTGCGCTATCGCCTTGTGGAACAAGCCTTTAGCCAACGGCGACGCGACTAGCGCGTTTACACTGGTACCCCCGGCCGACTCGCCGAATATCGTGACGTTATTGGGATCACCACCAAAGCTTGCGATATTGGTTTGTACCCATTTGAGTGCTGCTACCTGATCGAGCAAACCATAGTTACCCGAAATGCCACTCTTAGATTCTTTCGAAAGCGCTGGGTGCGCAAGAAATCCCAACGGTCCCAACCGGTAGTTGATCGACACCAGCACGACGCCTTGTTTGGTTAAATTCGTGCCGTCATACCCCGGCTGATGCCCCCAGCCAAGGGTGAGTCCACCGCCGTGAATCCACACCATCACGGGCTTTTTCGCTTTTTCGTCCGCAGTCCACACGTTTAGGTACAAGCAATCTTCACTGAGCTGGGGCATCGTCTCGCCCATCATCATGGCGAGCGTACCCGCCTGCGGGCATCCCGCGCTGAACTCGGTGGCTTGGCGGACGCCTTTCCACGAAGCTACTTCATTTGGGATTTGCCATCGCAAAGCGCCCACCGGAGGTGCGGCATACGGTATCCCACGAAAAACGTCCACCTCGCCGCTGGCGTCGCCCGCAACCGATCCGGATGACAGTTGCACGGTTCCCGCGTGACCAAACCCGACGAACGCCAAAACTAGAAGTCCGGCACATAGCGCTTCGAATCGCTTTTTCACAGCTACAGTCCTCTCCGTTCGATAATCGGCGAAAATCTCGCATCTTCCAAACCGGAAAACAAACAAAATATACACCGCCCAGACTCGCGCGCAACGATCACAGCGTTAATATAGAACCCCTATAGAGGAGGCGGTAGTCGAACCTCAAGCGTACACGGGGCAACGGCCATGAACAAAGTATCCCGACGTAAACTGCTCAAGAGCACCGCGCTTGCGTCGCTGGGCGCGCAGGTTGCTCCAGCATTAGTCCGCGCCGCGCCATGCGATACGCTCAACGTTGCAGCCGTCGGCTGCGGCATGATGGGTTCAGCCGACATCAACAGTGCCGCCCAAGCAGGCGCCAACATCGTCGCCCTATGTGACGTGGATGACGACCGCGCAGCGCCCGTGTACCACGCCTTCCCGGGCGCCAAACGTTATGCCGATTTTCGTCGAATGCTCGACGTCGAGAAGAACATCGACGGCGTAATTGTCGCAACCCCTGATCACTCGCATGCTGTAGTCGGTATGGCCGCGATGCAACTCGGCAAGGACATCTATTGCGAAAAACCACTCGCACACACACTCTACGAAACCCGAATACTGACCGAGGCGGCGCGCCAGTATGGCACCGTTAGCCAACTGGGAAATCAAGGGCATTCGTTTAAAGCAATCCGCGAATTTTGCGATTGCATCTGGTCCGGCGCGATCGGCCAAGTGCGCGAGGTTCATGCCGTCCAATCGGCATTTGGCTACAGCCGAATAGCCGCCTTACCGACAATTGACGACGACCACCCAATTCCGCAAAACCTGAACTGGGGTCTGTGGCTGGGCCCTGCCCCTCATCGCAAATATAGCCCGCTGTACGTGCCGTCTGCTTGGCGCGGGTGGCGCCAATTTGGCACCGGCAACATGGGCGACTTCGTATGCCACATTCTCGATCCGGTGTTTTGGGCGCTCGATCTCGGCGCGCCCGCGTCGGTCACCGCCGCTGCCCACGACTACGATCCGATAAAACACGCCGAAACATTTCCGGCATCATCGAAAATACGCTTTGAGTTCCCAGCGCGGCCAGACAAACCGCCCGTTACGGTCACCTGGTATGACGGCGACCACTTCATCCCGCCACAGGCTGCCGACATTCCAGATCCTGGTTGGGTTGCCGGAAAACCAGTCGGGGCGCTGGTCGTTGGAGACAAAGGCAAGATCGTCTACGGCTCACACGCCGCGCGCGGTTGGCGCATTCTCGGCGACGGAAAGATGGACGAATATCTCAATGGCCGAGTCCTCGACATGGAACAAAACGTCCCAGGCCTGCCGCCGAATCTACCCCACGTGGCCGACTGGCTGCGCGGTAGCAAAGAAGGCGTCGGCGGCGCACTACCCGGATCAAATTTCGACTATGGCGGACCACTAACCGAAGTGGCCATGTTGGGTGATATTGCCTTGCGCCTGCTTGGCACCGAACTCAAATGGGATTCTGAACACATGACGTTTCCCAATCACCCAGCAGCGAATCAATATTTGCACATGCAGTACCGCGACGGTTGGACGCTCTAACGTGGTGATTCCCACACCGATCATCTTGGATAGGCGATACAAATGAGACTGGGTGCCTTGCTCGGTCCCATAGCGTCGAACGCAGGCAAAAGCACCATTGCCAATCAAGCTCGTGCTTTGGAAGACGCCGGGTATTCGAGTCTATGGTCCGCGCAAGCAAGCGGCCGTGGCTTCATGGTGAGCGATCCATTCGTTTGCTTATCTGCCGCTGCAGCAGTGACCGAGCTTGAAGTTGGCACTGCCGTGTTACAGGTACCACTGTATACCCCAATGGATTTGGCCCACCGCGTATTTTCGTTGCAGCAGCTAACGAACAACCGCTTCATTTTCGGTGTGGGAGCGGGCTCAACGGCCGAGGATTTCGACGCATACGGGCGCAACTGGGAGACTCGTTTCGCCGACTTTAATCGGCATGTGAAATTGCTGCGGGAGATCTTCGCCAACGGTGGCCAAGGCAATAACAACCTTTCACCTTGGCCGAGCGTACGGGGCGGGCCGCCTATGCTCTTGGGCAGCTGGGGAAAAGGGGTAGAGCGGGCTGCGCGTTCATTTGACGGTTGGATCGCGTCAGCACACTACCGGACCCCCGATCAAGTAGTGGCAGCACTGGCCGAATTCCGTGCGGCACACGGCGGCCGGGCAATTGTTTCTACAATCCAATTGAATGCTGACACGGACCTGGGTGAACTCGCTGAGCGGTTGAACCGCTTCGCGGATGCCGGTTTCGACGATGCCGTCGTGATGTTTCTGCCTGGCGCTCCCGCACCTGAGCAAGTTCGGCAGCTAGTCGCCTAATGCAGAGCGAACCCGCACATCAGAAGAAGCAATCTGAGACCCGCTCTCGACAGCCGGCTTTCTGAGACGAAACACCGGGTCCGGCCAGATCGGAATTTTGGCCCGCACGCGCACCGCCATGCGGCGGCCGCCGACGTCAGCCAACGCAACCATAACGCGCCGCTTACGGTCCCGCGTATCAAATACGATGTATTCACACTCTGTGACCGGCCCTTCGTAGTAGGCATCTCCATCACTCATGTTGCGCGTACGTTCTTTGTGCAACGCGATTCTGTACTCATCCTCTCCATCGTGGACCAAACCATCATTGTGGCAACTCGTTGAGAAGAACAGTGCAGATATCAGGTCATTACCCGCTGGTTTCGCGAGCGACTCGAAATCCCCCCCTGGGCCATCGAGGCGTCGCACGCCGTCATCCGACATGACGATGATCTTCAGGTCGTTATCTTTACTGACGCTACGCGCGAGGTACGCATCACTCGTCGGTCCCGATTTACCCCAACGTCCGACGCCAGCGAAAAAGCCATTCCAGGTGTAGTAGGCACTCATTTCGCGCGACGTTCGAAAATATCCAGCAAATTCATAGTTTTCGCTGTCACGATTCACGTCCAGCGACAATTCGCCCGCATTGATCCATGCAACGCGGGCGTCATACGCGTATGACGCAGAGGTTGTTACAACCGTTGCCCCGTCATCGTCGGCAACGGCAAACCCTATCGATCCGATAAAGATCGTGAGCAACAGGCTTCGAATTGTTCGGCAGAGCGGGTACCGACTCATATCTACGATGATTGCACAAAGTGCGGTGCCACTGAAAAGGGGTCTGAGCCAAAAATACGTTGCTACGACTTTAATACACGTAACACGTCGTCCAACTCAACAATCATTTGCTTGACCAGAAGGTTGAACTGCGTCTGATCCTCTTTCGCATCTTCACCCGTCAAACGCTGTCGCGCGCCGGTGATCGTAAAGCCTTGATCGTATAAGAGACCGCGAATTTGGCGGATGATTATGACGTCCTGGCGTTGGTAATAACGCCTATTACCGCGGCGCTTGACGGGATTCAGCTGCGGAAATTCCTGCTCCCAATAGCGCAAGACGTGCGGCTTGACCTCGCATAGCTGACTAACTTCACCAATCGTGACGTAGCGCTTTCCCGGGATCGGTGGTAATTCGTTGTTGTTGCTCGCATCAAACATCGCAAGCCCTACACAAGATCCACTCGGAAGCCATCACTAAAGCGCCCCTCGACGGAATCTTCTTCTGAAGTTTGTTCGCCTGCAAATGCCTCAACCCGGGCTTTTAGCTTTTGCCCAGGGCGAAATGTGACAACGTGTCGCGCTGTAATCGGGATTTCTTCGCCAGTCTTAGGATTACGACCGGGTCGCTCGCCTTTTTCACGTAAATCAAAGTTGCCGAACCCAGACAATTTGACCTGCACGTTATCCTCCAGCGAGGTGCGGATTTCATCAAAAAACAGCTCCACGATTTCCTTCGCTTCGCGTTTGTTGAGACCCAACTCATCGAAAAGCTGATCAGCCATTCTGGCCTTGGTCAATGAGCCCAAGCTTGCCTCCTTTCGATCAAGGCTTCTCTATTATTGTCAAGTGAATAGCTCTTATCTAGGACGCTTCTGCATCCTTAACGCAGACGTGCACCAAACTTACCTTCCAATTCGTTTAGCGCCGATTGCGCATATTCACTGATTTCTTGTTCCGTAAGGGTCGCCGTTTGGCTTTGCAACGTCAACCCTATACCAAGGCTTTTTTCAGTAGAATCAACACCTTTACCCTCATATACGTCAAATAGTGTGAAGTCAACTAGAATTTCTCCCAAAACCTCTTTGACCACTTTATTGACGTCTTGCGAGGCGACATCCTGCCCCACAACGACCGCCAAGTCACGTCGCACGCTTGGAAATTTCGACACACCGACATGCCTGCGCAGCGGCCGGACAAGCGCAGTTGTTGCTCTAATCTCAAAAACATAGACCCCCACGAACTCCAGGCGGCTCTCAACTTCCGGGTGCAACCGTCCTACTCGACCCACGCGCTCGCCATTCACCCATATGTCCGCATTCTGGCCTGGATGTAGCACCCGATCTTGCGCCGGAGTGAATTTAACATCCTCGTGCCCGGCCCAAGCCAGCAACGCATCGACCTCGCCTTTGACATCGAAGAAATCTACTTGACCGTCGCCACCGTGCCACGACTCGAGTTCCCGTCGTCCCCACAACAAGCCACCCAGCCACGACGTTTGAACAAGGCCACCCACACCAGGCTGAAATACCAATCCAAGCTCAAACAGTTTCATTGCGTCTTGCTGCCGCGCTCTGTTCGATTGAGCCGCGTGGATCAAGCCAGGTAGCAAGTTAGTGCGCATGACCGATTGTTCCGACGACATAGGATTTGCAAGGGTAAGAGGGTTCGCGCCAGGATCCAGCAAATCTAAGAGTTGCGGGTCAACAAAACTATAAGTCACAAGCTCCTGAAAACCGGCCAAAGCCATGCATCGTTTCAGCTCGGCTTCCGGATGGGACTCCAAGCTGACCGTCGACAGAGTCAAGTCGGTCATAGGATGTTTGACAGGGATATTGTTGTAGCCGTAGATGCGGCACACCTCTTC
>Ga0114999_10009192_pt1 | contig 10882 bp, 9 predicted proteins | sample ArcticOcean_MG_C_3_FD_89820 | JGI IMG/M metagenome (GOLD analysis project Ga0114999, IMG submission 89820) | Marine microbial communities from western Arctic Ocean - ArcticOcean_MG_CB8_126 | ecosystem: Environmental > Aquatic > Marine > Oceanic | place: Arctic Ocean: Canada Basin | collected... | reverse complement strand
TTTAATTTTTTTTCTGGAATTTGTAAAAAAGCTAATAGCCACTTTTAATTATACTAATTATTTTGTCTAGTTGCTCTAGATCAACATAATCAAATGAAATTGTTCCAGAATTATTTTTTTTATTTTTGATAGAAACATTGAGCCCGGTTTTTTCTTCTAGGGTTTTTTGTAAATCTAAAATATTAGAATCTTTTTTGTAAATTGATCTAAATTTTTTATTCTTAAATTTTTTTACTAATAATTCAGACTCTCTTACTGAAAGTTTTTTTTCAATAATCTTTTTAGCAATTTCAATAGAATTATTCAAACCTACCAACGCTCTGGCATGACCAGCAGATAATTTTTTCTGCTCTACCATTAAACAAACTTCTTTGGGTAAAGACAATAATCTTAGCGAATTAGCTATATAACTTCTGCTCTTTCCAATAAAACGTGATAATTTTTCTTGATTATAATTAAAATCATCTGTTAGAGATTTGTACCCTCTTGCTTCATCGATCGCATTTAAATCTTCTCTTTGTACATTTTCAACAATAGCAAACTCTAGTGATTTAACATCATTTACATCAACAACAACTACAGGTACTTCGTGCAACCCAGCATTTTGAGATGCTAGCCACCTACGCTCCCCAGCTATGATCTCATATTTATTATTTGACGATTTGTCAGGTCGCACAACAATTGGCTGGATAACTCCTTGTTCTTTTATAGAAGAAGTTAATTCATTTAAACTTTCTTTGTCAAAATATTTTCTTGGTTGAAATTTATTTCTTATTAGATCTTTTATTGGCACTTTGTTGCTTTTAATATTTTTAGATGCATCACCTAAAAGTGATGACAGGCCACGACCCAAACCTTTTTTTAAGCGATTATCAATCATTATGCGGCTGTTTCCATTAAATTTTCTTGTTTTAAAAACTCTTCAGTAAAACTTAAGTAAGATTTGCTCCCCGAACAAGATTTGTCGTAGATTAAAACGGGCATTCCATGAGAGGGCGCTTCTGAAAGTCTTACATTTCTTGGTATAACAGTTTTATAAACTTTATCTTTAAAGAACTGTCTTGCTTCAAAATCTACTTGGCTAGAGAGTTTATTTCTTTTATCAAACATTGTAAGCAAAACCCCTCTAATATCTAATTCTGGATTTAGTTTAATTTTAACTCTTTCTATCGTTTTAATTAGCTGGCTCAAACCTTCCAATGCAAAAAATTCTGCTTGGAGAGGAACTATTAAAGATTTTGCAACAACTAGGGCCATAACTGTTAAAAGACTTAAAGAGGGCGGACAATCTATCAAAATATAAGAATAATTATTTTCATCACTTATTAAAAATTCTTCCAATTTGTCTTTTAACAGAAAAGCTCTTCTGGTTTCGTTTGCTGTTTCAACTTCAAGACCAGATAAATCAACATTTGATGGGATGATATTTAAATTTTTTATTTTTGTATTTTTAATTGATTCTTCAAATTTACAATTGCCATTTAAAATATCATAAATTGTATTGTCATTTCCTCCGTCAATTAAGCCAAAACCAGTAGTAGCATTTCCTTGTGGATCTAAATCAATTACAAGAGTTTTTTTATTTTGAAGCGAAAGTGCTGTTGCTAAATTAATTACAGTGGTTGTTTTACCCACACCACCCTTTTGATTAATGACAGAAATAATTTGAGTATCTTTCAATTTTTTTTTTTTAACCTATTAATTTCTATTATGATCGAATCATTACTAGTTACACTTACTCTTTGCTTATACTCGATATCCCAAATTTTAGAAGCTTGAAGTAATTCTGATTTTCCTGTTTTTCCCAGAAAAATAAAAACTTTTTTCCAATTTTTTGCCTTATTGTGTATAAGTTCTAAAATTATTTTCAATGGCTTGAATGCTCTCGCTACGAAAACGTCGTCATTAAAATTTACTTGCTCCTCTATAATATTCTTATTAATAACTTCTACTTTTAGATTAAGTGTTTTGATTACTTTCTTTAAAAAATTTACTTTTTTAGAGCTTTTTTCAATTAATTTTATTTTTAAGGGTATTTTCCTGTCTTTCAATATTATAGCCAACACTATTCCGGGAAATCCTGCCCCAGAACCCAAGTCTACCATAGATTTTGTATTTTTATGAATAAAATCAACCACTTGTGCTGTATCTAAAAAATGTCTTTCCCATATTTGATTTTCTGTTGATTTTCCTATCAAATTCACAATTTTATTATTTTTAACTATTAAATTTTCATATATTTTTAAAACCTCAATTGTTTCACGTGAAACTTGAGCAAATCTATTAAATGTATGTACCTGGGTAACTTTATCCATTTATAGTTTTTTTATTTATTTTGGGGCCCCTTTTTACATAAGCGAGCAGAATATAAGTTGCTGCTGGGGTAATTCCATCAATTCTAAGAGCTTGTCCCATAGTTTTAGGTCTTATGAGTTTAAATTTACTCTTAACTTCATTAGATAGGCCGCTGAGTTTATTATAATCAATATTTTCCGGTATAATTAAATTTTCATCTTTTCTAAATGCAATTATATCTGCTTCTTGTTTATCTAAATATCCTGAGTAATGGGCGTTTATTTCAATTTGCTCTTCTTCTTTTTTCGAAGCATCGGGTATTTCATTCCAAATTGCTCTTAAATGAGAAAAAGTAACGTTACTTCTAGAAAGAATCTCAAGAGCTGATCTTTTAACGCCATCTTTAGCAATTTTAATATTAAATTTTTGTGCGCGGTTAGGAGATATTTTTAAGGTTTTAAGGACATTTCCTAATTCATGAATTTTATTAAATTTTTTAGTAAATATTTTAGCTCTATCAGGTTTAATAAGACCAATATTTATTCCAATCTGAGTAAGTCTCGTGTCTGCATTGTCAGCTCTTAAGCTTAATCTATATTCTGCTCGAGAAGTAAACATTCGATAGGGTTCAGTAACTCCTTTGGTAACTAAATCGTCTATCATAACTCCTATATAAGCCTGGGCGCGATCAAGTATAAGAGGCTCTTGTTCTTTAATAGATAGGGCAGCATTTGTTCCTGCCATAAGTCCTTGTGCCGCCGCTTCTTCGTAGCCAGTGGTTCCATTAATTTGTCCGGCAAGATAAAGACATTTTATTTTTTTACTCTCAAGTGTGTGTTTTAATTCTCGTGGATCAACATAGTCATATTCTATTGCATAACCAGGTCGTATTATACGAGTATTCTCTAAACCATTGATTTTACTTAATATTTCAGATTGAATATCAGTTGGTAATGACGTAGAGATTCCATTTGGATAAACGGTAGTATCATTTAAACCTTCTGGCTCTAAAAAGATTTGATGTCTAGTCTTGTCAGAAAATTTTACTATCTTGTCTTCAATAGAAGGGCAATACCTCGGGCCGACTCCTTTAATGTTTCCAGAGTAGATTGCACTTTTTTTTAAATTTTTTTTTATTAGGTCGTGAACTTTTTTATTTGTGTAAGTGACGCTACACGCAATTTGCTTATTATAAGTTTTGTTTGTTAAAAAAGAAAAATATTCCGGATCAGTGTCTGCGTCTTGTTTTTCTAAATTTCTATAATTAATTGTAGATCCATCTAAACGTGGTGGAGTTCCAGTTTTAAGTCTTCCTAATTGCATACTAAATTTTTTTAACTGTTCACTTAATCCCGCTGATGGTTTTTCATTGTGGCGACCAGCTGGAGTTCTTTCATCACCTATGTGAATAAGGCCGTTTAGAAAAGTGCCAGTTGTTAAAATCATTTTTTTGCATTTTATTTTTTTTCCTGACTTTGAGTGAAATCCGATAATTTTATTTTTATCAAAAATAAACTCAACGACAGGGTCAGAAAAAACACTTAAATTACAGTAACTTAGAAGAATTTTATGCATATATTTTTTATACAAAGCACGATCTGACTGTGTTCTTGGACCTCGAACAGCAGGACCTCTACTTCTATTTAGTAATCTAAATTGGATTCCTGACTTGTCAGCTACGATGCCCATCACGCCGTCTAAAGCGTCTATCTCCTTAACAAGGTGGCCTTTACCCAAACCTCCGATGGCAGGATTACAAGACATTTCTCCTATAGTATTAATTTTGTGTGTAAACAATCCTGTGTTCACTCCCATTCTGGCCGAGGCTGCAGCCGCTTCACAGCCAGCATGACCTCCACCTATGACGACTACATCAAATGACAAATCATTTTTCATAACGTCAACTTACAGCTGATATATTTATTTACAAGAAAAGAGATTTAATATGGAAAAAAGTGTTGATTTTACTAAGCTAATGCTCGTTATTTACCAATGCAAAAATCATTAAAAATACTGCCTAGCAACTCCTCGACATCGACTTTTCCAACTATCATTCCTAGCTGCCTAGTTGCCAATCTCAAATCCTCTGCAGCTTTATCGAAATCTTGATCTAATTTCTTTTTTTGAAATCTTTCTAAATGACTAACGCAGTTTACTAAATTTTGTCTATGTCTTTCTCTAGTAATCAAAATATCTTCTGATGTTATAAAATTATTTTTTAATTTACTTTTTATTTTTTTAATTAATTTATTTAAGTTAGAATCTTTTTTAATTGATATTAAAACATGTTCATATTTTTTGAATTTTTTATTTAGCTTTCCTTTTACTAAGTCTGATTTATTGACTACTAAAATAGCTTTTTTATTTAGCAATTTCTTTAAAACATCAGTAAAATCAACGTTTCTAGCCGATATAATTACTAGTTTTAGATCTGCGTCTTCAGCGCGATTAAGGGCTATTTTGATACCCTTTTTTTCAATTTCGTTTTTTGAATTTCTTATACCTGCGGTGTCTGAGACTATTACAGGGTACCCGTCAAAATTAAGATGTGTTTCTATTACATCCCGTGTAGTTCCAGCTACCTCTGAAACGATTGCTGCATCTCTTTTTGAAAGATAATTTAGTAGGCTCGATTTGCCTGAGTTTGGTGGTCCCACAATAGCAATTTTATATCCTTCTCTAATTCTTTCTCCAACCCTTTGATCATTTAAAGTCTTTTTTATTTCATTAGTAACCATGATTGAATTTTTTTGAATTTCTTTAGTCATATTTTTAGGCAGATCTTCTTCAGGAAAATCTATTTTGGCTTCTACGTGAGATAATATTCTTAAAAGCTTTTCTCTCCACGAAAGGAATTTGTTTGAGGATTTTCCACTCATAATTTTTAAGGCTTGCTTTCTTTGAATTTCTGTTTCTGCTGAAATTAGATCTGCTATGCTTTCAGCTTTTAACAAATTTATTTTACCATTTTGGAAAGCTCTTTTTGTAAATTCGCCAGGCTCTGCTAATCTACAATTCTTAATCTTTGATATGGCAAAGTGCATGGCTTTAATGACTGCCCTGCTACCATGTATGTGAAATTCTGCTAAATCTTCGCCTGTGTAGCTATTTGGGGCTGGAAACCATATTACTACCCCTTCGTCAATTAGATTTTTTTGCCCATTTTTATTGAACTTTTTGAAGGTTGCCACTCTTGGCTGGGGTAATTTCGATCCAGTTATTTTTTTTACTACATGGGATGCATTTTTTCCTGAAACTCTTATTACGGCCAATCCTGATACTCCTGAACCAGTTGATAAAGCGTAAATAGTCATCAATTAAACCAAGAGTATTTTTTTCCATATTTATCTAATAATTTTTTATAAGGCAAATATCTATTAATCGAATGTTGGTAAATAGCTTGTCTTATTTGAACATTGCTTGCAGTTTTTGAAATTAAATCTTTTCTTTTGTAAAATTCTAAGCACTTTTTGTCCCAAGAAAGATTGCAAAATTTCATTAAGCTTTTAGATTCATTTTCAGGATCAGCAACTAATTTTTCATAGTCTACATGATAAATTGTATTGGGGTATACCTCATCAAAATTTTCAATAATATTAAAGTAGTTGTCAAAATATTTAAATATATTTTCTAAATCATGTGTCCATGCAAGTTCTGTTAAGTTGTTTTGAAAAATTGACATTATTGAAGATATTATATTTCTCTTACAATTTACTATTTTAGCCTTTGGATAGATTTTTTTAACTAATTCTAAATAAAAAAAATTATTTAACGATTTGTCTGTAAAGTTATACTTATATTTTTTTGATATCAGGCATTTTGACTTGTATATTTCATGAAGCTCATTTCTTATACTATCTGTACTTCCAAGATTTAAAGATTTTTTTTCCAATAATTTTTTATTAAAATAATTTTCTAACACCTGCGTTTCTTCGCCCATTGGAATTAAAGTTTCTCCTGATCCAATAATTTTTTCTACGAGGGTTGAGCCACTTCTTGGAACCCCTATTATAAATATTGGTTTTAACTCATAATTAATATTTTTATCAAACCCTTCTACTTCAGCTCCTTCTGATATTTTTATTACATCATCAAAGCAATACTTTACTCCAAGCTTAAATTTTTTAGCGTTAGATTCAAAAAAATTTGTATGTCCTTCCACTAAATGACTTAATTCTTTTTCATAATTCTTTTCTTTGCGTTCATATTTTGCTAATAAAAAATTGCTATATGCCAAAGTTCGCTCATTGCTTTTATTATCTTGAATAATTTTCTTTATTTTTTTTTTTAACTCTAAATTTAGAGTACTTTTTTTAAGTTCGCTTAAATAATAATAATGAACTGGATTTGAAGGTTCGTGTTTGATGGCTGTTTCGTGAGACTTTATAGCGTTTTTAAAGTCACCTAATTCTTTATATGCTAATGCTAAGTTGTGATGTGCCCCAACATGATTTGGATTAATTTTAATTACACCATTATAACATTTAATTGCATTTTCGAAATCGTTTAGGATTCTAAATACTAGACCGAGATTATTGTGCGCTCCAGGAATATTGGGGTTTATTTCAATACACTTTTGATATGAACTTATTGCGCTATCAAAATTTTTAAGATCAACATAAACATTAGCAAGACTAAAATAAGCTAACGCATAGTTGTTTTGAATTTCGACTGTTTTTTGTAAATATGTTTTTGCTTTTTCTAAATCTCTTAATTTGTGGAAAATTAAACCAAGATTATAATTAGCATTTGTGTAATTGGGATAAATTTTTAATACTTTTTGATAGTATTGCTTGGCATCTTCATATTCTCCAAGCTCCTTGCAGGCAGTTCCTAAATTATTTAAAGTGCTGGCGCTATCTGGCTGTATTGTGATCGCCTTAAGTAGTAATTTTTTTGCTTCCTTATAATTATTTTTTCTTGCAAATATAGTTGCTAGCATTGATATTGAATCGAAATGTTTGTCATCAATATTTAAAATTTTATAACAAAAGTTTTCAGCATTTTCTATTTTTCCTTTTCTATAGCTTTGAACTGCTAATACAAATGTTTCTTTTAATGTTTCCTTATTATTTTTTTTCATAGAATAAATATATTTAATTTTAACATTTATTTAGTAAGTTTGTATAAAATATGACAAACCAAATATCAATTAAAACTAGATTTTTTTGGTTTTCTACCCATTACACAATAGGAAAATATTTATAATAAATTTTTATTATTGGTTCCTTGTCATATAGAAATTAGAACTGATGGCAGCTTGGGGGGTTGCTCTTCGGTTGGTGGCGCGTGATTAAAGAAAAAATTATTAGAATTTGAAAAAATAATTTTAATAGTTTAGCTTGGTTTGTTCATTGAAATAAAAAAATCTGCATTATTTTTCGTATTTCTTAGTTTAGATAGAAGAAACTCTATTGCTTCCATTGTACCCATAGAACTTAATATTTTTCTCAAAACATTCATTTTAAGCAAATCATCATTTTTAAAAAGAAGTTCTTCTCTCCTTGTTCCAGATCTTGTTATGTCTATAGCTGGAAAAATTCTTTTGTCAGAAATTTTTCTATCTAATATTAATTCACTATTACCTGTTCCTTTAAATTCTTCAAAAATTACTTCATCCATTCTGCTGCCTGTATCAATTAAAGCTGTCGAAATTATAGTCAAGGAACCTCCTTGTTCTATATTTCTAGCTGCACCAAAAAATCTTTTAGGTCTCTGAAGTGCGTTAGCGTCAACTCCTCCAGTTAATACTTTACCAGAACTTGGAATTACTGCATTGTAAGCTCTGCCCAATCTTGTAATTGAGTCTAAAAGTATCACAACATCTTTTTTATGTTCTGTTAATCTTTTTGCTTTTTCAATAACCATTTCAGCTACCGCAACGTGTCTAGAGGCTGGCTCATCAAATGTAGAACTTATTACTTCCCCCTTAACAGATCTTTGCATATCAGTTACCTCTTCGGGTCGCTCATCTATTAGCAAAACCATTAAATAACATTCGGGATGATTTTTCGCTATAGAGTTTGCTATGTTTTGAAGTATAATTGTTTTTCCAGCTTTGGGTGGAGATATAATTAAAGACCTTTGACCTTTTCCAATAGGACTTACTAGATCAATAAGTCTTGCTGTTTGATCGGGTTTTTTTTCCACCTTAGTTGTTTCTACTTCCATTATTAATTGTGAATCTGGATATAAGGGAGTTAAATTTTCAAAAGCAATTTTATTTCTAGCTTTCTCAGGATTGTCAAAATTTATTTTGTCTACTTGCAATAAAGCAAAGTATCTTTCTTGATCTTTTGGTGCTCTTATTTCACCTTCTACTGAGTCTCCGGTTCTCAAACCAAATCTTCTTATTTGGCTAGGACTAACATAAATATCATCTGGTCCTGGCAGGTAGTTTGATTCAGTTGCTCTTAAAAAACCAAAACCATCTTGAAGAACCTCAAGGGTCCCCCCTCCAATTATTTGTTCTTTTTTTTCAGCAAGTTTTTTTAATATAGCAAATAAAATCTCCTGTTTTCTAAGCGTGCTAGGATTTTCTATTTCGAGCTTTTCAGCTTGTGTAATGAGCTCAGCTGGTGATTTTTTTTTAAGTTCTTCTAAATTCATATGTGGGGTTTTTTGTTACGAGAAACGTAATACTAATATAATGACTTTTTATAAAAAAACAAGTCTCATAATGGTTTAAAAACTACCACTAATATTATACCTATTAATAAAACAGTCGGTATTTCGTTGATAATTCTATAAAATCTAGCTGAAAAGAAGTTAATATTTTCAGCAAATTTTCTTAAGCATTGAAATAAAAAGAAATGATAAGCGGTTAAAATAATTACAAAAAGTAACTTTAATTGAAGCCAAAGAAAACTAACATTATCTATGCCGATTGTATGAATTAGCAAAATTCCAAAGATCCACGACACAATCATTGCAGGATTCATAATATAAATAAAAAGCCTTCTTTCCATTACTTTAAAAGTAGAAAATAAATCTTCGGATTTTTTATTTTTAGCAGCGTCACTATGATAAACAAATATTCTAGGTAAATATAAAAGACCCGCCATCCAAGAAATAACGGCTATAAGATGAATTGATTTAAATAATAAATATGTATTCATTTTTGTTAATATTTACTATCCCTTTTGATATTAAACATTACCTCATTACGACGAAATGGTGGAAGCGTCCAAGGTGGATTATAAGTTGCTTTAATTGCAAAACCATTTATTAAAATTTTATCTTCTAAAAGTGCTTCACGAAGAATTTTACTATATTTTATAAAATTTTTATCAGAAGATCTACCAGAGTATCTTATTACCGCAAAGTATCCTTCTTTCATTAATGTAATTTCAACATCTGAATTAGTTGGGATGGGTATCGTTTTTTTATTAAATTTTGAAGGAAGATAAAACTGCATAAAGGACACATTATTTTTTTTAATTTGTGTAACTGGCGTTGTCATTTCTATCTTTTTTGAAGAATTATTGGCTCCCGCAATATAATTAAAAAGTTTTCTAAAGGTACCGTTGTCCTTATCATTAATTGCTTGGGCCACCAAACCTTCAGAATACTTTCTGATTTCATATATTTCATTTTTATCAACAATATCAAATTTTACTTCTTCAGTTGCCATTGTAGTATTAGTACTTAAAAATAAAACAGAAACCAAGATCCCTACAAGTTTTTTCATAATTATTTTTTATTTATCTGTAAAAATTTACAAACTTAGACATGGGCATTTTACATATTTATTAGGACACATTACTGATGAAACAAAATTACCTCTTGTTTCTTGTTGAACAACTAGCGCGGTAAGGCCTTTAATAAAATTCTCCTCTATGCCTAATGCTGGTACTCTTTTATAAAAACTGGAACCATTTTTTTCTGCTAACTTTTTATATTCTATGTCTAATTCTACAAGCGTTTCTGAGTGCTCCGAAACAAAGGCCACAGGAACTACAACAATCCCTTTTTTTTCTTTAGAATATTTAATAATCTCATCATCAGTTGATGGACCAATCCATTTTAGGGGGCCAACACGGCTTTGATAGCTTGTTGTGTGGTCTAAATTCATATCTTTCAACTCTAACATTATTTTTCTAACTGTTTCTTCGATCTGCCACTGATAAGGGTCTCCTTTTTTTATTTTAATCTCTGGAAGGCCGTGGGCTGAAAAAAGTAGTTTAAAATTTTTACTTTCTGCGCTTTGAATTGTTTTCCTAATTAGGTTGGCATGAGATTTTACAAAATTACTTTCTGTAGGATAACAACAAATTGTTTTTGTCTTAACATTAAAATTTTCTTTTTTGCACAGATCGTTCCATTCATTAATTGATGAACCTGAGGTTGCTGCAGAAAACTGCGGATAAAGTGGCAACAGTATTATTTCTTCTGGGTCAAATTCTTTAACTTTTTTTATTACATCAATGCCCCTTGGGTGCCAGCAACGCATAACAACAAAACATTTATAATTTCCCTTTGATGATAGACTATTTTCTAAACTTGTTGCCTGTTCTTGTGTTAATTCAAGTATTGGTGATTTGTTTCCAATTTCTTTATAAATATTTTTTGCAATTGGTGTTCTTCT
>Ga0114999_10009189_pt1 | contig 10886 bp, 14 predicted proteins | sample ArcticOcean_MG_C_3_FD_89820 | JGI IMG/M metagenome (GOLD analysis project Ga0114999, IMG submission 89820) | Marine microbial communities from western Arctic Ocean - ArcticOcean_MG_CB8_126 | ecosystem: Environmental > Aquatic > Marine > Oceanic | place: Arctic Ocean: Canada Basin | collected... | reverse complement strand
TGCCCGGCTTGATCCAGACCCGGGCCACCTCGTCCTTGCTATTGCCCGTGGCGTAGGTCCGGCCGAACTCGTCGCGCACCGGCTGGCGCGCGCCTTCGTCCTGAGCAATATCGTCGGCCGTGCTGGCCGGGCGGCCGAGGGCCTCGCCCAGAGCGTCTCCCAGGGTGGCGCCGCCCTGTTCCGCCGGAATCGTCGTGTCGGAATCGGCCATGACTAGGTCCGCCTACTGTTCTTGGGGTTCATCGCCGCAATGTCGAGCGACTCGGGGCTTTGGGCCGTGTGCGGATGCTCGGGCCCGGCATAGACGCGAAGATTCTTGAAAATCTGGCGACCCAGCACGCCCTTGGGCAGCATGCGCTCGATCGCCTTCTCGACCACCCGCTCGGGATGGGCGCCCGTCAGGATCTGATCGGCCGTGCGGTGCTTGATCCCGCCCGGATAGCCGGTATGCCAGTAGTAGCGCTTGTCCTGGCGCTTGGCATTGCCGGTCAAGTGGACCTTCTCGGCATTGATCACGACGACGTTGTCGCCGCAATCCATATGGGGTGTGTAGCTCGGCTTATGCTTGCCGCGCAGACGCATGGCGACGACCGAGGCCATGCGGCCCAGGACCAGGTCCTCCGCATCAACCAGAAGCCACTTCTTCTCGATATCCGCCGGTTTGGCGCTGTAGGTCTTCATGACGTTTGAGCTCCCAGGCTCTTTCGGCCGCGACGCGCGAACGCGCACGCAACCCGTTTTCGAAGCGGCGCGGAGTATGGGAAACAGCTTGCCCCCTGTCAACAGGTTTATTCGCCGAAAGGAGCGATTTATTGCGTTATTTCAGACCACTAGCGTTGCGGTAATATAATACCGTGTCACACGACTTCGGTTTCTTCCGGCGGCACGGAATAGGTCCCCGTGACATGGGCCACCGGCCCGTCAACACCATCCGAATAGACATCGACCTCCAGCACGACGAGCCGCCGACCGGCCTTCAGGGTCCGTCCTTTCACCACCACATCGCCGGGCTTGGGCCCGCGCAGGAAATTGATGTTGAGGCTGGTGGTGACGGCCAGCGGGACCCGACCAACCTCCGACAGGGTCACGGCATACATGGTGAAATCGGCCAGGGCCATCATGGCCGGGCCGGAAACCGTGCCGACCGGCCGCAGATGCCGCTCGCTGGCCGGCAGGCGCGCCACCGCCCCGCCCCGCTCGAGGCTCTCGACCCGGAAATCGTAATCGGCGGCGAAGGGCGCGGCCTCCTCAACCAGATCCTCGAATTCCGCGACCGTGATGCGACTCTCGCTTATGGAGCCCCTGATAGGCGGGGGGCGCGATGCTGGCAAGAGAACACGGCCCACCTCTTGCTTTCGGAGACCGACAGACAGAGAATTCCGGCAACGGTTTCGCAACTGCGATGGGTCCGGGGGATGAGCGCGAGCACGAAGACAGCGACGGCCGAGGCGGCGGAGACGCCAATTCTGCTGCGCGACGACCGCGACGGGATCGCGACCCTGACCCTCAACCGGCCGGCCCAATACAACACCCTGTCCGAGGCGCTGCTCGCCGCCCTCCAGGCCGCGCTCGACGAGATCCGCGAGGACCGCACGGTCCGCGTCGTCGTGATCGCGGCCGAGGGCAAGGCTTTCTGTGCTGGTCACGACCTCAAGGAGATGCGCGCCAAGCCCAGCCGGCAGTATTACGGCTCCCTGTTCGAGACCTGCAGCCACATGATGACCAGCATCACGCGCATGCCCCAGCCAGTGATCGCACGGGTCCACGGCGTCGCCACGGCGGCGGGCTGCCAGCTCGTCGCAAGCTGCGACCTCGCCGTCGCAGCCCACTCGGCCCGCTTCGCGACCTCGGGCATCAATGCCGGGCTGTTCTGCACCACGCCGGGGGTCGCCGTGGGCCGCGCCCTGCACCGCAAGCACGCCCTCGAACTGCTGCTGACAGGCGCCTTCGTCGATGCCGACCGGGCGGCCAAGATCGGCCTCGTCAACCGCGCGGTCGAGGACGGCGAGTTGGACGCGGCCGTCGCCGAACTGGCCCAGGCCATCGCCGCCAAGTCCTGGCCCGCCATCGCCCATGGCAAGGATACCTTCTATCGCCAGATGGAACTGGGACTGGACGACGCCTATGCCCTCGCCGGCTGCTCGATGGCCGATAACATGATGTTCGCCGACGCGGCCGAGGGCATCGACGCCTTCATCGAAAAGCGCAAACCCGTCTGGCGCGACGAATAGGCCGCTGGATGGATCATGACCGCTATCCCGATTCGCTGATCCGAGACGTCCTCGCCGGGGTCAAGACCGTCGCCATGGTCGGCGCCAGTTCCAACTGGAACCGGCCGAGCTATTTCGTCATGAAATACCTCCAGACCAAGCGCTACCGCGTCATCCCGGTCAATCCGCGCGACGCCGGCCAGGAGATTCTGGGCGAGGCGGTCTATGCCTCCCTCGCCGAGATTCCGGACCGCTTCGACATGGTCGACATCTTCCGCAATTCCGAGGCGGCGGACGCGATCACGGACGAAGCCATCGCCCTCGCGCCCGAGAAGGGCATCTCGGTGATCTGGATGCAGCTGACCGTGCGCAACGACGAAGCGGCGGCGCGGGCCGAGGCGGCGGACCTGACCGTGATCATGAATCACTGCCCCAAGATCGAATACGGCCGGCTCCACGGCGAACTGGGCTGGAGCGGCATGAATTCCGGTATGATTTCCAGCAAACGACGCAGGTTAAGAGGTTGAGATGAGCGAGAACGACAACGGCGAAAATGAAAACAGCGCGGCGGGCGAAGGCTTTGGTTTCGGCTATGGCTTCGACACTTTGTCGATCCATGCGGGCGCGGCTCCCGATCCGGCAACCGGCGCGCGCCAGACGCCGATCTACCAGACGACCTCCTTCGTCTTCGACGATGCCGACCATGCCGCCTCGCTCTTCAACCTGCAGACCTACGGCTATATCTATTCGCGCCTGACCAACCCGACCGTCGCGGTGCTGGAAGAACGCCTTGCCGCCCTCGAAGGCGGGCGCGGCACTACCTGCACCGCATCGGGTCATGCGGCCCAGATGCTGACCATGAGCGCGCTGATGGATGTGGGCGATGATTTCGTCGCCTCGCGCAATCTCTACGGCGGCTCCGTGACCCAGTTCAGCCAAACCTTCAAGCGCTTCGGCTGGACCTGCAATTTCGTCGATCCGGGCGATCCTCAGAACTTCAAGGCCGCCATCGGGCCGAAGACCAAGGCGATCTTCGTTGAGACCCTGGCGAATCCGGGCGGCATCATCGTCGATATCGAGCCGGTCGCCGAGATCGCCCATAAAGATGGCATCCCCCTGATCGTCGATTCAACCCTGGCCACCCCCTATCTCAACAAGCCCTTCGACTGGGGCGCCGATCTGGCGATCCATTCGACCACCAAATACCTCTCGGGCAACGGCACCTCGATCGGCGGCGGCGTGGTCGATTCGGGCAATTTCGACTGGGCACAGAACGACAAATTTCCCGCCCTGGCCGCAGCCGATCCGGCTTATCACGGGCTGGTCTTCGCCGAGACCTTCGGCGATATGGCCTTCACCATGAAGGGCCACGCGGTCGGGTTGCGCGATCTCGGCGCATCCATGGCCCCCATGAACGCCTTCCTGACCTTGAACGGCATCGAGACCCTGGCCCTGCGCATGCAGCGCCATATCGAGAACGCGCAGGCCGTCGCCGAATACCTGTCCAAGCATCCGGCCGTCGCCTGGGTCTCCTATGCCGGTCTGCTGGACAGCCCCTACCATGCGCTGGCGAAAAAATACTTCCCCAAAGGTCCCGGCGCGCTCTTCACCTTCGGCGTCAAGGGCGGCTACGAAGCCGGCATCAAAATGGTCGAGGTCTGCCAGCTGTTCAGCCATCTCGCCAATATCGGCGACACGCGCAGCCTAATCATCCATCCGGCCTCGACCACTCATCGCCAGCTCGAACCCGCCGAGCGCGCCGCTTCGGGCGCGGGCGACGATGTCGTCCGCCTGTCGATCGGTATCGAGACGGTCGAAGACATCATCCGCGATCTCGACCAGGCCCTGAACTACGCGACCGGGCGATAAGCGGCGGCGCAACCCGTCCGAATTTCGCTCCATTCGCGCCCCGGTGCGGCCCGCTTCTGACGCCACCCTGCCTTTGCCATGAAACGGCAAAGGCAGGCGAGGCATGTGCATAAAACGCTTTCCACCCGGACATCGCCCCCGGTCTGGCGATCCCGAGGATGGTGAGATCGATTTCAGCAGGGTCGTCTGGGATCTGGACTACCGCGAATCGATCATCAATCGCCTGAAGCGGGAGGCGAACGACAACGATCCGGCGGCCAAGCGCTAGCGCGGACCTCGCCCCTGTCCCCTCCGTCCCTGGCCCACCTATGAATGAAGCTTCCGCGGCGAGCGGCCGGCGGCGATGGCGTTCCGGGACACTCCCCCTAGGATGGCGCCAAGGATGGTTTGACACGTCCTTCGGGAGGGGGCCGTGCCATGGCGCATCAGAAGGACGAGCAGGGACCGCATGTCGCCATGCCCAACACCACCCAGGCCGCCAAATCGCTGGATCCGCGCGCCGAGTGGGACGGTCAGGCCGATCCGCCCAAGGACGGCGCTCCCACTGCGACGGCCCCGGCCGACGGCAAGGATTGGCGCAAGGCCGGCCGCTCCGCCCGATCCCAAGGAACCTTCGACAGCCCTGGTCACAAATCGGCATACTTGCGCCGACACAGTCACAACAATGGGGGTTACCGATGACCAGCTACATGATCGTACAGACCTTCGTGTCCGATCCCGACGGGATGGAGGAGTACAAGCGCCTGGCTTTCGATGCCGTGCACAAATACGGCGGCAAGTATCTGTCCCGCGGCGGCGCGATGGAGCAGGTCGAAGGCCAATGGGATGTGCCCCGCGTCGTGCTGCTGGAATTTCCCTCCGCCGCGCGCGCCAAGGAATTCTACAATTCGCCGGACTATACGGCGGCCCGGAAGGCCCGCGAAGGCAAGGCCCATTTCGTGATGACCCTGCTCGAGGCGACCTGACCGCGCCGTGACCGACCCAGTCGAGGCGATCGAGGCGACCGGCAAGGCCGCGCGCGATACCCCGCGCGCAATCCTGCTTTTCACCGTTTCGATGGGCCTGTTCCCGGTCGGCGACACGATCGCCAAACTGCTGACCCAGGACTACCCGGTCGCCCAGGTCGTCTGGGCCCGCTACCTGGTCTTTCTCGGCGTCATCACCCTGTTGATGCTGCGCCAGTCGGAGAGCCGGCGGTTCTTCCGCACGCGGCGGCCCGGCGTTCAGATTCTGCGCGGCATCTGCATGGCCGTGGGCGCTTATACCTTCGTCTTCGCGCTCAGCTATATCTCGGTGGTCGACACCCTGGCGATCCTGTTCCTCTCGCCGTTGATCATGGTGATGCTGTCGATCCCCTTCCTCGGCGAACAGGTCGGCGTGCATCGCTGGAGCGCAGTGATCGTCGGCTTTCTCGGCGTGCTGATCGTCATGCGCCCGGGCCTCGGGGTGATGCACTGGGCCGGCAGCTTGGCCCTGGTCGCGGCCGCCACCTCGGCCTTCCAGCAGATTCTGGGCCGCAATCTGGGATCGACCGACCATCCGATGACCTCGGTCTTCTATACCGCGCTCACCGGCTTCGTCATCGCCTCGGCGGTCGTGCCCTTCGACTGGCATGCGCCGACGGGCAATTTCTGGCCCCTGATCGGCGTGCTCGGCCTGATCGGCGCGGTCGCCCATTTCGGCGTCCTCAAGGCCCTCCAGATGGCCCCCGCCTCCCTGCTCTCGCCTTTCAACTACGGCCAGATCTTCAGTGGCGCGCTGACCGGCTACCTCGTCTTCGGGCATCTGCCGGATTTCTGGAGCACGGTCGGCATCGCCGTGATCGTGGCCAGCGGCCTCTATATCTATTGGCGCGAACGACTGCTGACCCGCCGCGCCTCCCAGGGGCGCTAGGGCTTCATCGCCGAGATCAGCAGCGCGACGGTCTCGATACTGTTGGAATCCTGCGCGAGATCGAGCGCCGTCCGGCCCTGGAAACCTGTCGCCAGCGGATTCGCGCCCGCTTCCAGCAGGCTCTAGACGGTCCGGGTGTGGCCGCTCCAAGCGGCATGCATCAACGTCGTAAGCTCGCGCTTGTCGGCGAGATCGATGGACGCCCGGGCCGCGATCAGCCGGTCAACGACCTCGAACCGGCCATTCGATTCAGCCCACATCAACGCGGTAAAGCCCGCGGGATCGATGCTATCGATCCCCGCTCCCGCTTCCAAAAGTACTTCGGTACAAGCCGCGCAGCCCCGCCATGCCGCATCCATCAACAACGTGGCTTGGCGACGGTCGCGCGCGTCGGGCGAGGCCCCGAGACGAAGGGCCTAACGAAGGAAATCCGGATGTTCACGTGCGACGGCATCGAACGCGAGTTGTTCGGCGCCGCTAAACGGCAACTCGCGCCACTTGTAAGTCGCGGCATTGAGTACACCCGTCGCGGCCGCCAAGACCGCGACGGTCAGAAAAAGAACCCTCTATGTCTTGATCGTCGTCACCTTTCCCGCTGGTGCCGTTGTTCGACGGCACCATTCCTATACATCGCCTTCGGGGGCACCGCATTCAATGCGCTGGACAGCGCTGCGCGGAAGCCCATAGGTTTTCGCCACCGAAACGAGGGGGGCACAGGCTATCATGGTCGACGAATGCGCAAAAAACCTGCGGCTGGTGCCGTCGCCGGAAGAAGTCCGGCGTCTGACCGAGGCTCGGCCACTGCCGGACAGCATCGGCGATTTCATCCGTGAGCGCGCCGCCACCTTGGGCGAAGAACGGGCCTGGAATTTCTTCGCCGACGGCCAGGAAATCACTTATGCGGGCCTGAACCAGGAAACCGACCGCATCGCGGCGAGCCTGCTGGCGCTCGGCGTCGCCGGGCCGGGGGTGCATGTCGGCATCATGCTGTCGAACCGCGCGGAATGGCCCCTGACATGGCTGGCCCTGATGAAGCTGGGCGCGGTCGTCGTGCCGATCAATATCGCCTATACCGCCCGCGAGGTCGGCTACATCGTCGAGAATGCAGATGTCACAGCGATCCTGCTGGGCGAGGAACATCTGCCGATCCTCGCCGCCGTCGAGGGCAAGCGGCCCGATCCCGCCCATACCATCGTCGTCGGCAATGCGCCCAAGGGCCTCACGGCCTGGGAGAGCCTGCGCGCCGGCGCGCCCGACGGACCCTTCGTGCCGCCCGTCGCGGTCACCGCCGACCGCCTGGCCACGATCCAATACACCTCCGGCACCACGGGTTTTCCCAAGGGTGTCATGCTCGACCACCGCTATTGGCTGATCGGCTCACAGAACGCGGTCAAGGAGGCGCTGTTCCTGGGCATTGAGCGGATGCTGCTCTGCCACGCCTTCCACTATATGGCCGGCCAGCATTTCCTGCTCGCCGGCTTTCACCTGGGCGCGGATGTCGCAATCGCGCCGCGCCTGTCGATCCGCAATTGGATGACCTGGGCGCGCGAGCACCGGGCGCAATACGGCCTCGTCACCGGCCCGCTACTCAACCAGGCGCGGACCGAGCGCGACGGTGAGAACGAGCTCAAGCTACTCGTCATCTCCTACGGCTTCACCCCCGCGCGCCACGCCGAGATCGAAGCCCGCTTCGGCTGCCATGTGCGCAACATATACGGCATGACCGAGAACATGATGTCCGTCTATGTCCCCCTGCACACGCCAATGGAGCGGCAGGGTCCGGGCAGCATCGGCATCCCCGCGCCCTACCGCGAGGTCCGCATCGTCGACGAGAAGGGCGAGGACGTGCCCGACGGCACGCCGGGCGAGATCGTCACCCGCGGCCCCGGCCATGCCCAGGGCTACTACAAAAACCCGGAGGCAACGGCCTCGACTTTCCGCGGCGGCTGGCTGCACAGCGGCGATCGCGGCCTGCGCGACGCGACCGGCTGGCACCAGTTCCTCGGCCGCATGAAGGACGTGATCCGCCGTTCACACGAGAATATTTCGGCCATCGAGGTCGAATCGGTGCTGGTCGCGATGGACGGGGTCGAGCGCGCCGCCTGTATCGCCGTGCCCGACGACAAGCGCGGCGACGAGGTGAAGGCCTATCTCGTGCTCAAGGCCGGATTCACGCCGGAGACGGTGCCCCCCGCCGTCGTCCTAGCCCATTGCGAGGCCAATCTCGCGCCCTTCAAGATCCCGCGCTTCCTGACCTATCGCGAGGAACTGCCGACGACCGCCTCGGACAAGGTCGAGAAGCACAAGCTGGTCGCCGAGGCCAACGACCTGCGCGCCGGCTCCTACGACCGCGAAGCCGGTGCCTGGGTGTAGCCCCGGCCCTACCAGTCGTTGCGCAGGGCGCGCAGTTTGACGAAGACCTGTTTGGGGGTCGGCGCGTCGGGCAGATCGGGGAAGGTCTCGCGCAACCGCGCGATCACGGTCGGGCTGTGCAGGCGGAAGAAGGTGTTGATTTCCTTCTCCAGGGCCAGGGTCGTTACGATCGGCCGGTGCGGGTCCTGGGCCTCCACCGCCGGCAGCATCTCGCGCGCTTTCGCATTGTCCGGCTCGCGGTCCAGGGTGAAGCCGACATTGTTGGCGATATAGTCGTGCCCCGGATAGATCAGCGTCTCGTCCGGCAGGCGGGCGAGCTGGCCGGCGAAGGTGTCGTAAAGCTCCTCCGGATGGCCGCCATGGTGGCAATTGCCCGCGCCCGCGTTGAACAGGGTATCGCCGCAGATCAGCGCCGGCCTATCCGTGCGCGAAAGCAGGCAGATATGGCTCATCGTATGGCCGGGCGTGTCCAGCGCCTCGAGATCGACGGTCCGGCCGACCTTGACCACATCGCCTGCCGAAAGGCCGATATCGATGTCGGGTATCGAATTCCGCGCGCCGTGATGGGCCAGCAGCTTGGCGCCGGACGCCGCGATCACCGCATCGTTTCCGCCGGTATGATCTTGATGCTCATGGGTGTTGAGGACCTGGTTGATCGTCCAGCCCTTCTCCTTGGCCCGGGCGAGCACGAGGTCGGAGGCCAGGGGATCGATGGCCAGCGCCTCGCCCGTCTCGGGGCAGGCGATCACATAGTTGAAATTGCGATAGGCGTTGTCAGTATAGATCTGTTCGACGATCACGGCGCTGTACTCCTTGCCCGTTCGGCTCCGATCCGCGAAAGGGTCACAAGACACTAGCCGAAAGCCCGCGCGCCGAGAACCCCGAAGCCCTATTCCAGCGCGCCGAGATAGGGGATGTAGTTGAGCAGGATGGCCATCGCGCCCCAGACGACGGCATTGGGCATCCCGACGAGATAGAGCCCGGCCCCGACCGCGAAGCCGAAGCCGATATTGATCAGGGTGATCGAGAACAGATAGTTCGACACCTCGCGCTCGACCTGCCGCCAGATCGCCACACTGCGCTTCTTGTCGCGGAACCGGGGCGACACTCGGACCAGCTTCTCCTTCATCATCTCGCCCGAGGCGAGCAGGAAGAAGAGCAGCACGAAGGTCACGGCCAGCTGGGTGCCGATGTTGCGCAGGCTGTTGAACAAGCGTTCCAGCCCCCCCCAGCCCCTTGACCACGACCTCCTGCGGCTGCTTGCCGCCGCCGTTGACCACCGCCGCTTTCTCGACCTGTTCCGAAACCTTCTATGCGTTTTCGACCGCCTGCTTGATTTCGTCCACCTTGTCCTGCAATTCGATCGCGATCTCCGGCGCCCGCGCCATCCAGTTCGAAACCGGCCCGGACAGGCCATAGAAGGTAAGGAGGAACAGGGCGAGCAGGCTGCCCAGGATGAAGGTCGCGGAGATGCCCTCGGGGAGGCCTCGCCTGACGCCGAACCGAGTCAAGGGCGAGAACAGCAGGTAGAGCAGGCTCGCCGCCACGATCGGCACGAAGAATCCCGCCGCGAAGTAAAGCGTGTAGAGACAGGCCATGATCAACAGCGCCGTGAGCACGCCCTGAATCGAACGGACGGACCGAAACAGCCTGCCCGCTTGGGTCAGCTTTTCGTTGCCCTCGTCGGTTTGTTCGCTCGCCATTCCACTCTCGATATTCAGGGTTCCGTTCCGCCTTGCCGGCATGATCCCACCGGCCCATGGAAAGCGGTGCAACCTAATAATGCTCCGCCCGCCGCCGAAGCGGCCACGGAGGCTTGACGGAACGTACTCGACGCCGTCTTCTCACGCCTAAACTGGATAGAACTCGATGAGGGAGATAGAAATGACCGAACAGAAAATTCGCGTCGAAAAAGACGGGCAGATCGCCTGGATGTTCTTCAACCGCCCGCACGTCAAGAACGCGATGCAGGTGGACGGCTGGAAGCTGATGGACGATCTGCTGGCCGAGATCGGCGAGGACCGGGACATCCGCGCCCTGATCCTGACCGGCGAGGGCGGCACCTTCATCGCGGGCGCCGACCTCAACGATCTCAAGGAGATGAACGCGCAGCTGGCGAGCCGCGAGATTGACACCTCGACCCTGCGCGAGATGGTGCGCATCGCCCAATCCACCGCCGGGCGCATCCGCTCCCTGCGCTTTCCCGTGATTGCCGCGGTCGAGGGCTATGCCGTCGGCGCGGGTTGCGAGGTTGCCGTCGGTTGCGATCTGGTCGTCGCGGCCGAAAATGCCAAATTCGGCTTTCCTGAAGTCACCATGGGGGCCTGCATCACCAATGCGGGCACCTATCTCCTGCCCCGCAAGATCGGCCTGGGCCGGGCCAAGCGCCTGGCCTTCACGGGCGAATTCATCGACGCCAAGGAGGGCTACCGCATCGGCATGGTCGATGACCTGGCCCCTCCTGGCAAGGCACGGGAGGTGGCAGAAAAGCTGGCCCGGCGCATCGCCAGCCGCGCGCCCGTCGTAGTCCAGGCCCATAAG
>Ga0114999_10009186_pt1 | contig 10887 bp, 14 predicted proteins | sample ArcticOcean_MG_C_3_FD_89820 | JGI IMG/M metagenome (GOLD analysis project Ga0114999, IMG submission 89820) | Marine microbial communities from western Arctic Ocean - ArcticOcean_MG_CB8_126 | ecosystem: Environmental > Aquatic > Marine > Oceanic | place: Arctic Ocean: Canada Basin | collected... | reverse complement strand
CGCATGGACCCTGGCGGGACCCGCCCCGGTGCCAGCTGACGGGTATCAACCAAATGGAACGTCATCTTCGCGGTTTGACCAATGATTTTTTTCAGGCGTTCCGGATTTTTAATACCCGGCACTTGAACTAGGATACGTTCATCACCTTGGCGAATGATTGTCGGTTCGCGTACGCCTAAGGCATCAATACGCTTCCGCAAGACCTCGACAGACTGTTCGACCGCCCCGACTTTTTGTTCGGTCATGGATTTCTCGGTAAACGCCAGGGTGATGGCACTGCCATCTGAGTCGATATCCATGCCTATCTGATCTTTTGAAAGCAGGGAAACGGCTTCATCAACCTTGGCCGGATCTTTTACTGTTACCCGAACACTTGTCCCGCGAATTCCAAGACCCGCATAGCGAATTTTGGCATTTCGCAAGGTGACACGCACATCATCGCGGATTGATTCAGCGCGTTCCCGGATAACCGTATCCACGCCGACTTCAATCAATAGATGAACTCCGCCCTGCAAATCAAGCCCTAGGCTGATCTGTTTATGAGGCAGGTAATCAGGCAAGCCTTCGGCAGTTTCTTTGCTCAGAAAATTAGGCACAAGAAACGTCAGTCCGAGCAAACACACGCCCAAGACCATCGCGATCTTCCATTTGGCAAAATAAATCATGGCTGCAGTCTAAACTATTTCTTGCTTCCACCGAAAAGACCGCCGAGGAGTCCGCCGCCCTTTTTCTGGGAGTCATCGTTGCTCGCCGCCGGTGCAGCCTGGTTCGGGTCAATCTTGGCAATCACTTGCGCCACCAATGCGCGCTGAACCCGAACTTTAACGCCGTCCGCGATTTCCACCGTGATCTCATTGTCATCAATGACCTTAGTCACGGTCCCCATGATACCGCCCCCCATGATAACCCGGTCGCCGCGGCGAACCTGGCCTAACATGTTGCGGTGTTCTTTTTGTTTCTTTTGCTGCGGACGAATTAACAGAAAATAGAAAACCGCAAAGATCAGGATAATGGGCAGGAAGCTCTCTAGGCCCCCACCACCGGCACCATCAGCGGCCTGCGCGTATGCGGGAGATACGAACATCTCAAACTCCTTAAAACAGTAAATTAGTAAAGCTCGACGGACTATACCCCTGGGGCTCTGACTTGCAACCAGTAACTTAGACTAGGATGAACGCCAGATTTAGTTGACCTGCCCACTGCCAAGGAATACGTTCCCCCGCCATGACAAATGACCAATTATATCCCTTGCTTCAACGGATTGCGGACAGCCTGGAGCGTTTGGCCCGGCCCCCGCAGCGAAGCCCGATCTGACAGCGTCCGATGCCTACGTTTGGCATAAGGAAACCGAATGGCTGGAAGTCGTCCCCGAAGTCAATCGGATTGAGCTTGAGTTACTGCAAGGCATCGAAAAACAGCGCGATACCCTGATGGAGAACACCCGGCGCTTTACCGACGGGCTGCCTGCCAATAATGCGCTTTTGTGGGGAGCCCGTGGTACCGGAAAAAGTTCCGTGGTCAAAGCCATTCATGCAAAGGTCAACGAAGACACGCCGGGCGCATTGGCGTTGGTCGAGATTCACCGCGAAGATATCACCTCGTTGCCGAAGCTATTACATATCCTGCGCAATTCGGATCGGTACTTTGTGCTTTTTTGTGATGACCTGTCATTCGATGGCGGCGAAACGGAGTATAAATCCCTGAAAGCGGTTCTAGAGGGCGGCATTGAGGGACGACCGGAGAACGTTATTTTCTATGCGACGTCCAACCGGCGGCACTTGATGCCGCGTGAAATGATGGAGAATGAACGCGGCACGGCGATCAATCCGTCTGAAGCGGTAGAAGAAAAAGTCTCTCTGTCAGATCGGTTTGGGTTGTGGCTCGGGTTCCACAATCACAACCAAGACACATATTTTTCAATTATCGAAAAGTACGCGAAGCATTATGGTCTGGATGTTCCTCAAGAAGAATTGCGCGCCCAAGCCGTGGAATGGGCAATGACCAGGGGCTCACGCTCCGGTCGCGTTGCATGGCAATTCATTCAGAATCTAGCGGGAAAAATGGGAAAACGGCTTTAAGCCTTAGCGGCTTTACCCAGCGCATCCCGAACCTCTTTCACCACGCCGCCCCATTCCCCGTTCGTTGTTTGCCGGAAAAGCCGCATGCTCGGATACCAAGGGCTGTCGTCTCGTCCCATCAACCAGCGCCATTCGTACTCATTCCAGCCTTCTCGAAATTGTCCTGCACGCAGCATAACCAAGGCACAGGTCCAATGATAGATTGGGTTTTGAGGAGAAATTTTCAAAGCCCGCCGGGCCGCGGCAAGAGCCTGATCCAAATCACCTAAGTCGTTGAGGAAAATCCTAAATTAGAAATAGCCTCAGGAAAATTGGGATTGATTTCGAGCGCTCGGCGGAAGCACGACATGGCTTCTTGGTCCTGGTTCAGCACCCTCAACGCTTTCCATAGCATTGAGTGCATCGGTCGAACGCGGCTCAACTGCCAAGGCTCGGCGCAGCCATTTGATCGCTTCGTCGGGATTTTTGTCTTTGAAATATGTAATTCCCATATGGGCAAGGGCAGGACTTAAATTTGGGTCGATATCCACCGCTTGACGATAGCTGGCGATGGCGTGGGGGAAATTATTGAGTTCCAGGTAGGCATTGCCCATATTGTCAAAAAGGTAGGGCTGGTCAGGTTGAAGTTTTTGGGCTTGGTGATAATAGTCAACGGCCTTTTCCTGACGCCCCAGTGCCTAAAGTGTCAGCCCTAAATTATTAAGGATCGCGACTTGCTCTGGATTGATTTTAAGGGCTCGAAGATGCAGCTCCACAGCCTCCTTATGCCGCCGGCCATCGCGCAGAATATTGGCGCAATTGTAAAGCGCCGCTGTGTTTTGGATCAATAGAAAGCGCGTGCTGATAGGACGCCAGGGCCGCATCAACCTTTCCCTGCTGACGCAATATGATCCCTAAATTGACGTAGCAATCAGGATTCTTTGGATCGGCATCCCGTACCTGAGTGAAGGCTTTCTCGGCCTCCTCAAGGCGACCTTCTCGGGCGAAAATAATCGCGTTCTGAATGAGCTCCTGTTGATCCGCGGCCACGTCCTAGATTTTCCTAGGCCGCTGCCTTGCGAGCCTGGGACTTATCCTGGGATTTAGCTCGCGACTTAGCCGAAGATTTCTTAGCAGGCTTGCGGGTTGATTTAGGCGCGGGTTTTTCCTTTTCGCCTTTGGGCCATGCAAGACCAAACGGGAATGGCAATTCTTCAGAATGGAAGGTTAGGAATACGATGCTTTCCTTGGCATACAAGGCCAAGCTTAAGCCCACAGATTGCAACTGTGTGTTCACGGATCCGGTTAACAGCTTTATGAGGAACTGAACGGCGGCAATAAAAAAGGTCAGCGACGATACGATGTAAAAAGCGACGCCATAGAAGACCATCGCGGCAAACCTTATCCAGGTGCCCGATTCTTTGACATTCTCCGTGACATTTTCTGTCAAAAACTTGTCCATATCTAAGCCCCTTCCAGATTTGAGCTTCAATAAAACATTTTACCAAGGATTTCTCAAATTTTCCACTAAATCCGTAGTTTCGATAAATACTTTTGCGGGTCTACGGCAAGCTTACCCTTGCGTAATTCAAAATGAAGCTGCGGCTTATTCACAGTACCTGTACTGCCAACACGAGCAATCGATTGCCCCTTCTTGATGGTTTGGCCGCGTTTGACCAAAAGAACTTGGTTATGGGCATACGCCGTCACCCAGCCCCCAGAATGCTTGATCAATAACAAATTGCCAAAGCCGCGGAGTTCGTTACCAGCATAGGCGACAACTCCATTATCGGCAGCGCGTACGAGCACACCTCGACGGGTCGCTATGTTAATCCCATCGTTGTGCAGCCCTTTAGCCTTGGCCCCAAACCGAGAGACCACCCTTCCCTTTACGGGCCAAAGGAACCCGGATGAAGAGCGCGCCTTTGGCGGGGGCAGCGGCATAACCGGTTTGGGAACTGGCGGTGGTGCTGATCTTGATCGCTTTGGGGTATATTCGGGCTTAGACGTTTTCGGGACACGGGAACTTCCTCGCGGTCGGACTTTAGCCACGATCGAACGGCTCCAACCTGGAACTTTAAGTGACTGTCCGACCCGAATAAGATAAGGCGCCTGCAGCCCATTGGTGCGGGCGAGCGAATACATGCCAACGCCGTAATGCTGCGCAATCGCGTAAAGTGTGTCCCCGCCCTTAACCACATGAACCGGAGAACGCGGCAAAGCCAACGATTGTCCTACCCTCAATCGATACGGTGGCCACAAGCGATTCGCCTCAATGAGGGCACGAACAGATACGCCATAACGCCGCGCCACCTTGTAAACGGTGTCACCAGAAGCGACCTTGACCGCGCTCTGCCGCAGACCTTCATTGCCCCACGCAGCCTTTCTTTCCGGGGGTTTTCCGCCGTATTTCGGAAATGAAACAGGCTTTGGTGGCCACTCCGCCCAGCCGCAGCCAGACACCGCAGCCACGATCAAAATACAGGCAATCTTTCGCCAGAGGGTCCTCATAGCGCGATTATCGCTAACAGGTAGACTCACTGCAACTTTTCAAGTTCATCTTTCGTGCTATCATGACTTGACCAAAGTCAAAGACTTGAACCTAAGACCGATTATGTTTTGCGCTCAAGATAGCCCGGTAAGCAGAAAGGATGATCCATGAGTTTAGAAAGAATTGAGGTTACAGCAGATGACGGTCATGTAGAGACGCGTGACTTACCCCTGTTGAATTTAGGTGATTACCTCAACGGTGATGAGAGCAAAAAACAGGGCTTAGCCGAAGAACTTAGGTTCGCCAGAGAAACAGTCGGGTTTCTTTCTCTTAAGAATCATGGCATTCCGCAGTCGTTATTGGATCGTATAATCTTGGAGAACGAGCGATTTTCTGCTCTACCCCAGGAAGAAAAGCTCAAAATCCAGATTGATAAAAATCAGCGGGGTTATATCCAACCCAAAGCCACACTTATCAAACATTCGACCTATCACGATAATACCAAGGGTGACCTTAACGAGACCACTGTCTTCGCGACGGATTACTCGCCGGACAATCCGCACGTTAAAGCGGGTAAGCAGTTCTACGCGCAAAATCAATGGCCGGATAATCTACCAGGTTTTAAAGAAGTCGTTGAAGAATACATGAATGCGATGGAATCGGTTGGAAAGAAGCTTTTGCCGCTCTGGGCGCTCGCTTTGGAGTTACCTGAGGATTTTTTCCAACCCTACTTCAAAGAAAACTACACATATTTCCGCATGGCTCATTACCCCCCCAAACCAACTGCCGAGGAAAACGAGTTTGCCTTAGGTGCCCATGCTGACACCGGGTTCATGACCTTGTTGCCATCGGCGGATGTAGAGGGCTTGGAAATTCTCGATACTAATGGCATTTGGTTTCGACCGAGAAAAATTGAAGGTGCCATTCATGTCAATATCGGGCAGTTCTTAGAGCGCTGGAGCAACGAGCGTTTTATTGCCACCCCTCACCGTGTTGCCATTCCAAAAACCAAGAACAGATACACAGTGCCGGTCTTCGTAAACCCTGATCTTGAGCCAGTGGTGGAGTGTCTGTCGACATGTCAAAGCCCTGTTAATCCACCTAAGTACGCGCCGGAATCATATTGGGATTTCTTCAAGTGGTACATGAACAACAGTTATACCCACTACGATGAATTTCATGAGGCCAGTTAAGGTGGGCCAGCTTAGGTAGGAAGAGTTAGTCTGTTCCCATACCTTCAAGCATTGGAACAAACCGAACGGCACCTAAATCTTTTGTCTTAACACCGTCTTCCGTGCGCTCGACCAATTCCAGGCGTTGGTCGTGGTCGCCATCGCCGACGGGAACGATCATCAGCCCGCCAATTGCCAATTGCTCAACCAACACCGGCGGTATGTCCGCCGCAAAAGCGGTGACGATAATACGGTCGAAGGGCGCTTGCTCTGGCCATCCTTTGGAACCATCCGCCGCCAACGATGTAATATTTGTAATACGCAGTTCGGCAAACCGCGCCTCGGCTTCCTTTAACAGCGGACGGTGGCGTTCGAACGTATAGAGCCGGCGGCACAGCTTGGATAACACCGCCGCCTGATAGCCGGACCCGGTGCCTAATTCCAAGACCTTCATTCGGTCACCGACATTCAACGCCTCAGTCATTAAGGCGACAACGGAGGGCTGACTAACTGTTTGGTGGTATCCAATCGGCAAGGCGGTATCGTCGAAAGCGTTGTTGCGCAACGGCTCTGGCACGAATAATTCGCGCGGTATAGCTTCCATGGCAGCCATGACTCGGGCATCGCTCACACCGGCTTGACGCAAATCCAGGACCAAGCGTGCCTTTCCCGCCTCACTTGTCATGAGAACACCTCCCTCAATTTTTTAAGGGTTGGACCATGGGTAAGGTCTAGGCTCAACGGTGTCAGCGAAATCGCGCCTCGGTGGACGGCTTCCAAATCTGTATCCTTGCGAAACCGGTCCTCATCGCGCTGCGCCCCGATCCAAAAATATGGATCACCTCTAGGGTCGCGACCCTCCGCCAACTCGCCGCCAATCTTGCGCCGTCCCTGGCGATTGACTTCAATCCCTGTCACAGCACGGGTCGCAACATCGGGAATATTGACGTTGATCAGGACGTTTTGCGGCCAAGGGTTTTTCGCCAACTGTTTTAAGACTTTGGGAACCCAATGTTCTGCCGTCGCCCAGCGCAGCTTGCTGCGATCCGTAACCACCTGACTCACCGCCACCGAAGGGATGCCCAAAAGCGCGCCCTCCATGGCCGCCGCGACCGTGCCCGAATATGTCACGTCCTCGCCTAAATTTCCGCCGCGATTGATGCCACTCAGCACCAGATCAGGACGATTTTCTTTCATGACTTCATTGACGCCTAACAGCACGCAGTCGGTCGGCGTGCCGTCGATGGCGTAGCGTTGGCTTGAGACTTTGCGAATGCGGAGGGGTCGACGGATTGTTAGAGAATGCCCGGCCGCACTTTGCTCCGTTTCGGGAGCCACAATCCAAACGTCCTTGCTCAGTTTGCGCGCAATCTTTTCCAGGACTTTTAGACCAGGAGCCTCAATACCGTCATCGTTGGAAATCAGAATCCGACTTTTGGTCAGGTTTAGGGGTGCGTGGGATTTAGCCATCAGCCGTGATGACCTCCAGCCCTCCCATATAGGGGCGAAGCACTTCTGGCACGACGATGGAACCATCGGCTTGCTGATAATTTTCCAAGACCGCGACAAGGGTTCGACCGACTGCCAATCCAGACCCATTTAAGGTATGAACGAAACGCGTCCCTTTCTCACCCTCAGGGCGATAGCGTGTCTTCATCCGGCGGGCCTGAAAGTCACCGCAATTGGAACAGCTGGATATTTCCCGATAGCGCTTCTGCCCCGACAACCAAACTTCGATGTCATAGGTCTTCTGCGCCGAAAAGCCCATGTCGCCCGTGGATAAGACCACCACCCGGTACGGCAGTTCCAGTTTCTGCAAAATTCCTTCGGCGCAGGATGTCATGCGCTCCAATTCATCATCTGAATGTTCTGGATCGGCGATGCTGACCAGTTCAACCTTGGTGAATTGATGTTGGCGGATCATGCCGCGGGTATCACGCCCGGCGGCCCCGGCTTCCGACCGAAAACACCAGGTCATCGCTGTGCGCCGGATCGGCAATTGACCCTCTTCCAAGATTTCACCTGAAACCAGATTGGTCAGCGGGACTTCAGCCGTCGGGATCATCCAAAAGCCATCGGTGGTGCGAAAAAGATCCTCGCCAAACTTCGGCAACTGCCCGGTGCCATAGAGCGCCGTATCGTTGACCAAAGCCGGTGGATTGACCTCTTCGTAGCCATTTTCCGTCGTGTGCAGGTCCAACATGAAAGCCGCCAATGCGCGTTCCATTCGTGCCAGTGCGCCAGTTAAGACAACGAACCGAGCACCTGAAATTTTTGCCGCCCGATCAAAGTCCATCAGCCCCAGACTTTCCCCTAAGTCAAAATGTTCCTTAGGCCCAAAATCTAGTGACACCGGTTCACCCCACGTGCGGACTTCGATATTGTCGTCTTCGTCCTTACCAACCGGAACGCCGTCACCCGGTAAGTTCGGAATGGCGGACAGGGCGCTATCCAGTTCGCGGGTTAATTCCGCCGCGTCCTTTTCCGCCTCACCTTCCGCTTGCTTGGAACGAGAAACCTCAGCAATCAAATCAGCCGCGTCTTCCCCTTTGGCCTTGGCAGCACCGATTTGTTTGGAAATCTGATTACGCGCGGATTTGATTTCTTGGGCTTGGGTCTGGGAGGCGCGGCGCTTTTTATCCAAGGCGATCAGGTCTTGCGACAAAGGAGCCAGTCCCCGTTTGTCCAAGCCCGCATCGAAGGCTTCAGGGTTTTCACGTATCCACTTAATATCGAACATTGTTGGTTCCGTTTTAGTCGGCAGCTTCAGCCTCAGCGGCCTCTTCTTCGCGTTTCTTCTCTACCATTTTTACGCAAATAATAGAGATTTCATAGAGCAGGATCGTCGGTAAGGCCAAGCCGATTTGGCTAATGGGGTCAGGCGGCGTCAAAATCGCAGCAGCAATAAAGGCGCTTACAATGGCATAGCGGCGTTTTTCACGCATACCCTTGGACGAAATTACACCCATCTTACCCAGCAGCGTCATCACCACCGGCAGTTCAAAGCAAACTCCGAACGCAAATATCAGCCGCATGACGAGCGATAAGTATTCGTTGACCTTGGCTTCTAATTGGATTGGCAACCCGCCGGGAGCCCCCATTTGTTCAAAGCTCAGGAAAAACTTCCAGGCCATCGGCAGGACAAAATAATACACCATGGCAGCGCCCATTAAGAACAAGATCGGCGTCGCCACCAGAAACGGCCAGAAAGCACTCTTCTCATTGGCATAAAGCCCCGGCGCAATAAACTTCCAAATTTGTACGGAGATCACCGGAAATGCCAAGAACATCGCCATAAAGAACGCGACCTTGATGTAGCTGAAGAAGGTCTCATGCAGGGCGGTATAAATCATCCGTCGGTTACCGCCCATATCGGCCAGGATATCGGCCAGCGGCTGCACCAAGAATGCATAGATGGTGGGCGCGAAATAAAAGCTAATGACAAACAGCACAAGGATCGCAATTACGGATTTCAGCAAACGCTGACGCAGCTCGATCATATGTTCAAGCAGCGGCATTGTGGTTTCTTCACCAGATTGATCTGTGGATTGACCTGCGGGTTGTTCAGCCATGCCCGCTATCCGTCCTGTTTGCTCGGTTCAGGAACTTCATCACTGGCCGGAGTAGGAACTTCATCACTGGAAGGAGCAGGAACCTCGGCTTCGCTCACAGGCTTCGGTGTCTCGACCGGGGCGGCCTCTGTGTCTGCGATATTTACGTTACTGTCGTCGCCTTCGTAGTCATAAAACTCTTCGTCATTCTCGTCGTCGTCTGCGTCCCAGTTGTCAGTCTCATCGAATTCATCATCAAGGCTGCCCTGAATATCTTTTTCCAAGTCGCCTGCTGGGTCCAAGGTTTCTTTGATTTCGTTTTCAAAATCGAAATCGCCGGACCCAGTTACTGATTTTTTGATGTCTTCCAGGTCGGCCTCGCGCACGACGTCATCGATACCGCTCTGAAATTCGCTCGCCATGGAGCGCACCTTGCGCAAAGCACCTGTTACCGCCTTGAGCGTCCGAGGAAGTTCCTTGGGGCCGATGACAAGCAGGCCGATGATGGCAACGATGAACAGTTCTTGCCAGCCGATGTCAAACATGGCGGCTTACTCCTGAGGAAAGGAAATGTAAGGGGTCTGAAAATGCATCAACAACGCTCAGGTCTTTGCGGCGTTATCCTTCTCCGCCACACTATCGACTGCTTCCGCTTGTTCTGAATTCAGCGCTTTTGGCGCTTCCTCGGAGGCTGCATCCGCCACGTCTTCTTCCTTCATTCCTTTCTTGAACGATTTCAGCCCCTTACCAAAATCACCCATCAATGAAGAAATCTTCCCCTTGCCCCCAAACAGGACCAAGACGACGACTAAAACAATAAGCCAATGCCAAATACTAAAAGCACCCATAATTCGTATACCACCTTTATTCTTAAGGGCTCAGGTTGTGGCGGATAATGCCAGAAAAATCAAGGGGCTGCAATGATGAGAGAGAGAATGATTAACACCCTAATTTAGTCACCCTAGGAAATTTCTTCGGAACCTGCCAAGTCATCCTCAGGATCCAACGGCTCAGCCACCAATTCAGACTCTTCTTTGAGCACGGCTCCGTCTGGCTGAGGCTCGTCAGTGCCGTTGCCTTCACCCTTCTCTCCCAGGTCACCACTGACCCGGTAGGCGTTAATCGCAGGGCCGGAATCCAACAAGCCTGCTGCTTTCAGTTCTGCCATACCCGGCAGGTCTCTCAAACCTTCAAGACCGAAGTGGTCCAAGAACGCATCCGTCGTTACCCAGTTGGCCGGACGACCTGGCGTTTTTCTGCGGCCTCTTGGTCTGATCCAGCCGTGTTCGAACAATAGATCGAGTGTACCCTTTGAAATGCTAACGCCTCTGATCTCCTCAATCTCCGCCCGTGTAACAGGCTGATGATAGGCGACGATGGCGAGGGTCTCTACAGCGGCGCGTGATAGTTTGCGGCTGACCTCGGTCTCTCGGTTCAGTTGAGCTGCCAGATCAGGAGACGTGCGAAAGGCCCAGGATTTCCCGGACTGAACCAAATTCACACCACGTTCTGCATACTGTGCTTGCAGTTCCTTTAGCAGCTCCGGCAGATCGGCCTCTTCCGGCAAGGCACGCACCAAAAGATTTTCAGCCAATACCTCCGTGCTGGCAAACAGT
>Ga0114999_10009185_pt1 | contig 10888 bp, 15 predicted proteins | sample ArcticOcean_MG_C_3_FD_89820 | JGI IMG/M metagenome (GOLD analysis project Ga0114999, IMG submission 89820) | Marine microbial communities from western Arctic Ocean - ArcticOcean_MG_CB8_126 | ecosystem: Environmental > Aquatic > Marine > Oceanic | place: Arctic Ocean: Canada Basin | collected... | reverse complement strand
TTGATGGAGTGAGCAAGGTTGCAAGCGCTGAAGTTGGTTAAAACTGCTCTAACCACTCGCAAAGTTTATGCACGCCTTCAGTAATTTGTTCTTCGCTGCATGCGAATGAAAGTCGTACATGTTCAGGGCCACAGCCTCCGAAATCATCTCCAGGAACTACAGCGACGCCTGTTTCTTCCAGTAATGCACTTGTGAAACTTACTGAGTCTGTAACCTCTGTTCCTGCTGGCGATGTCTTACCGAAGTAGTGTGAAATTTTTGGAAATGCGTAAAATGCTCCAGCTGGTTCCACACATTCTGTGTTTGGCCACTGTTGAATTAGCGCGAACATTAACTTTGCGCGCTTAGCAAATACTTGTCGCATTGCTTCAACTTCTTCGTGTAATCCAAGTGCAACTGGAATTGTCGCGTAACAAAAACTTGTAATGGAAGTATTAATTTGGCTCTGCAATGTATTCATCGCTTTAGCAACAGGCTCTGGCGCGCAAGCGTACCCAATTCTCCACCCAGTCATTGCAAATGCTTTTGATAAACCATTAATCGTAATGACCTGAGGGGCTATTTCTGGAATAGATCCAAGCGAAAGATGTTGCACATCGCTATAAATCAACCGTTCGTAGATTTCATCGCTGAGTACATACACTTCTGGGTGTCGCTCTAGCATCTTTGCAATTGCTTGTAACTCCTTTGGTGTATACATCGTCCCGCACGGATTACTTGGCGTATTCAGCATGATAGCTTTTGTGTTTGGGGTAATCTTTGCTTCGAGTTCTTCAGGCGTACATTTGAAACCAGAAGAAACTTCCGTTGGCACTTCTACCATCTTTCCACCCGCTAACTCAATCATAGGTTTGTAACTGACCCACGCAGGAGTTGGTACTACGACTTCTTGATTTTTCCCAAAATCTAAAATTGCCATTAACGCCAAATTGATTGACATTTTTGCGCCTGCATTTATCGAAATGTTTGCTTGCGAACATTCAATATTATTTTCCGTCTGTAGCTTGTGGGCAATTGCTTCACGCGCTTCGGGTGTTCCTGAAGAAGGCATATAGCGTGTAACTCCAGAACGCAATGCATCTATTGCTGCTTGAACTATTGGTTCTGGGGTGTTAAAATCGGGTTCACCAGCTCCAAAGGCGATGACTTTTTTGCCCGCTGCTTTCAGCTCTTTCACCTGCGCACCAACGGCGAGGGTGATTGAGGGTGGGATAGATTTTGCTCTGTCAGATAGTTCCATAATGGGAAGGATAGTCGATGTTTGCAAGTTAGGTAGAGTACAACAACTCGCCTTCTGATACTATGCCACCCATGCATTTTGACGCACACCAACCGATTATTGACAGCCTCGAGGCGCGGATTTTAACTATCCGTGACTCTCTTTGACTACGATGCGAAAGTAGCAAAAAGAGACCAATTGCAAGAAGATATGAATGGCGAGGGGTTCTGGGATATCCAGACTGAAGCACAAAAAGTTATTGACAGATACAAAGTACTTAAAGCACAAACAAGTGATTTGGAAGATGTTGTTGCTGACTTCGATGACGCAATGGTTGGATACGAACTTGCCAAAGAAGCCGACGATGCTGAGCTGCTTGCTGAAGTTGATGATCAACTCTTCAAAATGCAAAAGCGAATGGACAAGGTTGAAATACAGTCCCTCTTGAACGGAAAACACGATTACAGAAATTGTTTTGTTTCCATTCAATCTCGCGATGGTGGCACTGAAGCTGATGATTGGGCATCTATGCTCGACCGTATGTATAAAAACTATTGGGAGAACATGCACTTCAAAGTTGAAGAAGTCAGTACGACACATGGTACAGAGGTTGGAATTAGCGAAGTTACCTACCTCATCAAGGGTCCAATGTCTTATGGGTATATGAGTTGCGAGCGTGGAACACACCGCTTAGCCCGCGTGAGTCCATTCAATGCACAAGGCAAACGGCAAACCAGTTTTGCTACGGTAGATGTCATTCCAGAGTTTGACGAAAACGATGTTGAGATTGATGAAAAAGAAGTGGACTTCACTTTCTTCGCTCGATCTTCAGGACCGGGCGGACAGAACGTGAATAAAGTTGCTTCGGCAGTACGTATCGTGCATAAGCCAACTGGAATTATGGTTGTAAGTTCAACGCATAAAGCTGCGCTTCAAAACAGAAAACAAGCACTGCGTATTCTGCAAGCGAAGCTAGAACAACTGGAAGAAGAACGACGGCAAGCGGAACTTGACCAAGCTACGGGTGGCGCAGTAGACCAAGGATGGGGAACACAAATTCGCAGTTATGTCATCTATGACAATCGCGTGAAAGACCACCGTACGAATCATGAAAGTGGTAACCCGCAAACTATTCTTGACGGTGCGATTGAGGGTTTTGTAGATGCAGAATTGAAACGAAGAAGATCTGCAAAGGGCTAAACCTTTTGCATAAACACATGCGGCATGTCATTCATAGTGAACTCGTCGCCAAAGACTTCAAAACTATTTTTGCTGTAAAAACCTTGTACCTGTTTACGAGCGGTGCACCAAACGCTCTCACACGTTCTTTCTAGAAGGGCGGCGAGTAATTGTTGCCCAATACCCTGCCCTCGAAATTCGTCATGCACAGCCATGCCCCGCAGTCTGTACTTGCTGCCTTCTTTCTCTTCAGGCAGCAACGAAACTATCGCGATAATTTCGCCATCGTGTTCCATACCCAAATGCAGTGTCTTCTTATCGTCGTCTTCTTTAAACGTCCAGTTTTCTTTTGGTTGCCCAGGGCGTAGCACTGATTCGCGTAGTGAGTAACAATCTTTTGCAGGAATTTGTTTTATACGCATGCTTGTAATCGTATAACGCGGCAAGAGGGAATGTTTCTCCAAACCGTAACTTGCGAACCATTTCGTTGTGTATATCTAGATTCTATATCGAGCCAACGCAGTTTGGTTTCTTTGCGTACTTTGGGAAAACCAAAAATACGCTTCAATTTTAACATCCCAAGATATTCAAAGTACGCAAGTTCGCAACTTGGCTTTAAGAATCCGAACATTACTGCGAATACATGTTGGACGAGTTCGATTGGGAAATTATTAAAAGGCAACCCACAAACAATCGCATCAAACTGGCCTTCGAGTTTTGCTTCTTCAATCGACGCGTTGTGCAGTTCGATTGTTATCTCAGGATGTTTGATTCTAAAGGGTGCAATAACATGTTTTTCAACACGCTCGCAAAATTCAGTACTTAGTTCCACAATATGAAACTCATCGCCATCGCAAAGGGTTTTCAGAATTTCTTTCGTGAATGCACCTGTACCACACCCGACTTCCAACACGCGCTTATTTGCGGTGTTCGGAATGGATTGGACAATAGCCCTAGCAAGAAAGCGTGAGGATGGGGCTATCGCACCGGTTGTGCGATAGTTGCGTATTGCTTCGAGTAAAAAACGGATTACTTGCTCGCTTGAGCAGTTGTTTTTTCTTCAGCCATTTTGACCATCTGGTCAAATGCTTTTGGATCTTCAATTGCCATCTGGCTTAACATTTTTCGGTTCAGCAAGATGCCGGCGTTTGAAAGACCATTAATAAAACGGCTGTATCGTGTACCGCGCATTCGGCATGCCGCCGTAATTCGCGTAATCCAAATACGGCGGAAGTCACGACGACGAGCGCGACGATCGCGATATGCAAACTGGCCAGCACGTGTAAGTGCGACTTTTGCTTGTTGTTTATGACGACTTTTTGTTCCCCAATAACCGCGAGCGGCCTTCAATAATTTTTTTCGTGCCTTGTTTTGAGCGGCACCTTTTCGTACGCGTGGCATATGTTGCCTCCTAAATTTTGTTTGATTCGGGGGTCCGGCACCTTGCCTTCCACTTCATCCCGTCAAACGGTTACGTGATTTGTTGCGTTCAATTACGCTGTAAGTCTAGCCTTCAACATTGCTCCGATTCGCTTAATGTCAGCTGGGCCAACATAGTTGCTGCTTCGGTACGAGCGCATCAATTTCCCTGACTTATGGCTACGAAGGTGACCTGCAAATGCACGACGAACCTTCACTCTGCCACTTGCAGTGATTTTGATGCGTTTTGCAAGACCTTTATGTGTTTTTAACTTTGACATAGTGTTTACTCCAAATCGAGCCACGTAGTGTAGCAGAAATGGCTACTCGTTGGTTTCCTGTAATTGTGCCTCTTGAACTTCATTTACTAGCGTACTAGTAGGTTTTTCGCTGTCAACTGGAACTTCAATTTCTGTATCGACGTAGCTGGCTTCTTCTGCTTCTTTTACGTACCAAAGCAGGAGTTTTTCAAGTCATTTTAATGAGGGGTTTTCAATCCAAGTATCAAGTGATGCTCTAAGTACATCTACAGGTAAGTCCAACCAACGATATTGACGCTCGAGAGAACTGTGCGTTCTATCAGCGCCTGGCTTAGTGTACACAATCAGTGTGTTAAAAAGATGTCGATACGGCGATTCTTGCCATCTAATAGCCAAATAAAGTCGTTACCGATTATTGGCGGCGCAACAGAGGTATAGGTAGACCCATCGTCTAAGAGTCGATTATGGCCGAGTGCACCATGGCTCGCTGATGGAGTCAATGGGTCCGGGGTACCGCCTGCAAGTAAATCATCTAGGATTGGGTTTCGGTCTGCCATGATGACAAAGACGCGTCCGCGATTTTTAAGATTTTCCCATGACTGTGCAGATTGAGTTTGGTAACTAAAGCCACCGCCTTGTCCACCATGACCAGGACAATTCAAATGGTGATGGTCACAATACCCTTCTTCGACAAGAACATTTGCATCCGTTCTCTCTGGGGAAACTCCACCAAACAAAGAGCTAAGCGAATCGATAGAACTTGTTGGCATTTCATTGTTATGGTCTTCAGCATACGTAAAAAGGCCGGCGCCAACGCCAGCCATATTAGTTGCACAATTAGATTGAATCGAATGGTCGCGGTTCGTTTTCGCAAACATTGAAACAAGGGCAACGCATAAAAGTATTGCCGCTGCAGTTGCAATCAAATCGAGTTTTGGAAATGAGAAACCGCGAGAGGTTGCTGTAATCTCTGAAGTTGAGATATGGAGCCGAGCGGCACGCTGTTGTTCGTATTGATCAATGCGAGCAAGCGTTGCATCGATGAGTGTGCCTGATGCATCTTCAACTGGATACGCTTGGAGCAACCCGAGTTGTTCTAAAATTGCTGTTGCGCGTTGTTTTTCTTCCGATGAAAGGTACTCGAGTTGATCGAGTTCGAAACCCACATCTACAAGACGGTCAAGCATCGCTGCATCTGCCTCGCTGAGTTTCAGATGGTCAAATCCGTCGGTCATACTTGTTCCTCTGTATTACTTGCTTGCCAAGTTTGGCTAAAGGCCGCCACGGCTGCATGGAGCCTGCTTTTCACAGTTCCAAGTGGAATTTGCAGAGAGTCTGCAATTTGAACATAAGTCATTTGTTGGAAGTAGCTCAGCAAAAGAATTTCTCGCAAGTGGCTTGGAAGATGATCAACTGCGTTTCGTACGCTGTCAATCTGTTCGCTGTCGAGTAGTTTGGCATCTGGTAATTCCTGATCACTTTCCATGAGGTCGACGAAGCGAGCTCCGTCGCCATCACCGCCGATTTCCTGCGACAGTGACAATACTGTTCGCTTTGAATGCTTACGGTGCCAATCCCTACCTTTGTTCGCTGCAATTGTAAAAAGCCACGGTTTAAATCGTCTCGTAAGGTCAAACGTCTCGGCAGAAATGTGAACTTGGAGAAAAGCTTCTTGAAAAACGTCCTCTGCGGCTGCTGTAGTGCCTACAAAGCGGATAAGGAAATGAAGCAACGAATTCTTATATCTGTCCATTAATTCTGGAAATGCGGAAGAATCGCCATCAATATGGGCGGAAAGTAGCTCTTCATCACTTCTTTGTTCAATATCAGTGGGCATGAAGTGAACAGCGTATGCTATATAGTATGGCTCTGCAAATGCTTCGAACTACCATATATATAGTTTTCCTTATGGCAATTTCTTGTACATCCCCGCAAACGGTCGAATTCCTCGGTTTCGAAGGCTGTCCAAACACACCAATTTTACGGGAAAGATTGCAACATGCAGCAACAAATTATGACATTGTTGAAGTTGATTTAATGCAACTTGAGCAAGGTGACAAGCGGCTTGGTTGGGGCGCTCCTACCATTCTTCTCGACGGCCGCGATCTATTCGGAGAGAGTTCAAGCGGAGGAAATGTGAGTTGTAGAGCATGGGCAGAAGGTTTGCCCAGCGTTGGAGCAATTCGAGTTGCTTTACAGGATCAATCTAAATGAGCAGATGGTGGGTACATGAATTTTGGAACAGCGGTCAAAGAATAGAGCTCATTGCGTGGATATTTTGGGTGATTGCAGCAATTACGTTGCATGAACTTGCCCATGGTTGGGCTGCCCTTTGGGAAGGCGACGATACTCCAAGCGTAACAGGGCATATGACCGCCAACCCTGTTGTGCACATGGGCGTTCCGTCCATCATCGCTTTTCTCATCATCGGCATCGCATGGGGAATGATGCCCGTGAATCCATATCGTTTCAGGCATGGTAAATGGGGGAGAATTCTTGTTTCGTTTGCAGGACCTGCGATGAACTTACTCCTTGCGGGTTGTACACTTATTGCCCTTGGTGTAATTATGAAGCCTGATGTTTTACTAGAACATGGCTTTAGTGATGTAGAGCGTTTTCTGTTTACAGGCGGTTTTCTAAACCTTATTTTGTTTGCGCTCAATATGCTCCCAGTCCCCCCGCTTGATGGGTCCAACATTCTCGCAAACCTTTCGAGTACTGTTGCGAACTGGTATCGTCACCCCAGAGCCCAAATGGCTGGGCTGCTGCTCTTTTTCGCACTCATGTGGTCGGGGCTCTTTGGTGCAATTTTCAACTTTGCTGAGCAAGTATCGCTGTTTATTGCCTATTCCATTGCAGACGGTCTGCAGTAATTCACTAACAGGTACATACTGTGGGTTTGAATAATTGCTACAATATGAGGCTCGAGTAATCGCTTCGTGAAGTGGTTCGCACGGCTTGGCTGGATGGTCCAGACCCAAGTTCAACGACCCGCAGTTCTCAAAACGAACGAAGCCTTCAAAAAGGAGTTGTGCCCAATGGTGGTATTACGACTTAAACGTATGGGACGACGACATCGACCCTTCTACCGACTGAACGCAATGGATAAACGATCGCCACGCGACGGACGAGCAATCGAACAACTCGGTTGGTTTGACCCAATTGCACCTGAAGATAAACAAATAAGTTTTAAAGCCGATCGAATTGATTACTGGCTAAGCGTTGGAGCGCAACCTTCACGCACAGTTGTCAGTTTACTTAAACGAGCTGGTATCGAACCAACTCCAGGCAAGAAACTTAGTTAACCGAACAAGTCAGTCATGCGAATTGACATCCTAACACTCTTTCCTAGCATGCTCGAAGCAACGCTTGCAACAAGCATCGTAAAACGAGCGCAGGATGGCGGGCAAGTAGAAATACATGTGCACGACATTCGAGATTGGGCTGACAACAAACACCGAAAGGTTGACGACCGTCCGTTTGGCGGAGGACCTGGAATGGTGATGATGTGCCAACCATTGCACGACGCAGTGCAAGAGGTTGAGCGACAAGTAAATACCCCACCCGTTCGAATTCACTTTACCCCACAAGGCGAAGTACTCAAACAAGAACGGGTCGAACAACTGGCCAACGAGCAGAATATTCTTCTTATCGCTGGCCACTATGAGGGAATCGATGAACGAGTTATTGAAACACTCGATCCCCTCGAACTAAGCACCGGAGATTATGTGCTTAGTGGCGGAGAAATCCCTGCCCTGCTTCTTGTTGACGCAGTTGTAAGGCTTCTCCCAGGCGTTCTTGGACACGCTGATTCTGCAGCCCAAGACTCCTTTTCGAAACGGTGCAATGAAGGCGAACGTCTTCTCGATTGCCCCCACTACACGCGTCCACGCGTATGGAATGAAAAGGAAGTGCCAAACGTGCTCTTGAGCGGCGACCATAAAGCTGTAGACAAGTGGCGCGAGGAACAAATGAAAAGTCGCACAGCAGAGCGGCGACCAGATTTGTTCGAACACGAGGAAGTTGACCCCTGAGCATGTCTCAAGTCACATGCGCGCATATACGCACGCAAAATTTGAAAGGAAGTCCTACCATGGGCCAACAAGAAACAGTAGCAGCAGTAACAGCTGGTCAACTCAGAGAAAAAGATTTCTTCCCTGACTTCAGCGTAGGTGACACAATCAATGTGCACTACACAATTGTCGAAGGCGATAAAGAACGCGTTCAAGTGTTCCAAGGCGTACTCATCGGCCGCAAGTCTAGTGGAATCAATGCAACTATTACCGTTCGGCGTATCGTTGCGAACGAAGGTGTAGAACGGATTTTCCCACTGCATTCACCACGTATAGCACAAATCGAAATCGTTAGACGTGGCGATGCTCGCCGCGCTAAGTTGTATTACCTTCGTGACCGTGTTGGTAAATCACGACGAATTCGTGATCAACGCCGTGGCTTGAAAAGCTCGTAAGAAATTACCTATAGATTAAAAAACAAAGGGCACTCCATTTGGAGTGCCCTTTGTCTTGTCAGGAATGGTTTCATATGTTGAAACCCCCAGATAATCACCCTGCTTTTCGGTAGTCATCCCTATCTCGAAAGAAGGAACTCGCCGGTGATTTCGACTGCGCTTTCGCTTTGCCATTATCAGCAATTGGCGAACCAATTGTGAAGTTTGCTTGCGCAAAGGTCATCCCCTCCGATGACCCATGCGAAGCAGTATGTTGTGGCGCAGTTCGTTTTGCACGTGCTGCATCGATTGACCTAGCCATTGCTTCAAGCATTGGCCTTACATGTTCTGAAGTTTGTTTGCTGTTATTCATAGTGTTTGCTCCGTTTCCGATTTGTTAGGAAAATTTCTATCGGCTAGTACAAACGCCGACTTTTGTTTGATTCAATAAAAAAATACGTCCAATAATGTGTTCACCATCAAAGTACGTACAGATAACCCCCTTCGTTCAGCTTCCTTTCAATTAGTGTAAGGAATTCAGCGAGAACTACGATTCTCGTCGTTGCTGTCGAGAAAGTCGCGAGACATCGTCAAAAATAGTCTCTAGCAAACCAACCATAGGGAATCTGCCGTCCATTGGAGAAACCCCAAGCCTTCGCAACAGTGCATGTGGCAAGTGCGCGGGCATTGGAGCGCGATTCACTTCTTTTAAGGAATGCGACGACTTCCAAAACTCTTCGAGACAATCTTCAAGTGGTAAAAGCACAGGCATTTCGTCTTCGCGAATATTTGCATGTGCTCTAGCCTCCCCTTTTGCGTCAAGTGTTCTCGCTTGACGTAACTTTAGAAGGAGATCATCTTTATCTGTGCCTCGAATTTGAAAGTACAGTAGCGGTGATGCGAGTAATCTTTGCGCAGTCAAAAACAATGCTGCTGCTGCATGTTTGCATGGTTTTTTATCTTTACATCCGCATCTCACAATGAGATTGTCTGCGAACGCATCAAGACCGCAGTCTTCCATCATTCTTGCAAGGTTGGAAGGGATTTTTCCTGCAGACAACCTAGCAGCAATTCGCGATTCTCCTGCCATGCGTTGCGATACCTTTGTCCAATCATCAGAAGATAAAACAGGAATGTCTATTTCTAAACGATATGGCCTTTCCTCGGTACACATAACACTTGCCTTGATAAGCCCACGAGAAATCTGTAATGAGCGAATTTGCCCATCCATTGCATAGGTCTGACCTGTAACAAGACGGTCCATAGTAAAGTTTTTAGAGATAGAATCAATCACCCAAACAGATGGCGCGTGCAAACGCAAATCTTCTGTAGATGTTTTTAACTTTAGAATTGGTTTTACTGTTTTTGCCATTACATATCTACCTCAACTGCGTTGCTTCGCAAAACAAGCATCTCTCGAAGTTGCCCTGCAGATAAATCTGAAATCCAACTTTCACCAGAGCCGACAATATTTTCTGCCAACTCCATTTTTTGTTCAATCATTTGATCGATTCGTTCTTCGAGCGTGCCTGTGCATACAAATTTGTGAACGTGTACAGTTTTCTTCTGTCCAATACGGAATGCGCGGTCAGTTGCTTGGTTTTCAATTGCAGGATTCCACCAACGATCGTAATGGAATACATGGTTTGCTGCAGTCAAGTTCAAGCCAACACCACCGGCTTTCAACGAAAGAATAAAGACTGGCACATTACCTTCATCGTCTTGGAAGCGATCTATAAATTGTTGTCTTCGTTTTGTAGGAGTACCGCCATGCAAGAAGAGTGTTTCGCAGTTCAAGTCATGTTGGATCATCGCAGAAAGCAAGCGCCCCATTTCTCTGAATTGGGTAAATACCAATGCTTTCTCACCAGTTGAAACAACTTCTTCAAGGAGTGTCATCAGCCGAGCAGATTTTCCTGAACGAGTTGATTGCAATCCAGGAGTTGATGACTGCGTAACTGTCACGCCGTCGCGGTGACCTGCCTGCGCGTAGTGACCTGGGTGGTTGCAAACCTGTTTTAATTTTACTAATGTTGATAGAACAAGGCCGCGGCGTTGTATTCCGTCGGACTGCTCCACTTCGTTCATCATTCGGTTAACGACTTGTTCGTAGATTCCAGCTTGTTCCTTCGTGAGGTTTGCGAATTCTTTTGTTTGAACACAATCCGGCAAATCATCGATGACTGTTGCGTCTGTCTTTAGTCGCCTAAGTACAAATGGCTGGATCATACGACGCAACTCTTCGGCTGTTTTTGGATCGCGACGTTGTTCGATCGGTCGTGCGATTGTTCTATTAAATGTAGCAGCAGGTCCGAGATAGCCCGGATTGAGAAATTCCATAATCGACCAAAGTTCAACAAGCCG
>Ga0114999_10009183_pt1 | contig 10889 bp, 8 predicted proteins | sample ArcticOcean_MG_C_3_FD_89820 | JGI IMG/M metagenome (GOLD analysis project Ga0114999, IMG submission 89820) | Marine microbial communities from western Arctic Ocean - ArcticOcean_MG_CB8_126 | ecosystem: Environmental > Aquatic > Marine > Oceanic | place: Arctic Ocean: Canada Basin | collected... | reverse complement strand
TTTTATATAATTCTGGGGGCGCGCAATGAGTGAGGGTGTTGGCGTATGCCTGCAGGATGTCTGGATCCAATTTGGCGATTTTGTAGCTGTTCGCGAGGCAAACGTTGAAATTGAAGGTGGAGCATTTTTCTCTTTTTTAGGCCCATCAGGTTGCGGTAAAACTACAATTTTGAGATCAATTTCAGGCTTTCTAGACCCCAGTCAAGGAAAAATCCTTATTGGCGGCAATGACATGGCTGGGATTGTGCCTAATAAACGCCCAACAGCTCTAATATTCCAAAATTTAGCGCTATTTCCATTAATGAAGGTTTGGGAGAACATTGCATTTTCACTAGAGGTTAAAGGTGAGGGAACTGTAGCGCGGCGCAAACGAGCCGATGAATTGCTCGATATGGTCGCCCTCACTGGACAAGGCAATAAATTACCATCAGAGCTCTCCGGTGGTCAAAAACAACGGGTCGCCATTGCCCGAGCTTTATGCGCAGAGCCTGATGTGTTGTTATTGGACGAACCCCTTTCAGCTTTAGATTTAAAACTACGCCAGCATATGCGAACCGAACTGAGAGAAATTCAACAACGCGTTGGTATTACTTTTATATATATTACACACGATCAAAGTGAAGCCTTAACTATGAGTGATCAAGTAGCGGTTATGAAATCAGGTGTAATTGACCAAATAGCTGACGGCCAAACTATTTATGATGATCCATCAACACCTTTTGTTGCCTCATTTGTTGGAGAAAGTAATATTTTTCGAGGTAAAGTTAAATCCATTGATGGCGACAAAGCACTTATTACAACTAATCGTTCCGGCGACTTATTATCCCGAATCCCAGCAAGCGTCAAAGGCAAGTTAGGCGTTGGCGATGATGCTATGATTTTCATTCGTCCTGAAGCACTCAACGTTACCAAAGATACCCCTGTTGCGAATAACCATGTCAAAGCGCTGGTTCTAAACGAAGAGTTTGAAGGACAAATTTTCAACGTTTTTTTAGAGGGTGATGGTGGCAAACAAATGAAAATGTCCTTGGTCAACCAAGGAAGAGCAAGAGAATCAGAAAAAGGTTCATCACTGACGTTGGAGTATGCGACTGATCAAGCCGTCGCACTTCCCGCCGGTGAGTTGGCCAGCGAATAGAGGTTGACCATGAACATAGGTGCTCTATTCAAAAGCTTTATTAATCGTAATGGCTGGGGACTTGGAAGCTATATACTGATTGCCGTTGGGTTTTGGTTAATCATTTTGATCATACTCCCCCAACTTTCAATGCTCGACTTCTCATTTCGCCATCACCTTCCTCCACCAGAAATGGGTGGCCCAAAAGATACCTACACGCTTGAGCATTATAAATATTTGGCTCTTGGTGCAAAGGGTGCCGGTCAATCTTATAATGTCGTTGATTTAGGTGTTTTTGTCCGGACCCTTGTTGCTGCATTCTTTGTAACAATTTTAGATTTACTTCTATGTTACCCGTTGGCTTACTATTTAGGTCAAGCATCTGGGAGTGGATATACCCGAATTTTGGTTTTGTTTTTAATTATTCCCTATTGGGTCAACGAGATTTTACGCGCCTTCGCCTTCCGCATTATTTTTGGCGACAGTGGCGTAATTAATGAATTGTTGCTAGTCATGGGGCTGATTAATAATCCAGTTGACTTTATACGCGATAACGTCGCTCTCTATTCTGGACTGGGCTACGCTTATATCTTGCTGATGATTTTTCCGATGTACAACGTCATTGAAAGCTTGGATCGCAATCAAATTGAAGCGGCGCGTGATATGGGAGCTCAATGGTGGCGCATTCATTGGCGGATAGTAATTCCATATGCTAAGCCGGGCATTTCATCTGGATGCACAATGGTCTTCATGCTTACAGCAGGTGCCCTAGCTGCTCCACAAATCTTAGGTGGCCCTTCAAGTTTGTGGTTCACACAAATCATTTATCAGTGGTTCAACCAAGGTGGCAACTGGCCCAGAGGTGCAGCATATGCCATAGTTTTACTTAGTGTTTGTATCATTATTGTTTTATCGATTATGCGTTTATTTAAAGTAAAAATGGGTGATATCGGCAAATGAAGTCGCACAACCCCATTCTTAAAATATTTCTTGGGCTATATTTGGTAATTTTCTTTGGTTACTTATTAGGGCCCCTTATCATTATGGGCGTCACTGCCTTCAATTCCCCTGGATTTCCCCGTGCCGCTCCATTCGAATGCCTAACATTCGAATGGTTTGACGTTCTTTACAATGACAAGCGCATAATCAACGGAATAAAAAATAGCCTTTATGTGGGAACAGGAACAGTAATTCTATCAGTTATTCTAGGGCTTGCAGGTGCGTTGATGTTGACGCAAATATACCCGAAATTAAGAGCAACATTTTATACTATAGTTATCGCCCCTATCTTAATTCCTGGCGTTGTTTTAGGGATTTCAACACTAATATTTTGGGATCGTTTAAATATTATGCTAGGTTTCGGTGGTGACAGTTTCATGCATAATGGTATTTTTCTTACCATCCTTGGGCAGTCAACGTTTATAGCTTCTTATTGTATGCTATTATTTTTGGCCCGATTGCAACGCTTCGACGTTGGGCTCACAGAAGCCGCTCTTGATTTGGGTGCAACCAACATTCAAGCATTTCGGAAAATTTTAGTCCCATTTTTGATGCCCGCAATTGCATCAGCTGCTGTTTTGGCATTTTTGGCATCTTTCGAGAACTACAACACAACAACTTTCACCTTCGGTAAATACCCAACATTAACAATAGAGCTTGCTCAAAAGGTCAGATATGGAATTAACCCATCAATTTCAGCACTCGCATTCACCATTGTAATTTTAACAATTTTTGCAGCAGTCGTTCATGAAGTATTGCAACGACGCAAGCAGTTAGCACTAGCTAATGGTGCACCTGTCAGCGTAGTTAGTGGTGGCGGATTTCAATTACCAGTTTTATTCCGCGGTAATCCAGCCGCTATCGTTTTATTAGTGTTAATGGCCGGAGCCGTTGCAACAATTGGGTTTGCATCGACATATAGTCCTGAATTCTGCAAAATTGACGTCCGTGAAAAGAAGCGAGCAATGCAACAAAAACAAATATTAAAGATCAAACAACAAAGGTTACAACAGCAGCAGGAGAAAGCACGCAAGAGACCAAACGTATCTGACCAGGATAAACCAAAAGTCGCCCCACAATTAGCCCCTATTACCAAAAGTCCTGGCGCTGGTGCTTTCGGCAATGTGTTTGCCCCAGACAACTTGGACAAAGCAAAACCAAAGCCGGAAAGCAAAATTAAAAATCCGGGAAAAGGTATGTTTGGGAATGTGTTTGCGCCAACAAACCTAAACGAAGCGGCGGGCACAAAATAGCCTAAGAAAACTTTTAAATTTTACTTCTTTGCATAGAAAAATCCCCCTAGTTGGCAGGGATTTCCTATGGTTTCAATACTAAATCTACTTATGCTTTTTCTAATGTTTGGCGGAGTTTATCTAACATTTCATCAATATGTACTTTTTCAGAGACAAATGGTGGAGCTATAATAGCCGTATCACCTGTAAATTTGGAATGCATACCATTATGGAATAAACTTTTTTGGGCCTGCGTTCCACGTGCGCCTGGTTTTCCTTTTGCGTGCAGCTCAACCCCACCCATCAAACCAAAGCCACGAATGTCTCTAACGCAATCAATGTCCTGTAAATCGAACAAACCATCAAGGAAGTATTCAGACAAATTTGCGGCTTTATCAAACAGCTGTTCTTCCTGATATATCTTCTGGACGGCTATACCTGCAGCACAAGCTGCCGGATGACCAGAATATGTATAGCCGTGAAAAAACTCAATGGCATTTTCTGGAGCTGCTTCAGTTACTGTTTTATAGATATCATCTTGAACAACAACTCCTCCCATTGGGATCGATCCGTTGGTCAACGCTTTTGCAATTGTCATGATGTCTGGAACAACTCCAAATGAGTCTGCTCCAAAAGCCTTACCTGTTCGGCCAAAGCCGGTGATAACCTCATCAAACACCAATAAAATACCATGCTCATCACAAATTGCACGTAACCGCTCTAGATAACCCTTTGGTGGTAATAAGACGCCCGTTGATCCCGCAATTGGTTCAACAAAAACTGCTGAAATAGTAGATCCCCCATAGGTTTCACAGAACCGCTGCAAATCATCTGCTAACTCAACACCGTTTTCAGGCTGGCCGCGCGTAAACGTGTCTTCAGCGTTCCAGGTGTGACGCATACAAACAATGTTTGGCATTACAGCCGTAAAGGTCTCGCGATTTTTGACCATACCACTCAGGCTAACACCACCAATATTTACGCCATGGTATGCCCGTTCACGTGACACAAAGCGTGTACGCTGTCCATCACCACGTGCACGGTGATATGCCATAGCAATTTTTAATGCCGTATCAATGGCTTCAGAACCAGAGTTTACAAAGAAAACGTGGTTCATAGGTTCTGGTGTGATTCGTGTGACCAGCTGAGCCAATTCGAATGCACCTGGCGTACTAGTCATGAATGGTGATACGTAATCATTTTCTAAAAGCTGCTCATATACTGCTTCAGCAATTTCTTTGCGTCCATGTCCCAGCGGGCAGCAAAACAGACCAGAAGAACCATCGATGATTTTTTCACCCTTATGGTTCCACATGTAAACGCCTTCTCCCTTAACAACGAGACGTGGGTCTTCTTTAAACTCACGGTTTGCCGTGAATGGCATCCAGTGACTTTCCAATGAATTCGCAGTATATTGCATCAGAACTCCTCCTTACAGTGATACCTGCCCTAGGCTAGGATCAATTTAAATTAAGGCCATAAATAGCCCAACGAAATGAAACACCTATAAAAAATAGCACGACTTGATCAATAACGGTAAACAACTTAACCTTCTCACTGGACCCATTCTAGGGCCAAAACAGGTAATTACGTAAGGCCAATTTAAGTGCGCGATTCACTTTTCCAGTTACAACGTGTTGCAAACGTTAGCATTCAAACACAAATACGTGAAATGCTGGTCTCTGCCATACTAGATGGGCAGTTGTTAGCAGACACCCCGCTGCCATCTAGCAGAAACATGTCGAAAGCCTTAAGCGTTAGCCGGAATACCGTTGTATTGGCCTATCAAGCCCTTGTCGATGACGGATACTTAACATCACGCGAACGCAGTGGGTTTTATGTAAACCCTGATATTTTGGAAGGCCGAACCAACCAAAAAGATTTAGGACATAAGCGGAAAACTAAAGGTATTAGCTGGGTTCAGCGGTTCAAGTTAAAGCCAAGTGAAAACAGAAACCACAGAAAACCTTTGGATTGGCAATCCTACAATTACCCATTCATTTCCAACCAAGTTGACCCAAATCTTTTCCCCATAGCCGCATGGCGCGAATGTTCACGCCAAGCTATGGGGAAACGTGGGATGGATGCTTGGACTAGCGACACAAGTGGTAACGATGACTTCCAATTAATAGAACAAATCCGTTCCCGGCTTTTACCACGGCGTGGAATTTTAGCTGGTGAAGACGAAGTGTTGATCACATTAGGAGCACAAAATGCCCTTTATATGTTGGCGAGCTTATTGATATCCACAGATACTACTGTTACCATAGAAGATCCAGGATACCCAGACGCCCGCAATATTTTCAGCCTAAAAACCAAGAATATACTTTCTATCCCAGTTGATGAGGGTGGTTTGCCTGTAGATTCTCGCCTTGATCCATGTCAGTATGTTTATGTGACACCTAGTCATCAATCTCCAACAACCCGCACTATGCCAATTGAAAGACGCAAGGCATTGTTAGATCGCGCTAGCCAAAAAGACTTTGTGATTATTGAAGACGATTATGAATCAGAAACAAATTATTCTGGTGCGCCAACGCCAGCCCTTAAATCGCTAGACGTCGAAAATCGTGTTATTTATATTGGAAGTATGTCAAAAACATTATTTCCAGGCCTACGTTTAGGTTATGTTGTTGCCTCGGCTGAGCTAATAAAAGAACTTCGTGCTCTTCGGCTTTGCGTATTGCGCCATACACCTAACAACAACCAACGTACCTTAGCATATTTCTTATCATTAGGTCACCACGACACCCTAATCCATCGCCTGCATCGGGCGTATCGGTCAAGATGGGAAGCCATGGCAGGTGCATTAAACACCTATTTACCTAATGCAGCCAAAGTGCCCACCTACGGTGGATCAACTTTTTGGGTTGAAGGTCTTGTGGGTTTGGATGCAGATGCTTTAACTAAAACAGCCTTGGAGAATGGGATTGTTATTGAACCAGGCTCCACTCATTTTGCTGATGCAAATGGACCAAAGAACTTCTTTAGGCTAGGCTTTTCGTCCATTACTATAGAGAAAATTCAGCCTGGTATCAAACTTTTGGCGGAATTGATCCGTCAACAAAGCAATTTAAAGAGCTGAATATATAGTTTACTTTCTGAATAGGGTCTGGACCTTTGGATTAGGTCAATTTGGCCCTACACCAAAGCTAGTAAGAGGATTAAGCCATAAAATACTAATTCATATATTGAGACGCTTTGTCCAGTTTATTGTTATTTATTTTTGGGGTTCAATACGATGCTAATTGGCGTTCCTAAAGAGATTAAAAACCACGAATATAGGGTTGGACTGATTCCAACCAGCGTTCGCGAATGTGTTAATCATGGCCACTCTGTTCTTATTCAGACGAATGCAGGTAGCGGAGTTGGTGCTAGCGATGAAGACTATAAAGCCGCGGGGGCTGAAATTGTTTCAACAGCTGCCAATGTTTTTGCTCAATCCGATATAGTGATCAAGGTCAAAGAACCGCAAGCTATTGAACGTAAAATGCTCCGTGAAAATCAAATTTTATTTACCTATTTACATTTGGCACCTGACCCCGAACAAACAAAAGATTTAATCAAAAGTGGCTCAGTTTGTATTGCATATGAAACCGTAACCAATGTTCATGGTGGCTTGCCTTTATTGGCTCCAATGTCACAAGTTGCAGGGCGAATGTCTATTCAAGCTGGAGCCCATTGTTTAGAAAAGGCGCAAGGTGGGTCTGGTGTACTTTTAGCTGGAGTTCCAGGAGTACTGCCAGCAAAAGTTGTTATCATTGGAGGTGGTGTTGTGGGTGAAAATGCTGCTTATATAGCTGTGGGTATGGGTGCTGACGTCACCATTATGGACAGTAACGTTGATACCATGAGATCACTTGTGGCTCGCTTCGGTCAAACAATTAAAACAGAATATTCAACAATGCTCTCGATTGAAAGCGAAGTTTTGGCCGCCGACTTAGTTATTGGTGCTGTATTGATACCGGGTGCTGAAGCACCCAAACTTGTCACCAGAGATATGATTTCCCACATGAAGCCAGGTTCCGTGTTAGTTGACGTTGCAATTGATCAAGGCGGATGCTTTGAAACTTCAAAAGCAACCACACACGCAGATCCAACCTATATTATTGATGGCGTTGTTCATTATTGTGTTGCCAATATGCCAGGTGGGGTCGCAAAAACATCGACATATGCCCTTAATAATGTCACTTTGCCATTTATTTTAGCTATAGTAGATAAAGGCTATAAAGCCGCATTAATAGACAACCCTCATCTTATGAATGGCCTTAACGTCCACAAAGGTGAAGTTACCTATAAAGCCGTTGCTGAAGACTTAGGATTTGCCTACGTCGACCCACACACAGCAATTAATTCTTAATTTAGACTATGCTTGACCATGACTAAATAAATATAAAGGACCGCACTACATGAAAATGACAACAGAAGAAGCTTTTATAAAAGTACTGCAAATGCACGGTATCGAACATGGTTTTGGTATTATCGGCTCTGCATTTATGCCAGTTTCCGATTTATTCCCAAAAGCTGGGATTACATTTTGGGACGTTGCTCATGAAACTAATGGTGGATTGATTTGCGACGGTTATACCCGCGCAACTGGAAAAATGGCCATGGCGATTGCACAAAATGGACCTGGCGTCACAGGCTTTGTGACCCCAATCAAAACAGCCTATTGGAACCACACACCAATGCTTTTGGTAACACCTCAAGCTGCAAATAAAACCATCGGTCAAGGTGGCTTCCAGGAAGTTGAACAAATGGCATTGTTCAAAGACATGGTTTGCTATCAGGAAGAAGTGCGCGATGCTTCACGTATGGCTGAAGTTTTGAACCGCGTTATTGAAAAAGCAATCCGCGGCTCAGCACCAGCACAAATCAACGTTCCCCGGGATTTTTGGACCCACGTTATTGATATTGAATTACCACAGATCGTTCGCTTGGAGCGCCCAGCAGGTGGTGCCGACGCCATCGCAAAAGCAGCTGAGTTATTATCAAATGCTAAATTCCCAGTCATTCTTTCTGGCGCTGGCGTTGTTATTGGTGGCGCAATTTCAGACTGTGTGGCTTTAGCCGAACGCTTAGACGCACCAGTTTGCAGCGGGTATCAGCATAATGATAGCTTCCCAGGCTCCCATCATTTGGCTGCTGGGCCTCTTGGTTACAATGGCTCAAAAGCTGGTATGGAGCTGATCCAAAAAGCTGACGTTGTTTTGGCGCTTGGTACTCGACTTAACCCCTTCTCCACATTACCCGGTTACGGTATTGATTATTGGCCAAAAAACGCTTCTATAATTCAAGTCGATATGAACTCTGACAGAATTGGCTTAACAAAAAAAGTAACTGTTGGGATTTGTGGTGATGCAAAAATGGTCGCACAACAACTATTAGCTCAACTTTCTAGCACAGCCGGAAATGCCAACCGTGAAGCTCGTAAAGCAACCATTCACCAAACTAAATCGGCTTGGCTACAAGAGCTTTCTAGCATGGATCACGAGGACGATGACGATGGAACAACATGGAATGCAGATGCACGTGTTCGTGATGCAGACCGAATGTCTCCGCGCAAAGCATGGCGTGCAATCCAAGCTGGCTTACCAGCAGATGCCATTATATCCAGCGATATTGGAAACAACTGTGCCATAGGTAATGCCTATCCAACATTCGAAAAAGGACGTAAATACTTGGCGCCGGGTTTGTTTGGCCCATGTGGGTACGGGTTTCCATCAATCATTGGTGCAAAGATCGGCTGCCCAGATACACCGGTTGTTGGTTTTGCTGGTGACGGTGCGTTTGGTATTTCCATGAACGAAATGTCTTCTATTGGCCGTAATGAGTGGCCTGCGATCACCATGGTCATTTTCCGAAACTACCAGTGGGGAGCTGAAAAGCGCAATTCAATCCTTTGGTACGAAGATAACTTTGTCGGCACAGAACTAGACCCACATTTGTCTTACGCAAAGGTTGCTCTAGGATGTGGCCTTAAAGGTGTAACTGTTTCTAATCAGGACGAACTGACTTCTGAGCTTCAAAAAGCATGCAAAGCTCAAGATGATGGTGTGACTACGTTCATTGAAGTTATATTGAACCAAGAACTGGGGGAACCCTTCCGCCGGGACGCCATGAAGGCACCCGTTGAGGTGGCTGGTATCAGCGCAAATGACATGCGTCCACAAAAAGGCGCATAAACCACTACTTCCCTAAACGATAGGGCTGGGGGGGCGCTACCCTCTCAGCCCTTTTCTTATTCAAGGAGTACCCAGTGCTTAGCCAAAAACCTTATGAAACACCTACATATTTACTAGAAAAATGTAAAATGCACCCAGTGGTTCTGACGGCTGTGGCTGGTGCGGATCATCCCGTTGCTTTGGAAAGTACAAGACAAGCTGAAAGCAATGGCCTTATTGAGCCCATACTAGTTGGCGATCAAGCCATCATTAATTCGATAGCTAAAGAGTTAGGCTGGGATATATCCCATTTCCGGATTGTCCACGCACCAGATCATAACAAAGCTTCGGCGGCTGCTGTTGCCTTAGCACGTGGTGGCGAAGTGGCTGCGTTAATGAAAGGTCAAGTCCACACCAACAATTTAATGAAAGCTGTCGTTAATCGTGATTTAGGGCTGCGAACTGGACGCAGATTAAGCCATATATTCCACATGACTATTCCTGAACGTGACCGCGTTCTAATGATCACCGATGGGGCCATTAACGTGGCTCCAAATACAACCACTCTGGTCGATATCACACAAAATGCTATCGATTTAGCTCATGCCCTTGGTAATCTTAATCCAAAAGTTGCTCTGATTTCAGGTACGGAAACAATCATTGAAAGCATGCCATCAAGCATAACCGCAGCAGAAGTCGTCAAACGTGCCAACAATGGTGAAGTTATAGAGGCTATGGTCGATGGCCCCTTTGCCTTGGATATAGCAATCTCACCAGATGCAGCTAACCTTAAAGGAATTGATAGCCCTGTCGCTGGTTATGCCGATATCCTTATTGTTCCCAATATAGAAACCGGCAATAGCTTATTTAAAATGATGACTTATTTTATGAGTGCAACTGCTGCAGGAATTGTTATGGGCGCAAAAGTACCCATCATGCTCACATCGCGGGCCGACCCAGCCGAGGCACGTGTCGCTTCAGCCGCATTGGCATCTATTGTAGCAAATAGAACAATGGAACTGAAATCACTCTTTCCTAAGGAGTAAAATCTCTAGCTATGCCATAGAATACTTCTAAGCATCAAAACCTAAGGTGTTTTTATTATGTGTGTTGTCCTCTACTAAACGTCTAACTTAGGAAAAAAGATTCAACCTAATTAAGGCAATGCAAATCTACTTAAAGGCTCAATAGCTTAAAGCTGAGCATGGTGTTTGACTATATTTTAGTATTTTTCTTGTCCGTAGAAGCATTCTGACTAGAATATCAGACATAGAAATGTTCATACTATTTAAGGAACTCAAATGAAGCTTATTTATTCACCAACATCCCCTTATGCCCGTAAAGTTAGGGTGGTTATCCTAGAAAAACAGCTCGAAA